>JAESGX010000236.1_pt1 | contig 30434 bp, 27 predicted proteins | sample 9269801 | NCBI WGS metagenome assembly JAESGX01 (sample SAMN16773122, study PRJNA677054) | algae metagenome | isolation source: Pleurocapsa minor GSE-CHR-MK-17-07R and co-occurring heterotrophs from wet... | place: USA: Lower Calf Creek Falls, Grand Staircase Escalante National Monument, UT ... | reverse complement strand
GGAAAGGCTCAGCGAAAATCCGGGGTGGTCCATGCTGGTGGAGAACCGGCCGGGCCAGGGCGGCAGCCTGGCCGCCGCGGCGGCGGCGCAGGCGGCACCGGATGGCTACACGCTGCTGCTCTCGGCAACCGCACCGCTCGCCACCAACCCCAACCTCTATTCCAACATCGGCTATGAGCCCACGCGGGATTTCGCGCCGATCACGCTGGTCGCGAACCTGCCCTTCGTGCTGCTCGTGAACCAGAATCTCCCCGCGCGCACGCCGGCAGAACTCGTCGCGATGGCCCGCGCACGGCCGGGCCAGGTCACCTTCGGCACGCCGGGGAACGGCACCACGGCGCATCTGATCACCATGATGTTCTCCCGCGCCGCGGGCGGGCTGGACATGACGCATGTGCCCTATCGCGGCGGGCCGCAGGTGCTGACGGACCTGCTGGCCGGCCGCCTCGACTTCATGTTCGAGACGGAGGTCTTCTCCCTCCCGCACATCCAGTCCGGCCGTGTCAGGGGGCTGGCGCTGACCACCGCGTCACGCTCGGACCGCCAGCCCGACCTGCCGACGCTGGCCGAGAGCGGCATGCCCGGCTTCGACGCCGCCGCTTGGCTTGGCCTCGTGGCGCCGGCGGGCACGCCGGCGCCGATCATCCTGCGCATCAACCAGGAGATCCATCGCATCCTGGCGGAGCCCGCGATGCGCGAGCGCCTGGGTGGCCTGGGTGCCCAGGTGCTGACCAGCACGCCCGAGCAATTCGCGAGCTTCATCCGCAGCGAAGGCACCAAATGGGGCAACGCGATCCGCGAGAACAACGTGCGGCTGGACTAGATCGGCGAAAGGCGTCCTTGATTTCGCGCCGCCAGGATCGGCCGCACCAGGCGGCCGAAGCGCTCGGCCTCCTCGTCATGCAGGTAGCCCGAGAGGCAGAAGCTGTGGCAGCCGATCTCGATGAAGCGCTGCAGCACATCGGCGCATTGCGTGGGGTTGCCGACCACCGCCACGCCCGCGCCCTGGCGGGCCTTGGCGAGGCCGGCCCAGAGGTTTGGCGCGATCAGCCCGCCGGTTTCAGCCAGCAGCGCCTGCACGCGCTGATTGGCGACGGAATTGGCCACATTGGCGCGCACGGCGGCGCTGCGGTCTTCGCCCACGCCGCGCACAAGCTCATCCGCGGCGGCCCAGGCCTCCTCCTCGGTCTCGCGGCAAATGATCTGCAGCCGCATGCCGAAGCCGAGCGCCTCGCCGCGCCCCTGCGCCACCGCCATGGCGCGGATTTCGGCCATCTGGTCCGCGATCGTCTCCGGCCGGTCGCCCCAGAAGAGGTGAACATCGGCATGCGCGGCAGAAATCTCCCAGGCCTGGCGTGAGCCGCCGCCGAGGTAGAAGCGGGGGTGCGGCTGTTGCAGCGGGGCCGGGATCACGCGCGCGCCGCGCAGCGTGTGGAACTTGCCCTCCCAGTCCAGCGCCGCCTCGGCGGTCCAGAGCGCCTTCATGATGGCGACTTCCTCCGCCATCAGCGCGTAGCGATCCTCCTTGCCGTAGCGGATGCCGTCCGCCGCGTTCTCCGATTCCGACTGTCCGGCGATCAGGTTCACCGCGATGCGCCCGCCGGTCAGCTGGTCGAAGGTCGTGACCATCTTCGCCAGCATCACCGGGTTGATGTAGCCCGGGCGGGCCGCCACCAGCATCCGGATGGAGCTGGAGCGCCCCGCCATGAAGGCTGTGGTCACCCAGGCCTCCCAGCAGGGGATGGCGACCGGGACCAGCAGATATTCGAAACCCGCACCCTCGGCCGCCGCAATCACACGGTCGAACATCGCGGTGCTGGAGGGCACCACATTCGGCCCTTCGGCATAGCTGGTGGTGTCCCCATTCGTCGGCAGATACCAACCGAACTCCAGGGCTCTCATGCCTCGAGCAGCGCCTCGACCGCGGCGCTGATGGCCAGCAGCCGCGCATCGCCCATCGCCTCGCCCATCAGCATGAGGCCGACCGGCGCTTCGCCGGGGATGTGGCAGGGGATGCTGATGGCGCAGCGGTCCAGGAAATTCGCGATGGTGGTGTTGCGCAGCAGCAGGAGGTTGATGCGGTTGTATTCGGTCTCCTCCTCCACCTCCGCGATGGCGGGCGGCACCAGCGGCACGGTCGGGCAGATCACCGCGTCATAGGGGGCGGTGCGCGGCGCCGTGGCGGCGATCACTTCGGCGCGGGCCTGCACCACATCCAGGTATTCGGCCGCACTCATGTGCTCGCCGCGAGCGATGCGCTTGAGGATGCGCGGATCATAGCGCGGGCCGTCGCTGCCGATCAGTTGGCGATGCCAGGCATAGGCCTCCGACGCGGTCAGGCCGCCCTTGGCGTTGATCGCGGGCATGCGGTCCAGCTCGGGCAGCTTCACATCCTCGAGCTTGACGCCAGCCGCCTCCAGCCTGGCCAGGGTGCGCGCATAGCCGCGCGCCACCTCGCCACCCAGGCCTTCCTCGACGATGTTGTTCAGCACGCCGAAGCGCAGGCCGGAGAGGTTCACCTCCGGCAATTCGCCCGGCGTCTCGGCGCCCGCGATGATCGCATCCAGCGTGTGGCAGCAGGCGACGGAGCGCGCGAGCGGCCCCACGGAATCGAGCGAGGGCGAGAGCGGCAGCACGCCCGTGATCGGCACGCGCCGCGCCGTCGGCTTGAAGCCCACCACGCCGTTCAGCGCGGCCGGGATGCGGCAGGAGCCGCCGGTGTCGGTGCCCAGGCCGCCGAAGCCCATGCCATCGGCCGCGGCCACGCCGGCGCCGGAGGAGGAGCCGCCGGGCAGCCTTCCGGTAGAGCGGTCCCAGGGGGAGGAAGGCGTGCCGTAATGCGGGTTCACGCCGAGGCCCGAGAACGCGAATTCCGTCATGTTGGTGCGGCCCAGCACGACGAAGCCCTGGCGGTTCAGCCGCTCGATCACCGGTGCCGGGGCGGCGGCGGGCTTGGCGCCATCCCGCGCAACGGAGCCCGCGCGCGTCACCTGCCCCGCCTCGTCGAACAGATCCTTCACGGTGATGGGAATGCCGGCGAAGCGGCTGGGCGCGCGGCCGGCCAGGCGCAGCTGATCCATGGCGAGTGCCTGGTCCCGCGCGGCCTTGGCATGGATCGCGGTGAAGACGCGCGGCCCCTCCCCTTCCGCCGCGCGCGCCAGGGCTTCCTCGACCAGGGCGATCGCGGTGATGCGGCCGGTTTCGAGGGCGATCGCCGCATGGGCGATGGTGGGATGGGCGTGGCGGGGCATCTGGCCGTCCTGCTGAATTTGCGACAGGCTGACTATGGAAGGACAACGCTCATGATGAAACCCATCCTGCTCACGGGGGCCTCCGGCGCACTCGGCCGCATGCTGTCACGCGAAATGGCGGCTGCCGGCTTCACGCTCCGTCTCACGGACATCGCGCCCTTCCCGGACCCCGTGCCATCGGGCGCCAGCTTCACCCGAGCGGATCTGAATGAGGGGCTGACCGTGGCGCGCCTCGCCGAGGGCTGCGGCGCCATCCTGCATTTCGGCGGCGTCAGCGTGGAGCAGCCCTTCGAGGAGATCCTCGGCCCCAACCTGCGCGGGCTGTATCACATCTACGAGGCGGCGCGGCGCGAGGGGGCGCGCGTGGTCTTCGCCAGCTCCAACCACACGATCGGCTTCCACGAGCAGGGGCAGAGCCTCGACCTCGACTGCCAGTTCCGGCCGGATGGGTTCTATGGGCTGTCGAAAGCCTATGGCGAGCTGATGGGCCGGCTCTGCTGGGACAAGCACGGCGTGGAGAACGTGAACCTCCGCATCGGCACCTGCCTGCCGGAGCCGCGCGATGCGCGCGCCCTCTCCACCTGGCTCTCCTACCCCGATCTCGCGCGGCTGGTGCGGGCCTGCATCACGGCGGAACGCACGGGGCATGCGGTGATCTGGGGCGCTTCCGCCAATCCGGCGAGCTGGTGGGCGAAGGATCACCGCGACCGCATCGGCTGGGCCCCGCAGGACAGCGCCGAGGCCTGGCGCGCGCAGCTGGAGGGCGTGCTGAACCCGAGCGAAGTGGGCCGCCGCCACCAGGGCGGCGCCTTCTGCGTGATCGATTATTCGCGGCCCACGCCGCCGCCGCGCGACGCCTTCAGCCTGGATTGATCAGCAGGGAGAGGGGATGGCCTGCAACTCGCCCAGCCGGCCATCCACGACGAATTCGCCGAAATCCATCTTCAGCTCATCCGCCACGCCGTTCTCGTAGTAGCGCATGCTGACCTCGTAGTCGGGCGTGGCCGCGCCGCCGCCCTGGCCTGTCGCGTTGCGCTCGAAGAAGGCGATCCGCATGCGCGCGCTGCTGAGCGTCGAGAGCAGCGGGAAGTTGGCGTTGGCCTGGGGTGCGAGCCACCCGCCTGAGATGATGGTGGTCGTGTCCTGCGCGCCTTCGGCCGAGGTGCCGTCGAAGAGCGGCGCCACGAAGATGCGCTGTCCGGCGCGCGCGGCGGCGAGGCTGCGCAGCGTGTGGATCATCGGCAGGATGGTGCCGGGCGGCAGATCCTCTTCCGTCGCCGCCGGCTCCTGGTAACGGATGCGCCCGCCATTGGCGGTGATGCTGGCTTCCCCCGCCACGCGCGAGGTGACGGCGCCGCCGGTCATCTGCGTCAGCGAGAAGCGCAGCGAGGAGCCGTCCTTCGCCTCCAGCGTCGCGTAGTCGGAGGTGGTCTCGACCACATTGCCGTCGCGGTCACCCACCAGCAGCGTGAAGCGCTGGCGCGAGGCCCAGGCGTCACAGGCGTCGATCACTTCGAAGAGCATGATGCCCTCGGCCTGCTCGATGCTGGCATTGTCCCTGACACTGTCGAGCTTGAGCCGGTAGGCGGCGCGGTGCGCCAGCATGTGCTCCGAGCCAGGCTCGGCGGCCAGGCCCGGTGATGCCGGGAGGAACCCGGCGAGGAAGGCGGCGAGCGGGAGCCAGGCGAGGCGGCGGCGGAGGTTCATGCGGCGCAGCATAGCGCAGAATGAATCCGCCTGGAATCGCGCTCTTGGTAACGTTTCCTGTCAGGCCGAGAGCACCATCAGCCCGTCCACCGCCACACAGCCATCGGGGCGGCAGAGCAGCGGGTTGATCTCCGCCTCCTCCAGCCGGTCGCCCATGGCCGCCGCGAAGCCCGAGAATTGCGCAATGGCGGCGGCGATGTCCTCCACCGGCAGCTTGGCGCTGCCACGGAAGCCATCCAACAACGGGAAGGCCTTGAGGCTGCGGAGCATGACCATCGCGCCCGCGGGCGAGACGGGGGCCACATCGAGGGCCACATCCTTCCAGAGCTCGGCCTGCACGCCGCCCAGGCCCACCAGGACCATGACGCCGAATTGCGGATCGCGACGCGCGCCGAGGATCAGCTCGACGCCGCGCGCCTCCATGCGCTGCACCAGCACGCCATCCACGCGGGCGCGGGGCGCGTGCTTCGCGGCACCCGCCATGATGCGGCCGAAGGCGGCGGTGACGGCCGCGGCATCGCCGAGGTTCAGCTCGACGCCGCCGACCTCGGTCTTGTGCGCGACATCGGGGCTGTCGAGCTTGAGCACGACCGGGAAGCCCAGCGTCTGCGCAGCAGTCACGGCGGCGGCCGCATCCTTGGCGCGATGTTCCGACACCACCGGCAGGCCCGCCCTGGCGAAGGCGGATTTGGCGGCGGCCTCCATCAGCGTGGCGGCACCCGGCGCGATGGCAGCGGCGGCGGCCTTGGCGCGCGCATCCACCGTGCCGGCGGCCGGCTTCGGGTCATGCCGTTCGAACCAGAGGCTCAGCGCCTTCATCATCCGCCGCATGCTGCGGAACAGCACGAGGTTGGGGCTGACATCCACCGCCTCCGCGCCCGGGCCCTCCAGGCTCTCGGGGATCCAGGCGATGCAGATGGGCTTGCCGGTCGCCGCCGCCATCGGCTCCAGCGTCTTCATGCGGGTCGGCGTCGCTGCTGGGGCCGGGTTGTGATAGACCACGGGGAAGACGACGGTCGCGTATTGCTCGTCATTGAGCATCGCGAGCATGCAATCCTCGAAGGACTTCGGATTGGTCGCCACCTGCGCCGTGAGGTCGCAGGGATTGCGCGGGCTGCCGAAATCCGGGATCGCGGAGCGCAGCACACGCTCGGTCTCCGGCGCCGGCTGGGGCAGCGGCAGGCCCGCGAATTCCGCGTGATCGGCCGCCATGATGCCAGCACCGCCGGAGGGCGTGACGATGCCCACGCCCCGCCCCTTGGGCGGCCCGGCCTTGGCGAAGAACCCCGCCGTTTCCAGCAGCGCGTCGAAATCGCCCACCTCCAGCATGCCAGCCCGCTTGAAGCCGGCCGACCAGGCCGCGCTGCTGCCGGCGAGCGAGCCGGTATGCGAGGCCGCGGCCTTCGCACCCACCTCGCCACGGCCCAGCTTCAGCACGACGATGGTCTTGCCCATGCTGGCCGCCATCTCGCCCAGGATGAAGAGGCGCCGCGCATCGCGCAGCCCTTCGACGGCCAGCGCGATGCTGCGGCATTCGGGAATGGTGAGCTGGAAGGCCGCGAGGTCGCAGACATCAAGGTCCGTCGCATTGCCCGCCGTCGTCATGTGGCACATGGCGAAGCCGCGCTCGGCCGCCTGCATCAGCGCATAGCCGAGCGCGCCCGACTGGCTGACGACGCCCACGCCGCCAGCAGGTGCCGTCATCTTCACGTAGTCCGGCATGAAGGTGGCGCCGACGCGCTGGCGATGGTCCACGAAGCCCAGGCAATTGGCGCCGAGCAGCGGGAAGCCGAGGCGCCGCGCCACCTGGCGCAGTTCCTCCTCCTCCACCGCGCGCTCGGGCAGGTCGGTCTCGCCATAGCCGGAGGCGTAGATGACGGCGCCGCCGCCGCCCTTCTTCGCCAGAGCCTGCACGGCATCCATCACGCCGGGGCGCGGCAGCGCGATGACGGTGGAATCAGGCGCACCCGGCAGGTCCGCCACCGAGGCGAAGCAGGGGCGGCCATGCAGTTCCTGGCCGGCATATTTCGGGTTCACGCACCACACCGGGCCGTCGAAGTCCCGCATGTTCTGCACGGTGCGCGCGCCGAACCCCGTCGGCTCGGCCGAGACGCCCACCACGGCGAAGCTGCGCGGCGCCAGGAGGCGCGTGAGGCTTTTGGGGTCGCGCAAGGCTTCCACGCTGGACATCGGATGTTCGCTCCCTTTGATTTCCTTGGGCGCCATTCGGAAGCAGGCGGGGCGTTTCGACAAGCCCCCGCCCCTCAAGCTCACATCATGCCCATCACGCGCGGCAGCCAAAGCGCGATACCGGGGAAGCCCACCACGAGGGCGAGTGCCACGAACATCGCCAGGATCATCCAGACCACCCAGGGGATGGTGCTTTCCATCGTGACCCCCGCGATGCGGCAGGACACCATCAGGTTCACCGCCATGGGCGGCGTGAACTGGCCGATGGCGATCTTCATGGTGAGGATCACGCCGAACCAGGTCAGGTCCCACTCGAAGGCGCGGGCGATGGGGATCAGCACCGGCAGCAGGATCAGGAAGGTGGAGACGCCATCCAGGAACATCCCGATGAAGATCAGCGCCACCATCAACAGCGCGATGGTGCCATATTCCCCAAGGCCCAATCCCACGATCCAGCCCGCGATGGGCTGCACGATGCCGAGCGTGGAGGTGGACCAGGCGAAGACGCTGGCGAGCGCGATGATGATAAGGATGACGGCCGAGATCTCGCCCGCCTCCACCAGCATCTCGTAGAGGTCCTTCATCGTCATGCTGCGATAGATGAAGAAGCCGACGAAGAGGCCGTAGAACACCGCCATGACCGCGGCCTCGGTCGGCGTGAAGGCGCCGATGCGCATGCCGCCCAGGATGACCACGGGCGCCATCAGCCCCCAGATCGCTTCCTTGAAGCTCTGCCAGAGCGAGTTCTCGTCGCGGTCGGGGTTCTTGCCGCCGAAATCCTTGATCCAGGAGATGATCAGGATGGGGACGATGATGGCCACACCGGCCAGGATCCCCGGGAACATCCCCGCCATGAAGATCGCCGGCACCGAGACGCCGGGAACCATCACCGCATAGACGATGAAGGCGATGGAGGGCGGGATGAGAATGTCGGTCGCCGCCGCCGCACCCACGGTGGCCGCGATGAAGGGGCGCGGATAGCCATCCTTCACCATCCCACGCGTCACCACCTGGCCGACGGCAGCCGACGTCGCGGGGCCCGAGCCCGAGATGCCACCAATGATCATGGCGACGAGCACGGCAACGGAAGCGAGCGCCCCACGCCCGGCACCGACCAGCGCGGTCGCGAATTTCACGAGGCGCAGCGCGACACCCGTGCGGTCGAAGACGCACCCCACGAGCACGAACATCGGGATCGCGATCAGCGGATATTTCGCGATGCCGGCATAGACGTTGGTCGGCATCGCCATCAGCGTCTGGTCGGCCAAGGCGATGGCCAGCGCGCCGGCCAGCCCAAGTGCCACCGCGATGGGCACGCCGCCCAGCAGCAGGATCATGAACATGCAGAAGAGGACGACGCCGATCATGCGTCCTCTCCCCGCGCGAGGCGAATGATGCGCCCAAGCGCGCGCCCGATCACGAGGATCGCCAGCACCGGCAGCCAGATGGTGTAGAGCCATTGCGGATGGCCGAGGCCGGGCGAGAGCACCTCGAAATCATACTCGTCCCAGACCATGCGCGTGCCATACCAGAGGATCAGCCCGAAGCAGAGGATGAGAAGCCCCAGCGCCATGATCTCCGCCACGCGGCGCCGGCCGGGATTGAGCTTGTCGGCGAAGAAGCCAATGCGGATATGCCGCCCGCCCGCCGTGGCGAGTGCCGTGCCCACCATGGCAACGACGACCATCAGAGCCACCGAATACTCCTCGGTGAAGGCGAGCGAGATGTTGGAGAGATAGCGCGTCACCACATTCGCGGCCGTGATCAGCGCCATGGCGCCCATCGCGGTGGCGAGAAGCACGCGCTCCAGCGTCAGGGGAACGCGTGTCTTCGGGTCGGGCGGGGCCGCCGTCGGGTCGAAATCGGCGGCCATCAGGCGTGCATCACGAAACGGCGCGGATGGCGGTTTCCGCCTTGCGCACGAGGTCGTTTCCGATGGTGCCGGCCCAGCGGTCATAGACGGGCCGCAGCGCCGCGCCGAAGGCCTGCTTCTGCGCGGGCGTGAGCTGCGTCACCTCCACATTGCGGCGGGCCAGTTCCAGCAGCGCGGCATTGTCGGTGCCGGGAATGCCAAGGCCCTGGCGGGCCAGCGCGATGTTGTTGCGCGCGGCCTCGCGCCCGCATTCGCGCACCAGCTCCTGGTCGGCCGGGGTGAAGCTCGCCATCACCGACTTCGAAAGACCGAAGATCAGCGCGTCATTCACATAGTTCCAGATGGTCATGTGGCGCTGCGCCAGCGTGTCCATGCGGAAGGCGAGGAAGAGGTTGACCGGGTTCTCTTGCCCGTCCACCGCACCGGTGCTCAGCGCGGGCTGGAGGTCGGCGAAGGACATCTGCAGCGGGTTGGCGCCGAGGCCGTTGTAGATGTCGTTGAAGATGGCGCCGGCGGCGAAGCGGATCTTCAGGCCACGCAGATCGGCCGGCGCGTGGATGGCGCGCTTGGAATTGCTGATTTCGCGGAATCCGTTTTCGCCGAAGGCCACCGCCGTCACCTCGCGCCGGTCCATGATGCCGACGAGGTCGCGGCCCACTTCGCCATTGATCAGCGCATCGAAGGCGCGGTGGTCGGGCATCAGGAAGGGCAGCTGGAAGATGCCGGCCTCACGCACCTGGGGTGCAATGTTGATCGTGCTGAAGACGGCGAAATCGATGATGCCCTGGCGCATCGCCAGCAGCTCGCGCGTCTGGTCGCCGCCGACGAGCTGGCTGCCGGGATAGACGCGTACATTGATGCGGCCATTGGAGCGCTGCGTGATCAACTCCGCCCATTGGAAGGCGCCCTCCGCGAAGGGGATGGGCCGGTTGCCGACGACGGAGAGCTTGTATTCCGGCCGGTAGGCGGGCTGCGCGCCGCCGATGCGGGGCGCGGCCAGGAGGGCGGCGCCGCCCGCCAGGAGGGCGCGGCGATGGGTCTTCAGGCTCATGCGGATCATCTCCTCCAGGCGGCTTTTGTGCGCCGCGTTCCGGGTGCCACAATGCCGCCGAGCAAGGCGGGCGCGCAAGACGCCCGATCCAGGAGGATTCATGGCGAAACGATTGGCGATCACGGGCGGGGCCTCGGGGATCGGCGCGGCGATCGGCGCCGCCGCGCGCGGGGCGGGCTGGAAGACGGCGCTGGCCGACCGCATGCCGGCCGAGGGCTGCACGGCGCTCGACGTGACGGACGCGACGGCCGTGGCCGACTGGATCGAGGGCCTGACGGACCTCCAGGGCCTGGTCTGCTCGGCCGGGATTTCGGCGGCGACCCCGATCCTGGACACGCCGCCGGACCTGTTTCGGCGCATCCTCGACGTGAACGTGACCGGCAGCTTCCTCGCGGCCCAGGCCGCCGCGCGCGTCATGGTCGCGGCCGGCCGCGGCGGCGCCATCGTGCTGGTCGCCTCCGTCTCGGGCCTGCGCGGCATCGAGGGGCGCGTGGCCTATGGCGCCTCCAAGGCCGCCGTCATCAACATGGCGCAGGTCATGGCGATCGACCTCGCGCCCCACGGCATCCGGGTGAACGCCATCTGCCCAGCGCCGATCGAAACGCCCATGGTCACCGCCCTGCATGATGCGCAGACCCGCGCCCAATGGCTCTCCCGCATTCCCGCCGCGCGCTATGGCCGCGTGGAGGAAGTGGCGGAAGCCGCGCTCTTCCTGCTGGATTCCGCACGCTCTTCCTACATCACCGGCCACGCCCTGCCGGTGGATGGCGGCTATGCCGGCGCGGGGGTGATGGCGTGATCCCCGCGACGAATCTCGGCCGGCTGCTGACGCAGACGGCCCGCCGCCTGCCCGATGCGCCCGCCCTCTCCTGGCGCGACCAGAGCTGGAGCTGGGCCGAGCTGAACGCGCGCGTGGACCGCCTCGCCGTCGCGTTGCGCGCGCAGGGGATCAGGCCCGGCGACCGCGTGCTGGTCCATGCGCGCAACGGCAACGCGATGTTCGAGAGTCTCTGGGCCAACTGGAAGATCGGCGGCGTCTGGGTGCCCACCAATGTGCGCCTGACACCGCCGGAGGTCGCCTATCTGGCGGAGGCCAGCGGCGCGCGGGTGATGCTGCGCGACCACGGCTTCGCCGCCCACGCCGAGGCCGTGCGCGCGGGCGCGCCGGATTGCCGCGTGGTCATCGCGATCGGCGATGCGCGGGGCGATGAGCTGGATTACGAAACCCTGCTGGCCGAGGCGACGCCACCGCCGCCGAATCACGAGGCCGAGGTCGGCCGTGACGACCCCTGCTGGTTCTTCTTCACCTCCGGCACCACCGGCCGGCCCAAGGCCGCCGTGCTGACCCATGGCCAGATGGGCTTCATCATCACCAACCACCTGGCCGACCTGATGCCCGGCCTCACCGAGCGCGACGTCTCCCTCGTGGTGGCCCCGCTCAGCCATGGCGCGGGCATCCACGCGCTCTGCCAGGTCGCGCGTGGCGCCTGCTCCGTGCTGCTGCCGGGCGAGCGGCTGGACACGGCCATCGCCTGGGACCTGATCGCGCGGCATGGCGTCACCAACATGTTCACCGTGCCCACCATCCTGAACATGCTCGTGGCGGACCCCGCCGCGGCACCCCACCGGCTGCGCCACGTCATCTATGCCGGGGCGCCGATGTATCGCGCCGACCAGCTGCGCGCGATGGAACGCCTGGGCCCCTGCCTCGTGCAGTATTTCGGCCTGGGCGAGGTGACGGGCTGCATCACCGTCCTGCGGCCGGACCAGCACAGCGCGGATGACGCATCCCCCGGCGCACTCAGCGTCGGCGCGCCGCGCACGGGCATGGATGTCGCGATCCTCGACGAGGCCGGCCTGCATGCCGAGCGCGGCGAGATCTGCGTGCGCGGCCCCGGCGTCTTCGCCGGCTATTTCCAGAATGACGCCGCCAACGAGAAGGCCTTCCGCCACGGCTGGTTCCACACCGGCGACCTCGGCTTCCTCGACCCGCGAGGCTTCCTGCACATCACCGGCCGCGCCTCGGACATGTTCATCTCCGGCGGCTCCAACATCTACCCGCGCGAGGTGGAGGAGGCGCTGCTGACCCACCCGGCCATCGTGGAATGCGCCGTCGTCGGCCTACCCGATCCGCGCTGGGGGGAGTCGGGTGTGGCCTGCCTGGTGCTCCGCGCGCCCACGCCGCCCGAGGAGTTGCTCGCGCATCTCGAAGGGAAGCTCGCGCGCTACAAGCACCCGCGCCGCTTCGTGGTGTGGGACGCGCTGCCCAAATCCGCCTATGGCAAGGTGCCGAAGACGCTGCTGGCGCAGCGCCTCCGCGACGAGGGCGTCACCTTCGGTTGAGCCAGTGCCTCAGGCGAAGACGGCATCCAGCGTGAAGTTGAGGACGACGGGCGTGCTGACCAGCCCGGCCTCGTCTTCCGCCTCCAACGTCACCGTGTAGTCCCCATCGGCCAGCGGCCCGAACAGCGCGCCCACGTCGAAGGTGAAGCGGCCCGTGGCATCGATCGCGACTTCCACCCCGGCGCCGCCATTGAGGCTGGCCTGGATGACTTCCATGCCGTCGCGGTTGTCGAGCGCGTAGCCACTGAGCACCGGCGGCGCGGTGGTCGGGCCGGTGACCGTGTTGAGCAGGACGATCGGCGCGTAGATGTCCGCACCCTCGCTGCGGAAGAATTCGGCGATGCCGTAATCCGCCACCGCCTTGCCCAGCTGCTGCCCCTCGATATTCGCGCTGGTGAAGTGGATGCCGCCATAGATGCGGCTGTCACCGGCCTCGATCCCCGCCTGCACGAAATTGTCGAAGCTGCGGAACACGCCGGGCAGGCCGACGCTGGCATTGGTGAAGGCGATGTTGTCGCCCAGCAGGTAGGTGAGAGCCCAGGCGGCGGCCAGGCTGCAGGTGGCATGGCCCGAGGTGTAGTCCGGATGCGGCGGCGTCTCGAAGAGCGGGCGCCAGTTCGGGTCCGCGATGGTATCCGGATTGCCGTCGGTGTCGGCCTCACGGATCGCGGCGATGGGGCGCCAGAAGTTGTACTCGTACTTCGCATCCCAGGCGGCGATGGCGCCATCGGCGCCCACCAGATTGAGGCCCGCCATGACCCGCGCCGCGGAGGCGCTGGAATGGCCGAGCGATTCCAGCACCTCGCCCGCGATCTGCGCCCAGCGGCCCGCCGGCGTGTAAGTGTTGGTCAGGTCCCGCCAGTAGAAGGCGATCTCGGTCTGCTCCGCGGTGCGCGTCGTCGAGTCGATCGCGCCCAGCGATTTCACCTGGTTGAACTCGGCCGTGTATTCGGCGCTGGTGAGGTCGGGCGGGCCGTCGGGGCGGAACTGCCCGCCATCCTCCATCAGGAAGGGCTTGATGTCGCCCCATTGCGGCAGCTGGGCCGGGCGGCCCGGCAATTCCGTGCCGCCGGGGCCCACGCGCGGCGTGGGGCGCCAATCGCCGGGATCGGTGCCGGGGACGTAGTTCACCACCGCGTCGTTGCCATCCCCCGCGCGGATCGCCAGCACCGCATCGGCCACCGACCGGCCGAAGGCGACCGCGGCATCGCGCTCGGCCCCGGGCGCCAGCTGCGCCAGGTCCTGCGCGAGGCGCGCGTCGAAGCTGGCCTGCAGCACCGATGCCTGCGCATTGCCCGCATAGAAGACGCTGAGCACGCGATGTGCCGCAGCCGCCGCCGCGATGGGCGCCGAAATGCCCTCCGGTGCGTCGAGGGAGACCATGAAGGGATTGGTGCCGTCGATCGCCGCCAGCGTATCGAGTGTGGCGATGCTCTCCAGCGCCAGCAGGCGCGAGGCATTGGCCGTGACCGAGCCGCCGATCCGGATGGCCTCCAGCATCACCCAGTTCCAGCCGTAGATCGGGTCGGTCGTGCCGTCATCCACGCGGGTGATGCCGAAATCGGCCAGGCTGCTGTTGCCCGCTGCATCGGTGATCTGCACGGTGAAGCTGTTGACGCCAAGGTCGAGCTCGACATTGCCGAACTGGAAGCGGCCATCCGCGCCCACCGTGGTGGTGAGGCCGGTTCCGAGCAGCGTCACCGTCGCGCCCGCCTCGCCCTGGCCCACCAGATCCACCCAGCGGAAGGCGGTGGCGTCATCGCCGCGCACGCCACTGTCGGAGGAGGCGAGAAGGTCCAGCGCGGAGACGATCGGCGCCGTGCCGTCGATCACCAACGAGAGCGGCGCGGAGGCGGCGCTCGTCAGGCCGCCACGCGTCGCCTGCGCGGTGAAATCCTGCGTGCCGTCGGCCAGCGGCGCGCTGGTGAAGGACCAGGCGCCATTCGCCCCGGCGGTCACCTGGCCCAGCAGCGCGCCATTGGCGAAGACCTCGACCTGCGCATGCGCGGCGCTGCTGCCGGTCAGCGTGACGGTGCGGTCGGCCGTGATGCCGTCGCCCAGGATGCCCGTATCCTCGGAGAAGCCGGTGATGACGGGGGCGGCGGGCACGCCGCTGACTTCGATGGTCACGTCGGCGAAGCGCAGCAATTCCACACGGGTCAGCGTGTCACGCCCATCACCCTGGCCGGCGCCCGTCAGGCCGCGGATCTCGACCTGGCCATGGCCCAGATCGGTGATCCGGTAGTCGCTGAGGCGGCCGGCATATTCCGCGATATCGCGACCGCCAGCGCCATCGAGGGCGTCATTGCCGGTGCCGCCGCGCAGCACATCCGCGCCCTGCCCGCCCAGGATCTGGTCATGCCCGTCGCCGCCATCGAGCGTGTCGTTGCCATCACCCGCGATGAGCGTGTCCTGGCCGGCGCCTCCGAGCAGCAGGTCATCGCCCGCGCCACCCGTCAGCTGGTCATGGCCGTCGCCACCATCCAGCGTGTCGTCGCCATCGCCCGCGATGAGCGTGTCCTGGCCGGCCCCGCCGAGCAGCAGGTCATCGCCCGCGCCACCCGTCAGCTGGTCATGGCCGTCGCCGCCATCCAGCGTGTCGTCGCCATCGCCCGCGATGAGCGTGTCCTGGCCCGCGCCGCCGCGCAAAAGGTCGGCGCCCGCACCGCCCTTAAGCTGATCATGGCCGCTGCCGCCGTCCAGCGTGTCGCCGCCATCGCCCGCGTTGAGCGTATCCTGCCCGTCCTCGCCCAGCAGCAGGTCGCCCCCGCCGCCGCCGAAGAGCAGGTCATTGCCCGCGCCAGCGCGCAGGATGTCCGCGCCGAACCCACCAATCAGCGTGTCATTTCCCGAGAAGCCCACCAGCTCCAGCGCGCGGAACGGATCGTCGAACGGTCCGACAAGGCGGTCGGACTTCGAGCTTCCCAGCAAAAGCAGGCGGGTCATGCGGACGCCTCTCAAAAGCGTTAATTTCTCGTTGATTTATTAACCGATGAGGGGTTTGAGGCCAAGAAAATCCTGAAAATCGCTGGATTCATGTAAATTCCATGTCGCGCCGCAGTTGCGGCACTGCGGCGCGACTCTCGGGATACGCGTAGCGTCACTCGCCCAGTTCAACCCAACGGAGATAGGGGCGGTCCGCTTTCCACCCCTGCGGAAAGCGCTTCGCCGCATCCTCATCCGAGAGGGAGGGCACGATGATGGCCCGGTCGCCCGGCTGCCAGTTCACCGGCGTGGCGACCTTGTGCTTGTCCGTCAGCTGCAGGCTGTCGATCACGCGCAGCACCTCATGGAAGTTGCGGCCGGTGCTGGGCGGATAGGTGAGCGTCAGGCGCACCTTGCGCGCGGGGTCCAGCACATAGACCGTGCGCACCGTGATGGAGGGATCGGCCTCGGGGTGGATCATCCCGTAGAGCTGCGAGACATGCCTGGACGGGTCGGCGATCATGGGGAAGTTCAGCGCCGTGCCCTGGGTCTGGTGAATATCCTCCGCCCAGGCATCGTGCTTGTCGAGCGGATCGACGCTGAGGCCGATCACCTTCACGCCGCGCTTGTCGAATTCGGGCTTGAGGCGGGCGGCCTCGCCCAGCTCGGTGGTGCAGACCGGCGTGAAATCCCGCGGATGGGAGAAAAAGACCACCCAGCTATCCTTCGCCCAGTCACCGAAGCGGATGGGGCCATCCGTGGTTTCGGCCTCGAAATCAGGGGCGATCTGGCCGAGCGTGAGCTGGGCGCCATATTGCAAAGTCATCATCCAATCTCCGTGAGGGCGGCCAGCGCGATGAAGGCGAAGGCCACGACAGTCATGAGGGTTACATCCCAGGCGGGGAGCCAGGGCTCCTCGGGCAAATCCTGAACCGGTGGCGGCGGCTCGGGGGTTAAGAATTCGATATCCGCGGCTTGGTTCCACTCAGCCATGTGCATGGCGCAATCCTCCAAGGGCATGCGGTGTCAGGGAGAGGCCCAGGGCCGCGACGGCGCCGATGATGACCAGGGTGGGTGTCGCCAGGGCGGCCCGCCGGGCTTCCAGCGTGCATTGGCCGAGCGTGCTGCGCAGCACCACCTGGCCCGGCAGGCTCGCCTGCGAGATGAGCGCGACGGGCGTGGCGGCGGAGAGGCCGCCGGCCAGGAGACGCAGCGCCAACTCATCGAGGCGGGAGAGCGCCATGAAGGCGGCAATGGTGCCCCCCGCCTGCGCCAGCGCGGCCCAGTTCAGCTCGGGCAGCGCGCCCGTCTCGTCATGCGCGGTGACGAAGGTGACGGCCGAGGCCATTCCACGATGCGTGATCGGGATTCCGGCCGCGGCGGGCGCCGCCATGCCGGCCGAGATGCCGGGGATCACGCGCCAGGGGATGCCGGCGGCCGCACAGGCCAGCGCCTCCTCGCCACCGCGGCCGAAGGTGAAGGGATCGCCGCCCTTGAGGCGCAGCACGCGCAAGCCGGCCCGGGCGCCGGCGATCAGGCGGGCGTTGATCTTGGCCTGCGGCACCGGGGCCGCCCCCTTCCGCTTGCCGACCGCCACGATCTCGGCCGAGCGTCGGGCATGCCGCAGCGCGCTGCGGCCCGGCAGCGAATCATGCAGGATCAGGTCCGCCTGGCCCAACGCCTGCACGGCGCGCAGCGTCAGCAACTCGGGGTCGCCCGGCCCGGCGCCGCAGAGCCAGACCTCGCCCGCGGGAAACTGCGAACCGGCCAGGGCCGAGGATGATTGCACGGTCATTCGTGATGGAATCCCGAAAATCTGCTTGACGAAAACGTAGATAAATGCGGAAAGCCTGTCCAGGGGTTTTACGACAGGATTTTGGAAAATGACCAACGCCAAGCCCAGCGGCGCAGAAACCATCAAGGCGGCGAGCCTTGGGCTGCGCGGCCCCCTCGATGCCGAGCTGAGCGCCGAAGCCGCCAAGGGCGGGCTCTCGGAGGCCTCCTATACGTTGTTGAAATTCCATGGGACCTATGAGCAGTTCGATCGCGACACCGCGACCGCCCGCAAGCAGATGGGAGAGGACAAGGACTGGTCCTTCATGGTGCGCGTCCGCGCGCCGGCGGGGCGGCTGACCGCCGCGCAATGGCTGGCGCTGGACGCGTTGGCAGGGGAGTTCGCGGATGGCACGCTGCGCCTGACCTCGCGCCAGGGCGTCCAATTTCACGGCATCCTGCGCGAGAATCTGCGCACCTCGGTCGCCGCCATCAACGCGACATTGCTGACCACGCTGGCCGCCTGCGGCGATGTCGTGCGCAACGTGATCACCTCGCCCGCGCCCCGGCGGGATGACGTGCAGGCGCGGCTGGAGGCGGAGGCGCGCCGCCTGTCCTCGGCGCTGCTGCCGAGGAGCCGCGCGCATCACGAGATCTTCCTGGGTGAGGAAGCCGCCACCGCACCGGAGGAGGAGCCGCTCTACGGCCCCACCTACCTCCCCCGGAAATTCAAGATCGCCCTCATCCACCCCGACGACAACACGCCGGACGTGCTCGCCAATGACCTCGGCTTCGTCATGCATCCAGAGGGCTGGATCGTGACCATCGGTGGCGGCATGGGCATGACGCACAACAAGCCCGCCACCTTTCCCCGCCTCGCCGACGCCGTCGCCCTGACCGGCCCCCACGAGGTGCTGGAGGTGGCGGAGGCCGTGGTCCGCCTCTCGCGCGATCACGGCGACCGGAGCGACCGCAAGCATGCCCGGCTGAAATACGTTCTGGCCGAGCGCGGCGTCGAATGGGCCCGCGCGCGCCTCTCGGAGGATCTGGGCCGCGAGCTGCGGCCGGCGCCGCCCCTGCCCCCCCTTTCCATCCCCGACCATCTCGGCTGGCACGCGCAGGGCGATGGCCGCTGGTGGCTCGGCCTGCACATTCCGGCAGGGCGCATCGCGGGCGGGTTGCGCGCGGCGCTGCGGGGGGCAGTGGAGCGCTTCGGCGTGAACCCGATCGCCACGCCGGGGCAGGACCTGCTGCTGTCGGACGTGGCGGAGGCCGACCGCGCCGCGCTGGAGGCGTTGCTCCGCGCCCATGCCGTGGCCCTTCCCGAGGCCTTCTCGCCCCTCGCGCGCGCCATGATGGCCTGCGTCGCACTGCCGACCTGCGGCCAGTCGCTGGCCGAGGGCGAGCGCGTGCGGCAACCCATCCTGGAACAGGTGGAAGGTGAGCTCGCCCGGCTCGGCCTGCTGGGCGAGCGCATCTCGCTGCGCCTCACCGGCTGCCCCAATGGCTGCGCGCGGCCCTACCAGGGCGATATCGGCGTCGTCGGCCGCGCGCCCGGGCTCTACACGCTTTTCGTGGGGGGGGATTTCGCCGGCACGCGGTTGAGCTTCCCCGTGGCCGACAAGGTTCCGATGGAGGAGATCGGCGCCACCCTGGCCCCCCTGCTGGCGCATTGGGCGGAGCGCCGGCGGCCGGGCGAGGGCTTCGGCGATTTCTGCACGCGCCAGGGGCCGGATGCCTGCCGCGCGAAGGCAGGGGCAGCGCTCGCCGCATGATGCCGCTGGTCTTCACCAAGGCGACCCCCACGCTTCTCGTCGGCCGTGGCCCGGCCTTCGAGAAGCGCCGCGCTTTGCTGGAAGCGTCGGGCCTCGTCCTTGCCCTGCATGCCACCATGCCGGACGCGGCGACGCTGGACGCGGCGCGGCTGGTCTTCGGCGCCGGGCTGGACGCCGCCGAGGGCGAGGCGCTGGCCGCCGCCGCCCGCGCACGCCGCATCCCGGTCAACATCGAGGATGTGCCGCATCTCTGCGATGTGCACGTGCCGGCACTCGTCCGGCGGGGCGACCTGCTGCTGACCGTCTCGACAGGCGGCGGCGCGCCGGCCATGGCGGCCCAATTGCGCGCCTGGCTCGAGCAGCGATTCGGCCCCGAGTGGGAGGCGCATCTGGATGCGCTGGCGGATCAGCGCCAGGCGCTGCGGGCGGCGGGTGCATCGCCGCCCGAGGTGATGCGGGCGCTCACCGCCCGCATCCGGGACGCAGCCTGGCTCGACTGCGCCTGCGCTGCCGGTCAGAAACGGTAGCGGACGGCCGCGCTGATCACGAAGGGGTTGATGTCGGCCCGCGCGCGGATGAAGCCGCTGTTCACGCTCACATCGGGCTGCATCAGGATCCACTTCGCGTCGAAGTTCAGCAGCCAGTTCGGCGCCACCTCGTAATCCACGCCGATATTGGGCGCGACGCCGACGCTGGGGTCGATCCGCACGCGGTTGATGCCGGCAGTCGGGTTGCCGCCATAGCCGTAGTAGAAGGTCGTGTTCAGGCCGACGCCCACATAGGGGCTGATGCGCGATTGCGGCATCAAATGGTACTGCACCGTCAGCGTCGGCGGCAGCGCCCAGGCGGTGCCGAGATTGACCGTCCCCAGCGCCGAATTCGTCACCGTCAACTTGTGCCGCGTCGTCGCGGCGATCAGGTTGAGGGCGATGTTCGGCGTGAAGAAATAGGTGCCGTCCAGCAGCGGGCTCGCCGCGTTGCTGGCATTGGGCGTGCCGCCGATCACGCCGACCGAGCCGCCATTGGTCGGCAGCACGCCGACCGCGCCGAAGCCGATCATGAAGTCGCCCGCGCGCTTGCCGCGCAGTTCGACCTCCTGCGCCATGGCGCCGCCAGCCCCCGCCAGCAGCATCGCGGCTGCCGCGCATCTTCCCCAGAATCGCATCGCATCTTCCTCTTCGCAGCCCCTGCTGCCGAAGCGGAATCTACTGGTGCGAAAGAATGCTGCATTGCGTTGGCTCAAGCCGCTTTGGGAAGCTTGCGCCAGGCAGGCCAGCGCTATTCGGCGCGGATCTGCGCGCGCTCGACCACCGTGCGCCAACGCGCGATCTCCGCCTCCTGGAAGCGGCGGAAATCCGCGGCGCTGGAAGCAACGACATCCACGCCCAGCTGGTTCAGACGCTGGCGGCTTTCGGGCTGGCGCAGGCTCTCGATGCAGGCCGACTCCAGCCGGGCCAGGATGGGCGCCGGCACGCCGATCGGCGCCATCACCGCCTGCCACGAGGTGACCACGAAATCATTGATTCCGAGCTCGGTCGCCGTCGGCACGTCGGGGATGGTCGGGTTGCGCTCGGCGCTCGTCACCATCACGGCGCGCAGCCGGCCGGCGGAGATGTGCGGCGCGACCGTGCCGAGATTCTGGAAGGTGAGCTGCACGTCGCCCGCCAGCAGCGCCGTCGCCGCGGCCGCCCCGCCCTGGTAGGGCACATGCGTCGCCTCCGTCCCGGTGCGCAGCTTCAACAACTCCATCGTCAGATGCTCGGAGGAGCCGACGCCGGAAGTCGAGTAGGACGCGCGCGCGCCGTTTGCCCTGAGCCAGGCGAGCGTGCCCGCGAAATCGGTAGCGGGCACCTGCTGCGGGTTGAGGATCAGCACGTTCGGCATGGTGACGGCGAGGGTGATCGGCGCAAAGTCGCGCACGGGATCATAGGGCAGGTTGGGCCGCAGCGCCTTGTTGATGGCGAAGACGCCGATGGAGCCCGTCATGATGGTGTGCCCATCGGCGGGCGCGCGCGCCATGGCCTGGGCCGCGACGGCACCATTGGCGCCGGGCCGGTTCTCGACCACCACCGTCTGCCCCAGAAGCCCGCCCAGGCGCGCGGCGATGACACGGCCCGTGATGTCGGAGGGGCCGCCCGCCACGAAGGGGATCATCATCGTGACCGGGCGTTGCGGCCAGTCGGCCTGGGGTTGGGCCTGAGCGAGCGCGGGCAGGAGCGCGGGCGTGGCCAGCAGCGTGCGGCGATGCAGCATCTTGGGTTGCTCCGGTTTGGTCGCATCCTGCCGCGCCGGGCCCGTCTTGTCCAAACAACCTGTACCCGTCATATCGGCCGCGTTACGGGAGCAGACATGAATGTCCATTGACCTCGAAATCGCTCGCGCCGCCACGCTGCGCCCCATCGGCGAGATCGCCGCCAAGGCTGGCATTCCGGCCGATGCGCTGGAGCCCTACGGCAAGTACAAGGCCAAGATCGGCCTCGATTTCGTGGCCCGTACCCGGCATGACCGGCCGCTCGGCAAGCTCGTGCTCGTCACCGGCATCAACCCGACGCCGGCCGGCGAGGGAAAGACGACGACGACGGTTGGCCTCGGCGATGCACTGAACCACATCGGCAAGCGCGCCATGATCTGCCTGCGCGAGCCCTCGCTCGGCCCCTGCTTCGGCGTGAAGGGGGGCGCCGCCGGCGGCGGCCATGCGCAGGTGGTGCCGATGGAGGACATCAACCTCCATTTCACCGGCGATTTCCACGCGATCACGGCGGCCAACAACCTGCTCGCCGCGATGATCGACAACCACATCTACTGGGGCAATGCGCTGGGAATCGATGCGCGCCGCATCACCTGGCGCCGCGCGCTCGACATGAATGACCGCGCGCTGCGGGGCATCGTGGGCTCGCTGGGCGGCACGGCCAACGGCTTCCCGCGCGAGGATGGCTTCGACATCGTGGTCGCCAGCGAGGTGATGGCGGCCTTCTGCCTGGCCTATGACCTGGCCGATCTGCAGAAGCGCCTGGGCCGCATCATCGTGGCCTCCACCCGCGACGGTAAGCCCGTGACGGCGGCCGACCTCAAGGCCGATGGCGCGATGGCGGTGCTGCTGCGCGATGCGCTGGCGCCCAACCTGGTTCAGACGCTGGCCGGCTCTCCCGCCCTCGTGCATGGCGGGCCCTTCGCCAATATCGCGCATGGCTGCAACTCCGTGATGGCGACGACGCTCGGCCTGCACCTCTCCGATGTGGTGGTGACGGAGGCAGGCTTCGGCGCCGACCTGGGCGCGGAGAAGTTCCTCGATATCAAGTGCCGGCTCGCGGGGCTCTCACCCGATGCCTGCGTGATCGTCGCCACCATCCGCGCGCTGAAGATGCATGGCGGCGTGGCCAAGGCCGATCTGGGCCGCGAGGATGTGGGCGCCGTGAAGCGCGGCATCGCGAATCTGGCGCGCCATGTGGAGAACATCAAGAAATTCGGCCTCCCGCCCGTGGTGGCGCTGAACCGCTTCACCGCCGACACCGAGGCGGAGATCAAGGCGGTGCAGGATGCCATGGCGGCCCTGGGCACCGAGGCCATCCTCTGCACCCATTGGTCCGACGGCGCGGCAGGCACCGTGGAACTGGCGCATGCCGTGATGCGCCGCCTGGATGCGGGGGAGGCCGCCTTCCAGCCGCTCTACCCCGACGCCATGCCGCTGGCCGACAAGATCGGCACCATCGCGCGCGAGGTCTATCGCGCGCGCGACGTGGCGATCCCGGATTCGGTTCTGGCGAAGCTGAAGCGCTTCGAGGCGATGGGCTTCGGCGCGGCACCCATCTGCATCGCCAAGACGCAATACAGCTTCTCGGCCGATCCGACGGCACTGGGCGCGCCGGTGGACCATGTGCTGCCGGTCCGCGATGTGCGGCTGCTGGCCGGCGCCGGATTCGTGGTGGCCATCACCGGCGATGTCATGACCATGCCGGGCCTGCCCCGCGTGCCGGCGGCCGAGACCATCCGGCTGGACGAGAGCGGGCGGATCGAGGGTCTGTTTTAGCCGCCGCTACAGGAAGGGCCGCCAGGGTGCGCTGACCAGGTGATAGCCCGCGGCGTCCCGCCGCATGTGGCCGAAGCCCGGGAAATCCATGTGCATGCCGGCGACCAGCAGCCGGTCCGCCACCGCCATGTCGAAGACGCGGCGGCGGGTGGCGACGGCGGCCGCGGCATCCACGTCGAAGGCGATGCCCCATTCCGGGTGGCGCGTCTGCAGCGCCGGGAAATGCACCATGTCGCCAAACACCAGCAACTGCGCGGGGCCGGAGGCGATGCGGTAGATCGTGTGGCCCGGCGTGTGGCCGAAGGCGTCGATGGAGGTGATGCCCGGGTTCACCTCGCGCCCGCCCGGCACGCGGCGAATGCGGCCGCGATAGGCGGCCTCCACCTGCTTCGCATAGGCGAAGCCGCCGCGGGAGCCCTGCGGCACGCGGTTGATGTTGCCCTCGTCGAACCAGAAGGCGGCCTCGACCTCGGGGATGACGAGTTCGGAGGTGGGAAACAGCGCGGCACCCTCACGGCTGCACAGCCCGCCCGCGTGGTCGCGGTGCATGTGGGTCAGCACCACGCTGTCCACCATCGCGGGTGTCACGCCCATGGCGCCGAGATTGGCGGGGAGCTGGCCCATGGTGGGCCCCAGCGCATCGCCCGAGCCGGTGTCGATCAGCGAGAGCTTGCCGCCTGCGTTCACCAGGAAGGTGTTGAGGGCGCAGGGCACCGGGCCTTCGGTGGGTTGGAAATTCTCGCCGAGGATGCGCCGGGCTTCGGTAAGGTTGGCTTCGCCGAAGACGGCGGGCGGCAGGGCGATGCTGCCATCGCTGACGGCCGTCACCTCGATGTCGCCGACGCGGATCCGATAGAGGCTGGCCACTTGGCGGCCGACCGGCGGCTGCGCGGCCTGAGCGATGCCGCTCGCGGCGAGGATGACGGGCGCGGCAAGGATGGCGTGGCGGCGCGGCAGGGTCATGTGGGCTTCCTCCATGGACCGGTTAGGCCGGCCTTGATGGATGAAGCCTAGGCATGGTGCCGGAGTGGTGGCAATGCCGCCGGGAAGTGGCGGAGGGGATGGGATTCGAACCCACGATAGGACTTGACATCCTATAACGGTTTAGCAAACCGCCGCCTTCGGCCACTCGGCCACCCCTCCGCAAGGGTACTCAGATGAGCTTGAAGTTCACACGACGTATGCAAGTCGGGTGATACAGGCCAAGCCCCGCGCCGTCAAACGCTCTCAGCTCAGCGCCACCTCAAAGCCGCGGGCCGTCGCCGGGCGGGCCATCATGCGGGCGTACCATGCGGCCACGTTGGGCAGGTCGTCGAAGGGAACCTGATGCCGCTCATGCCGCCAGGCCCAGCCGAGGATGGCAAAGTCCGCGATGCTGGGCTCGCCCGCCGTGGCGACGAAATCCCGCCCCGCCAGGCGGCGGTCCAGCACGCCATAGAGCCGCCTGGTCTCGGTGTGGTAGCGGGTGAAGCCGTAGTCGCGCGCCGGACCCTCGGGCTGCATGAGGAAGTGGTGCACCTGGCCGGGCATCGGGCCGAACCCGCCCATCTGCCACATCAGCCACTCCATGACGGGCACGCGGCCGCGGAGATCCTTCGGCATGAAGCGGCCGGTCTTTTCCGCGAGGTAGATGAGAATCGCCCCGCTCTCGAAAACCGTGATCGGCTTTCCATCCGGCCCATCGGGATCCTTGATGGCGGGGATGCGGTTGTTCGGCGAGAATTCCAGGAAGCTCGGCTCGAACTGCTTCTTGTTGCTGATGTCCACCGGCACCACCGTATAGGCTAGGCCCATCTCCTCCAGCGCCACGCTGATCTTTCGGCCATTGGGGGTGTTCCAGGTGTGCAGTTCGATGGTCATCGGCGTGCCTTTTTTCCGACAGGGGGTCGCGCAAGAATGCCCTATATGCACCCCTCAGCACAGGACCCCCGCATGACGTCCCGTCCCTCCGCCGACACCCTGGCCCAGCTGCGCTACCAGGCCGAGAGCCGCTCGGTGGTGCTGGCCTATCTGATCTGGTTTTTCCTGGGCTATGGCGGCATCCATCGCATGTATCTCGGCCGGTGGATCAGCGGCTTCCTTATGCTGGCGCTGTTCGGCGTCTCGCTGCTGCTGACGCTGGTCTTCATCGGCTATCTGGGTCTGGGGCTCATCATGCTCTGGTGGGTGGTGGATGCCCTGCTGATCCCGGGCATGACCCGGCGCGCCAATAACCGCGTGATCGACCGCCTGGTCCGCTGAAATGTCATCGGGGCGCGGTAACGCGCCCCCGCGGGCGGCGTTACCCTCCGAGCGCAAGCATGGAGGAATGCCGCATGTCCGATGTGAAGATCGAAATCGAGGGCGACAGCGATGCCGCCGTGGCCCTGGCCCTGTTGCGGATGATTTCCACCGCCGAAGGCAAGGACGAGGAAGGGGACCGTGAATGGTTCCTGGAGACCTTCGCCGCCTGCCTCGCCGTCGTTCGCGATGCCGAGGTTCTGGAGCTCGACGACGAAGATGACGACGACGGCGACACGGACGAGACCGCCAACTGAGACGGGGTGCCGGCGCGCATGTGTGGCGCCCTCCATCGCACGGATGTCACCGCGCGACGCTGCCCGGGACGCGCATGATCGCCGCGGGTGAGGTCAGCCGCTGCACGCGTTGGGACGGCACTAACTCGCTTGCCGATTGGCGCTGGTGCAGCGTCGGCCGCATATCCACCTGAAGCGGCATCTCAGGCTGGGAAGCCTCTTCCAGGCAGGAGGGGCGCAGCGTTCGGCGCGAGGTACTCGGCCTCCGCGACGGCGCTGTCCCCATCGCGGAAACGGAGCCGATTCGCCGAAAGGACCAGCTTTCGGGTGATGCCGCCCCCCCGCGTACGGCGGCGTTACCCCGCAGGCTCGCCCAGCTTTGCCTTGAGCACCTCGTTGACCAAAGCGGGGTTTCCCTTGCCGCCCATGGCCTTCATCGTCTGTCCCACGAAGAAGCCGAACAGCCCGGCCTTGCCGCCACGATACTGCGCGACCTGGCCGGCGTTGTTCGCGAGCACGGCATCCACCGCCGCCTCGATCGCGCCGCTGTCGACCACCTGGCGCAGGGCGCGTTCGTCCACGATGGCTGAAGCACCCTTACCCTCGTCGAACATGATCTCCAGCACATCCTTGGCGATCTTGCCATTGATGGTCTTGTTGGCGATCAGGTCCAGCAGCTCGGCCAGTGCGGCCGCCGGCACCGGGCTTTCCTCGATGCCGAGGCCGCGCTTGTTGAGGTGTCCGAAGAAATCGCCCGTCAGCCAATTCGCCACGGTCTTGGCATCACGCCCCTCTCCCAGCACCGCCTCGAAGAAGGTGGCGGTCTCGCGCTCGATCGTCAGCACATGGGCGTCATAGGCTGAGAGGCCGAGCGCCACATAGCGCGCGCGCCGCGCATCCGGCAGCTCAGGCAGGGTCGCCTTCAGGCTCTCCACCCAATCCTGCGTGAAGATGAGCGGGGGAAGATCGGGGTCGGGGAAGTAGCGGTAGTCATGCGCGTCTTCCTTGCTGCGCATCGAGCGGGTGGTGCCGCGCGCCGTGTCAAACAGGCGCGTCTCCTGCTCCACCGTGCCGCCGGATTCCCAGACCTCGATCTGCCGCCGCGCCTCGGCCTCGACGGCCTGCATGACGAAGCGCACGGAGTTGACGTTCTTCACCTCGCAACGCGTGCGGAATTCCTCACCCGCCTTGCGGACGGAGACATTCACGTCCGCCCGCATCGAGCCTTCGTCCATGTTGCCGTCGCAGGTGCCGAGATAGCGCGTGATCTGGCGGATCTTGGCCAGATAGGCGCCGGCTTCCTCCGGGCTGCGGATGTCGGGCTCGCTGACGATTTCCATCAGCGCGACGCCGGAGCGGTTCAGGTCGATGAAGGACTTGGCCGGATGCTGGTCATGCTGGGATTTGCCGGCATCCTGCTCCAGATGGAGGCGCGTGATGCCGATCTGCTTCACGCTGCCATCGCCCAGCGTGATCTCCACCACGCCCTCGCCCACGATGGGGTGGGCGAATTGGCTGATCTGATAGCCCTGCGGCAGGTCGGCGTAGAAGTAGTTCTTCCGATCGAAGCGGGACCAGAGGTTGATCTTGGCGTTCAGCCCGAGCCCGGTGCGCACCGCCTGCGCGATGCACTCCTCATTGATGACGGGCAGCATGCCGGGGAAGCCCGCATCCACGAAGCTCACCTGGCTGTTGGGCGAGGCGCCGAAGGCGGTCGCGGCGCCCGAGAACAGCTTGGACTTGGAGAGCACCTGCGCGTGGATTTCCAGGCCGCAGACGACCTCCCAATCCCCGGTCTCACCCTTCAACGTATAGCTCATGCCATCACCTGCGGCTTGGCGGTGAAATCGGCCGCGCGCTCAAGGGCGGCGCCCACCGCGAATACGGTTTCCTCATCGAAGGGCCGGCCGATGACCTGCAAGCCCAGCGGCAGCCCCTGCCCGTCCAGCCCGGCCGGCACCGCGAGGCCCGGCAGCCCGGCGAGGTTCGCGGTCACGGTGAAGACGTCGTTCAGATACATGGTCACAGGGTCATCCTGCTTCTCATCCATCGGGAAGGCGGCGGAGGGCGTGGCCGGCGTGACGATCGCGTCCACCCTCTCCCAGGCTTGCGTGAAATCACGGGCGATCAGCGCGCGGACCTTCTGCGCCTTGAGGTAATAGGCGTCGTAATAGCCGGCACTCAGCACATAGGTGCCGATCATGATGCGGCGCTTCACCTCGGCGCCGAAACCGGCCGCGCGGGTGCGCTCATAAAGGTCACGCAGGTCGGAATCGCGCTCCGTCACCCGCAGCCCGTAGCGCACGCCGTCATAGCGGGCGAGGTTGGAGGATGCTTCGGCCGGCGCGACCACATAATAGGTGGGCAGCGCGTATTTGGTGTGCGGCAGGCTGATGGGGACGATCTCGGCGCCCTGCTGTTTCAGCCAATCCAGTCCCTGCTGCCACAGCGCCTCGATCTCCGGCGCCAGGCCCGGCAGGGTGTATTCCGCCGGCACGCCGATGCGCAGCCCCTTCACCGAACGCCCGCAGGCGGCGGCGAAATCCGGCACGGGCAGGTTGGCGCTGGTGCTGTCCTTGGGGTCGAAGCCCGCCATGGAGCGCAGCAGGATCGCGCAATCCTCGACCGAGCGCGCCACCGGCCCCGCCTGGTCCAGCGAGGAGGCAAAGGCCACGATGCCCCAGCGCGAGCAGCGCCCATAGGTCGGCTTGATGCCGGCAATGCCGCAGAAGGCGGCCGGCTGGCGGATCGAGCCACCGGTATCCGTCGCCGTGGCGCCCATGGCGATGCGCGCAGCGACCGCCGCGGCCGAACCGCCCGAGGAACCACCGGGCACCAGCCGCTTCTCCGGGTCATTCGCGCGTGACCAGGGGTTCTCCACCGGCCCAAAGGCGGAGGTGGTGTTGGAGGAACCCATGGCGAATTCGTCGAGGTTCAGCTTGCCCAGGAAGACCGCGCCGTCGCGCTTGAGCTGCGAACTGACGGTGCTCTCATAGGGCGGCACGAATTCGCCGAGGATCTTGCTCGCCGCCGTGGTGCGCAGCCCTTCGGTCGCAAAGAGGTCCTTGATGCCGAGGGGAATCCCCTCCAGCGCGCCGGCCTCGCCCTTGGCGCGCCGCGCATCGGAGGCACGGGCCTGTTCCAGCGCGGATTCGCCGGCGACGGTGATATAGGCGTTCAGCCGCGGATTCAGCGCGGCGATGCCGGCCAGATGCGCCTCGGTCAGCTCGACGGCGCTGATCTCGCGCTTGTCCAGCGCGCGCAGCCCCTCGGCGATGGTGAGATCCGTCCCGTTCATTATTCGACCACCTTCGGCACACCGAAATATTCGCCCTCGCGGTCGGGCGCATTGCGCAACACGGCATCCGCCTGGCCGCCATCGGTCACGGCATCGGCGCGCCATGGCAGGGCCACCGGGTTGGGCGAGCCGCCGGCCATGGGCTCCACGCCGTCGGTGTCCACCGCCTGCAATTGCTCGATCCAGCCCAGGATGCCGTTGATCTCGGCCTGGAGCTTGGGAACCTCGGCATCATCCAGGCGCAACCGGGCCAGATTGGCAACGCGACGCACCGTCGCGGCATCGAGCGACATGGGGGATCTACTCTTCCGTTCGTGAAGGGGGCGGACCATAAGGCCGCGCATGCCTCTCATCAACATGGCCGATCTTCGCGCCCTCCTGCCCCGCCATGCGCGCCTTCTGGGCCTGGACCCCGGGGCGAAGGTCATCGGTGTCGCGCTGAGCGACGTGACGCTGATGCTGGCCAGCCCCTATGGCAGCCTGAAGCGGGGCAAGCTGCTGGCCAATGCCGCCGAGATCCTGGGCATCGCGGAGAAGCAGGGGGTAGGCGGCCTGGTGGTGGGGCTGCCGCTTTCCATGGACGGCACGCGCGGCCCGGCCGCCCAGGCAGCCAGCGACTGGGCCCTGGCGCTGAGCGAAGCGGCGGGCCTGCCCTGCGCCATGTGGGATGAGCGCCTGTCGAGCGCGGCCGTGAACCGCATGATGATCGAGGAGGCGGACATGACGCGGAAGCGCCGCGCCGCCCAGGTGGATTCGGCCGCCGCCGCCTACATGCTCCAGGCCGCCTTGGACGCCACAGCGCCACGGGCTACATGAATCCCCCATGAGCGGTTTCTCCTACCCGATCCTGCCCACGGGGCACCTCCTGGCCATCGAGGGGCTGGAGCCGCCGCATATCTCCGCCTTGCTGGATCTCGCCGAGAGCTACGCGCTGCTCAACCGCCAGGGAAAGACCCAGCGGGACCTGCTGAAGGGCCGCACGCTGATCAACCTCTTCTTTGAGGACAGCACCCGCACCCGGACCAGCTTCGAGCTCGCCGGCAAGCGCCTGGGGGCGGACATCGTCAACATGTCGGTCTCCACCAGCAGCGTGAACAAGGGCGAGACGCTGCTCGACACCGCCGCCACGCTGAACGCCATGCACACCGACCTGCTGGTGATCCGCCACGCGCAATCCGGCGCGCCGGCGCTGCTGGCGCAGAAGGTGGACGCGGCCGTGATCAATGCCGGCGACGGCACGCATGAGCATCCGACCCAGGCCCTGCTGGATGCGCTGACCATCCGCCGCCGCAAGGGCCGGCTGGAGGGCCTGATCGTCGCCATCTGCGGCGATGTGCTGCATTCGCGCGTGGCGCGCAGCAACATCCATCTGCTCTCAGCCATGGGCGCCACCTTGCGCGTCGTCGGCCCGCCGACGCTGATCCCCGCCGAATGCGCGCGCCTCGGCGTCGAGGTCCATCACGACATGCGCTCCGGCCTGGCGGGTGCCGACGTCGTCATGATGCTGCGCCTGCAGAAGGAGCGGATGAATGCGGGCCTCGTCCCCTCCCCCCGCGAATTCTTCCGCTTCTACGGGCTGGACGCCGCCAAGCTCGCCTATACCAAGCCCGATTCGATCGTGATGCATCCCGGCCCGATGAATCGCGGCATCGAGATCGACAGCGCCGTGGCCGACGATGCCGAGCGCAGCGTGATCGGCGAGCAG
>JAESGX010000235.1_pt1 | contig 30980 bp, 27 predicted proteins | sample 9269801 | NCBI WGS metagenome assembly JAESGX01 (sample SAMN16773122, study PRJNA677054) | algae metagenome | isolation source: Pleurocapsa minor GSE-CHR-MK-17-07R and co-occurring heterotrophs from wet... | place: USA: Lower Calf Creek Falls, Grand Staircase Escalante National Monument, UT ... | reverse complement strand
GCGCGTTCGGCCTGGCGCGCCAGCTCGGCATCGGCCGCGGCGAAGCGCAGGACTATATCGCGCTGTACTTCAGCCGCTATCCGGGCGTGCGCGATTTCATGGAGCGCACCCGCCAGCAGGCGCGCGAGCAGGGCTACGTGGAGACCGTGTTCGGCCGCCGCCTGTATCTGGACTACATCAACAAGGGCACGCAAGGTCAGCGCGCGGGCGCCGAGCGCGCCGCGATCAACGCGCCGATGCAGGGCACCGCCGCCGACATCATCAAGCGCGCGATGGTCGCGGTGGACGCGTGGTTGGCGCCGCACCGCGCGCGCGCGCTGATGATCCTGCAGGTGCACGACGAACTGGTGTTCGAAGCGGAGCAGGATTTCGTGGAGGTGCTGCTGCAGGAAGTGGTGATCCGCATGTCGGGCGCGGCGCGACTCTCGGTGCCGCTGGTGGTCGACAGCGGCGTCGGCGACAACTGGGACGAGGCGCACTGAGGCGGACGATTTGCCGCATTCCCATGCGCGGCGCGGAGTTGGCGCGAACTGTTGTGGCGCGGGTGCGTCGCGAATTCAGTACCGGCGAGTTCAATAAAATGAATCCGCCCTAAATATCACGGTTTTTTAACGGTAATCTTCACGAACTATCCATGCAGGTAGTGGTCAACTAACTCGCGACAGATGCAAGGTCTGTCGCGGATCTCTCCCATCCCCTGGAGTGATCTCCGGAACGAAGGCCCCTCCCCAGGCCTAGTTCCCCGGCCCCGCTGACCCCCCCCTGGTCGGTGGGGCTTTTTTTTGCGCACGGGCTTCGGTCACCACCGGCATGCGCGGCCTGCACGCTGGCTGCCGTGGCGAAAGACTACAGTAAGCGCCTCCGCTTTTTTTACGGGTATCCGATGTCCGCTCTGTTCGATCTGGCGATGCCGTGGTGGGAATTCGTGCTGCGCGCGGTCGTGGTTTACATAGCGATCCTGCTGATGGTGCGTCTGTCCGGCAAGCGCACGGTGGGCCAGTTCACTCCGTTCGACATGATTCTGCTGGTGCTGCTGGGCACTGCGGTCCAGAACTCGCTGATCGGCGAAGACGTGTCGCTGCTCGGCGGCCTGATTCTGGCGGCCACGCTGATCGGCCTCAACTACCTGATAGCGCTGGTGACTTCGCGCAGCATGCGCGCCGATCGTTTGGTAGAGGGCGCGCCGGTGGTGCTGGCGCGCGACGGGCGTCTGTTTGAGCGCATGCTGAAGCGCGAACTGGTCAGCCGCGCGGATTTCGACGAGGCGATGCGCCAGGCCGGCTGCAGCGATATCGCCCGGGTGAAGCTGGGGCTGCTGGAAACCAACGGCCAGATCACCATCCTCACCGGGCAGGATCAGGAAGGCGAAAGCTCCGCCAGCCAGTCGCGCGGCCGTAAGTAATCGGCCAGGCGCGCTTCCGCGCTTGCAGGCGCGGGCGCATAGCCGTATTCCCAGCGCACGCGCGGTGGCAGGCTCATCAGGATCGATTCGGCGCGGCCGCCGCTTTGCAGGCCGAACAAGGTGCCGCGGTCGTAGACCAGGTTGAATTCCACATAGCGCCCGCGCCGATACAGCTGGAATTCGCGTTCGCGTTCGCCGTACGGCATGTGCTTGCGGCGCTGTACCAGCGGCAGGTAAGCGTGGAGAAAACCGTCGCCGACCGCGCGCTGATAGGCGAAGTCGCGTTCGAAATCCTCGCCCAGGTCGTCGAAGAACAGGCCGCCGACGCCGCGCGTCTCGTCGCGATGCTTGAGGAAGAAATACTCGTCGCACCAGCGCTTGTGCGCGGCGTAGCGCTCGGCGCCGCCGAACGGTTCGCACAGCGCGCGGGCGGTGCGGTGCCAGTGCAGCACGTCGTCGTCGAAAGGATAGAACGGGGTCAGGTCGAAACCGCCGCCGAACCACCAGGCCACGGTTTCCCCTTCGCGCTCGGCGCGGAAGTGGCGCACGTTGGCGTGGGTGGTGGGCAGATACGGATTGCGCGGATGCAGCACCAGCGACACGCCCACCGCGCGCCAGGAGGCGCCCGCCAGCTCCGGCCGCGCCGCGCTGGCCGACGGCGGCAGCTGCCTGCCGGAGACGTCCGAAAAGCCGACACCGGCCTGCTCGAAGACCTCGCCGTCGCGCAGGATCCGGGTGCGCCCACCGCCGCCTTCGGCGCGGGTCCAGCGGTCTTCGACGAAGCGCGCGGCACCGTCCGCCTGTTCTATGGCGCTGCAGATGCGGTCCTGCAGGTCGGTCAGATAATCGCGGACCGCAATCAATTCGTTCATGCGCCCATTCTAACTGGCAGCCGATGGCGTGAAGCTTTGTGGCAGGGGCTTCAGCCCGAGGCTTTTCCTGAAAAAGCGTCGGGCTGAAGCCTCTCCCGCAACTTGGATTCAAACCCGATCGAATTCCGCGCGGATCGCCGGCGTGCACAGCTTGTACACGATCCACAGGTGCAGCGCGGCGAACAGCAGCGCGACCGCGCCGGCGATGACCATCACCGCGGTCATGAACACCTTCAGCTCTTCCGGCATGGCCTGACCCGGCGGGAACGCGCCGGCCTGCATCGCCAAGCTGCCTTCGATGAGTTGCGGCACCGCCCACAGCGAAGCGAACTGCCACAGCGTGCCGACCAGCAGCAGCGCGATGAACCCTTTGCGGCCCCACTCGCGTCGTTTCAGCATGGCCCACGACACCCACAGAAAGATCGCCGACAGCGCCAGCGTGATCGCGCCCAGCAGCAGCGTGTTCGTGTACAGCCAGTGCATCAGCGGCGGCAGCGGCGGCGTTTCGCCGCCGTAGGGATTGCTCATGCGCAGATAGAAATCCGGCGGCAGCAGCAGGCCGCTGGCGATCTGCACCAGGCTGTAGACCAGGCCCAGCAGGGCCATGGCGATCGAGATCCAGGCCAGCACGGTGACGAAGGAGGTGGATGGCCGCGATGCGCCCGGCACCGGCGGCGGCAGGGGTGGCGCGGTTTCCGTGCCGATCGGATCGTTCTGCGGTTGGTTCATTTCAGATTGTCCTCGAACAGCGCCAGCACGCGCTTGTACTGATCCAGCCACGAGTCGGCGCGGGTGTAGGCGTGGCGCTCCAGCGGATACGGCGCGATCTGCCAGTGGTCCTTGCGCAGTTCGATCAGCTTCTGGGTCAGCACCACCGAATCCTTGAAGAATACGTTGTCGTCCAGCATCCCGTGAGCGATCAGCAGGTGGTCCTGCAGGCCGGCGGCGTACTCGATCGGCGAGGATTTTTTGTACGCCGCGGGATCGAGCTCCGGCGTGTTGAGGATGTTGCTGGTGTATTCGTGGTTGTACTGGGTCCAGTCCACCACCGGCCGCAGCGCGGCGCCGGCCCTGAACACGCCCGGCTTGCGGAACAGCGCCATGAAGGTCATGAAGCCGCCGTAAGAGCCGCCGTAAATCCCGGCGCGGTCGCGGTCGCCCTGCTTGTTGGCCACCAGCCAGTCCAGCCCGTCCAGGTAATCCTCCAGTTCGGGATGGCCCATGTTGCGGTAGATCGCGGTGCGCCAGTCGCGGCCGTAGCCTTCGCTGCCGCGGTAGTCCAGGTCCAGCACCACGTAGCCGCGCTGGACCAGCAGGTTGTGGAACATCTGTTCGCGGAAATACGCCGGGTAGCGCGCGTGCACGTTCTGCAGGTAACCGGCGCCGTGCACGAACATCACGATGGGATAGCGCTTGCCGGGCTCGAGCGTCTTCGGCCCGTAATACTTGCCCCAGACCTTGCCGGCGCCGTGCTGCGACGGCACCTGCACGATTTCCGGCTGGATCCATTCGCGCGCCTTGAAGGCCGCGCTGCGGGTATCGGTGAGCGTGCGCAGGTTGCCGCCGTCGCGATCGATCACCGCCAGCTGCGCCGGCAGGTAGCTGCCGGAATGGCGCAGCATAAAACGCGCGCCGTCGGGCGATTCGGTGAAGTCCTCGACGCCGCCGAGCGCGGTCAGTTCGCGCACCTCGCCGCCGTCCTGCAGATCGAGGCCGCAGAGTTCGTACTGGCCCGGCCACTGCCGGTTGCAGAGAAAGTGGAAACCGTTGCCGTCGGCGCTGAGCGCGGGCGCCGACACTTCCCACTGGCCCGAAGTGCGCTGCCGCGCCTTGTCGCCGCCGCGCTGCGTATACAAATGCGAGCGGCCGGATTGCTCGGACAGGAACCACAGCGTCTGCCCGTCGCGCAGCCAGCCGAAATCGTTGAAGGCCCAGTTGATCCACGCCGCGTCGGTCAGGCGATGGCGCGGCTGCAGTTTGGCTTCGGCCAGATCGACGCTGGCGATCCAGCGGTCCTTGTTGTCCACCGCGCGCACCAGCACCGCCACGCTGCGGCCGTCGTCGCTCCAGTGGATGGCCGGGCTGGCGCCGTCGCCGTCGCTTTCGATGCGCACCTCGCGGTGGCCTTTCAGCGCGTCCTTGCCGGCGGCCTTGCGCATCGCCGCCAGCGGATCCTTGCCGATGCCGGGCAGGGCGTCGAACTTGAGTTCGCGCGCGCTGGCCGCGTCCAGGTCCACCAGCCACAGCGTGTGCGCCAGCGGCGCGTTGCGGCCGACGCGGGTGCGCACTTCCTGGAATTCCTCGTAGCCCGATTCGGTCACGTACTTGGGCATCTTGCCGGCCTGGCCGGCCTCGCCGCTCTTCTTGCGCGTGGTCACCAGCAGCCAGCGCGGGTCCGGCGACAGCGCGCTGTCCACGATTTCCACTTCGTCGCCCAGATACACCGGCGCCGGCGCGCGGCTGGGGTCGGCCTTGCGCCAGGCCGCGCTCTGCTGCTGCACGGCCTCGCGCTGGGCGCGATCGCGCGCCAACGTGTCGAGGGTGCGCAGCTGCTGCTCGCGCAGCGCGTCGGCCTTGGGCTTGGCCTCCGGATCCTTTTCCGCCTTGAGCAGCGCGGCCTGGGCCACGCCGCCGCCAGGCGACCAGCGATACCACTGGTTGCCCACGCGCCAGAGCACGCCGCCGTCGGTGGCGAAGCGCGGCTGGGCCTCGTCGTCGTTGCTGCGGGTGAGCTGGGTCAGTGCGCCGCTGCGCAGGTCGCGCACGAACACATCGCCGTTGCGCACGAACGCCATGCGCTGGCGCTGCGCATCGAACGCCGGCCGCGCCGCATCCAGCGCCGCGCGCTCGCCATCGCCCACGCGCCGGGTCGCAGCGCCGCTCAGCGCTTGCTCGAACGTATCGCGCACCGCGCTGCCTTCGCGCTTGAGCTCGTACTGCACGCGCTGGCCGTCCCAGGCCCACCACGCGCGCTCCACCGGCGGTCCGATCCAGTCCGGGTCGGCCATGGTCTGCTCGATGGTCAATAGCGGCGTCACTTCCTGCGCCGCGGCGCTGGCGGCGAACGAAGCGGAAAGCGCAAGCAGCGCAGCGAACCGGCGAAGACGCATCGGAGTTCCCCATGAATAGGACAAACCGCAAGGGTAGCAGCCCGAACGCACGCGCCCGCCGGCCGATGGTCATGCCCGGATCTGAACGCGGCGCGGTTCCTTCATTCCGGTATTTCCGACACAATCTTTCGGCCTTGGCGTCGCATGCGCGCCAGGCTGCGGCCATCCCCAGGAGAACACCCAGCGCAATGTCGGCCGTTGTCCAACCTTCCGGCGTACCGCCCCGGCTGCAGCCGCTGGCCGTGGGCGACGCACAGCGCGCCATCGCCGTGGAAAACGGCCAGGGCATCGCGCTGCAGACGTTCCTGGCGCAGGTCCGCGGCGTGGCGGCGCTGCTGCCGCCGGGCCGGCACGCGGTCAATCTGTGCGAAAACCGCTACCGCTTCCTGGTGTCGTTCTGCGCGGTCGCGCTGCGCGGACAGATCACCCTGCTGCCGTCGTCGCGCGCGCCGGCCGTGGTCGGCGATGTGCTGTCGCGTTATGCGGACAGCTACTGCCTGGGCGACCACGCTCTGCCGCTCGAGCCGCCGAATTACTGGCGCCTGCCCGCAGCGCTGCCGCAGCGCGCCGGCGCAGCGCCCGCGATCGAGGATCAAGCCATCGTCGCCATCGGCTTCACCTCGGGCAGCACCGGCTATCCGCAGCCCAACTCCAAAAGCTGGGCCGCGTTTCGCGCCAGCACCGGGCAGAATCTCGACGCATTGCAGAGCCTGTGGCAAGGCGTGCCGCCGTGCATAGTGGCCACCGTGCCGCCGCAGCACATGTACGGCATGGAGCTGTCGGTGCTGCTGCCCCTGCTGGGTCCGGCCTGCGTGCACGCGGCGCGGCCGTTCTTTCCGGAAGACGTGGCGCGCGTGCTGGCCGAAACGCCGGAGCCGCGTCTGCTCGCGACCACGCCGGTGCATCTGCGCGCGCTGGTCGAGTCCGGGGTGGCGCTGCCGCCGCTGTGCGGCATCGTTTCGGCCACCGCGCCGCTTTCGCAGGAGCTGGCGGCCGCGGCCGAAGCGCGCTTCGGCTGCGAGGTGCGCGAGATGTTCGGCTCCACCGAAACCTGCGTGATCGCGCGCCGGCGCACCGCGCATGAATCGGCGTGGACGCCGCTGTCCGGCGTGGTCCTGCGGCCGGTGCCCGACGGCACCCTGGTGCAGGCCGCGCATCTGCCGCAGCCGGTGCTGCTGGCCGACGTGATGGAAATGCAGGGCGACGGCCGTTTCCACCTGCGTGGCCGTCAGTCCGATCTGCTTGAAATCGCGGGCAAGCGCGCTTCGCTGGGCGACCTGACCCGGCGCCTGCTGGCCATTCCCGGCGTCGTCGACGGGGTGATGCTGCAGCTCGACGCGCGCGACGGCGGCGGCGTCGCGCGCGTGGCCGCACTCGCGGTCGCGCCCACGCTGGACGAAGCCGCGATCCTGCGCGCGCTGCGCGAAAGCATCGACCCCGTGTTCCTGCCGCGCCCGCTGAAGCGCGTGCCGGCCCTGCCGCGCAGCGAAACCGGCAAGCTGCCGCGTGCGGCGCTGCTGAAACTGCTGCAGCAGTAAGCGCATGGCCTGCTGTCTGTAGGGGCGACTTATGTCGCCTCTACGAAAAACAGGGCGCGCTCAGCCGTGCACGCCGTCGATTTCGACGCTGAGTTCGCGGCGGCAGATGGCGGCGTGCAGGAGGATGCGCGGGACGCGGTCGCCGAAGCGCTGGTCCAGGGCTTCGGCGACCAAGGGCAGGTCGGCGCGGTCGCGCACGTAGACTTTCAGGCGCGTGCCCGGGCCGAATTGCGCCGGCAGCGACGGCTGGCGCAGGCGCGCGGCGCCGAGCAGGGCGTCGAAGTTGGCGAAGGTTTCCTCCATCTGCGCCAGCAGCTCGCCTTCGTGCTGGGACGCATGCCCGACCACGCTGGCGGTGCCCGACAGCAGCAGCGGCACGGCGCCGTCCGGCGGCGGCAGCATGGCGCGGGCGAAGCTCGGCGATTGCCGGCCGTATTCGCGCGGATAGCGGTACGCGCTGACCTGGCGCGGATTCTCCACCGGCGTGCCGGCCTCGCGCGCGGCCAGCCAGTAGACCTGGATCACGCGCTCGTCGTCGCAGCGGCCGATGGCGGTGGCCGCGGGCAGGCGCGAGGCGTCGAAATCGCCCATGCCGCGCGCGCGGCCGATGCAGAACTGGCGGTAGCGTTCGGCGTCGCCGTCGCCCAGGGTAATGGCGTCCAGGTAGTTCCAGATGCGCAGCAGCTGCGGCGTGGCGCTGCGGCGCACGAACGCGATCACCTGCGCATAGGCCAGATCGGCGGCGGCCTCGATGCCGATCGCGCTTTCGTCGATTTCGATCGCGCCGAACAGCAGCTGCCCATCGGTGGACCAGGCGATGTCGCCGTCGCGTCCGTGGGTGACCGGCGCGTTGGCGCGCCAGACCTCGAACGGCGCCGCGCCGTGCGGCTGCAGCGGCACGCGCAGATAGCGCGGGTCGTCGCGATGCGGCGCGTCGTTGCCGAAGCCGAGCACCGCCAACGTGTCCTCGCCGGCCAGCAGCTCGTCCGGCGCCGCGGTCGTCACGTAGTCCACCGCCAGCCGCGCGTGCGTCGCCAACCCCGGCATCGAGGCCATCGGCCGGCTCATGGATTGCCCGCCTGCAGGGTGTCGCCGCGGAAATTTTCGCGCACCTGCCGGCGCCGGCGCAGCCAGCCGGCGAACGCCTGCGGCGCCAGCTTCACCGCGTTGAGCGCGTAGACCAGGCGGAACAGGCGTAGCCGTCGCAGCACCGCGCGGTTGTCGAACACGTCGCCGGCCAGCATCGAGATCACCGCCTGTTCGATCTGGAAATCGTTGCGCGGATGGGCGAACAGGTGGCGCATCACCGGCGTGGTGAAGCGGTAGATAAACCATGAGAAATGCTTGAGCCCGCGGCGCAGGCGTTTTTCCATGGCGCGCTGCAGCTGCGTTTCCTTCGACGGATCACGCAGCGCGCCGTCCACCACGCCGGCGGCGTGCTCGCCGCTGTTCATGCCCAGATACACCCCGGAGGAAAACACCGGATCGATGAATGCGTACGCGTCGCCCACCATCACCCAGCCCGGTCCGGTCATGCGCGCGCTGGTGTAGGAATAATTGCCGGTGACGTGCACCGGCGCGATGCGTTCGGCGTCGTGCATGCGCGCCCACACCGACGGCGTATCGCGCAGGGTCCGCATCAGGAAGGCCTCGTTGTCGCCCTGACGCTGTTTCAGGTATTCGGGAAAGCAGACCGCGCCCACGCTCATCACATCGTCGCGCAGCGGAATCAGCCACATCCAGCCGTGCGCGAAACGCTCCACGCTGATGTTGCCCGCGTCGCGGCCTTCGCGCCGCACGACGCCGCGGAAATGGCTGAAAATCGCCGCCGACTGATGCCGGGCATTTTTTCTCTTCAGCTTCAACTTGCTGCCCAGAAACGTATCGCGGCCGCTGGCGTCCACTAGATAGCGCGGCGCGAACGCCAGCGCCGCGCCGGCCGCATCGCGCGCATGCACGGTCCGCGCGCGGCCATCGTCGCCGAACTCGATTCTCTCCACGGTCACCCGCATGCGCGCATCCACGCCGCTGTCGATAGCATTGCGGAACAGCAGATCGTCGAACTCCTCGCGCTTGACCTGGTAGGCGTGCGGGAACACCGGATTCAGGGCGCGTTCGAACCTGAACACGTTGACGCTGTCGGCATGGTCCTGCATCGGAAAATCAGCGCCCAGCTTGTGCACGCCGATCGCTTGCACCCGATCCAGCACGCCCAGGCGCTGCAAGATGGGCAGGTTCATCGGCAGCAACGACTCGCCGATGTGAAAGCGCGGATGCACGCCTTTTTCCAGCAGCGTCACCCGCCAGCCGCGGCGCGCCAGCAGCGTGGCGGCGGTGGTGCCGGCCGGCCCGCCGCCGATGACCAGCACGTCGACCGGCTGTGCGGCGAGCGGTTGCGATTGCGGCGCTGTGGCCGCGCGGTCGGCTTGGGTCATCCTGGCTGAACCGACAGAAGGCATGGAGCGGGATTAAGGCAGAACGGGCCTGAATGATAGCGCGGCGCCCGCGCGCGCCGGTTGCGTATCGGCCACGGATGCCGGATCGTGGCGCCCCTGCCACCGAACGGATCCCGCTGGATGTCAACGCAAACCGCCGCCGAACGCGAACTGGCCGAACTGCTGGTCGAAAGCCTGAACCTGGAGGATGTCGAGGCCGGCGCGATCGATCCGGAAGCGCCGCTGTTCAATACCGGGCTGGGGCTGGATTCGATCGACGCGCTGGAGTTGGCGCTGGCCATCAGCAAGCGCTACGGCTTCCAGCTGCGTTCGGATAACGACCAGAACCGCATGATCTTCGCCTCGCTGCGCGCACTGTCGGCGCATGTCGAATCCAACAAGACCGCCTGAACCCGCCGCATCCGGCGCCGGCATCGGGCCTGCGGTGACCGCACTGGCGCTGCTGCTGGCGGTGGCGTATCCGCTGCTGGCGCACCTGGCCAGCGCGCGCGGGCACAGCGGCCTGGCGGTGCTGGCCATGGCCGACATGACCCTGCTGCTGCTGCTGGAACCGCTGGCGCAGCGGCGCCCGTGGGCGTGGATGACGCTGGTCGTGGCGGCCTTCGGCCTGTGGCGGTTGACCCATTCGCCGCACGCGCTGCTGCTGCTGCTGGCGCCGCCGGTGGTGTTCACCGGATTTCTGGCCTGGCTGTTCGCGCGCAGCCTGCGCGGCGGACGCACCGCGCTGATCACGCGCCTGGTCACCGCCCTGTACCGGCAGGCGTCCACGCCGCTCACGCCGGAACTGCAGCGCTACACGCGTCAGCTCACCGCCGCCTGGGCCTGGCTGCTGGGCGCGCTGACCGCGATCAACTTCGCCCTGGCGCTGTGGGTGACGCCCGACGGCGTGCTGGCGCAGCTGGGCTACCGGCCGGCACTCGCCATCACCACCGAGCAGGGCTCGCTGTTCGCCAACCTGCTCAATTACGGCATCGTCGGCGGCTTTTTCATCGGCGAATACGCGCTGCGCAAGCGCCGCTTCCCGCAGCGCCCGTACCGCAACCTGGGCGATTTCCTGCGCCAGATGGCGCGCCTGGGGCCGGCGTTCTGGCGCGATCTGCTGCGCTGAGCGTCCGCGCCTTGCCGTTCAGCGCAAGCCGCACGGGCGCTCCGGTATCCTGTCGCGCTGAGGGAGAATTAGCGCCGTGGATTTCATGATTTCAGCCGGGCATCCGGCGCTGCCGGGGCATTTCCCGGGCCGGCCGGTGGTGCCGGGGGTGGTGCTGCTGGACCGCGTATTGGACGCGGTGGAGGCCGAATGCGGCGCGGGCCTGGGCGCGCTGCGGCTGCCGCAGGTCAAGTTCATGCAGCCGCTGCTGCCCGAACAGGTCGCCACGGTGGAGCTGGAGGGCGCCGCGCCGCGCTGGCGGTTCCGCGTGCTGCATGGCGAGCGCCTGTTGGCGAGCGGCGAGATCGTGGCCGAATCCGCCGAGCCGCAGCCGGCATGACCGGCGCCTGGAAACAGCGCCCGGAAGGCGGCGGCCATTTCGCCCTGTGGATCATCCGCAGCATCGCGCGCCACGGCGGCCGCGCGCTCGGCCGCGCCTGCCTGTATCCCATCACCCTGTATTTCCTGCTGATGCGCGGCCCCGAGCGCCGCGCCTCGAGCGCGTACCTGGCGCGGGTGCTGGCCGCGCCGCCGACGCTGGGCCAGGTGGCGCGGCACATGCACACCTTCGCCGCCACCATTTTGGACCGTGTGTTCATGCTCAGCGGGCAGATGCAGCGCTTCCAGGTATCGGTGCAGGGCATCGAGCGCCTGCACGCGGCGCTTGACCGCGGCCAGGGCGTGCTGCTGTTCGGCTCGCATCTGGGCAGCTTCGATTCGCTGCGTGCGCTGTCGCGCGCGCGTCCGGACGTCAAGCTCAGGGTGCTGCTGGACAAGGCCCACAACCCGGCGATCACGCAGCTGCTGGACGCGCTGAATCCAGAAATCGCCGCTGGCGTGATCGACGCCGGGCTGGACGGTCCTTCGATCGTCATGGGCATCAAACAGGCTACCGACGAAGGCGCGCTGGTGGCGTTGCTGGTGGATCGCGCGCGTCCGGGCGAGCCTTCGCTGAGCGCGCCGCTGCTCGGCGACGAAGCCGCGTTCCCGACCGCGCCGTGGCTGATCGCCGCGGCGCTGAAGGTGCCGGTGGTGCTGGCCTTCGGCCTGTACCGCGGCGGCAATCGTTACGATTTGATCTTCGAAACCTACAGCGATGGAGTGGACATCCCGCGCCGCGAACGCGCGCCCGCGCTGCAGGCGCTCATCCGCGGTTACGCGGCGCGGCTGGAGCATCACGCCCGCAGCGCGCCGTACAACTGGTTCAATTTCTACGATTTCTGGAACGCCCCGCATGCCCAAGCCCACGCGCAAGTCCTGGATGCCGCTGCTGCTGACGCTGCTGTGCAGCGCCGCACCGCTCTGCGCCGCGGCGCCTGAGACCGATGCGGCGCAGGTCGACGCCGGCTGGATCCTGCAGAAGCTGGCGCGGCCCGCGCCGATGCGCACCGCCTTCGTCGAATTGCGCGGCTCGCCGCTGCTGAAAGCGCCGCTGCGCATCGAAGGCGAATACCAGCGCCCCAGCGCCGACACCCTGGTGCGCGCGGTGCGCAAGCCGTATGCCGAAACCACCACCCTGCGCGACGGCCAGGCGACCATCGCGCGCGCCGGCAAGGCGCCGCGCACGTTCCCGCTGTCGCGCGTGCCGGAACTGGCCGGACTGCAGGCCAGCTTCGGCGCGCTGCTGTCCGGCGACCGCGCGCGGCTGGAGCGGCATTACCGGCTCGCGCCGCAGGGCACGCGCCAGCAGTGGACCCTGCTGCTGACGCCGAAGGACGCCGGCATGCAGGCCAGCGTGCGCGACATCACCCTATATGGACGCGGCGCCGAGCTGCGCTGCATCGAAACGCGTCCGGCCAAGGGCGAGTTGCAGCGTACCCTGCTGGCCGGCGCGGCGAACGCCGCCGCCGGCGCGACCACTGGCGCCGCGCTCGCTGCGCTGTGCCGCGCCGGTAGCGGCGGTTGAGGCTGTCCGCGCGCGGCCGTCTGGCGCTGGCGCTGCTGTGGCTGGCGCTGCTGGCGCTGGCCGGATGGGCGATTTCGCAGCGGCTGCAGCTCACCGGCGATCTGCGCAAGTTCATGCCGGCGGCGCAGACCCCGGCGCAGAAACTGCTGATCGACGAACTGGGCGAAGGCCCCGGTTCGCGCCTGCTGCTGATGTCGATCGCCGGCGCCGACCCTGTAGCGCTTGCAGCGCAATCGCAGGCGCTGCGCGCTTCTCTAGCGGCCCGGCCGCAGTTCGCGCTGGTCGCCAACGGCGGCGAGGCGGGCCTGGATTCGATTCCCGAACGTCTGCGTCCGTACCGCTATCTGCTGACCGACAGCTTCGACGCGCAGCCGCTGGATGCGGCGGCCCTGCGCGAAGCCCTGGATGCGCGCGTGCAGGATCTGGGCTCGCCCGCCGCGGCGCTGATCGAACCGCTGCTCGCGTCCGACCCCACCCTGGAAACGCTGCAGCTGGCCGAGCGCTGGCAGCCGGCGAACGCACCGCAGCGGCTGCACGGCGTGTGGTTCACGCGCGCCGGCGACAAGGCCCTGCTGATCGTGCAGACGCGCGCGGCCGGCTTCGACCCCACCGGCCAGCAGGTCGCGGTGGACGCCATTCGCGCCGACTTCGCCAGAATCGCCGCCGCAACCGGCAGCGAGCTTGTGCTCACCGGCCCGGGCGCGTTCTCGGTGGAGATCGGCGGACGCACCGCGCGCGAGGCGCAGTGGATCGGAATCGCCGACGGCATCGGTCTGATCCTGCTGTTGGCCTTCGCCTACCGCAGCTGGAAGATGCCGGTCCTGGGCGCGCTGCCGCTGGCGACGGCCGGACTGGCCGGGCTGGGCGCGGTGGCGCTAGGTTTCGACGGCGTGCACGGCATCACCGTCGCCTTTGGTTTCACCCTGATCGGCGTGGTCCAGGATTATCCGATCCATCTTTTCAGCCATCAGCGCCCCGGCGTATCGCCGTGGGCCAACGCGCGCGCGCTGTGGCCGACGCTGGCCACCGGCGTGGTCTCCACCTGCATCGCTTACGTCACCTTCCTGTTTTCCGGCGTGGACGGATTGAAACAGTTGGCGGTGTTCACCATCGCCGGATTGGCCGCCGCCGCGCTCAGCACGCGCTTCCTGCTGCCCGGCTTGATCGATCCGGCGCCGCGCGATTTCGCCGATTCGCGGACGCTCGCAGTGCTGTGGGAAAAAATCGCGCGGCTGCCGCGGCCGCGCGGGTCGCTGATCGTCGTGGCTTCGCTTTGTCTGGCGGCGATCGCGCTCGCGCCGGGCGCGTTCTGGCAGAACGATCTGTCTAAACTCACGCCCGTGCCGGCCGACGCGCTGGCGCGCGATGCGGTGCTGCGCGACGAATTGGGCGCGCCCGACGTGCGCTACGTGCTGACCGTCGCCGGTCGCGACGCGGAGCAGGCCCTGCAGCGGTCGGAACGCCTGCGGCCCGCGCTGGACTCATTGGTGAAAAAGGGCGCATTGACTGGCTACGACCTCGCCGCGCGCTATCTGCCCAGCGCCGCCACCCAGCGCGCGCGCCAGCAGCGCCTGCCGCCGCCCGCGGCCTTGCAGGACATGGTGCAGACGGTGGTGGCGGCGACGCCGTTCAACGAAGACGCCTTCGATCCGTTCCGCGTCGACCTCGAACGCGCGCGCCGCGCCGCGCCGCTGACCCAGGCCGATCTGCAGGGCACGCCGCTGGCCGCCAGCGTTGCCGGCCTGCTGCTGTCCAGCGGCGCGCATGCGACCGCGCTGGTGTCGCTGAACGGGCTGCAGGATCCCGTTGCGGTGGCGCGCGTGGCCGTGGCTCATGGCGCGCAGCTGCTGGACATGAAGCAAGCCTCCGAATCGCTGGTGGCCGCGTATCGCGGGCGCGTACTGGCCGCGCTCGGCGTCGCCGCGATCCTGCTCGCCATCACCGTGTGGATCGCGCTGCGCGCGCCGCGCCGCGTGTTGCGCGTGCTGCTGCCGATGGCGCTGACCACGCTGCTGGTTTTGGCGGCGCTGCGCCTGTGCGGGGTGGAACTGAACCTGTTCCATCTGGTCGCGCTGATCCTGGCCGCCGGACTGGGCCTGGATTACGCGCTGTTCTTCGATCACGCCGGCGCCGACCGCGCCGACCAGTTGCGCACCCTGCACGCGCTGATCGTGTGCAGCCTGATGACGTTGCTGGTGTTCGCCCTGCTGGCGCTGTCGTCGATCCCGGTGCTGCGCGCCATCGGCAGCACGGTGGCGTTGGGCGTGCTGTTCAATTTCGTGCTGGCGCTGCTGGTGTCGCGCCAGCCGGCGACCGTGCGGGAGAATTTCGCATGATCGGACGCGCCGAAATCGAAGCGCTGATTCCGCACCAGGGGCGCATGTGCCTGTGGGACGAAGTGGTGGCCTGGAATGCGCAGCGGATCGAACTGCGCGCCTTCAACCACAGCGACGCACGTCATCCGCTGCGCTCCCACGATCGCCTGCGCGCCGTGCATCTGTGCGAATACGGCGCGCAGGCGATGGCGGTGCACGGCGGCCTGCGCGCGCGCGATGGCGGCGGGTCGGCCAAGCCCGGGCTGCTGGTGGCGCTACGCGGCGTGCGGCTGCACTGCGCGCGCATCGACGATCTGCCGGGTGCGTTGGAATGCGAGGCCGACGTGCTGGTGGAAGGCGATGCCAGTCAACAGTACGCATTCCGCATCCACCACGCCGGCAACCTGCTAGCCGAAGGCCGCGCGGCGGTGATGCTGCAAGATCATCCATAGCCCGGGTGGAGCGTAGCGATACCCGGGGCTTCTCAATGATCGAAGCGAAGAGCCCCGGGTATCGCTACGCTCCACCCGGGCTACATCGCCTACATCGCATCCGTTAGCATGACGGCATGAACATCACATCACGCAAACGCGCGCTGGTCACCGGCGGCAGCGGCGATCTGGGCGGCGCGATCTGCCGCAGGCTCGCCGCCGCCGGGCTGCATGTCGTCGTGCACGCCCATGGCAATCTGGTGCGCGCCGAGACGGTGGTCGCCGACATAAACGCGCAAGGCGGCAGCGCCGAAGCGGTCGCGTTCGATGTCGCCGATTGCGCCGCGGCGCGCATGGCGATCGAGTCGCTGCTTGAGGCCGGCCCGATCCAGATCATCGTCAACAACGCCGGCATCCACGACGACGCGCCGATGGCCGGCATGTCCGAGGCGCAGTGGAAGCGGGTGATCGACGTGTCGTTGCACGGCTTCTTCCACGTCACCCAGCCGCTGCTGCTGCCGATGGCGCGTACGCGCTGGGGCCGCATCGTCAGCGTGTCGTCGGTGGCGGCGGTGCTGGGCAACCGCGGCCAGAGCAACTACGCCGCCGCGAAGGCCGCGCTGCACGGCGCATCGAAATCGCTGGCGCGCGAGATGGCCGCGCGCAACATCACCGTGAATGTCGTAGCGCCCGGGGTGATCGCGGGCAGCATGGCCAACGACGCGTTTCCGCCCGAAACGATCAAGCAGATCGTGCCCGCGGGCCGCGCCGGCACGCCGGAGGAAGTGGCCGCGCTGGTCGCATTCCTCTGCGGCGAGGACGCGGGCTATATCAACGGGCAGGTGATCGGCATCAATGGCGGAATGGGCTAGGCATTTCGCCGTACCGCTGCTTTTCTAGCCCGTCATCCCAGCGAACGCTGGGATGACGGGAGATACGGCTACGCCGCATCCGCATACCACTGCGGCGCCAGCGAAGGTTCGACATTCCCCGCCTGCGCCAGCAGCGCGTCCAGTCCGTGGCTGTCGATGTCCGCATGCTCGGCGCGCGCCTGGGTCAGGATTTCGGCGGCCAGCCACTCCATGCGCGCTACGTTGCCGGCGATGCGCTGCTGGAAGGACGCGTCGTCCAGGGTGTCGTTGAGCGCGCGGTTCATTTCGAAGAACCACGCCACGCCGTGCTGGTTGAGGAAGCGGCCGTCGGTGTCCGGCGGCGCGGTGTTGCGTTGGCCCCACTCGCGCAGCAGCGCCTGCACGCCCAGGTTGAGATCGCGGCCGCGCTGGAACTGCGGACGCAGCCTGCCGAGCAGCGCGATGTCGGTCAGGCGCTGGCCGAAGAACAGCGGCGCCAGCAGCGACCAGTAGTAGGTGTAGTCCCAGATCACCTTGACCGGCATCACCTGCGCGTCACCGAACAGCGGGTACTGGTTTTCGTACAGCGTCAGCGCGTTCTCGTAGAACGACAGGTACAGCTGCTGGTAGATGTCCGCGTACGGCGCGAACGCCTGGCCCGCGCGGTCCTTGCCGATCAGGTCGCAGATGTAGGTGTTGCTGATCGCGATGAAGTCGCTGCCCGGCGAATAGAACGGATCCAGGAACACGCCGGCTTCCCCGGTCAACGCCCAGCGGTCGCCGCTGAACACCTGCCTGCAGCCGTAGGACGCATTGCGGAAGAACGCGAAATCCATCAGTGCATGCTGCGGCCGGTCCAGCGTGGCCGCGACCTGCGGCTGGTGCGCGCGCAGCCAGTGCATGGCTTTTTCGTGGGTGTTCATGGTCTCGAGCGGATGCATCCGCGCGTCGCAGACGATGCCCAGCGAATGCGCGCCGCTGGACAGCGGGATCAGCCAGAACCAGTAGCCGGGCCCGCACATGTGATTGGTCGAACGCCAGCGGTCCGGCGGCGTGCAGCGCGCGCGCCACGCCGGATCCTGGCTCCACTCGTTGGGGTCGATATGGCCCTCGACGCGCCACCACACGGCGTTGATGTCGTGGCCGTTGTCCTGGGCCAGTTCCCGCTTACGCTTGATCAGCCCGGCGCGGCCGGCCGCATCCACCACCCAGCGCGCCCGCAGCGCGTGCGTGGTTCCGGATTGATCGAAGGTCACCTGGTGCGCGCCGTCGCCGTCGCCGAACGCGAGATGGCGCACCACCGCGCCGTCGTGGAAGCGCACGCCCAGCGCACGCGCGCGTTCGCCCAGGAAATTCTCGAAGCGCCCGCGGTCCAGCTGCCACGACGGCGTCGGCAGGATCTGGCTGACGCCGAGTTCGGTGCAGCGGTCGATGGCTTCGCTGCCTTCGGAAAAGAAGAAACGGAAGCCGAACTTGCGGATCTGTTCCTTGTCCAGATGTTCGCGCAGGCCCAGCACGTCGGCGAAGTAGTGCGCGCCGATCTCCACCGTGGATTCGCCCACCTTGAACGCCGCTTCGCGCACCGGATGCGCGCGCCGCTCCAGCACCACCACGTCGGTGGCCGGGTCGCGCTGCTTGAGCTGGATCGCCAGGCTCAGCCCGGCCAGGCCGCCGCCCAGGATCGCGACCTCGGTGCCCGCGATCGCGCTCACGAACGCACCAGCTGCGAATCGGCCAGCGGCGCGAATTCGCCCTCCGGGTCGTGGATCACCGGCGGCGTAGCGCGCGTGCGGCGGTATTCGCGCACCACGTCGCCGTGGTTCCAGACCTGTTTCACCACGTGCGAGGTGATGCGGTACAGGTCGCGCATCGGCCGGAAGTGGCTTTTGCGGAATTCGTCGGCGCAGTGCACCGATTTGTAGCGCGACTCCACCGGCACCGAGACCACGCCCATGCCCAGGCGGCGCGCAGCCGAGATCAGGATCTGCGCTTCGAACACGAAGCCTTCGCCCGGTACGTCGTCCAGCGCGATCACCGCCTGCGGATAGAAGCGCTGGCCGCTCTGGGTATCGGCGATGCGGAAGCCGCAGCCCCAACCGATGCCCCAGTCGCCGAATTCGTTGCCGATGCGGCGGTAGGCGGGCTGCTGCGCGCGCTTGCGCAGGCGCGCGCCGACGATCACGCAGCGCGGATACCGCTGGGCGGCCTCGAGCAGGCGCGGGAGGTCGTCTGCCGAATGCTGGCCGTCGCCGTCCATGGTCAGCACGCCCTTGAAGCCGCGCCGCAGCGCCTCGCGGAAGCCTTCGCGCAGCGATTCGCCCTTGCCCCTGCGCCGCTCGTGCCGCAGCAGCACCACCGGCAGATCGGCGATGCGTTCGCTGGTGCCGTCGTCGGAGCCGTCGTCGACCACGATCACGTGCGGGCACTGGGCCAGCGCGCCCTGCACCACGTCGCGGATGCGCAGCGATTCGTTCAGCGCCGGGATCAGCACCACCACCTGGCTGCGGTCGAGCCGTTGCGATTCAGTCATATGCGATCTCCATCGCCAGTATTGTCCCCATTCCCGCCGTTAGCGCCGCGTGTGGCCCGTTCAGCGCCAGCGCTTCGAACAGCGGCAGCATCGGCCGCATCGCATTGCCCGCCGCCAGCCGCGCCAGCGCGCCGGGCGGCGCGCTATCGAACCCTTGGTCACGATCCTGTAGCCGCGCTTGCAGCCAAGGCGCGCCGTGCGGGCGTTCGCGCACCAGCACCAGCGCGCCGCCGAGCAGGCCTTCGCTCGGCGAAATCCGCCCCAGCGGTCCGGTCGCCTGGCTGTCGTAGCCGACCAGCAGCACCGCGTCGGTGCCGGTGGCCAGCTGCGCCAGCGCTTCCAGCAGGCCCTGCGCGAAGGTGGCGTCGTACGCGCTGATCGCGGTCGCCGGCGCCATGGCCCCGGCGCCGATGGTCCAGTAGCCGGCCGCCGCGTTGTGCACCGAGTTGTGGAAGCGCGTGGGCGAAATGCTGCGCGGCGCGCTGGCCAGGGTTTCGCACATGTAGTCGGTGATCGCCAGATCGCCGTGGGTGGAAGCGAACACCGACGACAGCGTGGCCGCATCGCGTCCGGCGGCGGCGCAGGCGGCCAGCGCGACTTCCAGCGCCACCGCCACGGTTTCAGGCGCGCGGCGGCGCTCGTTGGGCGCCAGCAGCTGCGGGGCGGGGCGGGCGGGCGCATCGTCCGGCCGCGCGCCGGTGGCGACGAAGGCGCGCGCCGCGTCCCACGAGGGCAGGCCGCGGGTCCAGAAACCGATGCCGGCGATGGCGGCGCCCAGCGCGGGCGAATGCTGCGGTTGCGAAGTCATGCGCGGCCGAACACCAGCGAGGCGTTGTTGCCGCCGAAGCCGAAGGAATTGTTCATGGCGTAGCGGATTTCGCGCTGCGCGTTGTCGAAACGGATCTGCGGGCCGCACACCGGATCGGGCGTGGCGCTGTTGAGCGTGCCGGGCAGTTCGCCGTGTTCCAGCGCCAGCAGCGCGATCACCGATTCCACGATGCCCGCGGCGCCCAGCGTGTGCCCGGTCCAGCCCTTGGTGGAGCTGGCGTGCAAGCTCTCGGGGAACATCCCCGCGACCGCGCGCGCCTCCACCGAGTCGTTGGCCGGCGTGGCGGTGCCGTGCAGGTTGAGGTAGTCGACGTCGCCCGCGGCGATGCCGGCGCGCGCCAGCGCATCGCGCATGGCCAACTGCGCGCCCAGGCCTTCGGGATGCGGTGCGGACATGTGGTGGGCGTCGCTGGATTCGCCGTAGCCGCGCAGCTGCAGCGCCGCCGCGCCGCCGGTATCGCCGCGCTCGAGCACGGCGAAGCCGCCCGCTTCGCCCAGCGACAGCCCCACGCGGGTGGCGTCGAACGGTTTGCACGGCTCCGGCGACACCAGCTGCAGCGCGTTGAAGCCGAACAGCACGCTGCCGCACAAGGTGTCCACGCCGCCGACCAGCGCCGCATCGGCCAGCCCGGCCTGGATCAGGCGCGCGGCCTGGCCGAAGACCTTGGCGCTGGACGAACACGCCGTGGCCACGGTGATGCACGGCCCGCGCAGACCGGTGGCGTGCTGCACGAAATCGCCGAGCGAATGCGGCGTATGCACGATGGCGCGGTCCAGGTCGGTCGGGAAACGGCGCGCTTCGCCTTCACCCTGTAAACGCGTGTAGGCCTCTTCGCTGGCGCCGATGCTGGAGGTGGACGTGCCCATCACCACCGCCACGCGGCTGGCGCCGTGGCGCTGCACGACCGCGGCGAGGACGTCGCTCAGTTCGTCCTGCTGCAGCGCCAGCCAGGCCAGCCGATTGTTGCGGCATTCCCAGTGCGCCAGCGCGGCGGGCAGGGCCGCGTGTTCCAGCCCGTCGACCCGGCCAATCCAGCAGTCCAGGCGTTCGTCGCCGCCGAAATCGTTGCGCCGCAATCCGCCGCGGCGTTCGCGCAGCGCGCTGGCGTGCGCATGGCGGCCGCGTCCAAGGGCGGTGGTGGCGGTGTAGGCGCGTATGGCCAGGGCGGGCATCGGGGACAGCGACAACGGTGGGTGCACGCGCGATTCCGTGAAACGCTGGAGTGCGGCGAGTATAGCCAGTGCCCTGCGCGCGCGAATCGGTAGTCGCCACCGCGCGGGCGCGCACATGGGTTCAGCGATGTGATCGCAACCGGCGGCGGCGTTCATCGTCGCGGAAAAACCCGGGATTTCCGCCGCAACCGGCGTTGCCCGCGGGTTTCGCCGGGCGCGGCTTTCCTCCACAATCGGCGCCAACCTCACGCAGGAACGCGTCACGCGCGGATGCAAGCCTACGTCTACAAGAGCCAGCGCAAAGCCGACACCTTCGTCTACCTTGCCGCACGCGACGACTTCGAATCGCTTCCCGAACCCCTGCGCGCGCAGCTGGGCGCGCTGGCCTTCGTGCTGGAGGTGGCGTTGACGCCGGACCGCAGGCTGGCGCGCGGCAACGCCGAGGAAGTGCGGCGCAATCTGGCCGAGCGCGGCTTCCACCTGCAGCTGCCGCCGCCGCTGCTGCCGATGCAAGCGCCGCCCGGCCCGACCGGCTGCGACCATGGCTAGGCCGGCAATCTCCAGATTCGCGCCCGCATCGGCGCTGGCGGCGGGGCTGGCGTTCGCGGCGCTGACCGGAGTCGGCGGCGTCGTGGCCGCGCTCGGCGCAGTGCTGGCGCAGCCCGCGCTGGCCCTGGCGGTGTCGTGGTGGCGCGGCACGCGCGCGCAGACGCCGGGTTTCGGATGGAGCCGCGAGGTCGTCGCGCTGCTGCTGGTGTGGGCCGCGGGTTTTGCGCTGGCGGCGCTGCTGATCGCCTGGCCGCTGGCCGCGCTGCGCCAGAGCGGTAGCTTGCTGGCCGCGTTGGGCCTGAGCGCGGTGGTCGGCGCGCTGCTGATCGGGCTGTGGCGCACCTGGCCGCTGTGGCATGCGCTGGAACGCGATAGCGGCGCGCTGGCCGCGCACTGGCGCGCGTTGTCCGAACGCGACATCCACGCCTGGCACGGTCTGGGCGTGGCCGCGCTGGTGGCGCTGGCGATCGGCCTCGGCGGTGCGCTGGCGTGGCCGCAGCTGGTGCCCGCCGGCGCCCGCACCGGCTGGGTGATCGCGTATGTCCTGGTGCTGCCGCTGCTGCACTGGGCCCTGCAGCGCATGCCAACCGCGCGCGTGCTGCCGGTGATCGGGCTGGCGCCCGCGCCGGCGATGACGCCGATATTCGAGATGCCGGCGCCGGCAACGGCCGCGCCGGCGCCGCGCATGTCGGTCGCGGAAGAAAATCCCGAGGCCGCGCTGTTCGCCGCCGCGCGCGCCGGCCGCGTCGAGCGCGCGCTCGAGCTGCTGGATGCCGGCGCCGACCCCCGCGCCCTGCCGTCCGATCCGCGCGACCAGCGCAGCCTGGCCACGCTGGCCGCAGTGCTGCCGGACCTGCGCCTGCTGCGCGCGCTGATCGCCCACGGCATCGACCTCAACTACGCGCACGCCGGCATGACTCCGCTGCTGGCCGCCACCCGCGACAGCTGGCACGGTCGGCCCGATGCGGTGACCACGCTGCTGGCCAACGGCGCCGACCCGCGCGTGGCCGACGCCGAAGGCAACACGCCGCTGCATCACGCCGCGCGCAGTTCCGACCCCGGCGTGGCCGCGCTGCTGCGCGACGCCGCCGCCGAAATAGATGCGCTCAACGCCGAAGGCATTACCCCGCTGGGCGTGGCCTGTTTCGCCGGCAACTGGCGCCTGGCCAAGTTCCTGCTGGAACGCGGCGCCAGACCCGAACCCGAGGGCGGGCAGCCGGTGCTGCTGGCGGCCGCCGCCACCGAAGAGGACGACCCGGTCGGCGTGCAGCTGCTGCTCAAGCACAAGGCCAAGGCCGACAGCCGCGACCGCCACGGCCGCAGCGCGCTGCATGAAGCCGCCTACGCCGGCCATGCCGAGATCATCGCCACGCTGCTGGCCGCCGGCGCCGACGTACAGGCGCGCGACGCCGGCGGGCGCACGCCCTGGCTGGACGCCGCGCGCGCCGGCCGCATCGCCGCGCTCGAAGCCTTGGCCGAAGCGCATTCCACGGTCACCGACGTGGACAACGAAGGCCGCAACGCCTTGATCCTGGCCTGCGCCGCGGAAACCGTATCGGCCACGCTGGTGCGGCGCCTGCTGGAGCTTGGCGCGGCCCCGGATCACGCCGACCACGAGGGTGCGCTGCCCACCGCCGTGGCCGAAAGCGAAGACGAAACCCCGCCCCCCGACCGCGCGCCGCTGGGGCTGCTGCGCGACGGTTTGTATGCGGACCAGTTCGAAAAGCTCGATGCGCTGGCGCGGCTGTGTTCGCCGCAGGAGCTCGGCAGCCTGCTGCACGATGCCGCGGTCGCCGCCGCGCCGCGGCGCGTGGAATGGCTGCTGCGCCGCGGCGCCGAGGCCGAAACGCGCGACGCGCATGGCGATGTGCCGCTGTTCGCGGCGCTGTCGCGCGGCCCCGATGCGCTGCCGGTGCTGGGCTCGCTGCTGCAGCGCGGGCTGTCCCCGGCCGGCGCGGGCGGACTGGCGCGCTTCCTGGCGGCGTGCGTGCACAACATCCATCACGATGCGCGCGCTTGCGAAGCGTTCGCCCTGGACCTGATCGAACGCGGCGCCGATCCGTTCGCCGCCTCTCCTGCCGGCGATCCGCCGCTGTCGCTGGCCGTGCGCCTGCAGTGGATGCGGCTGCTGGAGCGGCTGCTCGACCTGGGCGTGGACCGCGAAGCGCGCGACGGCCACGGCATGTCGGCGCTGCATCTGGCCACGGCGCTGGGCCGCGAGGCGGTGCTCAAGCGCCTCATCGCCAAGGGCGCTTCGCCGCATGCGCGCGCAGCCGATGGGCAGACCCCGCTCGGCGTGGCCTTGGCCAGCGGCCGCCGCGATCTGGCCGATTGGCTGGACTGGCGCGGCTGGGCCTTGCCGCATCGCGCCCTGCGCGCCTCCGATTTGCCAGCCGCGGCGATGGTCGGCGATGCCGATGCGGTGCGGCGTCTGCTGGACTTGGGCTTTCCCGTGGATTCGCCCGACGCGCAGGGCTGCACCGCACTGCTGCGCGCGGCTGGCGGCGGCCATCGCGCCACCGTCGACCTGCTGCTCGGGCGCTTCGCCGATCCGCAGTACGCCGCGCACACCGGCGCCACGCCGCTGTCGGCGGCGGTGAGCATGCGCCAGGCCGACATCGTCAACGACCTGCTCGCCGCCGGCGCGCAGATCGAACACCGCCTGCCCAACGGCGTCACCGTACTGATGCTGGCCTCGGCGCTGGGCCTGCCGGACATCGCCGCGCGCCTGCTCACCGCCGGCGCCAACGTGCACGCCAACGACGCGCAAGGGCTGAGCCCGCTGCACTGCGCCGCGCTGTTCGGTTTCATCGCGCGCGACAAGCCGCGCCTGGTGGCTTTGTTCGACACACTGCTATTGGCCGGCGCCGAACCGGAACAAGTCGCGGCCGGCGCGGTCACGCCGCTGCTGCTGCTGCTGGGCGCGCGCGCCGAACCCGGCACCGCCTGCGACGAAGACGTGCTGCTGGCCGCGCTGGAGCGCCTGCTGGATGAAGAAGTTTCGTTGGACGTGCAGGATCCGCGCGGTTTCGGCCCGCTGCATCTGGCCGCATTGCACGGCCTGCTGCGCGTGGTCCAGCGCCTGCTGCGCACCGGCGCAGATCCGGATTTGCGCGACGCCCTCAATCGCACTCCGCGTGAGATCGCGGTGATGCGCGGCTTCGTCGACGTCGCCGCCGAATTCTCCCCCGCCGCCCACGGCGCCGGCGCCTCCATGGCCCGCTTCCTGCGTGAGCCGCGGTAGTCTTTTGTAGCTCCCCCCGCTTGCCCAGTCTTATCACTGCGAGTGCAAGCTCGAGCAACTGTTCGGGCGGATCAGGGAGATTCCGGCGTGGGCATCTTGCTACAGAGCGATCGTTTGGGATCCAGAGCCGAGACGATGGCCCACGCCGGCTCTCGACGCCTACCTTGCCAAATTCCGAACAGATAAGAGCCGAGCTAAAGCATTAGGCTGACTTTGCCTTGGCGGCCTTCATGTCCGCACCGCCATCCCCCAGGTCGGCTTCGAACAGCTTCTCCAGATCCGCGCGTGCGTCGCGGCCGCTCTGGATCACCGCGGCTTCGTCGTCGTAAACCAGGTGCTGTTCGCGCAGCAGCTGTTCGTCGTGGTCGCGGAAGCGGCGCGCGCGGTCGGAGGCGATGTCCGCCGCCACGCCCAGCGCCCTCAGCGTTCTCTCGCCCATCTCCAGGCTTGAGCCGAAAGTCTCGCGGAACACCTCTGCGCCCAGGTCCATCAGCCGCCACGCATGCCGGCGGTTACGCGCGCGCGCCAGGATGATGGCCTGCGGATACATGCGCCGGAGCAGGCGAGTGGCCTTGATGTTGGTTTCGACCTCGTCCATCGCGATCACGAAGACCTTGACGTGCTGCGCCCCGGCCGCGCGCAGCAGCTCGGGCCGGGTCGGGTCGCCGTAGTAGATGCGGGTGCCGAAGCGGCGCATGAAATCCACCTGTTCCGGGCTGTGCTCCAGCGCCACGAACGGGATTTTTTGCGCGGTCAGCAGCCGCGCCACGATCTGGCCGAAGCGGCCCATGCCGGCGATCAGCACCTGCGGATGGCCGCCATCGTCCTCGACCTTGTCGAACGCGCGCCGCGGTTTCTGTTCCGCCCGGAAACGCGTCAGCAGCCATGAGATCGCGATCAGCAGCAGCGGCGTCAACGCCATCGACACGCCGACGATCGCCACCAGCCGGTCGCGCATGCCGTCGTCCAGCAGCCCGGCGCGCATCGCTTCGCTGAACACCACGAACGCGAACTCGCCGCCCAGCCACAGCACGCTGCCTAGCATCAGCCCGCTGCGCCACTCCAGCTTGCCTGGGTGCCAGCCGACCAGAAACAAGATGCCGAACTTCACGGTCAACAGAATCAGCACGCCGGCCGCGATGATCTGCGGCTCCGCCGCCACGCGGTCCAGATCGATGTCCATACCCACGGCGATGAAGAACAATCCAAGCAACAGCCCCTTGAACGGTTCGATTTGCGATTCCAGTTCGTGGCGGAATTCGGAGTCGGCCAGCAGCACGCCGGCCAGGAACGCGCCCAGGCCCGCGCTCAAGCCCGCCAGCTGCAGGAACCAGGCCACGCCCAGCACCACCAGCAGCGCGCTGGCGGTGAACACTTCCGGCATGCCGGTGCGCGCCACCACCCGGAACAGCTGACGCAGCAGCAGGCGTCCGCCCACCACCACCACCACCACCGCGCCCACCGCCTGGAACACCATGGTCCAGCTCAGCGAATCGTCCTTGGCGCCGCCCAGCAGCGGAATCGCCGCCAGCAGCGGAATCGCCACCAGATCCTGGAACAGCAGGATCGCGAAACCCAGCCGGCCGTAGTCGGTATTCAGTTCCTTGCGCTCGGCCAGCAGCTGCAGGCTCACCGCGGTCGACGACAGGGCCAGGCCCAGGCCCACGATCAGCGCCGTCTTCCACGACATGTCCGCCAGCAGCGCAATGCCGCCCAGCGCCAGCGCGCTCAGCAACACCTGCAGCCCACCCGCGCCGAACACCGGTTTGCGCATCACCCGCAAACGCGCCGGCGACAGCTCCAGCCCGATCACGAACAGCATCATCACCACGCCGATCTCGGCCGCGTTGAGGATCCCCTCCGCATCGCGCACCACGCCCACGCCGTACGGCCCCAGCACCGCACCCGTGACCAGATACGCCAGCACCGCGCCCAGCCCGAAGCGCTTGAACAGCGGCACCGCCAGCACCGCGGCCAGCAGGAAGACCAACGCCAGTTCCAGACCACCACCGTGCATGCGCGCACCTCCGTGGCGGCATTATGCCGGTCCGAAGAGGGTCTGGTCCGTTTCCACTGTGTGACCCAGACCGGGCATGGATATCGCTAAGACTTTGGATACACTGCGCCGACTATGTGGACAAGGAGAGGCGGTATGAGAAAGTTCTGGGTAGTGGGAACGTTGTTTGCGATATTCCTGTCTTCGGTCGCAACGGCCGCGGCGCCTCAGTCGGATGAGAAAAGCCAACCTATTGCATTTCGGACAGATGCGAAAGTCTTTGTGGACGCCAGCGGCAAACCAAGCAAGGTGGTGGCTTCCGAGAAGCTTCCACAGGAAGCGCGGGCATTCGTCGAACAACAGATTGCATCTTGGAAATTCTCACCCGCGATAGTCGACGGCGTTGCTCGAGAGGGTGTCACCTACGCCACGCTCGGTGGATGCGCCGTTCCATATCAAGGTGGCTACAGATTCGCGATTGACTATAAAGGAAACGGGCCTGGAATCAAGGGCGATTCGGCATTTCTGCCTCCTCCAAGGTACCCGCTGGACGCGGCGAAGCGCGGCATATCCGCGAGCATGGTTGTCACCTACGTTGTCGAAACCGACGGTACCGCGCTGCTTGAAGAAATCGAATACGAAGACGTTGACCTGAAAAAACGCAAGCACTTCGACGCGGCTATTCGTGGATGGGTTAAAACATTCCGCTACTTTCCGGAAGAGTTGGCCGGCAAGCAGGTGCGTACGCGCATATCCACGCCGGTCAGTTTTTCTGTAGGCCCGACGATGTCGAAGCGTGCCGCTGATCGTCATGTGATCGAAAAGCTCGAAGAAATGGCCCAGAAACGCAACGCTTTACCGGAATGCGCGGCAGCTGAAGCAAAGCAGCCTGCTTCTCAGTCTGTCGCCGTCGATTCGCCCTTCAAGCGCCTGAGCCCCGGGTAATGCCGGACGTCCGGTCTCTCTTCTGCAGAGCATCGGCGTCATCAAACGCCGGGCGCCAATCTGTCCATACCGCCAAACAAAGGATTTGCCGCAATGAAACAGATCGTGACGATGATGCTTGGATTGATGCTCGCCTTCTCCGCAGGCGCGAATGGCCCGGGCGCCATGCGCAAGACTATCGAAGCAAGCATGCAGGTGACGGGCGAGATCCTTATTTCCTCCGATGGCGCGCTGCAGTCGTACGAACTCGATAAGCCCGAATTGTTGCCCGAGGACGTCAAGCTTCTTCTTGCTAAGTATTTGCCGGCTTGCGAGTTCGAGGTCAAAACCGCTTCCGGCAAGCCCGGCATAGTCAAGGCGAGAATGGCGCTGCAAATCGTCGCTAAGCAGGCTGAGGACGGCGGCAGCTTGATCATGGTGCGTGACAGCGCATTTGAAGACCCGAAAACGCCGCAGCTGATTCTTGCGAAGAAGATGCAGCCTCCGAATTATCCGATGTCGGCGGCGCAAGCCGGCGTGGCCGGCACGGTTTATCTGGTACTTCGTCTCGATGCCGACGGCGGCGTCGCAGAAGCGCATGCCGAACAAGTCGACATGAAGGTCGTCGCGAACGAGCGCGAACTGGGCCAATGGCGCGAACGCCTGGCCAAAGCGGCTGTGGTACAGGCGCGGAAATGGACGTTCGCCATCAGCCCGCAGCGCTCGTCCGCGCCCGGCGATGTCGCCGTGCGTGTCCCAGTCGCGTTCCTTTTAGATGGCATGAAGCCCGTCGAATACGGCAAGTGGAACAGCTATGTGCCCGGTCCGCACGTACCTATCCCGTGGAATTCGAACTTGGCCGACGATGGTGTAGGCGCGATGATGCCCGGCAAGATTTATCCGCTGGATTCCCCGATCAAGCTGCGAAACTCGCCCAAGGGAAGCTAAGCCGTATTTGTCCCTCCGTTACGAATAAAAAAGCCCTGCATTGCGGGGCTTTTTTCTTGCGGTGGGGCGCGCTGCTCAGCGCTTCACCGAGCTGAAGAACTCGTCGTTGGACTTGGTGTTCTTCATCTTGCCCGGCAGGGATTCCGTGCCGGTAATGTCGTTCATGGGGTGCGGGGTCTGGGTCGTTATTTTTAACGGTGCCTATCTCTTCTTGTTTTCAGAAGGACGCGATGTGGGCATCACCCGCTCTGGACATTGCAAAGCCTTCCAGAATCGGTTTAAGGCAACGCTGCAAAAGTCCCCCGCCCCGAATTTTCTACGGCAAAATTGACGAATGAGCAACCAGCGGACGCTTGCGATGGTAGAAGATCACGGTTCAGGCTTCGCGCGTTACGCGAATAAGCCGACGCGTCGGGACGAGTTTCTGAAGTCGATGGACGCTCTGGTGCCGTGGTCTGCGCTGTGCGAGGAGATCGCGCCGCACTATCCGAAGGCCGGCAATGGCCGTCCGCCGGTGGGTCTCGAGCGGATGTTGCGGATGTACTTCGTGCAGCACTGGTTCAATCTGGCGGATCAGGCATGCGAGGAAGCGTTGTACGACAGTGCGAGCCTGCGCCGGTTCGTGGGGATTGATCTGGGCCGGGAGCCGGTGCCGGACGCCACGACGCTGCTGCGGTTTCGCCGCTTGCTGGAGACGAACAAGCTGGGCGAAGCGTTGTTTTCGCGGGTCAACGCGGAGCTGAAGTTACGCGGTTACAAGGTGCAGACCGGAACGATTGTTGATGCGACGATCATCGGTGCGCCGAGCTCGACGAAGAATCGCGAGAAGGCTCGGGACCCGGAGATGCATCAGACCAGGAAAGGACAGCAGTGGTATTTCGGGATGAAGCTGCATATTGGCGTGGACAGCCAGACGGGTCTGGTGCACAGCGCACGGGTGACGGCGGCGAACGAGCATGACAAGCATTCGATCCCGGAGCTGTTGCACGGCGAGGAGCGACGGATGTATGGCGATTCGGCGTATCACCACCAGAAGGACCTGATCGCGACCAAGGCGCCGCTTGCGAAGGATTTCACGAACGAGCGGACGCGCCTGGAAGGGCTGGGTGGACGAAGAGGCGAAGCGGAAGAACCGGACGAAGTGTCGGGTTCGCGCGAAGGTGGAGCATGTCTTTGCGGTGGTGAAGCGGCAATGGGGTTTCACGAAGGTGCGCTGTCGCGGCCTTGCGAAGAATACGACGCGGGCATTCGTGGCGCTTGCGTTGGCGAATCTGTACATGACGCGACCGCGATACGCGGGGTAAGCGTGCCCGAAATTCGGCGAAAGCCGAAATTCTGGCAAGAAACCAACGACAGACGGCACTATTTGTCGAGATTCTAAGCAATTCCGACTTCAATAAACCGGATGCACCTGTGCCGATGGCTTATTCAGCGTTGCCCTAACAACGCATATGCATCATCGGCTGCAAACAGAGCCTGTGCAGTGTGGGCAAATGACATGCGGGAAAATAGCTGTGAAAACTAAATGTTCCCTTGCATCAGCAATATTGACTTCTGTTTTTATTTTGTCCGGTTGTGCCAAAGAGGATGCTGTAACGGGCGCATCTCAATCGCCAAGCGCGCTTTCCGCGGAGCAGCCTGCTCGTGCGAATGAGCCGGTGCGCGCCGATCAAGATGGCGCGCCGGATCGCTCTCTGACGAAAGATATGTGGGTAGAAATACCCAGCGCACTACAGTTCCCTGGGATTTCCAGCGTCGAGTCTACGTCTTCATGGCGCGCACGCGTGGCTAAGATGTCGGCAACAGATCAGGCCTATCTGACTCAGATCAGTGAGCGTTATTTCGGATCGGTTGAATTCTTCGACGAGTCCGAACAGCGGCGTCTGATACGTCAGGGGTTTCCCATGCCCGAAGAGTGGTTGGCGGCACGCAATATTCCTGATGTGGAGTTGGAGCAGCTTGCCAAAACAGGCAATCTCAAGGCGCAAATGTTTCAGACGGATCGAGTCAGCGAACGGATTGCCCCCATCGCGGCAGTTCAGGGGCTCGACGATAGCCAAGCAGGTAAGGAGTTGTTCCGACAATTCGTCGAGACAGATGTTATGGCTGGTAATTTATTGCGCAATAGCCAAAGCCCATTTGCTGCATATCTGTATGGTCGTTTCCGCACTTCTGGCACTCAAGGAAATCAACCCGAATTCATGGCAGCCGCATTTGAGTTTGCCAAAGACCTTGGCGATCAACGCGCTGATGGTTATAGAAGAGCTTTCTTTGAGCAACACCCTGGATTGAATGCTGAGCTAGTAATGCTTGGTTATTCTGGAATGAAGATTATTGCCAAACCACAAAAGAAAAAATAATCCACGAAAGTCATGTAGAAAAGCCCCGCAATGCGGGGCTTTTTTATTTCAAGATCAGCGCTTCATCGAACTGAAGAACTCGTCGTTGGACTTGGTGTTCTTCATTTTGTCCAGCAGGAATTCCATCGCGGCGATTTCGTCCATGGGGTGCAGCAATTTGCGCAGGATCCAGATCTTCTGCAGCATTTCCGGTTCGATCAGCAGGTCCTCGCGGCGGGTGCCGGAGCGGTTGATGTCGATGGCCGGGTAGACGCGCTTTTCGGCGATGCGGCGGTTGAGGTGGACTTCGCTATTGCCGGTGCCCTTGAACTCCTCGTAGATCACCTCATCCATCTTGCTGCCGGTTTCCACCAGCGCGGTGGCGATGATGGTCAGGCTGCCGCCTTCCTCCACGTTGCGC
>JAESGX010000234.1_pt1 | contig 31598 bp, 32 predicted proteins | sample 9269801 | NCBI WGS metagenome assembly JAESGX01 (sample SAMN16773122, study PRJNA677054) | algae metagenome | isolation source: Pleurocapsa minor GSE-CHR-MK-17-07R and co-occurring heterotrophs from wet... | place: USA: Lower Calf Creek Falls, Grand Staircase Escalante National Monument, UT ... | reverse complement strand
CAAGGGCGGCCGCCCCGGCGTGCTGCACGGCAACCGCACCTATCTGCTGCAGGATGAGTTCGGCCAGATCCTGGAAGGCCATTCCATCAGCGCCGGCCTCGACTATCCCGGCGTCGGCCCCGAACATTCCTGGCTGCATGAGCTGGGGCGCGTGCAATACGTCAACGCGACGGACAAGGAGGCGCTGGACGCCTTCCAGCTCTGCTCCAAGCTCGAAGGCATCATCCCCGCACTCGAGCCCGCGCATGCGCTGGCCCATGTGCTCAAGGTGGCGCCGACGCTGCCGGCCGAGACGCTGATCGTGATGAACATGTGCGGCCGTGGCGACAAGGACATCTTCACCGTCGCCGGCCATCTCGGAGTGAAATTGTGAGCCGGATTGCCCAACGTTTCGCCACGCTGAAGGCCGAGGGCCGCGGCGCCCTCATCCCCTTCCTCGAAGCCTATGACCCCGACCCCGCGACCAGCATGGCGATCCTGCGCGGCATGCCCGGCGCGGGCGCTGACCTGATCGAGATCGGCGTTCCCTTCACCGACCCGATGGCCGATGGCCCCATCATCCAGCTGGCCGGCCAGCGCGGGCTGAAGGCGGGCGCCACGCTCGCCGGCACGCTCGCCATGGTGCGCGACTTCCGCGCCGAGGATGACGCGACGCCCGTGATCCTCATGGGCTATCTCAACCCCATCCTCTCCTACGGTGCGGACCGCTTCGTGACCGATGCGGCGGCGAGCGGCGTGGATGGCCTCATCGTCGTGGACATGCCGCCCGAGGAGGCCGAGGTGCTGGCCCCCGCCGCGCTCGCCGCGGGCATGGACATCATCCGGCTCGTCGCGCCCACCACGGATGACGCGCGGCTGCCCCTGGTGCTGAGTGCCTCCTCCGGCTTCGTCTACTACGTCGCGATCACCGGCATCACCGGCACCACCAGCGCCGATCCCGAGAAGCTGCGGGCCGCCATCCCGCGCATCCGCGCCCATACCGACCTGCCGATCTGCATCGGCTTCGGTGTGCGCACCCCGGAACAGGCTGGCTTCGCCGCCAAGGTCGCCGATGGCGCGGTGGTGGCGAGCGCGCTGATCGACAGCCTGGCCAAGTCGCTGGACGAGCATGGCCGTGCCAAGCCGGACAGCGTCCGCAAGGTCCTGGACCAGGTGCGCGAACTGGCCGCCGCGGTCCGGGGCTGAACTTGCCCGCCGCCCCCGCCCGAACGGAGTGGGGGCTGGCTTGGAACTGAGCGCGGCGAGCCTTGTTGCGCTGCTGCTGGCCGGCGCCGCCATCGGGCTTGCGGGTGGGCTGCTCGGTATTGGCGGGGGCGTCATCGCGGTGCCGGCCCTGCTCGAAATCCTCTCCCATCTGCCGGTGCCGGAGCGTCTGCCGCTGGCCATCGGCACGGCGCAGGCGGTGATCCTGCTTTCCTCGATCACGGCCGTGCGGGCGCATGGGCGCGGCGGCGGTGTGGAAGCCTCACTGCTGCGGGCCTGGCTGCCGGCGATGATCCTGGGCGCGGGACTCGGCCTGCTGCTGGCGCCCTTCGCGCCGGCCACGCTTTCGCTTGTCGTTTTCGCTGCGATCGCGGCCGCGCTCGGCGGCACGCTGCTGCTGGGGGGCCGGGCGCGATTGGCCGAGGAACTGCCACGCCCCCCGCAGGGCTGGCTACCGCCAGGGCTGATCGGCCTGGCCTCCGCCGCGCTCGGCGTGGGGGCGGGGACGCTGAGCGGGCCGGTCTTCGGCCTGTTCGGCGTGGGGCTGCACCGCGCCGTCGGCGCGGGGGCGGTGTTCAACCTGGCCGTGGCCATGCCCGCCACCCTCACCGCCCTGGCGCTGGGGCAGGTGAGCCTGACGGGCCTGCTGCTGCTGGCGCTGCCCGCCATGCTGGTGGCGCCCTGGGCGGCGCGGCTCAGCCGGCGGCTTCCGCAGCGCCTCCTTGCCTTCGGCTTTGCGCTCTGCCTGTTCGGGATTGCCGGGCGGGTGGTTTGGCGGGCGGTTCAGGGCGGTTAGAAAAAGGGCATCCGGCGGCTGGGGCCGTGGGCCCAGACCCCATTCCTTTAGGCGGCCCGGAACTCGCTGGCCTTGTAGCCCTGCGCGAAGAGCAGGCCGCGCAGATCCCCATGCTCGATCCGGTGCCGCGCCGCCGCGGCCACGCTGGGCTTGGCGCGATAGGCCACGCCCAGCCCGGCGGCCTGGATCATCGCCAGGTCATTCGCGCCATCGCCGATGGTCGCCGCTTCGGTCAGCGCCAGGCCGTGCGCGGCAGCCAGGCGCTTCAGCGTCGCGAGCTTGGCGTCTCGGTCCAGGATGGGCTGGCCCACCTGGCCGGTGAGCTTGCCGCCTTCGAGCAAAAGCGTATTGGCGTGGTGCTCATGGAACCCCACCAGCTCCGCCACGCGGCCCGTGAAGAAGGTGAAGCCGCCCGAGACGAGCGCCGTGCGCGCGCCATGAGCCCGCATGGTGCCCACCAGCTCCCGCGCGCCGGGCATCAGCTCGGTGGTCTTCCAGGTCTCTTCCAGGGCCGAGGCGTCGAGGCCCTTCAGCATCCCCACGCGCTCGGTCAGCGCCTGCTTGAAATCGAGCTCGCCATTCATCGAGCGCGCGGTGATCTCGGCGATCTTTTCCTTGAGCCCGGCGAAGGCCGCGATCTCGTCCAGCGTCTCGGTGGTGACGATGGTGCTGTCCATGTCGGCCAGCAGCAGCTTCTTGCGGCGCCCGGCGAGGGGCTGCGCGATGAGGTCGAGGGACGCATCTCCCAGCGCGCCGCGCACGGCGGCGATGGCCTGTTCGGCGGCCAGCGCCATGAAGGGCAGATCCGCCGCCTCGCCCTCGGCCAGCCATTCCACTGCGTCGCAATCGGCGCCAAGCGCCGTCAGGGCGGCGCGGGCGGCGTTTACATGGGCGGGTGCCAGGGCACCGGGCGGGGCGATCAGGGTCAGGACATGCGGCATGGCGGCCGGACCATGCCGGGGGCGCGCCTGTGACGCAACCGGACCCCGTCGGATCGGCCGAGCGCCAGCGAGGGCGTGAATCCGCCGGGCAGCCATCCGCCGTCGGATCGGCCGAGCGCCAGCGAGGGCGTGAATCCGCCGGGCAGCCAAAGGCCCTCATCATTGCTGGGCCGACTGCCTCCGGGAAATCGGCTCTCGCGCTGGAACTGGCAGAGCGCTTCGGCGGCACGGTCATCAACGCCGACGCCATGCAATGCTATCGCGAGCTCCGCATCGTCACCGCCCGGCCGCCACCGGAGGATGAGGCCCGCGCGCCCCATGCGCTCTACGGCGTGCTGCCGGCGGCCGAGGCCGGTTCCGTCGCCTGGTGGCGCGAGGCGGCGCTGGCCGAGATGGCGAAAGCCCACCTGCCCATCCTCTGTGGCGGCACCGGGATGTATCTGCGCGCCCTCACCCAAGGGCTGTCCATCCTGCCCGAGGTGCCCACCAAAGCCCGCGAGGAAGCCCGCGCGCGCCTCGCCGCACTGGGCCCCGAGCGGCTGCACGCCGAACTCCACCCCGAGGATGCGGCGAAGCTGCGCCCCTCCGACAGCCAGCGCATCGCGCGCGCGCTGGAGATCTTCCTCGCCACCGGGCAGAGCCTCGCCGCCTGGCACCGCGCCGCCCCCCGCCTGCCGCCCGCGTCCTACGACTTCCGCGCCATCCTGCTGACGCCGCCCCGCGAGCAACTCCACCCCGCCATCATCGCGCGCTGGGCCATCATGCGGGCGCAGGGCGCGCTGGAGGAGGTGGGCGCGCTGGTGGACCAGGGGCTGGACGCGAGCCTGCCCGCGATGCGCGCCCATGGCGTGCCGGAGCTGGCGGCGGAATGGCGGGGCGAGATCAGCCGCGAGGAGGCGGATCGCCGCGCCATCGCCGGCACCTGGACCTATACGCGGCGGCAAGCGACCTGGTTTCGCCATCAGGAACTGGTCGCCCCCACCGCGACGCATAGGATCAATGCGCGAATTGCGGGTCTAGCGCAATTTTCGGAAAGAAATCTTGCTGAAATCTTCGCATTTCTTCAATTGGATGGTTGACGCGCTGGACCGCCGCCCGTAAGCCTCGCCCGACAGAACACGAGGTCCGCCATGTCTATCACCGCAGCTTCCGCCGCCGACACCGCTTTGCAGAGCGGCGCCGAGGTCGTTCTCCGCGCGCTGAAGGACCAGGGCGTGGATGTCATTTTCGGCTATCCCGGCGGCGCCGTCCTGCCGATCTATGACGCGCTGTTCCAGCAGAACTCCATTCGCCACATCCTCGTCCGGCACGAGCAAGCGGCGGTCCACGCGGCCGAGGGCTATGCGCGCTCCACCGGCAAGGTGGGCGTGGTGCTCGTCACCTCCGGCCCCGGCGCCACCAATGCCGTGACCGGCCTCGTGGACGCGCTGATGGACAGCATCCCCGTGGTCTGCCTCACCGGCCAGGTGCCGACGCACCTCATCGGCAATGACGCCTTCCAGGAGGCTGACACGACGGGCATCACCCGCCCCGCCACCAAGCACAACTACCTCGTGAAGCGCAGCGAGGACTTGGCCCGCGTCATGCACGACGCTTTCTACGTGGCGAAATCCGGCCGCCCGGGCCCCGTGGTGGTGGACCTGCCGAAGGACATCCTGATCAAGCCGGCGCCCTATGTGGATGCGCCGGCCGCCACCACGCCGCATCGCAGCTACCGCCCCGTCACCGCGCCCGATCCGAAGCGCATCCTGGAGGCCGTGCAGGCGCTGAAGCGCAGCGCGCGCCCGGTGATCTATGCCGGCGGCGGCGTGATCAATTCCGGCCCCGAGGCCTCGCGCCTGTTGCGCGAATTCGTGCACCTGACGGGCATGCCCTGCACCAACACGCTGATGGGCCTGGGCGCCTTCCCGGCCACCGATCGGCAGTTCATCGGCATGCTCGGGATGCACGGGACGTATGAAGCGAACCTCACGATGCATGGCTGCGACGTGATGTTCAACATCGGCGCCCGCTTCGATGACCGCATCACCGGCCGCCTCGATGCCTTCAGCCCCAGCTCGAAGAAGATCCACGCCGATATTGACCCCTCCTCCATCAACAAGAATGTGAAGGTGGATGTGCCGATCGTGGGCGATGCGGGCCAGGTGCTCGCCGCCATGATCGAGTGCTGGAAGTCCGACCCGACGCCCGTGGCGAAGGAGGCGCAGCTTGGCTGGTGGCGCCAGATCGACGAGTGGCGCAAGCGCGACTGCCTCGCCTATGTCCAGCAGGGGCCGATCATCAAGCCGCAGCACGCGGTGAAGCGCCTCTACGAGATCACGAAGGAACTCGGCCGCGAGACCTTCATCTCGACGGAAGTGGGCCAGCACCAGATGTGGGCCGCGCAGTATTTCGGCTTCGACAAGCCGAACCGCTGGATGACCTCGGGCGGCCTCGGCACCATGGGCTATGGCTTGCCGGCCGCGATGGGCGTGCAGATCGCTCACCCCGATGCGCTCTGCATCGACATCGCCGGCGAGGCCTCGATCCTGATGAACATCCAGGAGATGGGCACGCTGGCGCAGTATCGCCTGCCGGTGAAGGTCTTCATCCTGAACAACGAATATATGGGCATGGTGCGCCAGTGGCAGGAGCTGCTGCATGGCGGCCGCTACTCGGAATCCTACAGCGACGCGCTGCCCGATTTCGTGAAGCTGGCCGAGGCCTTCCATGCCCGCGGGCTGCGCGCCGAAACGAGCGACCAGCTGGATGACGTGATCCGCGAGATGATCGCCCATCCCGGCCCGGTCATCGCCGATATCTGCGTGGCGAAGGACGAAAACTGCTTCCCGATGATCCCCTCGGGCGCCGCCCACAACGACATGATCATGGGTCCGGGGCAGGAGAAGAACGCGGCCGCCGTCACCGATGCCGGCAAGGTGCTCGTGTAAGGGCGGCGCGCCCCTTCTCAGGAAAACTCGGGCGCCGCACCGCGATGCGGGGCGCCCTCAAGTCTCGGATGGATGAGTGATGTCTGGAACGAATACGCGCACGGCCACGATCGCCGTGCTGGTGGAAAACGAGGCCGGCGTGCTGGCCCGGGTCATCGGCCTGTTCTCCGGCCGCGGCTACAACATCGACAGCCTGACCGTGGCCCCCGTCGAGGAAGAGGGCCGCCTCTCGCGCATCACCATCGTCACCTCGGGCACCGAGATGGTGATCGAGCAGATCAAGGCGCAGCTGGACCGCCTGGTTCCCGTGCACCGCGTGCATGATCTGACGATGGAAGGCCCGCACCTCACGCGCGAACTGGCCCTGATCAAGGTGGTGGGCAAGGGCGAGAACCGCGTCGAGGCGCTTCGCCTGGCCGACGCCTTCCGCGCCCGCGTCGTGGACGCGACGACGGAGAGCTTCGTCTTCGAGATGACGGGCAATGCCGACAAGATCGACGCCTTCTGCGCGTTGATGCGCCCGCTGGGCCTCAAGGAAGTTTGCCGCACGGGGGCAGTTGCCATCGCGCGCGGCACGGCGCACATGGCCGCCTGATTTTCTTTTTCGACCAAGACTGACAGCAAAGAGGAGCGCCAAAGATGCGCGTCTATTACGATCGTGATGCCGATGTGAACCTGATCAAGGCGAAGAAGGTCGCCGTGATCGGCTTCGGCTCCCAGGGCCATGCCCATGCCATGAACATGCGCGACAGCGGCGTGAAGGATGTGGTCATCGGCCTGCGTCCCGGCGGCTCCTGGAAGAAGGCGGAGGCCGCCGGCTTCCAGGTGATGTCGCCCGCGGATGCGGCCAAGTGGGCCGATGTCGTCATGGTGCTGACGCCCGACGAACTCCAGGGCGACCTCTACCGCGACCACCTGCACGCCAACCTGCGCCCCGGCGCGGCGCTCGCCTTCGCGCACGGCCTGAACGTGCATTTCAACCTGCTCGACCCGCGCCCGGACATTGACGTGTTCATGATCGCGCCGAAGGGCCCCGGCCACACGGTGCGCGGCGAATACCAGAAGGGCGGCGGCGTCCCCTGCCTCGTGGCGGTCGCGCAGAACCCCTCGGGCAATGCGCTGGAGATCGCGCTCTCCTACGCCTCGGCGGTCGGCGGCGGGCGTTCGGGCATCATCGAGACCACGTTCAAGGAAGAGTGCGAGACGGACCTGTTCGGTGAACAGGTCGTGCTCTGCGGCGGCCTCGTCGAACTCATCAAGGCCGGCTACGAGACGCTGGTCGAGGCCGGCTATGCCCCGGAGATGGCCTATTTCGAGTGCCTGCACGAGGTGAAGCTCATCGTGGACCTGATCTACGAGGGCGGCATCGCCAACATGAACTACTCCATCTCCAACACGGCCGAGTACGGCGAATACGTCACCGGCCCGCGCATCATCACTGCCGAGACCAAGGCCGAGATGAAGCGCGTCCTGGAGGACATCCAGTCGGGCAAGTTCGCCCGCGACTGGATGCTGGAGAACAAGGTCAACCAGGCCAGCTTCAAGGCCACCCGCCGCCGCCTGGCCGAGCACCCGATCGAGGAAGTAGGTGCCAAGCTGCGCGGCATGATGCCCTGGATCACCAAGGGCGCCCTGGTGGACAAGGCGCGCAACTGAGCCTTCGGGTCTGACCGAGACAGGGGCCGGCGGAGCGATCCGCCGGCCCTTTTTCGTTCAGCGCCTCAGCTGGCGAGCGCTTCCGCGATCTGCCGCGTCTGCCCGATCGCGCTCGAAACCTGGCCAACGGCCGCTTCGATCTCACCGATGCTGCCATTGGCCTCCTCGATCGCCGCAAGGGCGCTCCCCATGGAGGTGGCCATGCCCATGGAGACGGCCTTCTGCTCCTCCACGGCCGCGGCGGTCACGCTCACGCTCTCGGTGATCGTCGTCATCGAGGTGCGGATGCCCGAGACCGCGCCGGCCACGCTTTGGGAGGTGTGCTGCAGCCCATCGATCTCGCTGCGGATCTGCTCGGTCGCCCGCGCGGCCTGCAGAGCGAGGTTCTTCACTTCGGAGGCGACGACGGCGAAGCCCTTGCCCGCCTCGCCCGCGCGCGCCGCCTCGATCGTGGCATTCAAGGCCAGCAGGTTGATCTAGCTCGCGATGTTGCCGATCATGTCCACGATCCCCGTCATGGCCTGCGCGGCGGCGGCCAGTCCGTCGGCGCTCTTGGCGACCTGGACCGCCTGCTCCAGGCCGGAGGCGGCGGCCTCCCGCGTGCGGGCCATGGTCTGGGCGATCTCCCCGGTGGAACTGGCCAGCTCCCCGCTGCTCGCCTCCACATCCCGCACATTGACGACGGTGGATGCGGTGGCGCCGGAGGCGGCGGCGGCCGAATGGGTGGATTGTACGACCGCGGCCTCGATCTCGGCGATCTGCTCTCGCAGCTTCTGCTGCATCTCGACCTTGCCTGAGGCGTCCGTGGCGAACTTGACCACCTTCACCACCTGGCCCCTGTCGTCCATGATCGGGTTGTAGGCGCCCTCGATCCAGACCAGCCGGCCATCCTTGGTGACACGGCGGAAGCGTGCGGCGCGGAACTCGCCCGCCCGCAGCCCGTCCCACATCCGCGCATAATCCGGCGCCGTCACATCCTCGCCGAGGAGGAAGATGCGATGGTTCTGGCCGACCAGCTCAGCCTCCTTGTAGCCCATCGTCGCGAGGAAGATGGGATTGGCCCGAAGGATCGTGCCATCCGTTGCGAATTCGATGACGGCCTGGCTGCGGTTGATGGCGGCCAGCTGGGCGGCGTAATCGAGGTTCAGCAGGCGGTGGCGCGCATCCGCCCATTCCACCACGAAGCCGAGCTTCGCGCCCTTGTCCGCCAGGGGTGAGACCATCAGATCGAACTTGCGGCTGCCCACGGTAATGGTCGCGGCATGCGGCTTCGTCATCGCCGCCAGCATGCGTCGCTGATGCATGGGCTGCTTGTGGAAGATGTCGATGTTGCTGCCGATGAGCTTCGCCAGATCGAAGCGCGGCAGCTCGCGCTTCAGCTCCGTCGCCGCTTCCTGCATCAAGGCCATGGCGGCCGCGTTCACATAGGTGATGTTCAGCTCGGGATCGGCGAGCATGACGCGCGCCCCCAACGCCTCGAGCGCGGCGACCTTGGGCGTGGCATTTTCCACGGCTGGGCTTCTCAGGAACATTTCCGCTTCTCCTCCAGGTCGGGCACCAAGGCTGCCAGGGCGGCAGTTTCTGGCGCCGGAGAAGAACCGATTGCCTTGAAGAAGCGGTTAACACCGCCCCGGCAGCGTGCCGAGGCGGTGCTGACCGGCTCGGATCAGCGCAGCTGCACTTGCACCACATCGGATTCGGCATTGGGCATCATGCCGGCATTCACCACGCGGATGCGGCGCGCGGCGATGCCCTGCTCGGTCAGCGCGCTGCGCACCGCATTGGCTCGGGCGCGCGCGGTGGCGAGGTCGGTACGCTCGGAATAGCTGGTGATGGTGACGAGGGCGCGGGGATTGGCCTCCAGCCGTTCCAGCAGCGGCCCCAGGCCGGCGCGGGCCATGGGGGTCAGCGCCTGGCTGCCAGGCTCGAACCGAACCGCTGCCACGCGGCCATCGCCCGTGGGGGGCGTGGGCGCTGCGACGGGCACAGGGACCGGGCGCGGTGGCGGGGGAGGGGGCGTCTGCGCGCAGGCAGCGAGCAGGGCGGCGGCGGCGAAAGCGCCGGAGAGGGACTTGAACGACATGAGGGTGATCCTTCGGGCATGGGGCCCGCGGGGACCCAACGCCCGAGGGACGCGGCGGTTTCCCGCCGCCCCCGCATTAACTTAGCGCTGGCCGCGGTCCACGCGGACCTCGACGCGGCGGCTCTCCAGGCTCTCGAAGCCCGGGGTGGCGCCGCGGTAGAGGATGCGGATGCGGTTCCGCGGCACGCCGTTTTCGATCAGCACGTCGGCCACCACGCGCGCGCGGAGGCGCGAGAGGGCCATGTTCGCCTCGGCCGAGCCGCGCGGGTCGGCATAGCCCACCACCAGCACGGGAACGCGCGGATTGGCCTTGATGTAGGTCGCGACTTCGGCGAGGGCGGCCCGGGCGGGCTCCTCCAGGAAGGCGGACCAGGCCTCGAAGAAGATCGGCAGCGCGCGGTTGGGGTCCACCTGCGTGGCCGGTGCTGCCGGGGCGGGGGCGGGCGCCGGCGGGGCGGCCGTCACGGCCGGGGCCGGGGTTTCGGCGCAGGCGGCCAGCGCCAAGAGGGCGGCGCCGAAAGCGGCTTGGGTGAGGCGGCGGGACATGGGTCTCTTCTCCTGGAACGACCGGCGAATCGGCGTCGTTTCGAGTCTTGTGCTACAGCGCCGCGCCGCTGTCACCGCTTGACCGGGCCCTCTCGGCGTTGAAGCCTGTGCGACATGACGAAAACGCCCCCTCCCGACCCCGCCGCCGCCCCCCATGTCATGGCCCCCGGTGCCACCTATCCGCGCGACCTCCGCGGCTATGGCGCGACGCCGCCCGACCCGCGCTGGCCGAACGGCGCGAAGCTCGCCCTCTCCTTCGTGCTGAACTATGAGGAGGGCGGCGAGAACACGGTGCTGAACGGCGATGCCGCCTCCGAGATCTACCTCCATGAGGTGCCCGGCGGCAGCCCGATGGTGGGCGAGCGCAACCGCACCGTGGAAACCCAGTTCGACTACGGCGCCCGGGCGGGCGTCTGGCGCGTGCTGCGCCTTTTCGCTGCCCGCGGGCTGAAGCTCACGGTTTACGGCGTGGGACGCGCGCTGGAGCTGAACCCCGATGTCACCCGCGCCTTCGCCGAGCAGGGGCATGAGGTCGCAAGCCATGGCTGGCGCTGGATCGACTATCACCGCATGCCCGAGGCCGAGGAACGCGCCTCCATCGCCCAATGCGTCGAGACGATCGAGCGGCTGACCGGCAAGCGCCCCGTCGGCTGGTATACCGGCCGTATCAGCCCCAACACGCGCCGCCTGGTCGCGGAGCATGGCGGCTTTCTCTACGACAGCGATTCCTACGATGACGACCTGCCGCATTATGTGGACGTGGACGGCAAGCCGCAGCTCATCATCCCCTACACGCTCGACAACAACGACATGAAGTTCGCCGTGCCGCCCGGCTTCGGTGATCCCGATGGCTTCGAGCGCTATCTTCGCGATGCGGTCGAGATGCTGCGCGCCGAGGGCGCTGCCGGCGCCCCCAAGATGATGAGCGTGGGGCTGCATTGCCGGCTGGTCGGCCGGCCCGGGCGCGCCGCGGCGCTGGGGCGCTTCCTCGACCATGTCGTGGCTTGCGGCGATGTCTGGGTCGCGACCCGCGAGGAGATCGCGCGGCACTGGTGGGCCACCCACCCGCCGAAATGAGGAAGGGGGGGGCGGCGCACCGCCGCCCCGACCCGGTCCTAGTCTTCGTCGCTGAAGCGATGCGCGAGGCCGGCGAAGGCCGCGCCCAGCATGGGCGCCGCCCAGAACAGCCAGAGCTGCTGCAGCGCCGTGCCGCCCAGGATGATGGCCGGGCCCGTGCTGCGCGCCGGGTTCACCGAGGTGTTGGTGACGGGAATGCTGATCAGGTGGATCAGCGTCAGCCCCAGGCCGATGGCGATGGGCGCGAAGCCCGCCGGCGCCCGCTTGGAGGTGGAGCCCAGGATGATCATCAGGAACATGAAGGTCATCACCAGTTCGGTGACGAAGCCGATGGCCATGCTGTAGCCGCCGGGCGAGCCCGCCTGGCCGTAGCCATTCGCCGCCAGGCCCTTGGCGATGTCGTAATCCTGTGCGCCCGTCGCGATCGCATAGATCAGCATCGAGGCAAGGATGGCGCCGCCCACCTGGGCGATCATGTAGGGGATCGCCTCATCCGCGTCGAAGCGGCCGGCGCAGACCAGGCCCAGCGTGACGGCCGGGTTGAGATGGCAGCCCGAGACATGGCCGATCGCATAGGCCATGGTCAGCACGGTGAGCCCAAAGGCGAGCGAGACGCCGAGCAGGCCGATGCCCACCTCGGGGAAGGCGGCGGCCAGAACGGCGCTGCCCACGCCCCCCAGCACCAGCCAGAACGTCCCCAGAAATTCGAAACCGAGCCTTTGCGGCATACCATGCCTCCTCGTTAATTTTTCTTCCCAGCCGGGAGGACGCTACACGTCATTGGCGCCCTGAGAGAAGAGGGCATGTAAATGGCCGATCCGGCTACTCGGTGATGCGCTCGATGCGGTTCACCCGCACCACCTCGCGCCAGCGGGCCACTTCGCTCTGCACATGCTGGACGAAGCGCTCGGGCGGGCCGCCCTCCGCCCGAGCGCCGAGGTCGCGCAGGCGCGCCTGCACCGTCTCATCGGCCAGCGCCATATTGAAGAGCTGGTTGAGCCGCGCGACCACGGGGGCGGCGGTGCCGCGCGGCGCCATATAGCCGAACCATGGCTCGATCACCGCGTCCGACATGCCGGCCTCCTCCAGCGTCGGCACATCGGGCAGCGCCGCGTCCCGGCTGCGGCCGCTGACGACGAGCGCGCGCAACTGCCCGCCGCGGATGGCGCCGATCAGGGTGGGCGTGTTCTCGAAGAACATCTGCGTGTCGCCGGCGATCACGGCCTGCATGCCCGGCGCGCCGCCGCGGAAGGGCACGTGCGTCATGGTCAGGCCCAGCCGGCCGTTGAGAAATTCGCCCAGAAGGTGGTTCGACGCGCCGAAGCCCGAGGAGGAGAAGTTCACGCGGTTCCCCTCTCGCTTCGCCCAGGCGACAAACTGCTGGAAATCGCGCGCGGGATGGTCGGGGCGGACGACCATCGCGTTCATCACGCTGGCACTCCAGAAGACCGGCACCAGGTCGCGCTCGATGTCCAAGGGCATGCGGGCGTAGATCGCGGCGTTGATCGCGCAATTGCCGATGGTGCAGGCACCGAGGGTATAGCCATCCGGCGCCGACTGCGCCGCCGCCGCCATGCCGATATTGCCATTGGCGCCGGAGCGGTTCTCCACCACCCAGCGATGCGGCAGATCGCGCGAGGCGCGCTCGGCGAGGATGCGGGCGATGAGGTCGGTCGCACCGCCGGGCGGGAACGGCAGGATGATGCGGACGGGGCGGTCGGGCTGCCAATCTTGCGCTGCGGCGGGCAGGGCGAAGAGCAGGGCGCAGATGGCCATCAGGCTGCGGCGCATGGGGTTCCCTCCTGGGTTTGTTGCGGCTGAGCTTGGCCGGGGAGGGGGCGGCCGTCCATCGGCAAATCCCCCCGCTTGATCCGCTTCGCGCCGGGCCCTATGGTTTAAATATGGCGATGATGACCGCATGCGTGATGCTGTCCGCCGGGCTCCTGGCGCTCCAGGCCCGGGCGCTTCCGCTCGCCCTTCTTCCGCTTCGACTTTCCCGCCCCTGGGTGTGACACGCGGCCGCGCGCGGCCCGCACCACTCAGGGGACCCTGAACCATCAGGGACATGCACCGGAAACGTCGAACCCTCACGAGATCGCCATGAGCATCAACCATCCCTCCTTCGGCAAGCTTGACGCTGGCCGCATCATCATCTTCGACACGACGCTGCGCGACGGGGAGCAATCGCCGGGCTTCTCGATGAATCTCGACGAGAAGCTGCGCATGGCCGAGGCGCTGCACGAACTCGGCGCCGATGTGCTGGAAGCCGGCTTCGCCATCGCGAGCCCCGGCGATTTCGAGAGCGTGCAGTCCATCGCCAAGCGCTTCGCCAAGGACGGCCCGGTCATCGCGAGCCTGAGCCGCGCGAACGCCGCCGACATCCTGGCCTCCGCCGAGGCGACCAAACCCGCGGCACGACCGCGCATCCACATCGTGCTCGCCACCTCCGACCTGCACATGCGCGTGAAGCTGCGCATGACCCGGGAAGAGGTGCTGGAGCGCATCACCGAGAGCGTGAGCCTGGCCCGCAACCACGCGGCCGATGTCGAATGGTCGGCCGAGGATGGCTCGCGCTCGGACCTCGATTTCCTCTGCCGCTGCGTGGACACGGCCATCAAGGCGGGCGCCACCACGATCAACATCCCGGATACGGTGGGATATTCGCTCCCGGCCGATATGGGCCTGATCTTCTCGACCCTGATGAACAAGGTGCCGGACGCGGACAAGGTCATCTTCTCCGCGCACAACCACAATGATCTCGGCCTCGCCGTCGCCAATACGCTGGCGGCCATCCAGGCCGGCGCGCGGCAGATCGAGTGCACCATCAACGGCATCGGCGAGCGCGCGGGCAATGCGAGCCTGGAAGAGGTCGCGATGGCGCTGCGCACGCGGCATGACGCGCTGAATTTGCGCACGGGGATCGAGAGCAAGCGGATCCTGCGCACCTCCAAGCTGCTGGCGACCATCACCGGCTTCGACGTGCAGCCCAACAAGGCCATCGTCGGCCGCAACGCCTTCGCGCATGAAAGCGGCATCCACCAGGATGGCGTGCTGAAGGACGCCTCGACGTACGAAATCATGACGCCGGAGAGCGTGGGTTGGACCACCAATTCCATCGTCCTCGGCAAGCATTCCGGCCGCGCCGCCTTCCGCGACCGGCTGAAGACGCTGGGCTATGAGGTCGGCGACAACCAGCTGAACGACGCCTTCAAGCGCTTCAAGGATTTGGCCGACCGCAAGAAGGTCGTCTATGACGAGGACATCGCGGCCCTGGTGGATGACGAGGTCGGCCGCGGCAATGACCGCATCAAGCTGACCGGCCTCAATGTCTCGACCGGCATGGGCACCAAGCCCATGGCGACCATCGCCCTCGATGTGGATGGCGAGCGGCGGGACGGCATGGCGATGGGCGATGGCGGCGTTGATGCCACTTTCAACGCCCTGCGCCAGGCCTTTCCGCATGACGTGAACCTCAAGCTCTTCGCGGTGCAGAGCGTCACCGGCGGCACCGATGCCCAGGCCCGCGTGACCATCCGGCTGGAGGAGGCCGGCAAGCTCGTGGACGGGCAGGGGGCGGATACCGACACCATCGTGGCCGCCGCCCGGGCCTATGTGCATGCGCTGAACAAGCTTCTGGTGAAGCGCGAGCGGACGGAGCCGCCGCCGGTTCAGGGGGACTGAGGCAGCGGGCGGCTTTCCCCACCGCTTGCCCCGGGGGGCGCTTGGCGCTACGCCACCAACCTCAAGATCCCCCTTCGCCCACCGCTGGAAGGCCCCCCGCATGTTCTCACGCCTGTTCGGCTTCCTCTCCGCCGACATGGCCATTGACCTCGGCACCGCGAACACGCTGGTTTACGTGAAGGGCCGAGGCATTGTGCTGAACGAGCCCTCCGTCGTCGCCATCTCGGACAATCGCGGCCGCAAGCAGGTTCTGGCCGTGGGCGAGGAAGCGAAGCAGATGCTGGGCCGCACGCCCGGCAACATCGCGGCCATCCGCCCGCTGCGCGACGGCGTCATCGCCGATTTCGAGGTGGCGGAGGAAATGATCAAGCATTTCATCCGCAAGGTGCACAACCGCCGCAGCTTCACCTCCCCGCTCATCATCGTCTGCGTGCCCTCCGGCTCCACCGCCGTCGAGCGCCGCGCCATCCAGGAGAGCGCCGAGAGTGCGGGCGCGCGCAAGGTGCTGCTGATCGAGGAGCCCATGGCGGCGGCCATCGGCGCCGGCCTGCCGGTGACCGAGCCCTCGGGCTCCATGGTCGTGGATATCGGCGGCGGCACCACCGAAGTGGCGGTGATCTCGCTGGGCGGCATCGTCTATGCGCGCTCGGTCCGCGTCGGCGGCGACAAGATGGATGAGGCTGTCATCAGCTACATCCGCCGCACCCACAACCTGCTGATCGGCGAAAGCTCGGCCGAGCGGATCAAGATGGAGATCGGCGCCGCCGCCCCGCCTTTGGATGGCGAGGAAGGCCCGATGACCGAGGTCAAGGGCCGGGACCTCATGAACGGCGTCCCGCGCGAGGTGGTGGTGAGCCAGCGCGAGATCGCCTATGCGCTGATGGAGCCGGTCACGCAGATCGTGGATGCGGTGAAGGTGGCGCTGGAGAACACGCCGCCCGAACTGGCCGCCGACATCGTGGACAAGGGCATCGTGCTCACCGGCGGCGGCGCGCTGCTCTACCGGCTGGACGAAGTGCTGCGCGATGCGACAGGGCTGCCTGTTGTCGTGGCAGAAGAGCCTTTGAACTGCGTGGCGCTCGGCACGGGCCGCGCCCTGGAGGAGCTGAAGCGGCTTCGCCAGGTGCTGACTTCGATGTATTGAACGATCAGGACTCGACTCTCGTTCCCGTTGACTGGTTCTGAGCCATTGCCCCCACCACGGGACGCGCCGCGCCCGTGACCGAAGTCTCCATCCATAGTCTCCATCCACCTGGGCCGGAGCTGCCGTGATCCGTCTGAGTATCCCGCTGCGACAGGCTTTGGCCCGGCTGTCCCTGCCGGTGCTGATCGCGGCTGCCTTCGGCATCATGCTGCTGGGCAAGGCGGATGCGGTGCTGATCGAGCGCGCGCGGATGGCACTCGCCGATGCGCTGTCGCCGATCTGGGGTGCCGTGCAGCAGCCGGTGTCCGCCGTGCGCGGCGCCGCGCAGGAGGTGGAGGCGCTATGGAACATGCGCGCCGAGAATGCCCGCCTCGCCGAGGAAAATGAGCGCCTGCGCCGCTGGCAGGCGACGGCCCTGGCGCTGGAGGCCGAGAACGCGCTGCTGCGCCGCCAGCTCGCCTGGGTGCCGGACCCCGCGCCGCAATTCCGCACCGCCCGCGTGGTGGCCGATGCCGGCGGCACCTATGCGCGTGCCGTGCTGCTGGCGACCGGGCCCCAGCACAATGTCCGCAAGGGGCAGATCGCGCTGGATGAGCGCGGCTTCGCCGGCCGCGTGACCGAGGTCGGCAGCCGCTCCGCCCGCGTCCTGCTCGCCACCGACATCAACAGCCGCGTGCCCGTGACGCTGGAGGGCAGCCGCGCGCGGGCCATCATGGTGGGCAATAACGCGGCCCGGCCCCGGCTCCAGCATTGGCCCGAGGGCATGCTCCCGCGTGAGGGGGACCGGGTGGTGACCAGCGCCCAGGCCGGCGCCTTCCCGGCGGGCCTGCCGGTGGGCGTGGTGCGCTGGACCGAAAGCGGCGCCGCCGAGGTCGAGCTTTTCGCCCATCTGGAGCGGCTGGACGTGCTGCGGCTGTTCGATTTCGGGCTGTCCGGCATCCTGCCGCCGGAATCGGTGGCCCGGCCCGAGCCGCGCGGACGGCGCTGACATCATGGTCTCCAAGGGCCGGCCCGAGCCGCCCATGGGCCTGCTCCGCCGCCTCGACGCGGCGGCGCGGGCGGGGTTTCCGGGGATGTTCACCGCCTTCCTGATCATCCTCGCGGCGGTGCCGGTGGGGGTGCCGGGAATCATCGGCGCGGTCACGCTGCCCTGCATTTTCTTCTGGACGATCTTCCGCCCGGCTGCCATGCCCGCGCCCGTGGTGTTCTCGCTGGGCCTCCTGCAGGATCTGCTCTCCTTCGCCGCGTTGGGTACGGGCGTGCTCACGCTGCTGATCCTGCATGGCGTGACGCTGCGCCTGCGTGACGTGCTGGCGCGGCAATCCTTCCTCGCCAACTGGCTGGTCTTCGGCGGCCTCGCGGCCGGCGCCGCGGCGCTGGGCTGGGCGTTGCAGGCCGTCCTCGGCTGGATGCTGCCGCCCGCCGCGCCAGGGCTGCACCAGCTGGGCCTGGCGGTGGGCCTCTACCCCGCCCTGGCCTGGGTGCTCGCGCGGCTGCACACGGCGATGCGCCGTGCGGAGACCGCGCTGTGAGGCTCCCCCGGTTCTTCCGCCGCGCCAAGGGCGGCATCGAGAACTTCTCCATGCGCGGCGTGAAGCGCGAGGAAGAGGAGCGCCGCGGCGTCTTCACGCGGCGCGCGCTGCTGCTGGGCAGCGTCCAGCTCGGCGCCTTCGGCTTCCTGGGCTACCGGTTGCACAAGCTGCAGGTGGAGCAGGGCGAGCGCTACGCGACCCTGGCCGAGGAGAACCGCCTCTCCGCGCGCCTGCTCTCGCCGCCGCGCGGCCGCGTGCTGGACCGCAACGAGCGCGTGGTGGCGGGCAACCGCCTGAACTGGCGCGCCCTGCTGGTGGCTGAGCATACGGCGGATGTGGACGCCACGCTCGAGACCTTCAGCCGCATCGTCCCGCTGGCCGAGCATGAGCGCGCCCGCGTCGAGCGCGATGTGCGCCGCCGCCGCCGCTTCGTGCCCGTCATCGTCCGCGAATTCCTGACCTGGGAGGAGATGGCGCGCATCGAAGTGAACGCGCCCGACCTGCCCGGCATCCTCATCGATGTCGGCACCACCCGCATCTACCCCGAGGCCGAGCACCTGGCCCATATCGTGGGCTATGTGGCGCCGCCCGCCGAGCGTGACATGGATGGCGACCCGCTGCTGCAATTGCCCGGCATCCGCGTGGGCCGCGCCGGGATCGAGCGGCATCATGACCAGGTCCTGCGCGGCCGCGCCGGCGCCGTGCAGCTGGAGGTGAACGCCGTCGGCCGTGTGATCCGTGAGCTGGACCGGCGCGAGGGCATGCCGGGCCAGGACATCGAGATCAGCGTAGACACCGAGCTGCAGAAGGCGCTGCGCGGCAAGATCGAGGAAGGGACCTCGATCGTCGTGATGAATGCGCGCAACGGCGAGGTGCTGGCGATGGCGAGCCAGCCGAGCTTCGACCCCAATGTCTTCAACTCCGGCGTCAGCGGCGCGCAATGGCGGCAATGGACGGCGAACCGCGCGACGCCCCTGATCAACAAGGCGACCAACGGCCTCTACGCGCCCGGCTCCACCTTCAAGATGGTCGTCGCACTGGCGGGCCTTGAGGCGCGCGTCATCACGACCGGGGAGCGCATCAGCTGCCCCGGCCATTTCGACCTGGGCGACAGCCGCTTCCATTGCTGGAACCGCAACGGCCATGGCGGGGTGGACATGCGCACCGCGCTGAAGGTGAGCTGCGACGTCTATTTCTATGAACTGGCCAAGCGCCTCGGCATCAACCGGATCGCCGCCATGTCGCGGCGCTTCGGCCTCGGCGTGGATCTCGACATCGAGTTGCCGGGCACGCGGCGCGGCCTGGTGCCGACGCGCGAGTGGCGCGAGGCGCAGGGGCGCGGCTGGGCGCTGGGCGATACGGTCGTGCACGGCATCGGCCAGGGCTATTACCAGCTGACACCGCTGAGCCTCTGCACCATGACGGCGCGGCTGGCGACGGGGCGCGCGGTGCAGCCGCATCTGACGCGCAGCATCGGCGGCCGGCCGGTGCGGGGCAGCCGGCCCGAGGATTGGCCGAGCATGGGCATCCCCGACCGCGACATGCGGCTTGTGCGCGAAGCCATGTGGGCCGTGGTGAATGAGCAGGGCGGCACGGCGCTCACCTCCCGCCTGCCGGGCGGCTACGGCATGATGTCGGGCAAGACCGGCACGACGCAGGTGCGCCGCGTGAGCCGCGAGCAGCGCGAGCGTGGCTTCAACGTCAGCCAGGTCCCGCGCGAATGGCGGCCCCATGCGCTCTTCGTCGGCTTCGCCCCGCATGACAATCCGCTGTATGCGGTGAGCGTGATCGTCGAGCACGGCACGTCCGGCTCCGGCACGGCCGCGCCGCTGGCGCGCGACGCGCTGGTCGAGACCTTCAACCGTTTCCGCCAGGTGCCCCCCGGTCCGCGGGTCGCCGATGTGGGGCGCGGCACGTGATGCGGACCCTGCCGCCAGGAGCCGCTGATCAAACCGCGGCCTGCGCCCCGAGAATCCGCCCGCAAAGCGGCCGGCGCGCCCATCCCCCCGGCGCCGTCGGCACGCGGCGGGCAAGGCAAGGCGGCGGAGCCGCCGCCCGCCGTTTGAGGGCAGCATAATGTCCACCGTCTTCGAGAAGCGGCTGCTCACGGGCGATCGCGGCGCCAATATCCTGCAGAAGCTTTGGCAGATTCCGTGGCTCTTCGTGCTGCTGCTCTGCGCCGTCGGCACCGTCGGCTATGTGGCGTTGTATTCGGCCGGCAGCGGCAATCCTGACCTCTACGCCACCAAGCATGCGCTGCGCTTCGGCTTCTGCCTGGTGCTGATGCTCTGCATCGGCTTCGTGGACATCCGGCTGATCGCGAAGCTGGCGCCGCTCGGCTATCTCGCCGGGGTCGGTCTGCTGGTCCTGGTGGCGCTGCATGGCGAGGTCGGCAAGGGCGCGCAGCGCTGGGTGGATCTGGGGCCGCTGCAATTGCAGCCCTCGGAACTGATGAAGATCATGCTCGTGCTGGCGCTGGCCGCCTGGTTCCACCGCGCGAGCTGGGACCGGGTGGGCAACCCGTTCTTCCTGGTGATCCCGGCGATCCTCGTGCTGGTCCCCGTGGGCCTGATCTTCAAGCAGCCCAATCTCGGCACCTCGCTCATCACCGCCGCACTTGGGGGCGCCATGTTCTGGGCGGCGGGCGTGCGGTGGTGGAAATTCGCGGCCATTGTCGGGGCCGTCGTCGCCGCGGCACCCATCGTCTATGACAACCTGCGCGACTACCAGCGCGCTCGCATCACCACCTTCCTCGATCCGGAATCTGACCCCCTGGGGGCCGGATACAACATCATCCAGTCGAAGATCGCACTGGGTTCGGGTGGGTTGTGGGGGAAGGGCTTTTTGCAGGGCACGCAGGGGCACCTGAATTTCCTACCGGAAAAACAGACCGACTTCATCTTCACCATGATCGCCGAGGAGTTCGGCCTGGTGGGCGCCATGGGCACGCTGGCGCTGCTGATGGGCATCGTCGCCTTCTGCTTCCTGGTCGCGCTCCGCTGCAAGCACCAGTTCGGCCGCCTGCTCGCGATCGGCCTCGGGACGAACTATTTCCTCTATATCTTCGTGAACGTCGCCATGGTCACCGGCAGCATCCCGGTGGGCGGCGTGCCGCTGCCCCTGATCAGCCATGGCGGCAGCGCCATGCTGACCACCATGATCGGCTTCGGGCTGCTGATCAGCGCCTGGATTCACCGCGACGCGGAGTTCGGGCCGGCGCAGGACTGACGTCGGGAAGCTGATTCACGCCTTTGGCGATGCCGCCAAAGGCTATCAGACCCCGGCCCGCCCCGGCGCCGGTGGATTACTGCGCGGTGCTGGCGCGCTCGAGATAGGCCAGCAGGTCGTTCAGTTGCTGTTCGTTGCGGATGCCCGCGAACGACATCGAGCCGGCGGGCACAACCGCCTTCGGGTCGGTCAGGTAGGCGCGCAGATTGTCGGCGTTCCAGACGAGGCCCTCGCCCGCCTTCGTGCGCATCGGCGCGGAGTAGCGGAAGCCCTCGATCGAGCCGGCCGCGCGGCCCCAGACGCCGTAGAGGTTCGGGCCGACGCCGTTGCGGCCGCCCTGGTTGATCGTGTGGCAGGCCCGGCACTGGTTGAACACCCGCGCCCCGGCATCCGCATCCTGCGCCATCGCGCCGCTCATCGGCGCCAGGGCCAGGGCCGCCGCCGCCATCATCCAAACCCGCATCAGGCCATCCTCCGTGCTCATGTGCTGTTGTGTTTAATGGGTATTCCTGACTTTCGTGCAATACCCCGGACATGCTGACAAGGGGCTGGACGGCTGGGCGCCTTCCATCCGATCACAGGCGGGCGGCTTGGTGGAGGATGCGATGCGCGAAGGGGCGATGTGCCGGCGGCGGACCGGGCCATGATGGCGGAATTCTTCGCCTCGGGCCGCGTGGCGGACCTGATCCTGCTGATGCTGGTGCTGGAGGGGGCGGCGCTCGCGCTCTACCGCCGTCAAACGGGGAAGGGGGTGGCGCTGGGGGCGATCCTGCCCTTCCTGTTGGCCGGGGCTGCCTTCGCCCTCAGCCTGCGCGCGGCGCTGACCGGGGCCGGGTGGCCCCTGGTCGCCCTGCCGCTGGTGGGCGCGTTTGGCGCCCACCTCTGGGACATCGCCGCGCGATGGCGGCGATAGGCGGGCTTACTGCCCGCCGACCTGACGCAGGTAGGCGATCACGTCGCTGATGTTCTGCGCATTGTCCTTGAAGCCGGGGAAGGACATGCTGCCAGCCGGCACCACGGCCTTCGGGTCGGCCAGGTAGGCGCGCAGATTGGCCTCGTTCCAGACCAGGCCCTCGCCCGCCTTGGCGCGCATCGGCGCCGAGTAGCGGAAATTCTCGATCGAACCGGCGGGGCGGTTGAAGACGCGGTAGAGGTTCGGGCCCACGCCGTTGCGGCCGCCCTCATTCGCGGTGTGGCAGGCGCGGCACTGGTTGAACAGGCGCTGCCCGGCCTCGGCATTGCCGGCAGGAGCGTCCTGGGCCAGGGCGGCCAGGGGCGAGAGGGCCACGAAAGCAGCGGCGAAAATGATGGAGCGCATACGCGGGAGTCTCCTCGGGATGGGGCGCGGCGAAAGCCGAGCCAGTGCGTTGGAATAACGCCCCGAAATCCCCAGAGACAACTTTCTGCGGGATGACGTTTGCGCAACCGTTTCAAGGCGCCTGGCGCCAGGCGCGCCGCAGCCGCAGGAAACCGCGATAGCCGAGCTCCAGCGCCGGTGCGATCACCGGCAGCGCCGCGATGCGGCCGAGCCAGGCCCAACGGGGCAGGGTGCTCCAGAGGGCGGCAAAGGCGGCCGCACCGCTCGCCATGCTGCCATCGGCGCGGCGCACATGCATGCGCGCCAGCGCGGCTTCCTGCGTCAGGCCCGGAGCGAGCGGCGCATCGGGGCGCGAGACATCCACGAAGCAAAGTGACTCGGCTCCCTTGGCGCGCCGATAGGTCGCGATCTCGCGCGAGCAGACCGGGCAGCCGCCATCGTAATAGACTTCGGTGCGGGCATCTTGTTCCATGGCCGGCACATGGTGGGCTTGCCGCTGGCGGCAACCGGGCGATATGGCGCGGCATGCAAAGCTATCCCCAGTGGCTCGTCGCCGAACTCCGCTCCGACCATGCCGGCGAGACCGGCGCCGTGATGATCTATCGCGGCATCCTGGCCTTTTGCCGCGATGCCACCCTGCGCGATTTCGCGGAGCGCCACATGGCGACCGAGCAGGGGCATCTGCGCCTCATCGAGGAGGTGCTGCCGAAGCACCAGCATTCGCGCCTGCTGCCGATCTGGCGCGTGGCCGGCTGGATCACCGGGGCCTTGCCCGCGCTGTTCGGCTCGCGCGCCGTCTATGCGACGATCGACGCGGTCGAGACCTTCGTGGACCATCACTACCAGCAGCAGCTGGACCGGCTGGACGCAGAGAACATCTACCCCGAACTCCGCGCCATGCTCGCCCGCTGCCAGGAGGAGGAGGTGCATCACCGGGACGAGGCGCGTGAGATGCACGCAGGCATGGTGGGCGCTGCGCTGCGCGGCTGGGGCCGGCTGGTCGGCTTCGGCAGCGAGGCCGCGGTGATGGCCGCGAAGCGCGTCTGAGGGCGTGCTCGCCTACCTGACCCTCGCCGCCTCGGCCTTCGTCGCCGCCACGGTCTTTCCCCTGCAATCCGAGGCGGTGCTGGTCGGGCTGATGCTGACCGGCGACCACGCGGTCTGGCTGCTGGTCCTGGTGGCGAGCCTGGCGAACACCGCGGGTTCGGTCGTGAACTGGTGGCTCGGCGGCGTGATCCACCGCTACCGGAACCGACGCTGGTTCCCCGCCTCGCCCGAGGCGCTCGCCCGGGCCGAGGGGTGGTATCGCCGCTGGGGCCATTGGTCCCTGATGCTGAGCTGGGCGCCCATCATCGGGGACCCGCTGACGGTCATCGCCGGCGTGCTGCGGGAGCCGCTCTGGCGCTTCCTCATCCTGGTCGCGCTGGCCAAGACCGGGCGCTACGTGACGCTGGCCCTGCTCACCCTGGGCCTCACCTGAGACGGTTGCGTTTCGCGGGTGCGGTGTCACATGATGTGGACATGCTCGAACGCTCGCCCGATTTACGCCCCCACGCCATCATCATCGGCTCCGGCTTTGGTGGTCTGGCCGCCGCCGTGCGCCTGGGGGCGCGGGGCTATCGCGTCACCGTCCTGGAGAAGCTCGATGGCCCCGGCGGGCGCGCCTATGTTTATCGCCAGGACGGCTACACCTTCGATGCCGGCCCCACGATCATCACCGCGCCCTACATCCTGGAAGAGCTCTGGACCTTGTGCGGGCGGAAGATGTCCGACGACATTGATCTCCGCGCGATAGATCCCTTCTACAAGATCCGTTTCGACGACGGCGAAACCTTCGCCTGCACCGCCGATCTGGACGCCATGCGCGCCGAGGTGGGCCGCATTTCGCCCGAGGATGTCGAAGGCTTCGACCGCTTCATCCGCGACAGCGAGGCGATCTACAAGGTCGCCTTCGAGGAGCTGGCGGACCAGCCCTTCCACCGCTTCACCACCATGCTGCGCGCCATTCCGAACATGCTGCGGCTGGGCGGCTATCTCACGGTGCACCAGAAGGTCGCGACCTATTTCAAGAACGAGAAGCTGCGCGTCGCCTTCAGCTTCCACCCGCTGCTGATCGGCGGGAATCCCTTCACCACCACCGCCTATTACTGCCTGATCGCGCATCTGGAGCGGCTGCACCGCGTGCATTACGCGATGGGCGGCACAGGGGCGGTGGTGCGCGGCCTGGTCGGCCTGGTCGAGCATGTCGGCGGCACCATGCGCTACGAGGCGGAAGTCGCGCAGATCACGGTGGAGCAGGGCCGCGCGACCGGTGTCCGCCTCGCCACGGGCGAGCACATCGCGGCCGATGTCGTGGTCTCCAACGCCGATGTCGCCTGGACCTACAGCAAGCTGCTCTCGGAGACGCCGCGCAAGCGCTGGACGGATCGTAAGCTCGGGCGCGCGCGCTACTCCATGTCGCTCTTCGTCTGGTATTTCGGGACGACGAAGCGCTTCGAGGATGTCTATCACCACACGATGGTGCTGGGGCCCCGCTACCGGGAATTGTTGAAGGACATCTTCACCACCAAGCGACTGGCCAAGGATTTTAGCCTCTATCTGCACCGGCCGACGGCGAGCGACCCGTCGCTCGCGCCGCCGGGCTGCGATGCCTTCTATGTGCTGGCCCCCGTGCCCCATCTGGGCAGCGGGACGGATTGGCGCGCGCAGGCCGAGCCCTATCGCGCCGCCATCCAGAAACGCCTGGAGGAGACGGTGATGCCGGGCCTGGGCGATGTCATCGCCACCTCCCACATCCTCACGCCGCAGGATTTCCACGACCGGTTGTCCTCGGTGAATGGCGCCGCCTTCTCGCTCGAGCCGCAATTGTTCCAGAGCGCCTGGTTCCGCCCGCACAACAAGAGCGAGGAGGTGGAGGGGCTCTATCTGGTCGGCGCGGGTACCCATCCGGGTGCGGGCGTGCCGGGCGTGATCTCCTCCGCGCGGGTGCTGGACGAGATCGTGCCCGACCCCGTCTCGTTGCGTCAGCCGGCGTAGCTCGCCGCCGCACGACGCTGGCGGAACTGCAGCGCCACCTTGCGCTGGTGATACAGGATCAGCGAAATTCCGGTGACCAGCGGGATGGACCACAGCCCCGGGTGCAGCGCCAATTCGGGGAAGATGCGCACCGAGCCGAAGGCGAAGAAGGCCGTGTAGACGGAGATCCCGGCGCCCACCAGCGCCTTGATGTGCTCGTCCAGCCAATCCTTCTCGCCGCGCACGGGCTTGAAGAGGAAGCGCAGGTTGGTCCCTGCCGTGGCGAGACCCACCACCGTCAGCCCGATCATCAGGAACTGGCCGATCAGCCAGCCCTGGATCGCCGAGTTCACCGCGGCCACGATCAGGATGAATTGCAGCGCGATGTTGAGCGGCGTGAGGTTCTTCGCGTGATCGCGCCGGTTCTGCACGCAGAGCCAGCCATACCAGGCGAGGTTGATGGTGAGGATGCCCATATGCAGCATCAGCCAGCCGAAAATGCCGCGGATGAAAGGCGCCTCGAACATGCCTTCCAGATGCGGGTGCGTGCCCATGGGGTCGAAGATGGTGAGCAGGCTCATGCAGACGGCGAAGCTGCCGGTGGCCAGCATGCAGATGGTGAAGACCTTGCCCCAGCGCCTGTGGTTCACGCCGCCCTTGCGGCCGATCACCGGCACCCAGAAGGCGAGGGCGCCGGTGCTGCCGGTGATGATGTGCAACGCGACCAGCGTGTGGAAGAGATGCAATTCCATGGGTGGGCGATCCTGACCTCTGCAGTGACAATGCGACTTGACACATGGGCTTGTAAAGCGGGAACGTCTTGTGGGTCGCGCGTGCTGGGGATGGCTTTGAATGGTTGTTGAATCAACGCTCTACGAGCCGCCCAGGCCCAAGCCTCTGTCCCCCGTCCTGGCCCTGATCCGCGCCGCCGCGCGCGGCGATGGGGACCTGCTAAGCCTGCTTCCGGCCGAGGCCTACCGGATGGCGATCGGCCCGCTCGGCTATTCGCGGCGCTCCATCGTCATCGTGAACGCGCCGGAGCTGGTCCGCACCATCCTCTACGACACCAAGGACATCTTCCCGAAGAACGACCTGATGGTGGACGCCCTGGAGCCGTTGGTGGGCAATTCCATCTTCGTCTCCAGCGGGCCCGAATGGCGGCGCCAGCGCGCGATGATCGACCCCGCCTTCAGCATGATGCGCGTGAACCGCGCCTTCGCTCCAATGCGCGCCGCCGTGGATGATTGCGAGGCGAAGCTGGATGAGGAGGGCGGCCGCTTCTCGCTCGACCTGCTGATGAGCCACCTGACGGCCGACGTCATCTGCCGCACCGTCTTCTCCACCTCGCTCGCGACCCAGACCGCGCATGACGTCTTCGAGGCCTTCACGGTGTTCGAGCGCAGCGTGGCGCAGGTGGAGTATCGCCGCCTCATCATGGACCCCGCCTTTAAGCCGGTGGCGCAGAAGCCTGAGGTGCTGGAGGCCTGCGCCAAGATCCGCGGCCATCTGGGCGACCTCGTGGACACCCACCTGGCCGAGGGCCACAGCTTCGACGACATTGCGACCGCGGTGATCGCGGCGCGCGACAATTTCGACCAGAAGGCCTTCACCCGGAAGGAGCTGCTGGACCAGCTGGGCGTGCTCTTCCTCGCGGGGCACGAGACCTCGGCCAGTGCGCTGACCTGGGTCTTCTTCCTGATCGCGACGCAGCCCGAGGTGGTGCGCCGCATCCGCGCGGAGGTGGACGAGGTGGTGGGCGAGGGCGAGGTGGAGTTCGAGCACACCCGCCGCATGCCCTACATCATGAACGTCTTCCGCGAGACGCTGCGCCTCTACCCGCCCATCACCTTCCTGCCGCGCGTCGCGCTGGAGGACACGATGCTGGGCGAGCGACGGATCAAGCGCGGCGCCATGCTGATGGTGGCGCCCTGGATCCTGCACCGGCATGACCTCTACTGGCGCAACCCGCATGTCTTCGACCCCGACCGCTTCCTGCCGGAACGCAAGGAGGAGCTGACGCCCGGCGCCTATCTGCCCTTCGGAATCGGCCCCCGCGTCTGCGTGGGGGCAGCCTTCGCGCAGACGGAAGCCGCGCTGATCGTGGCGCGGCTGATCCGCCGCTATGACTTCCATCTGGAGGAGGCGGAGAAGGTGCGCCCGGCGGCGCGCCTCACCACGCGCCCGACGAAGCAGATCATGTGCCGCGTCACCCGCGCCGGATGACCCGGACGGTCCTGCTCACGCTGGGCCGGCTGCCCAAGGCGCTGGATATCGCGCGCAGCTTCGCGGCGAATGGCTGGCGGGTGGTGATCGCGGAGCCCTTCAAGCGACACCTCGCGGGTGCGTCGAACAGCGTGGCGAAGAGCGTGCAGGTGACGGCGCCCGTGGTCAGCAAGCGCCGCTATCTGGAGGAACTCGCCGCCGTCGTCGCAGCGGAGAATGTCGAGCTGGTGGTGCCCGTCTCGGAGGAGACGATGCATGTCACCTTCCTGCGCGAGCTGGTGCCCGATCACGTCCGCATCTTCACCATGCCGCCCGAGGCTCTGCTGCCCGCCTATGACAAGCATGGATTTATTCATCTGGCCCAGGCGGCCGGCGTGAACGTGCCCGAGACGCATGCCATCGGCGCGGCGGAGGCAGCGGCGCTGGCGGAGCACGGCCCGGTGGTGGTGAAGCCCGTGCATTCCTGCTCCGGCCGCGGCGTCCGCATCCTGCCGCAAGGCACCGCCTTGCCGGACGAGACAGGCAGCGTCGTCCAGCGCTTCATCCCGGGCGAGGTGCATTCCTCCTGCTCCGTCGCGCATGAGGGGCGCGTTCTCTCCACCGTGATCTATCGCGGCTCCCTCTTCTCCGGCTCCGTCGCCATCGCGTTCGAACGGCTGGTGAAGCCGGTGCTCTTCGAGCAATGGATCGAGCGCTTCGTGGCCCATGTGAACTGGACCGGCTTCATCTCCTTCGATTTCGTGCTGGACGAACACGGCATTCCGCACGGGATCGAGTGCAACCCGCGCACCACCAGCGGCCTGCATTTCTTTGAGACGGCGGATATCGCCCCCGCCATCCTGGAAGCCCGCCCGCCGCGCCACCGCGAGACGCTCCGGCTGCAGCAATTCTATTCCTGCCTGACCGAGACGCAGAAATCCGTGCTCACGCCGCGCCAATTCCCCCACAACCTGAAGGCGCTTCTCACCACGCCCGACGTCACCTGGGATAACAGCGACAAGCGCCCCTTCCTGACGATGACCTGGACCTCCTGGGAGATCATCCAGCGCGCGATGAAGGCCGGCACGACCTTCGGTGAGGTCGCCACCCTGGATGTCGGCTGGTACGAGGGCTAGCCGAGTGCGGCGATGACGCGCCGCGCCACCTCCGCGGTGCCGTGCTGGCCGCCGATATCGGGCGTGCGCAGCCCCTCCGCGACGGCGTGATCCACCGCCGCGCGGATCTCCCCCGCTGCCTCGCGCAGCGCATCCCCGCCGCCACGCAGCGCCAGCCATTCCAGCATCATGGCACCCGAGAGGATCATCGCCGTCGGGTTGGCGAGGCCCTTGCCCGCGATGTCGGGCGCTGTGCCGTGGCTCGGCTGGAACACCGCGTGATCCATCCCGAGATCGGCCGAGGGCGCGAAGCCCATGCCGCCGATCAGGCCGGCGGCGAGGTCGGAGAGGATGTCCCCGAACATGTTCTCGGTCGGCAGCACGTCGAAATCCCAGGGGCGGCGAATGAGGTCGAGCGCCATCGCATCCACGTAATGCGCGTTGAAGGCGATCTCCGGGTGCTCCGCCGCGACCTCGCCGAAGACCTCGCGCAGCCAGGCGAAGGCGCGGAAGACATTGGCCTTGTCCACCAACGTCACGCGCCCCGGCCGGCCCAGCCGCGCGGCGCGCTCACCCGCCAGTTCGAAGGCCATGCGGGCCAGGGCCAGCGAGGTGGGCCGCGTCAGGCGCAGCGTCTCCTCGGCCATCTCTTGCGTGACGAGGCCCTTGTCCTTGGAGAAGAACAGCCCCTCCGTGCTCTCGCGCAGGATCACGAAATCCATCTTCGCCGCGCGGGGGTCGCTGAGCGGCAAGGGCACGCCGGGAATGGCGCGGATGGGCCGCAGGCCGCCAAACAGGCCCAGGCGCATGCGCAGCGTGATCTGCGGCGCGAGTTCCGTGCCGTCATCGCGGCGAATGCCGGGCCAGCCCATGGCGCCGAGCAGAATGGCATCGGCCGCCCGGCAGCGCTCGAACACCGCCTCGGAGAGATCATCGCCCGTGTCGCGATAGGCCATTGCGCCGGCCTGGTGCGGGGTGAAACGCAGGCCCAGCTTGTGGCGCGCTTCCACCACCTCCAGCACGGCGATGCCGGCCTGCATCACCTCGGGGCCGATGCCGTCGCCGCCCAGCACGGCAATGTCGAAACTGTTCATCGGCTTGCGCTTCCCCTGATTTGCCCCCCAGGCTAACGCGGAGAACCAAGGCGGCAAGCCTGACCCGGAGGAACACCACCATGATCGCATCCCGTCGCGCGCTGCTGGCCGCGCCCGCCCTCCTGCCGCTCTCCGCACGCGCCCAGGGTGCCTGGCCCGACCGTCCCGTCCGCATCATCGTGCCCTTCCCGCCGGGCCAGGCGGCCGACATCTTCACCCGCCTGGTGGCGGACCAGCTCTCGCAGCGCTGGCCGCAGCGCGTGGTGGTGGAGAATCGCGGCGGCGGGGCCGGCGCGCCCGCGCTGGAAGCCGGCGCGCGCGCGGCGCCGGACGGCTACACGCTGATCGCCGGCACCTCGGGCACGCTCGGCGTGAACCCCTCGGTGCTGCCGCGCATCCCCTATGATGCCGAGCGCGACTTCGCCGCGATCACCAACATCGCCATGGTGCCGCTGCTGCTGGTGGCGCATCCGAGCTTCCCCGCCCGCACCGTGCAGGAAATGGCGGCGGCCGTGCGCGCCCGCCCGGGCGAGGTGAACATCGCCTCCGCCGGCCCCGCCACCAGCCAGCACATGGCGACGGAACTGCTGCAACTCCGCACCGGGCTGCGCTTCAACATCGTGCATTATCGCGGCTCAGGCCCCGGCATGGCGGATCTGCTCGCCGGCAACGTGCCCTTGATGATGGACAGCGTGGCCAGCGCCCTGCCGCAGATCCAGGGCGGTCGGGTGCGTGCCCTGGCCGTCGCCCAGCCGCGCCGCGTGCCGCAATTGCCGGACGTGCCGACCATCGCCGAGACGCTCTCTCCCGGCTACGAAGCGGCCGGCTGGAGCGGCCTGGTCGCCCCCGCCGCCACGCCGCCCGACATCATTCGCCGCATCTCCGCCGATATCGGCGCCATCCTGCGCGAGACGGCGATGCAGGAGCGCTTCCTCTCCATGGGCGCCATCGCCGACCCCGGCACGCCCGAGGAGTTCGCTTCCTTCATTCGCGCGGAGATCGCGAAATGGCGCGAGGTGGCGCGCGCCGCCAATGTCCGGCTGGACGGCTGAGCGGCGCGTCACATCTCCGGCAGCAGCAGCCGGTCGATGTCGAGGGTGGAGCGCTTGCCGAGGTCCGCGCCGCGCTCGGCCAGGAAGGCGTCCATCGCGCGCCGGCCTTCGTCGCGCAGCATGGTCAGGAAGGGCCATTCGGCGTTGAGCTTGGAGGAGGCGCCCAGCTCCGCCACGCGGTCCGATCGCACGAGGTGCAGGCGCATGGCCGCCCAGTGCCGCGCCTCGGCATCCTCGATGCGCGCCGCGCCCCGCCTCAACAGGGCGATCATCTCCAGCTCCTTCAGGAGAACGGCGTTGAAGGAGACCTCGTTCAGCCGGTTCAGGATGTCCCGCGCGCTGCGTGGAATGCCCGGACGCTGCACCGGGTTGATGCCGACTAGGATGGTGTCGTCCGAGACGCATTCCCGGATCAGCGGCGTCATGGTCGGGTTGCCGGCGAAGCCGCCATCCCAATAGCCATCGCCGTCGATCTCCACCGCCTGGAACATCTGCGGCAGGCAGGCCGAGGCCATCAGCACCTGGGGCGAGATTTCGGCATTGCGGAAGACGCGGCCGCGCCCGGTGCGGACATTGGTGGCCGTGATGAAGAGTTTGATCGGCGCTTCCGCCAGTCGGCCGAAATCGACGGTCTCGGCCAGGATCTCGTCCAGCGGATTGGCCGCGGCGAAGGGCGTGTCATAGGGCGAGAAAAGGCGGGACATCATGTCCATCGCCACATAGGCGGGCGAGGAATCGAGCGTCCAGCGGTCCAGCATCATGTCGATCGGGCCGCGCTTCAGCGGGCTGAAGGCCGCGGCACGGGAGACGCAGCGCCAGAACGCCTCCAGCGCCTCGCGCGCGCCCTGGGCCCCGCCTTTGGCATGGCCATGCGCCAGCACCGCCGCGTTCATGGCCCCGGCCGAGGTGCCGGAAATCGCCTCGATCTTCAGCCAATCCTCTTCCAGCAGGCGGTCGAGCACGCCCCAGGTGAAGGCGCCATGGC
>JAESGX010000232.1_pt1 | contig 31811 bp, 27 predicted proteins | sample 9269801 | NCBI WGS metagenome assembly JAESGX01 (sample SAMN16773122, study PRJNA677054) | algae metagenome | isolation source: Pleurocapsa minor GSE-CHR-MK-17-07R and co-occurring heterotrophs from wet... | place: USA: Lower Calf Creek Falls, Grand Staircase Escalante National Monument, UT ... | reverse complement strand
ACAAGTTGATCCCGAAAGGCGGGTTAAAACCCGCCCTACGGTTTCTCGGGCGAACGGGCGCAAGGCGGGTCGATTCGGCTCACGTCCATGCGACCGCCTGAAGGCTGCTTCGCTTTCAGCAGCGAAGTCGGCCAACTCATCCTGCATGAGTTGCGTAGGGCGGGTTTTAACCCGCCTTCCGTGACCGGCGATATTGTCCGGCCTGGCGCTGTGATCCGCAGAATTCCGAGCCTGCGACGCGGCATTCCCTGATAGCGCCATGACGAGCGCACGCGTCATGTTCCCTGCATGCCCAACTATCGACGCGTCCGTGTGCCGGGCGGCACCTACAGCTTCACTGTCAACCTGCTGGAGCGCAGGCGCACGCTGCTGGTCGATCACATCGTCGAGCTACGCGAATCGTTCCGCGCCGCCCATGCGGACAGGCCCTTCGCCCTGCTGGCCTGGGTGATCCTGCCCGACCACCTGCATTGCGTCTGGCGCCTGCCCGAAGATGATGACGACAACGCCACGCGATGGCGCCACATCAAGAGCGGCTTCACACGTGCCATGGCTGCCGGCGAACGTCTGTCCACACGCCGCCAGCTCAAGGCTGAACGTGGCATCTGGCAACGGCGCTACTGGGAGAGCTTGGCCCGCGACGAAGAGCACCTGCGCCGCTGCATCAACTATGTCCATCTCAATCCCCAGAAGCATGGCCATGTCGAACGGGTCGTGGACTGGCCGCATTCCTCGTTCCATCGCTACGTCAAAGCGGGGCGGCTGCCGGCTGATTGGGGCGGGTAGTCTTGCCAAGCCGATTGCTGTGGGGTTGGTCTTGCCCCGTCATCGGTGACAGTGATCCCGGAAGGCGGGTTGAAACCCGCCCTACGGTTGCTGGGCCTGACGCCGCAATTCGTGCCATGCGATACCTGCAAACCCGCTCCCGCGATACTTTTTATGTCGCCTGCTGCCGGTCCGGAAACCGGCTCGCATGCGCCGCCAGCAGTTCCTGGGCGATCGAGGCGGCGGCGAAGGTGGTGATCTCGCTGTGGTCGTAGGCCGGTGCGACTTCCACCACGTCCATGCCGACGATGTGCAGCCCGGCCAGTCCGCGCATCAGCTGCAATGCATCGTGGGTGGAGAAGCCGCCGACCACCGGCGTGCCGGTACCGGGGGCGAAGGCAGGATCGAGGAAGTCGATGTCGAAGCTCACGTAGCACTTGTGCGTGCCGACCCGCCTGCGGATTTCCGCAAGGCAAGCCTCCACGCCATGCGCATGCAGCCAGCGCGCATCCAGCACCTGGAAGCCGTGGGTCTGCGCGTTGTGCGTGCGCATGCCGACCTGGATCGAACGCGCGGGATCGACTAGGCCCTGTTTCGCCGCATGGAAGAACATGGTGCCGTGGTCGATGCGGCCGTCGCTGTCTTCCCAGGTATCGGAATGCGCGTCGAAGTGGACCAGCGCCAGCGCACCGTGTTGCTCGTGCAGGGCGCGCAGCACCGGATAGCTGACGAAATGATCGCCACCCAATGTAAGCGGCACCACGCCGGCCGCGACCAGCGGGCGGTAGGCCGCGGTGATCTCATCGGGCACACCGTGCGGGCGGCCCGAATCGAAGCGCACGTCGCCCCAGTCGATCACGTTGAGCCGTTCGCAGGGATCGAAATCCCACGCATACGGCGGACACCACGCCAGCGAGGCGGAAGCGGCGCGGATCGCGCGCGGCCCCAGGCGCGATCCGGGACGGTTGGTGGTGGCCAGGTCGTAGGGCACGCCGACCACCGCCACGTCCACGCCGTCCAGGTCCTTGCTGTAGCGACGGCGCAGGAAGCTGAGCGCGCCGGAGTAGGTGGGTTCGGCGTGGGTGCCGTAGGGCGAAATGCGGGTGAAGGCCTGGTCGACGATCCCGGCGGGATCCTGCGGCTGCTGGCTCATGGTGGTTCCATGGGTTCGCGGTCTCGTCGTTCGCCGGGACGAGGGTGACCGGTGATGCGGTCTTGGTTTACAACGCCTCTCCCGCTTGCGGGAGAGGGTGCCCGTAGGGCGGGTGAGGGCGCTTTTCGCCTTGATCTAATGCGCGAGGGCACTTGGCAAATGCATAGACGCCCTCATCCGCCCTTGCGGGCACCTTCTCCCGCAAGCGGGAGAAGGGTTCCTTCCTCGAAGATTGCTGCAAGCGTGGGCTTGCCGCAAGCGAGGAAGGTGGTTTGTTTCCAATCAGCCAAGCGCCCTCGTCGAAGGCACGTACTCATAACCCAGCACGTCGGCCACTGCCTTGTAGGTCACCTTGCCGTCGTGCACGTTCAGGCCGTTGAGCAGGTGCTCGTCATCCAGCATGGCCTGCCGCGCGCCCTTGTTGGCCAGTTGCACGGCGAAAGGCAGGGTGGCGTTGGTCAGGGCGAAGGTGGAGGTGCGGGCGACGCCGCCGGGCATGTTGGCCACGCAGTAATGGATGATGCCGTCAACTTCGTAGGTCGGTTCCTGGTGCGTAGTCGCCTTGGAGGTTTCGAAGCAGCCGCCCTGGTCGATGGCCACGTCCACCAGCACCGAGCCCGGACGCATCAGCTTCAGCTGCGACCGCGCGATCAGCTTGGGCGCGGCCGCGCCGGGGATCAGCACCGCGCCGATCACCAGATCGATATCCGGCAGGCGTTCCTCGATGGCGTCGTGGGTGGAATAGATGGTGGTCAGCTTGTCGCCGTAGACTTCATCGAGATATTTCAGCCGGTCCAGCGAGCGGTCAAGAATCGTGACGTGCGCATTCAGGCCCATCGCCATGCGCGCGGCGTTGATGCCGACCACGCCGCCGCCGATCACCAGCACTTCGGCCGGCTTCACCCCCGGCACGCCGCCCAGCAGCACGCCGGAGCCGCCCTGCGCCTTCTCCAGCGCATGCGCGCCGGCCTGGATCGACATGCGCCCGGCCACTTCGCTCATCGGCGCCAGCAGCGGCAGGCCGCCCTTGCGGTCGGTGACGGTTTCGTAGGCGATACAGGTGGCGCCGGAAGCGACCAGCGCCCTGGTCTGTTCCGGATCGGGCGCAAGGTGCAGATAGGTGTAAAGCACCTGGCCGGGACGCAGCATGGCGCATTCCACCGGCTGCGGCTCCTTGACCTTGATGATCATGTCGGCGCGCTTGAAGATCTCTTCGGCGCCGGCGACGATCTCGGCGCCTGCGCGCACGTACAGTTCGTCGGTCAGGCCGATGCCCTTGCCGCCATCCTGCTGCACCAGCACGCTGTGGCCGTTGGCGACCAGCTCGCGCACGCCGGCAGGCGTCAGGCCGATGCGGTATTCGTGATTCTTTATTTCCTTGGGTACGCCGATCAGCATGTTGCTCTCCAGGTGCAGGGATGAGGCGTGCGCGTGGGGAGCGCCGGGGCCGGGTGGACGAATTTTACGCGGTCGCGCGCAGGGTGTCCGCCAGGGTTTCGAAGATCCGGTCGATATGCGCCTTCTCCAGGATCAGCGGCGGCGACAGCGCGATCACGTCGCCGGTGACGCGGATCAAGAGGTTGCCCTGATGGAACGCGCGGGTGAACGCGTCGTAGGCGCGCGTGCCCGGCGCGCCCGGGCGCGGCGCCAGCTCGACCGCGCCGATCAGGCCGTAGTTGCGGATGTCGATGACGTTGGGCAAACCTTTCAGAGAATGGATGCCTTGCTGCCAGTACTCGCCCAGCGCGATGGCTTTATCGAACAGGTTTTCTTCGGCGTAGGTATCCAGGGTGGCGATCGCGGCTGCGCAGGCCAGCGGATGGCCGGAATAGGTGTAGCCGTGGAACAGGTCGATGGCGTGGTCCGGGCCGTGGGTGAAAGCGTCGTGCACATCGTCGGACACCAGCACCGCGCCCATCGGCACGCAGCCGTTGGTCAGGCCCTTGGCCGCGGTGATCATGTCCGGCACCACGCCGAAGCGTTGCGCGCCGAAGGCGTTGCCGATGCGGCCGAAGCCGGTGATGACTTCGTCGAAGATCAGCAGGATGCCGTGCTTGCTGCAGATCTCGCGCAGACGCTTCAGGTAGCCGTCCGGCGGCAGCACCACGCCGGCCGAACCGGAGATCGGCTCGACGATCACCGCGGCGATGGTGGACGCGTCGTGCAGCGCGACCATCCGCTCCAGATCTTCGGCCAGTTCGATGCCGTGCGGCGGCAGACCGTGCGAAAAGGCGTTGCGGCCGATGTCCAGCGTATGCCGCAGGTGGTCGGTACCGGGCAGCAGCGCGCCGAACCATTTGCGGTTGTTGGGCAGGCCGCCCACCGAAATGCCGCCGAAGCCGACGCCGTGATAGCCCTTCTCGCGCCCGATCAGGCGCGTGCGTTGCCCCTCGCCGCGCGCGCGGTGGTAGGCGATGGCCATCTTCAGCGCGCTGTCCACCGATTCGGAGCCGGAGTTGGTGTAGAAAACGTGCTTCAGATTGCCCGGCGCCAGTTCGGCCAGGCGTTCGGCCAGCACGAACGGCAGCGGCGAGCTCATCGAGAAATTCGGCGCGAAATCCAGCGTCTCGATCTGTTGCTTCACCGCCTCGACGATGCGCGGCCGCGAGTGCCCGGCGTTGCAGCACCACAGTCCGGCGGTGGCATCCAGAATCTCGCGGCCGTCCACCGACCGGTAATGCATGCCCGAGGCGCTGGCGAGCAGGCGCGGGGCGGCCTTGAACTGCTTGTTGGCGGTGAACGGCATCCAGAACGCGTCCATCGACTCGGGCATGCGCGTCGCCTGGGCGGCGTAGTGGTCGGCCAGCGCGGCGTGATCGGAGGAAGAATCTGCGCGCATCGGGTGGCTCCGTGGAACGCGGGAAAGCGGTGCTGCGCAGCTTAGCGCGTTGAAAAAACTTTACAACTGCGGCCGTTTTTCCACCGAAAATTGACCATGCGCCCATGATGTGTAAAGTATCCAGCAACATCGTTGGGCATAGGCAAGGACAGCAATGGACATCGGCGCGCGCCTGCAGCGGGTCCGCAAATCCAAGGAGCTCAGTCAGCGCGAGCTGGCCAAGCGCGTGGGCGTGACCAACAGCACCATCTCGCTGATCGAACAGAACAAAGTCAGCCCGTCGGTGAGTTCGCTGAAGAAAGTACTGGACGGCATTCCCATTTCGCTGGCCGAATTCTTCACCCTGGACCTGGACGTCGGCGCGCCCGACAGCCCGTTCTACGCCGCCGACGAATTGCCGGACGTGGGCAGCAACGGCATCCACTATTTCCTGATCGGCCAGCACCGCCCGCAGCGGCAGATGTGCCTGCTGCGCGAAGTGATGCCGCCGGGCACGGACACCGGCGACAGCATGCTGCTGCACGAGGGCGAGGAAGGCGGGGTGGTGGTACAGGGCGAGGTGGAAGTGACCGTGGGCGAGCAGGTGCGCATCCTGCGCGCGGGCGAAGCCTATTATTTCGAAAGCCGCATTCCGCACCGCTTCCGCAATGTGGGCGAGGAGGAAGCGGTGCTGTTCAGTGCGAATACGCCGGCGACGTTTTGATCCGCTTGCCTCTTCTCTTGCGCTTAACGCAGGGGAGGAGTGAGTAGGGGTACTTTTGATGTTGCTTTTTGACTTCTACTCTTGCTCCTTCTTTTGCCCGTCATCCCCGCGCAGGCGGGGATCGCTCCTCGCTCTATGTCTTGAAGCAAAAGCGTTTCGCGCTACGCGCGAGTCACTTTTCTTTGAACGGCAAAGAAAAGTAACCAAAAGAAAGCCGCCCTGTAGTCGCGCCCCACGATAGAGCCGTGGGGTTCGCAAGCAGGCCGGGAATTTCCGGAAGCAGCATCCTGCTGCTCCGGAAACGGCGCACATCCTTGTGCGCCGCCCTGCGGGTTTTACCCGTCCCGCTTGCCGCGCCTCACGGGAGTTGTAAAAACAGAAACAGCAACAGCGACATCTTCCAAACCTTTACTTCTGTACCGTACCCACTGTTCGATCCGAGGCAACCGCATGAACGCACCACGCACCCGCGACAGCTGGCAGGCCCTGGCCGAGGATTTGCAGATCCGCACCCAGGCATTCATCGATGGTAGGTATGTCGACGCCGCCTCCGGCAAGACGTTCGACTGTCTGAGTCCGATCGACGGCCGCTCGCTCGGGCGGGTGGCGGAATGCGAGGCCGAAGACATCGAGCGCGCGGTCGGCGCGGCGCGGCGCAGTTTCGATGCGGGAGCGTGGTCGCAGGCGCGGCCGGCGCAGCGCAAGAAGACGTTGCTCAAGTTCGCGCAGCTGATCGAGAAGTACGGCGACGAGCTGGCGCTGCTGGAGTCGCTGGACATGGGCAAGCCGGTGGGCGATGCGCGCGGCGTCGATGTGGTGTCCACGATCCGCTGCATGGCCTGGACCGGCGAGGCGCTGGACAAGGTGTATGGCGAAGTCGCGCCCACGGGCGCGGGCGAATTGGGCCTGGTCACGCGCGAGCCGCTGGGCGTGGTCGGCGCGATCGTGCCGTGGAATTTCCCGCTGCTGATGGCGACGTGGAAACTGGCGCCGGCGCTGGCGATGGGCAATTCGGTGGTGCTGAAACCCTCGGAGAAATCGCCGCTCAGCGCGATCCGCCTGGCGGAAATCGCGATGGAGGCGGGCCTCCCCGCCGGCGTGTTCAACGTGGTGCCCGGCTACGGCAAGGGCGCGGGCGAGCCGCTGGCGCTGCACATGGACGTGGATGGGCTGGTGTTCACCGGTTCCACCGCGGTGGGCAAGCAGCTGCTGCAGTGCGCGGGCCGTTCCAACCTAAAGCGCGCGTACATGGAGTGCGGCGGCAAGAGCCCGAACCTGGTGTTCGCCGACGCGCCCGACCTGGACAAGGCGGCGAAAGCGGCGGCCAGCGCGATCTTCTACAACCAGGGCGAAGTCTGCACCGCCGCGTCGCGGCTGCTGGTGGAAAGTTCGGTCAAGGACGAGTTCGTCGCGCGCGTGGTCGAGGCCGGGCGCAAGATGCAGCCGCGGCATCCGCTGGAGCCGGGCGCGCCGATGGGCGCGATGGTGGACGAAATCCAGACCGGGCGCGTGCTGGGCTATATCGAAAAAGGCGTAAGCGAAGGCGCCAGGCTGGTGCTCGGAGGCCAGCGCGCGGACGTGGTGGCCGGCGGCTGCTACATCGAGCCGACCGTGTTCGATGAAGTGGCCCATGAACATACCATCGCGCGCGAGGAAATCTTCGGGCCGGTGCTGTCGGTGATCGCGTTCGACACCGAAGCGCAGGCGCTGCGCATGGCCAACGACAGCGACTACGGGCTGGCGGCGGGCGTGTGGACGAGCGACATCAACCGCGCGCACCGGGTCGCGCGCAAGCTGCGCGCGGGCAGCGTGTGGGTGAACTACTGGGACGGCGGCGACATGAGCGCGCCGTTCGGCGGCTACAAGCAGTCCGGCAACGGCCGCGACAAATCGCTGCATGCGTTCGACAAGTACACCGAGATGAAAGCGACCTGGATCAATCTGGAGAGCTGATGATTCCCCTGTGGGAGCGACGCAAGTCGCGAGGCTTTCCGCGACTTCCGGTCGCGACCTGCGTCGCTCCCACATTCACTCCGTTGGCTTGAACGGAACCTCTGTCCGCAGCGCATCCGGCAGCTGCCGGTCCAGCGACTGCCGATAGTGAATGCAGCCACGCAGAAACTGCGGCCACTCCGGCACGCTCGGCAGCGGGTCGGTCTTTTCGGGCAGCAGGCCCCACAGATCGGGCTGGTGCCAGCACAGATCGTGTCCGCTGCTGTCGCGGTGGGTGCGGATGCCGTGGCGCAGTTTGCGCACTTCGGCGGCCAGCTGTTCGCGGCTCATCGTGTCGAGGTCTTCGTCCATCACGCGCTCCGGTGACGGGAGGCGGACAGTGTGGCACCACGGGCGAAAGGCGGTGGCGAAGGGTGGAATTCGTCAGGGCTGGGCACCGACCAACCCGCATGGGCCCGAATCGGGGAATCTGCCAGAATCCGGCGACTCTTCAAGACCGCCGCCGATGACCGCTGCCGCTCCCACCATGACTGCCGCACTGCAGAACTCCCCGCGCCGGGTGCTGTTCGCCAGCCTGATCGGCACCACCATCGAATTCTTCGATTTCTACATCTACGCCACCGCGGCGGTGATCGTTTTCCCCATGCTGTTCTTTCCCGAAGGCGACGACGCGGCCGCCATGCTGCAGTCGCTGGCCACGTTCGCGCTGGCGTTCTTCGCGCGGCCGGTGGGGTCGGCGGTGTTCGGGCATTTCGGCGACCGCATCGGGCGCAAGGCCACGCTGGTGGCGGCGCTGCTGACCATGGGCGTTTCCACGGTCGCCATCGGCCTGTTGCCCACCTACGCCAGCATCGGCGTGCTGGCACCGGTGCTGCTGGCGGTGTGCCGCTTCGGCCAGGGACTGGGACTGGGCGGCGAGTGGGGCGGAGCGGTGCTGCTGGCCACCGAGAACGCGCCGCCCGGCAAGCGCGCGTGGTACGGCATGTTCCCGCAGCTGGGCGCGCCGCTCGGATTCCTGTGCTCCACCGGCATCTTCCTGCTGCTGACCGAGCTGATGAGCGACGCGCAGTTCTTCGCCTGGGGCTGGCGCATTCCGTTCCTGGCCAGTGCGGTGTTGGTGCTGGTCGGCCTGTGGGTGCGCCTGCGCATCAACGAAACGCCGGATTTCCGGAAGACCATCGCCCAGGGCGAACGCGTGCGCCTGCCGATGCTGCAGGTGCTGGCGCGGCATCCGCGCGCGCTGCTGACCGGCACGTTCTCCATTCTCGCCACTTTCGTGCTGTTCTACCTGATGACCGTGTTCGCGCTGAGCTGGGCGACCTCGCAGCTGGGTTTCGCGCGGCAGCAGTTCCTGCTGCTGCAGATGATCGGCGTGCTGTTCTTCGCCGCCGGCATTCCGGTGGCCGCACTCTTCGCCGATCGCTACGGACGGCGTCTGGCGATGGTCCTGGCCAGTATCGCGATCGTCGCGTTCGGATTGGGCTATGCGGCGCTGTTCGCGTCCGGCGGCATGGGCGGCGCGCTGCTGTTCCTGGTGATCGGCATGTTCATCACCGGCCTGACCTACGGCCCGTGCGGGACGCTGTTGGCGGAAATGTTCCCCACGCCGGTGCGCTACACCGGCGCGTCGCTGGCCTTCAATCTGGCCGGCATTTTCGGCGCGTCGCTGGCGCCGTACGTGGCTATGCGCCTGGCCAAGGATTATGGGCTGGCGTACGTGGGCTATTACCTGTCGGCGGCCGCAGTATTGACCCTGCTGGCGCTATGGTGGGTGCCGCGTGAGCGGCCGGGCGTTTGAATCTTTTCGCGCAGGATGCACATCGCCGCACAGCGTTTCCGCTATCTTTGGATCACCGCATCTTTTCCGACTGGAGGCGTTCCAATGACCCGCCGTTTCCTGGTTGTAGCCCTGATCGCGGCGCTCGCCGCCTGCGACTCCAAATCGCCTGAAGCCGCGGCGCCGACCGCTGCGCCTGCCGCCGCCGCCGCGCAGACCACGGCCACCGCCGCCGAGCTCGACGCGCTGTACGCCGAATACTGGGAGGAATACCTGAAGCTGGACCCGATCACCGCCACCTTCATCGGCGACACCCGCTACAACGACCAGCTGCCCAACTTCCTGTCCGCCGACTACCGCAAGCAGATGCACGATTTCCGCCGGCGCTGGCTGGACCGGCTGCAGGCTATCGACGTGTCCAAAATGGAAGGGCAGGCGCGGCTCTCGCACGACATCCTGGTGCGCAGCCTGCGCGAACAGATCGCGGGCGAAGCTTTTCCGGACTGGCAGCAGCCGCTTAGCCAGTTCTTCAGCTTCGCCAATCTGACCGTGATGCTGGGTTCGGGCACCAACGCGCAGCCGTTCAAGACCGTGCAGGACTACGACCACTGGCTGAAGCGCGCGGGCCAGGTGCCGGCGCTGTTCGACCAGTCCATCGCCAACATGCGCGAAGGCATGAAGTCCGGCGTGGTGCAGCCGAAAGTGCTGATGCAGAAGGTGCTGCCGCAGCTGGATGGCGTGGTCGCCGACGATCCGCAGAAGACGCCGTTCTGGGGGCCGATCGGCAATCTGCCCAAGGAATTTTCCGAAGCCGACAAGACCCGCCTGACCGAGGCTTACCGTAAGTTGATAAGCGAGCAGCTGGTGCCGTCTTACCGCAAGCTGCGCAGCTTCGTCGCCGACGAGTACCTGCCCGCCGCGCGCGATACGCATGGCCTGGGCGCGCTGCCCAACGGCGAAGCCTGGTACGCGCATCTGGCCAAGACCACCACCACCACCGAGCTGACGCCCGCGCAGATCCATCGGATCGGCCTGGATGAAGTGGCGCGCATCCGCGGCGAAATGGAGAAGGTGGTGAAGGAGGTCGGCTTCCAGGGCGACCTGCAGGCGTTCTTCAAGCATGTCACCACCGATCCGAAATTCAGTTTCAAGAGCGAGGACGCGCTGCTGAAGGACTACCGCGAGCTAGAAGCCAAAGTCAACCAGAAGGTGCCGCAGCTGTTCTCGCTGATGCCGAAGGCGTCGTTCGAGATCCGTCCGGTCGAGGCCTTCCGCGCCGCGTCCGAAGCGGCCGGTTCGTACATGTCGCCGAGCGAGGACGGCAAGCGCCCGGGCATTTTCTACGTCAACACCTACGACCTGCCGTCGCGCAAGATCTGGGCGCGCGACAGCCTGTACCTGCATGAGGCGATTCCGGGCCATCATTTCCAGATCGCCCTGCAGCAGGAATTGGAAGGCGTGCCCGCGTTCCGCCGTTTCGGCGGGCAGACCGCGTACATCGAAGGCTGGGGCCTGTACGCCGAATCGCTGGGCAAGGAGCTGGGCGTGTACGCGGATCCCTACCAGTACTTCGGCCGTCTGAGCGCCGAGGTGTGGCGCGCGATCCGGCTGGTGGTGGACACCGGCCTGCACAGCAAGGGCTGGACGCGCGAACAGGTGCTGGCCTACATGAAGGAGAATTCCGGGCTCAGCGATACCGACGCCGTGGCCGAGACCGAGCGCTACATGGCCATTCCCGGGCAGGCGCTGGGCTACAAGATCGGCGAACTCAAGCTGATCGAATTGCGCAACAAGGCGCGCACCGAGCTCGGCGACAAGTTCGACTACCGCGAATTCCACGCGCAGGTGCTGGGCGACGGCTCGCTGCCGCTGGACGTGCTGCAGGCCAAGATCGAACGCTGGATCGCCACCCGCAAAGCGGCCGCCTGAACTGTCGGGAAAAACCGAGCCGCGGCTTCGCGGCTCCAGTGGTTTTCACCACAGCGCGTCGCGCAGCTTGTACCAGGCCATCGCCGCAACCAGCAGCGGCGTGCGCAGCACGCGGCCGCCGGGAAAGGGCCGGTGCTGGATCTTCGCGAACAGGTCCAGGCGTTCGGACTGGCCGCGTATCGCCTCGGCCATGAGCTTGCCGGCCAGCCCGGTGGCAATGACGCCGTGGCCGGAAAATCCCTGGGCGAAATACACGTTCGGCGTGAGCCGGCCGAAATGCGGCGCGCGATTGAGCGAGATGTCGATCATGCCGCCCCACACGTATTCGATTTCCACATCGGCCAGCTGCGGAAACACGCGGCGCATGCGCTGGGTCATGGCGCCGCGCAGGTCGGGCGGCGGCAGCGTGGAATAGCTGGCGCGCCCGCCGAACAGCAGGCGGTGGTCGCGGCTGCGGCGGAAATAATCCAGCGCCCAGTTGGTGTCGGCCACGGCCATGTCGTTGCGGATCAGCGCGGCCGCGCGCGCCTCGCCCAACGGCGTGGTGGCGGCGATATAGGTGCCGACCGGCATGATTCGTGATTCCAGCTCCGGCACGATGCCGTGCAGCAGCGCATTGCCGGCGAGGATGGCGAAATCGCAGTGCGCCTCGCCCTGCGCGGTTTTCAGGGTCGGCCTGGCGCCGCGCACGAGCTGCGTAACCCGCGAATGCTCGAAGATGCGCACGCCGGCCTGCATCGCCGCGCGCGCCAGGCCCAGGGCGTATTCCAGCGGATGCAGGTGGCCGCTCTGGGGGTCGTACATCGCGCCGAGGTAGCGGTCGCTGGCCAGCTGTTCGCGCAATCGCTCGCGATCCCACCATTCCACCGGATAGTCGTAGCGCGTGTTGAAGTCTTCCACCGCCGCAAGCGATTCGCGCTGCTGGCGCGGCTTGATCGGCACGCTGGCGTGGCCGTCGCGCCAGTGGCAGTCTATGGCGTGCTTACGGATGCGCTCGCGCAACCACTGCAAGCCTTCGCGCGAAAGATCGAACAACTTTCTTGCGTCGTCGAAACCGACCAGCGCTTCCAGCTTCGCTTCGCCGCAGCTGAAGCCGGCAATGGCCTGCCCGCCGTTTCGCCCGGAGGCGCCCCAGCCGATGCGTTCGGCTTCCAGCACGACGACCTGGTAACCGGCTTCGGCCAGTTCCAATGCGGCGGACAGGCCGGTGTAGCCGGCGCCGAGAATGCAGATGTCGGCGTCGATGCTTCCTTGCAGTGGGGGTTGTGCGGGCAGCGGAGTGGCGCTGGCGGCGTACCAAGAGGGTGGGTAGGAGGCTTTTGTCGTCGACATTCTTGAACCCCCGATATCGTCATCCCGGCGAATGCCGGGACCCAGTGCCAGAGCACTCGCTTCGCTCGTACTCCTCTTCCGCCCTTCGGGCACCCCCGCCTTCGCGGGGGCAGGCTCTTCTCCCACAAGGGAAGAAGGGAAAAGCATCACACCGCTCGCAAGTACCACTCGTATTCCAGCGTGGTTACCTGGGTCTCGAACGTATGCATTTCCTTCAGCTTCTGCTGCCCGTAGATGTGCTGGAACGCTTCGCCGAACTGCTCTCGGATGAAATCGCTGGCCATGAAATCGGCGATCGACTGGCGCCAGAACGGCGTACGGATTTCGGTCTGTTCATAGGCGTTGCCGGCCACGGGCGGGCCGGGGTCGAAGCCGTTCTCCAGGCCGTGCAGCATGCCGGCCAGCACCGCGGCGGTGACCAGATAGACGTTGGCGTCGGCGCCGGCGATGCGGTGTTCGATGCGGGTGTTGGCCTGGTTGCTGTGCGGGATGCGCATGGCCACGGTGCGGTTGTTGTAGCCCCAGGCGTCGTTGAGCGGCACGAACGCGTTGAGCACGAAGCGGCGGTAGCTGTTGGCGTGCGGCGCGAATAGCAGCAGGCTGTCTTTCGCGCTGCGCTGCAGGCCGCCGATGGCGTGCTTCAGCGTGTCGGCCGGCGCGTCCGGCGCGGAGGCGAAAATGTTGTCGCCGCGTTCGTCCAGCACGCTGACGTGGATGTGCAGTCCGTTGCCGGCCTGGTCGGCGAACGGCTTGGCCATGAAGCTGGCCTGCACGCCCTGCTGCTGGGCGATGGCCTTGATGGCGCGCTTCAGGTAGACCGCGTCGTCGCAGGCCAGCAGCGCGTCGTCGCGGTGCTTGAGGTTGATCTCGAACTGGCCGGGCGCGTATTCGGCCACGGCGGTGTCGGCGGGGATGCCCTGGGTTTCGCACGCGGCAGCCACGGCGTCGGTGAAGCCGCGGTAGTCGTTGAGGTCTTCCATGTAATAGACCTGGGTGCTGCTGCTGCGCCGGCCGGTGACCGGGTTGAGCGGGCTGCGCGGCCTGCCGTCGGTGTCCGCGTGCGCGTCGAACAGGTAGAACTCCAGCTCCACCGCGACCACCGGCTTCAGGCCGCGCGCCGCGTAGCGCGCCAGCACGCGATTCAGCACTTCGCGCGGGTTGGCTTGGAACATGCCGCCGCGCGCATCCTCCATAGAAAGCAGCAGCTGCGCCATGGGTCGCGGCGACCACGGCACCGGGCGCAGCGAGCCGGGCACCGGGCGGCAGATGCGGTCCTCGTCGCCGATGTCGTAGCCCAGGCCGGTTTCCTCGACGGTGTTGCCGGTGATGTCGGTGGCGATCAGCGACATCGGCAGGCACACGCCGTCGGCGTAGACCTTTTCCAGCGCGTCGCGGGTGATGCGCTTGCCGCGCAGCAGACCGTTCATGTCGGGCAGCAGCAGGTCGACCAGCTCGCAGTCCGGCAGGCGCTGCAGCGCGGCGGCGTCCGCGGCCGGCAGCGCGGTCTTTTCGGGGCTCGGGGCGTCGGAATGGCGGGTCATGATGGCGTCACGGATCAGTCGCGGCAGCTTAGCAGAGCACTCCGTGCGTCAAGAATACTCAACGGGCCTGCGGCCTCTCCAGTCCCGGCTTCCAGGCCGGCGTGGGCACGGCGTCCCGCCGCGAGCTCTTGATTGGCCCGGCCTGCCTCATTGCAAGCAAAAGCTCGGGCGGGGTGCCGCCCCCACGGGGCGTCTCTTAAGCCTGCGCCCGTGTTGTAAAAATAAAACGGCCGGGTTAACTTGCGGCAAGCTTTCCGGAGCCTTCCCCGATGGCCAGCCCGCCGCTGGTCGGCCTTCCCACCGACCGTAAACATATCGGCCCCCATCCGTTCCTGGCGGCGGGCGAGAAGTACGTGCGCGCGGTGGTCGACGGCGCCGGGGCGCTGCCGGTCCTGCTGCCCACGCTGCAGCCGGCGCTGCCGCTGCGCGAACTGCTGCGAAGCGTGGATGGAATCCTGCTGACCGGCGCGGTCAGCAACGTCGAGCCGCATCACTACGGCGACGAGCCCAGTTACGAAGGCAACCTGCACGACCCTGCGCGCGACGCGACCACGCTGGGGCTGGTGCCGCTGGCGCTGGAGATGGGCGTGCCGCTGCTGGCGCTGTGCCGCGGTTTCCAGGAGGTCAATGTGGCCCTCGGCGGCACTCTGTATCAGAAGGTGCAGGAGCAGCCCGGTCTGCTGGACCACCGCGAAAACCCCGACGATCCGCTGGAAAAGCAGTACGCGCCCGCGCATGCGGTCACCTTCAATCCCGGCGGCGTGCTGGCCGCTATCGCCGGCGTACCGTCGCTGCGGGTCAACTCGCTGCACGGGCAGGGCGTGGCGCGGCTGGGGAAACACCTGAAAGTGGAGGCGGTGGCGCCGGACGGCCTGGTTGAAGCCTTCCGCCACGAAGGCCCCGGTTTCCTGCTCGGCGTGCAGTGGCATCCGGAATGGCGTGTCGCCGAAAATCCTTTCTACCTCGGCATATTCAAGGCCTTCGGCGATGCCTGCCGCAGCTACGCGGCGCAACGAAAACACTGAAGCGAGCCCATGACCCAGCGCCAGAGCCAGAAGAAACCCCTGCCCGAGAAACCGGAAAGCTCGCTGCGCCGCTGGCTGAAGGAGCGCAGCATCACCGAGGTCGAATGCCTGGTGCCCGACATCACCGGCATCGCGCGCGGCAAGATCATTCCGGCCGACAAGTTCAGCCACGACTACGGCACGCGCCTGCCGGAAGGCATCTTCGCCACCACCGTCACCGGCGATTATCCGGACGACTATTACGAACTCACCTCGCCGTCGGATTCGGACATGTTCCTGCGTCCGGATCCGGACACGGTGCGCATGGTGCCGTGGGCCACCGACCCCACCGCGCAGGTGATCCACGACTGCTACACCAAGGACGGCAAGCCGCACGACCTGGCCCCGCGCAACGTGCTGCGGCGCGTTCTGGAGGCGTACGAAGACGCCGGCCTGCGTCCGATCGTGGCGCCGGAGCTGGAATTCTTCCTGGTGCAGAAGAACACCGATCCGGATTTCCCGCTGCTGCCGCCCGCCGGCCGCTCCGGGCGCCCGGAAACCGCGCGCCAGTCGTACTCGATCGACGCGGTCAACGAGTTCGACCCGATCCTCGACCTGATGTACGACTACTGCGACGCGATGGAGCTGGACGTGGACACGCTGATCCACGAATCCGGCGCGGCGCAGCTGGAGGTCAACTTCACCCACGCCGACCCGCTGTCGCGCGCCGACCAGGTGTTCTTCTTCAAGCGCACCATGCGCGAGGCGGCGATGCGCCACGGCATCTACGCGACTTTCCTAGCCAAGCCGATGGAGAACGAACCCGGCAGCGCCATGCATATCCACCAGAGCCTGCTGGACAAGAAAGGCAGCAACGTGTTCCGCGGCAAAAGCGAAGGCAAGCAGAGCGCGATCTTCAGCCAGTACCTGGGCGGCCTGCAGAAATACGTGCCCAAGGCGATGGCGTTCTTCGCGCCCAACGTCAACTCCTACCGTCGTCTGGCCATCGGCCAGGTCGCGCCGATCAACGTGCAGTGGGGCTACGACAACCGCACCTGCGGCCTGCGCGTGCCCATGGACACACCGGAGAACACGCGCGTGGAAAGCCGCTTCGCCGGCTCCGACGCCAATCCCTATCTGGCCATGGCGGCCACGCTGGCCTGCGGCCTGCTGGGCATGCGCGAGGGCCTCAAGGCCACGGCGCCGTTGGCCGGCAGCGCGCAGGCGGTGGGCTTCGAACTGCCGCGCTCGCTCGGCGAATCGCTGGACGAGCTGGAAACCTGCAAGCCGCTGCAGCAGCTGCTGGGCCCGCGCTTCGTGCGCGCCTACGTGTCGGTGAAGCGCAAGGAATACGAGACCTTCTTCCGCGTGATCAGCTCGTGGGAGCGGGAATTCTTGTTGTTGAACGTATGACCAATGTTGTAGGAGCTGCGTAAGCTGCGACCGCTCTTCTTCCTTCATTGATGCGGTCGCAGCTTACGCAGCTCCTACAAGAGAATTCTGGAGTCCTAATGGACCAAATCGACACCCACACCCTGCAGCAACTCGATGCCGCGCATCATCTGCACCCGTTCAACGACAATGCCGCGCTGGCGAAGAAGGGCACGCGCATCCTGGTCAAGGGCGAGGGCGCCTACGTGTGGGACGCGGACGGCCACAAGCTGCTGGATGCGTTCGCCGGGCTGTGGTGCGTCAACGTGGGTTACGGACGCAAGGAGCTGGGCGAAGCGGCGTCCAAGCAGATGACCCAGCTGGCCTACTACAACAGCTTCTTCCAGTGCACCACGGAGCCCACCATTCACCTGGCCGCGAAGCTAGCGGAATTGACCCCGGGCGATCTGAACCACGCTTTCTTCACCAATTCCGGCTCCGAAGCCAACGACACCATCCTGCGCCTGGTGCGGCATTTCTGGGCGGTGCAGGACCAGCCGCGGAAAAACATCTTCATCGGCCGCCACAACGGCTATCACGGCACCACCATGGCCGGCGCCAGCTTGGGCGGCATGGCCGGCATGCACCGCCAGGGTGGATTGCCGATTCCCGACATCCACCACATCGAGCCGCCGTTCTGGTTCGCCGACGGCGGCGATCTGGAACCCGACGAATACGGTCTGGTCGCCGCGCGCCGGCTGGAAGCGAAGATTCTGGAACTCGGGCCCGAGCGCGTCGCGGCGTTCATCGGCGAACCGATCATGGGCGCGATCGGCGTGTACATCCCGCCGATGACCTACTGGCCGGAGATCGAGCGCATCTGCCGCAAGTACGACGTGCTGCTGGTCGCCGACGAAGTGATCTGCGGTTTCGGCCGCACCGGGCAATGGTTCGGCGCGCAGTATTTCGGCTTCATGCCCGACGTCATGACCCTGGCCAAGGGCATCACCTCCGGCTACATCCCGCTGGGCGCGGCGATGTTCAACGATCGCGTGGCCGGCGTGCTTAAGGACCGCGGCGGCGAACTGGCGCACGGCTGCACCTATTCGGGGCATCCGGTGTGCGCGGCGGTGGCGCTGGAGAACATCCGCATCCTGCAGGACGAAAAGATCGTGGAAACCTGCAGGACAGACACCGCGCCGTACCTGGCGCAGCGTTGGGCCGAGCTGGGCGAACACCGCCTGGTGGGCGAGGCGCGCATCGCCGGCATGGTCGGCGCGCTGGAGCTGGTGCCGGACAAAAACCGGCGTGCATTCTTCGACGATCGCGGTAGAGTGGGGCAGCTGTGCCGCGACAGGGCGTTGGCCAACGGGTTGATACTGCGCGCCACCTACGACGCCATGCTGCTGTCGCCGCCGTTGATCATCAGCCGCAAGCAGATCGACGAGATGTTCGAGAAGGCCTGGAAAGCGTTGAACGAAACCGCCGCAGAGCTGGGTATGGATTAGCGGGACCAAGCAGTCGGAAGGGGAACAACGGGGCGCCCGCGGCGACGCGGACGCGAAAAGCCAACAACGAAGCCCATTCGGGCGATGTGGAGAGAGCGATGAAGCTGCGAATCCTGGGTTCAATGATCGCCGCCTGCGTGCTGGCCGCCTGCGGCGGCAAGACCGACGACACGGCCGCGGCCGGTGGCGAGAAGAACGTCAACGTCTACAACTGGTCCGACTACATCGCCGAGGACACCATTCCGAATTTCGAGAAGGCGACCGGCATCAAGGTCACCTACGACGTGTTCGACAGCAACGAGGTGCTGGAAACCAAGCTGCTGGCCGGCTCCAGCGGCTACGACGTGGTCGTGCCGACCATGAATTTCCTGGGCCGGCAGATCCAGGCGGGCGTGTTCCTGCCGCTGGACAAGTCCAAGATCCCCAACTACGCCAACCTCGACGCCGACACCATGAAGAAGCTGGAGTCGCAGGATCCCGGCAACAAATACGCGATCCCGTACATGTGGGGCACCACCGGCATCGGCTACAACGTGGACAAGGTCAAGGCCGCGCTGGGCAGCACCGAGCTGACCGGCAGCCTGGACATCGTGTTCAAGCCGCAGAACATCTCCAAGCTCAAGGACTGCGGCGTGACCCTGCTGGACACGCCTTCGGAGCTGATCCCGATCACCCTGAACTATCTGGGCGAAGACCCCAACAGCCAGGACCCGGCGGTGATCCAGAAAGCCGCCGCGCTGCTGAAGACCATCCGCCCGTACATCACCAACTTCCATTCCTCGCAGTACATCGACGCGCTGGCCAACGGCGATACCTGCCTGGTGGTGGGCTGGTCGGGCGACATCATCCAGGCGCGCGACCGCGCCGCCGAAGCCGGCAACGGCGTCAACATCGCCTACGCCATTCCCAAGGAGGGCGCGCCGCAGTGGTTCGACATGCTATCCATTCCCAAGGACGCCAAGAACGTCGACAACGCCTACGCCTTCATCAACTACCTGCTGGACCCGCAGGTGATGGCCAACAACTCCAACTTCATCAGCTACCCCAACGCCATCGGCAAGTCCAAGGCGCTGATGGAAAAGAGCATCACCGAAGATCCCACCATCTATCCGCCGCCGGAAGTCGCGGCCAAACTGTTCACCTTCGCCATCATTCCGCCGGAGGTCGACAAGCTGTACACGCGGATCTGGACCGAGCTGAAGACCGGGAAATAAACGCGAGCGGGGCAGGCAGGAATGCCTGCCCCGCTTGTTTCTGTGGATCCGGGCCTGACGGCCGCTTCCGCTTTGTAGATCCGAGCTTGCTCGGATGCTTTTCGATTCCACAGCAAGGAGCATCCGAGCAAGCTCGGATCTACAAAGCTCGGGTCGACAAGGCATCCTTTCGCGGCTTGCCGCAGGAATATTCACCGTTCGCGGTCCCGTACTACGGGTTCGGAACAAAAATACCGACAGCAAGCCTGGGGGTGACGTATGGCGACGGAGCAGTTGAACGGAACGCAGAACGGCAAGGCCAGCGCCAACGCGGAGGACTACCTGCGCATCGTCGATGTGCGCAAGGAGTTCGATGGCTTCGTCGCGGTCGAGGACACCGATCTAACCATCCGCAGAGGCGAAATCTTCGCTCTGCTGGGCGGTTCGGGCTGCGGCAAATCCACGCTGTTGCGTTGCCTGGGCGGATTCGAGAAGCCCACCTCCGGCAAGATCTACCTGGACGGCCAGGAAATGAACGACCTGCCGCCGTACGAGCGGCCGATCAACATGATGTTCCAGTCGTATGCGCTGTTCCCGCACATGACCGTGGAGCAGAACATCGCCTTCGGCCTGAAGCAGGACGGTCTGGCCAAGGAGGCCATCCGCAAGCGCGTGGAAGAAATGCTGGCGCTGGTGCAGCTGGTGAATCTGGCCAAGCGCAAACCGCATCAGCTCTCCGGCGGACAGCAGCAGCGCGTGGCGCTGGCGCGGTCGCTGGCCAAGGGCCCGAAGCTGCTGCTGCTGGACGAACCCATGGGCGCGCTGGACAAGAAGCTGCGCTCGCAGATGCAGCTGGAGCTGGTGAACATCATTGAAACCTCGGGCGTGACCTGCGTCATGGTCACCCACGACCAGGAAGAGGCCATGACCATGGCCACGCGCATCGCGCTGATGGATTCGGGGCGCATCCGCCAGGTCGGCACGCCGGACGAAATCTACGAATCGCCGACCAGCCGCTTCGCCGCCGAATTCATCGGCTCGGTCAACATGCTGCAGGGCAAGATCGACGAGGACATGGCCGACTACGTCACCATCCGCTCGCCGTCGCTGGATACGCCCATCTATGTCGGTCACGGCGTGTCCGGCTTCGAAGGGCAGGACGTGTCGTTCGGCGTGCGCCCCGAAAAAGTGATGATCAACAAGGAAGAGCCCGGGCAGCGCTACAACAAGGCGCAGGGCAAGATCGAGGACATCGCCTATTTCGGCAGCCACTCCGTGTTCCATGTGCGCCTGCCCACCGGCTACAAGTTCATGGCCAATTTCGCCAACCAGCAGCGTTGGGCCAGCGAAGGCATGACCTGGGGCGACGAAGTGTGGGTGTCGTGGGGCGACAACGAAGGCGTGGTGCTGAACTCATGAACGCCATGCTGAAAAAACTGCTGCCGCATCCGCGCTGGGCGGTGATTTCGGTGCCGTACCTGTGGCTGCTGATCTTCTTCGCCATCCCGTTCCTGATCGTGCTGAAGATCTCGTTCTCGCGGCTGGCCATCGCCATGCCGCCGTACACGCCGGTGATGGAGTACATCGACAACGCGGTCACCATGAGGTTGAACCTCAGCAACTACGTGGCCTTGTTCACCGATTCGCAGTACGTGCAGGCGTACCTGAGCTCGATCCAGATCGCGGCCGTCTCCACCTTGCTGGCGCTGCTGATCGGCTATCCCATCGCCTACGCCATCGCCCGGCTGCCGCCGGCCACGCGCAACATCGCGATGATGCTGGTGATACTGCCGTCGTGGACCTCGTTCCTGATCCGCGTGTACGCGTGGATCGGCATCCTCAAGAACAACGGCCTGCTCAACAACCTGCTGATGAAGCTGGGGGTGATCGACGCGCCGCTGCAGATCCTGTACACGCCGCTGGCCGCGTACATCGGCATCGTTTACTGCTACCTGCCTTTCATGGTGCTGCCGCTCTACACCAACCTGGTCAAGCACGACCAGCGCCTGCTCGAGGCCGCCTACGACCTGGGCGCGAAACCGTGGACGGCGTTCTTCAAGATCACCCTGCCGCTGTCCAAGGCCGGCATCATCGCCGGCTGCATGCTGGTGATGATTCCGGCGGTGGGCGAGTTCGTGATCCCGGAGCTGCTGGGCGGCCCGGACACGCTGATGATCGGGCGCGTGCTGTGGGGCGAATTCTTCAATAACCGCGACTGGCCGGCGGCGTCGGCGGTGGCCATCGTCATGCTGATCCTGCTGCTGATCCCGATCCTGATCTTCAACCGCTTCCAGCAGCGCGAGATGGAAGGGAGGCTGACATGAGCGCCCTGCGCGAGCGCTGGCCCACGTGGTTGATCCTGGGCATCGGTTTCGCCTTCCTGTATCTGCCGGTGTTCATCCTGATGGTGTATTCGTTCAACGAATCGCGCCTTGCCACGGTCTGGTCGGGCTTTTCGTTCAAGTGGTACGGCGAGCTGTTCCGCGACAAGCAGATGCTGTCGGCCGCGTGGATCAGTCTGAAGATCGCATTCTGGACCGCGACCGCCGCGGTGGTGCTGGGCACCATGGCCTCGCTGGCGATGACGCGCATGCGCCGCTTCCCCGGCAAGACCCTGTTCGGCGCGCTGATCACCGCGCCGCTGGTGATGCCAGAAGTGATCGTGGGCCTGTCGATCCTGCTGATGTTCGTGTCCCTGGGCAGTTTGGTCGGGTTGGCGCCCAGGGGCATCGTCGCCATCTGGTTCGCGCACGTGACCTTCACCCTGGCGTTCGTGACCGTGGTGGTGTCCTCGCGCCTGGCCGAGCTGGACAAATCGCTGGAAGAAGCGGCGATGGACCTGGGCGCGAACCGGATCAAGGTGTTCTTCCTCATCACCCTGCCGATCATCGCGCCTGCGCTGGTTTCGGGCTGGCTGCTCGCCTTCACCCTGTCGTTGGACGATGTGGTGATCTCCAGCTTCGTCGCCGGGCCCAACTCCACCACGCTGCCGATGAAGGTGTTCTCGTCGGTGCGCCTGGGCCTGAGCCCCAAGATCAACGCGCTGGCCACGCTGATGATCGTGGCGGTGTCGATTGCCGCGTTCATCGGCTGGTGGTTCATGTATCGCGAAGAGAAGCGCCGCCAGCGCGACATGCAGCTGGCGCTGCAGGACAACGGCTGAGCCGATTGGTTCTTGCGATGCCCCTTTACAAAGGGGCTACGCTTCGAAGGAAATTACCCGGATCCCGCTTTTCAAAAGGGGAGTTGAACAAACCCGATACTCTCGGCTAACGCCGCCGCTGGCAACCTGACTATCCGAATTTCACCGAGAGTCGAGCCATGACCGTCGAAACCATCAACCCCGCCACCGGCCAGGTGGAATACACCCTGGAGCTGATGGACGGCGTCGCCATCGAAGCGATCCTGGCCGCGTCGGAAACCGCATTTCCCGCGTGGTCTTCGCGGCCGCTCGAACAGCGCGGCGATTTCCTGCGCAAGGTCGGCGCGCTGCTGCGCCAGCGCCAGCACGACCTGCAGCGCACCATCACCGCCGAGATGGGCAAGCTGCGCAAAGAGGCCCTGGCGGAAATCAACAAGTGCGCCGATGCGTGCGATTACTACGCCGGCCACGCCGCCGATTATCTCCAGGACAGGCCGGTCGCCACCGATGCGCAGCGCAGCTACGTGCGCTACGAGCCCATCGGCTGCGTGCTGGCGGTGATGCCGTGGAATTTCCCGCTGTGGCAGGTGTTCCGTTTCCTCGCGCCCGCGCTGATGGCCGGCAACGTGGCCGTGCTCAAGCACGCCAGCAACGTGCCGCGCTGCGCCGATGCGATCGCGGACCTGTTGCGCGACGCGGGGGTTCCGCACGGCGTCTTCGCCGCGCTGCATATCGACAACGATCAGGCTGCAGAAGTACTGCGCGATCCGCGCATCGCCGCGGTGACCCTGACCGGCAGCGAACGCGCCGGGCGTTCGATCGCCGCCAACGCCGGCGACCAGCTGAAGAAATGCGTGATGGAGCTGGGCGGCAGCGATGCCTTCGTGGTGCTGGACGATGCCGACCTGGACCAGGCCGTGGCCGGCGCGGTGGCGTCGCGCTTCGGCAACGTCGGCCAGACCTGCATCGCGGCCAAGCGCTTCATCGTGACCGAAAGAATCGCCGACGAATTCGTACGGCGTTTCGTCGACGCCGCCTCCAGGCTCAATGCGGGCGACCCCAACGACGAAGCGACCACGCTTGCGCCGATGGCGCGCCAGGACCTGCGCGACGAACTGCACAAGCAGGTGCGGGCCAGCATGGCAAAGGGCGCCAAGCCCTTGCTCGGGTGCGAGCCGGACGCATCAACGTACGCGGGTTATCCCGCCTCGATCCTGGATGCGGTGAGACCCGGCATGGCGGCCTACGGGGAAGAGCTGTTCGGCCCGGTGGCCAGCATCCTGCGCGTGGCCGACGAGGCCGAGGCCGTGCGCGTGGCCAACGACACCAGCTTCGGCCTGGGCGGCAGCGTGTGGACCCGGGACCGCGAGCGCGGCGACCGTGTCGCGCGCCAGCTGCAGTGCGGCGCGGCCTTCGTCAACGCCATCGTCAAAAGCGACGTGCGCCTGCCGTTCGGCGGCAGCAAGCGCTCCGGCTTCGGCCGCGAACTGGCCGAACACGGCATCCACGAGTTCATGAACATCAAGTCGGTCTATATCGCCTGAACATGCGACACGTTGTTGTGGGAGGGGCTTCAGCCCCGACAAGCACTACCGGTAAAGCGTCGGGGCTGAAGCCCCTCCCACAAAAGCTCCTGCCACAAGTAGAACAGTTGGTTACGGCAGCCGTGATTCCGTAGCGCAGGACATGGCGCCATCTTGGGGTTACCGAAAAAGGAGCCGCCATGAACACCGCCACCGCTTCTACACCTGCCTTGGTCACCCGCAAGATCCGCGGCCGCCCCACGTCCGACGGCGCGGGCGTCAAGCTGACCCGCGTGATCGGCGGGCCGGAGCTGCCGGACCTGGATCCGTTCCTGCTGCTGGACGAATTCGGCACCGACCGCGCCGAGGACTATCTGGCTGGTTTCCCCAGCCACCCGCACCGCGGTTTCGAAACTGTCACCTACATGCTGGACGGGCGCATGCGGCATAAGGACAACCACGGCAACGAGGGTCTGCTGACTCCCGGCAGCGTGCAGTGGATGACCGCCGGGCGCGGCCTGGTGCACTCGGAAATGCCGGAGCAGGAATCCGGACGCATGCGCGGCTTCCAGCTGTGGGTGAACCTGCCCGCGCGCGACAAGATGACCGAGCCGAAGTACCAGGAATTCGCGCCGGATCTTATTCCCGTGGCGCAGCCCGCGCCGGGCGTCCGCGTCAAGGTCATCGCCGGCCAGGTGGGCGAGGTGGTCGGGCCCATCGTGCAGCCGGCGACCGATCCGGTGTACCTGGACATCGCGCTGCAGGCCGGCACGTCGTGGAGCTACGCGCTGCCGGAAGGCCACAACGCGTTCGCCTATGCGTTCGAGGGCGCGCTCACGGTGGGCGAGGGCGACCAGGCGCGCGCGCTGGAGGCGCAGGAAATGGCGGTGCTCGGCGGCGGCGATGCGCTGCAGCTGCGCGCGGGCGCGCAGGCCGCGCGTCTGATCGTGGTGGCGGGCCGGCCCCTGCGCGAACCGGTGATGCGCCACGGCCCGTTCGTGATGAACACCAGGCAGGAGCTGATGCAGGCGTTCGTCGATTTCCAGGAAGGCCGCTTCTGAAGCAGCGGTTGCAGGAGCGACTTCCCCCAAGGGGACTTCGCTCCTACGTCGCAGAGCAAAAAACCGAGCGATGCCCGGTTTTTTGTGCCTCAGCTGCGCGCTCACGGATTGCCGACGATATCCTCCGTGCTGCGCCCCAGCCAGCCGTAGATCACGCCGCCCAGCAGCCCGCCCAGGACCGGCGCCAGCCAGAACAGCCACAGCTGGCCGAGGGCGCCGGAGCCCGCGAACACCGCCACGCCGGTCGAACGCGCCGGATTCACCGAGGTGTTGGTGACCGGAATGCTGATCAGATGGATCAAGGTCAGCGCCAGGCCGATCGCGATCGGCGCGAACTGGGTCGGCGCGTTCTTGTGGGTGGCGCCCATGATCACGATCAGGAAAAACGCGGTCAGCACCACTTCGCACAGGAATGCCGCGGCCACTGTGTAGCCGCCCGGAGACAGCGCGTCGTAGCCGTTGCTGGCGAAAGCGCCTGGCGCGGTCGGGTCGATGACGAAACCGCCGCCGCCGCTGGCGATCTGCAGCAGAATGAAACCGCCCACGAGGCCGCCGACCACCTGCGCCGCGATGTACGGCAGCAGATCTCTGGCCGGGAAACGATTGCCCGCCCACAGGCCCAGGCTCACCGCCGGATTGAAGTGGCCGCCCGAGATATGCCCGAACGCATACGCACCGGTCAGCACGGTCAATCCGAAGGCCAGGGACACGCCCAGGAACCCGATGCCCAACGCGTTGCCGTCGCCGCCGAAATTCGCCGCCAGCACCGCGCTGCCGCATCCGCCCAACACCAGCCACAGCGTGCCGAGAAACTCGGCCGCGAGTTTTTTCCCGATACCCATATCGCCCCCAAGCAGGTTGGTGAGCCGTCATGCGACGGCGGCCCCAAACTACGCCGGCAATCGTTGGGTTTGCGTTAGCCGTTTATGCCACCTCCTTTGCACGCAGCGAAGGGAGGGTTGGGGAGGGGTGCTCTTCGCGATACAAGCGTCGGAGGGCGGGTCTCGACCCGCCTTCAGGAATATCGCGACGTTCCGGACGGCGGGTCGAGACCCGCCCTCCCGATCAACTCGCCCGCCGAAAGCTGCTACCGCTCCGGCAGAGGAATGAACTCGGTTTCGCCGGGGATCGCGCCGAAATTCCCGTCCCGCCAATCCCGTTTGGCCTGCTCGATGCGCTCCTTCGAACTGGAGACGAAGTTCCACCACAGATGCCGCGGCCCATCCAACGGCTCGCCGCCCAGCAGCATCGCTTTCAGCGGCGTGCGTGCGCGCAGCGTGGGGCGCGTGCCGCGGTCCAGCAGCACCAGATGCTTTTCGGGAATATCCGCGCTATCCAGCTGCGCATCGCCTTCCAGTACATACAGCGCGCGCTCGGCGTGCGCGTCGTCGATGGCGATTTCCGCATCCGTTTCCAGATCGATGGCCACGTTGAAGGTATCGGCGAAGACCCGCACCGGCGATTCCTCGCCATAGGCGCGGCCTGCGATCACGCGCACGAATGCGCCTTCGCGCCGCCACTGCGGCAATGCGCTGGCGGTGTGATGGTGGAATTCGGGCGCGGTTTCCTCGCTGGACTTCGGCAAGGCCACCCAGGTCTGCATGCCGTGCACCGCGTGCCCGCGGCCGCGTTCGTCCGCCGGCGTGCGTTCGGAATGCGCGATGCCGCGCCCCGCGGTCATCCAGTTGACGTCGCCGGGCCGGATCACCTGTTCCGAGCCCAGCGTGTCCTTGTGGTGGATGGCGCCAGCCCACAGGAAAGTCACCGTGGCCAGCCCGATGTGCGGATGCGGGCGCACATCGATGCCGCGCCCGGGCTCGAACAGCGCCGGTCCCATGTGGTCTACGAACACGAACGGACCTACGCTGCGCGCCTGCAGGCTGGGCACCGCGCGCCGCACTTCGAAACCGCCGCCCAGGTCATGAATGCGTGGTGTGATGAACGTGGCCATAGACTTGTCCGTTGGGGAACTCGCAAAAGCATCGCACAACATAGGGCGGGTCTCGACCCGCCGTTCACCGCGTGGCGGTAGTTCACTGTCCGACATCGCAGCTCAAAACAAACTGCCGCTCCCCGCATCCTGCGAGGTGGTTTCCACTGTGCCACGCCGCGATGCCAGCCGGTCCGCCAGCCGTGTCGGCTCGGGCAGGCGATAGCCGGCCAGCGTGCGCAGCACCCAGTCCAGCGATCCGGACATCGAGACGCGATGCCCGGGCGACACGATCAACGGATTGCAGCGCGGCTTGCTGCGCAGCGCCCAGCCGACCTGTTCGCCGCGATGCATCAGCGGCGTGCGCTCGCCCATCGCCGGCCCCGGCGGCGCATGCTGCCCGGCCAGTACTTTCTTGGCCACGCCGATGCACGGCAAGCCGGTGGCCACGCCGAAATGCGCGGCGATTCCCAGGCGGCGCGGATGCGCGATGCCCTGGCCATCCACGAACACCAGCTCCGGCGCGCGCGTCAGCATCGCCAGCGCGGCCATCAGCGCGGGCAGTTCGCGGAAGCTGAGCAGACCGGGCACATAGGGCATCGAAGTCTCCACCCGCGCAATATGCGATTCCAGCGGCTGCAGGCTGCGCGCATCCAGCAGCACCGCCGCGGCGCGGGTGATCGCGCCGTCTTCTTCGAAACCCACGTCGAATCCCGCCAGCAGCTGCGGCGCGGCGAAGTCTTCTTCCAGGCTGACCCGCCGCGCCAGCGCGGCCTGCAGCGCGCGCGCCGCGGCCACGCTGCCGTCCCAGTCGCCGAATATCCCAGATGGGCCACGTTCCTGCATGCGCGTAATGGTAACGGCGCGGGGTTTGCTGCATGTGCAGGCGGTGGGTGCGCGCGTCAGTAGCGGCTGCGCTCCAGCGTGGCCGCGCCATCAGCGGCCATGCGCACGCGATACAGGCGGTCGAATTCGGTTTCGGCCATCGGCTCCACGGTCTGCGCGGACAGCGCCGCGACGATCTCCGGCACCGTATTGCTATGGCCCACTACCAGCACCGTGCCTGCGGTCTGCGCGGCGCGCAGCTGCGAAGCGAAGGCGGGCGCGGGCTGCTGCGCGTCGTAAACGGTCAACGCAATGCCGTGCGCGTCGGCAGCGGCTTGCGCGGTCTGCTGCGTGCGCCGGTAGGCGGTGGCATAGGCCGCCCGCAGCGGCGCATCGGCCAGCATCTTCGCCAGAGCCTGCGCACGCGCGCGACCGGCTGCGCTGAGCGATGGGTCGTGCGGATCGTCGCTGCCTTTTTCGGCATGGCGTACCACGATGAAAGTGACCGCAGCGGAATCCACCGCATCGCGCGATGCGGCGGCGGTGCAGGCCGTCAACGCTAGCGACAGGCAGGCCAACAGGCCGCGCAGGGCGCTCAGCGGATAGGGAAACGCCTGGGCAGGTTCTCGCCTTCGCCGGTCGCTTCGGTCTCGGTCTTGATCCCGTTCTCGAAACCGCCGCCCGTGCCCGAATACAACAGCCATACCGGTTTCTCGTTGCGCAGCAGATCGAGCGCGTTGTGGAAGTCGTCCAGATGGTAATGCAGCGACGGATTGCCGGCATCCGGACCATCCGCCGGCAGCGCCTGGCCGTTGGGATGGAACACCAACTGGCCGATAAAGCCCGCCTGGCCCTTCAACCAGATCCGCGGCGCGAACTGGTTGGCGGAATACATCACTTCGTAACCCTCGATCCTGGTCAGCGCCACGTGTCGTCTCCTTCAATGGATGCCCCTGCATCCAAGGAAAGCGTAAACAAGCGGAAAAACCGGACATGCCCGCAATTCGGTCGGCGTGTGCGCTAAACCGTAAGAACTACCGGTTCGGCTTGATTGATGAGATGGACTCCTCCCATGTCGCCACATGGCTTCGATGAGCCAGACTGAGGTTAATCTCAGGACACGGGATCACGAAAGGAGTCCAAGACCTGAATGCCAATACCGTCGCCATTGACTTGGCAAAACAGGTGTTCGAACTGGCCTTCGCTGATGCCCAGGGCCGGGCGTTGGAGCGCAAACCGCTATCGCGCAAGGCGTTTACCCGGGTCATGGATCAACGCCCGCCGCTGCGGGTGCTGAGGGAAGCCTGCGGCAGGGCGCACTACCGAGGTCGCCGGTTCGCGCGGCAAGGGCATACGGTGCGGCTGCTTGCGGCGCGTGACGTTCGGCCCTACGCGCGCGGCGGCAAGACCGACCGCCACCACGTGGCCGGGATCCTGGAAGCCGACCGCTGCGCCGACATCGCCAGCGTGCCAGTGAAGGTGGCGGAACAGCAGGGGATTCAGGCCCTGCACCGGCTGCGCGAACACCTCAAGGGCGAACGAACCGCGACGCTCAACTGCTGCGCGGGATCTTGCACGAGTTCGGTGTCCTGGCGCCACTGGGAGCGGCTAAGGTGGCCGCTGCCTGCCGTGCGCGAGGCGCTGGAGGACGGCGACAACGAGTTGCCGATGGCGCTGCGTCACAGCCTGGGCGAACAGTTGCAACGCCTGCATCAGCTGTCCGTGGACATGGCGGTCATCGAGCAGCGGCTGGAGGAGTTCGCCTCTCGCGATGTGACCGTGCAGCGTTACCTTCGTGTGCCCGGTGTCGGCTTGCTGACGGCTACCGCGCTACGTGCCGGCGCCGGCGACCTGTCTCGGTTCCGCAAGGATCGGCAGCTGTCGGCCTGGTTGAGACTGACGCCACGCGAACATTCATTGGGACAACAACGCAGGTTCGGGCATCTGACCAAACGCTGCGACGCGTACCTGCGCACGTTGTTGATCCATGGCGCCAGAACGGCCCTGCTGGCCGCGCGCCTCAAACCGACCCGCAACCTGCTGATCGGTGAGTTGTTGTAATAGAACGGCTATGCATTTGGGCCAGGTAGCGAAGCGGTTTTGGCTTGAACGAATTGTTAGGCCCCGTGCGACGGGCCCACCGGCTATAGCTCATATGTGAACTCAACAAATTGCTCTGACACTCTCGTTGCGCCTGTCCGTTCCCACAGGTTGCACGCAGCGACGTTGTCTAAGGCACTCCCGACCCAGATGCTATCAATATCATCTGCTCGGCAAATCTCGAGGAGCGTCTCAACTAGGGACGTGCCAATGCCATGGCGGCGATGGTGCGACGCAACCTCAATGTCATAAAGATAGATGAGCCGATCGCCGGACAGGCTGGGGAACTGATGAGCGACCAAGTACCCAACCGGAGCTTGGCTGCGTATGCAAGCCAATACGATGTTTCGACGGTCACCCAGCAACTCTAAAAGCCGTTCCTGCGGTGCGGATGGCTCATTGAGCATGGACACCGATAGCTGCGCCGCTAGGGCGTGATCGGATTCTCTAAGTCGGACCACCTGATTCTGCATGCCGGGGCCTAACGCCTGAACTAAGCGTCCGCATCAATCGCGAAGCGATTGATTGGTCCGCTTGAGTGAATGGTTAGACCAAGATTCACTGCTCAGCTCTTACCGAAAGCTTTGTAGGTCAGAAACGCGCCCAAGCCAATCAGTAGAAGCTGGAGAACAACGTATGCCTGATTGGGGACGGAAGATGCCGCTTGCACGTAGCTGGTTGCAGTAAACAGCCTCATAATGCCCAGGCCAAGAAAACTCCAGCCGCAAATTGTGACAAGAACTCGCCAAGTTCGTTCCCAGATGTTGTGCGCCTGCACCAGCGCCAGGCCCGCCACAAAGAACAACGCACCAGAAACGTAAACACCAACCGCAGTCTGCCCGACATAAAGACCGGGCTGAACGAACGGAAGCTCAGCAGTAACAATGACCATCAAGGAGGGTCCGACCAAGCCCGCAGCTCGCTTGCTCTTCTCGTTTGCAGAGTCGTTCATCTTTGCAAGGTCTAACGCCTGAATTAAGCCGACCCGCAACGTGCCGGCCGGTGAGCTGTTGCAGTGGAGCAACGATACATTTGAACGAAGCAACGAAGCGGGCTCGGCTTGAATGAATTGTTAGTACCCAGTGCGTCGGACTAATTTGGCAGGGTCACGCCGGTGATGGAACACCGCAATGACAAGGAACTCATCACCGCGAACGCGATAGACCAGTGAGAATGGAAACCTGCGGAGCAAGACCTGTCGGCAGCTACTGGCGATGAGGACAAATGCCTCGGGGTTACGCACAGCCGAAGCTACGGCAGCGTCTACTGCACGCGCGAACTCTAGGCCGAGACCTGCAGCACGAGACTCATACCAAGTCTGTGCCTCAAGAACTTCAGTTCGGGCTTGAGGCCGAAAGAGGACGCGCATTAGTGATTGCGCTGAAATAGCTCGGAGCGAACCTGCTCCCACGACACTGCAGTGGAAGGGTCTTGGTCGTGCGCTTGCAGCCGAGTCTGGACCTCTTGGAGCTCGGCAGGCGTCAGTGCCGCGGACTCAGGACTCTCAGCGGCAATACTGTCCCAAATGTCCTCGGCAAGCTGGATTCGCTCGGCGACGGAGAGGCGGAGGAAGTCGGGTCTTGGCTGGCTCATAGGAGCAGTATAGACCGATGCCTTTCTCGGGGCTAACGCCTGAATTAAGCCGCCCCGTGGCGGGGCGGCGGACGCGTGCAAGCGTAGCGCAAAAGCACTTGGCCGACGCCACGACATGGGGTCGGCTTAAATGATGAGATGGACTCCCCCCGCGTGGCTACACGGCTTCGATGAGCCAGACTGAGGTTTAACCTCATGACACGGGATCACGACAGGAGTCCAAGACATGCATGCTAGTACCGTCGCCATCGATTTGGCAAAAGAAGTGTTCGAACTGGCCTTCGCCGACGCGCAGGGCCGGGTGATCGAGCGCAAGCGGCTGTCGCGCAAGGCCTTTGCGCGGTCGCTGGAACTGCGGCCACCGCTGCGGGTGCTGATGGAAGCGTGCGGCAGCGCGCACTACTGGGCACGCCGCTTTCAGCGCCAGGGGCATGCGATGCGATTGCTGCCGGCCCGCGACGTGCGGCCCTACGTGCGCAGCAACAAAACCGACCGCAATGACGTGACGGGGATGCTGGAGGCCGACCGTTGTGCAGGTATCGCCGAGGTGCCGCTGAAGACGCCGGAAC
>JAESGX010000231.1_pt1 | contig 33028 bp, 27 predicted proteins | sample 9269801 | NCBI WGS metagenome assembly JAESGX01 (sample SAMN16773122, study PRJNA677054) | algae metagenome | isolation source: Pleurocapsa minor GSE-CHR-MK-17-07R and co-occurring heterotrophs from wet... | place: USA: Lower Calf Creek Falls, Grand Staircase Escalante National Monument, UT ... | reverse complement strand
CTGGACGGGCACGGCGTGGGAGGTGGTGGCGCGCAGCAATGTCGCATCCGGCGCCACGGCACCGCGCAAGCTCTACGGCGCGTGGATGCCGGTGCCGCCGGAGCCGGGCGGCGGCACCGAGCCCGGCCAGACCAAGCTGCGCGTCTGGTCGAAGACGCCGTTCAGCTATGCGCGGCGGACCAGCCAGAGCTGGACGGATCAGTTCCTGGCGCTCTACCCGCACTACCCCTGCATCCAGATCCCGAAGGACCGGGAGATCTGCTGCGACTTCACAGGGCTGAAGCCGGGCGACCGCCCCGCGCCCCCCTGGAGCTGCCCGGGCAACGATGCCTTCCTGCTGACCTGGACACCCCTCCCGCCCGGCCCCGTGGTCGCGCGGCACGCCGTGCAGGGCAAGCCGCTTCCGGGTCTCTGCTTCCCCGCGGGACGCGAACCGCAGATCGTCCTGCTGCGCGAGGCGAAGCGGATCGAGGTGGTGCTGGAGGCCGGAACGGCGGAAGGCCGTGCGACCGATTGCCTCGACTTCACCGGGCGCCGCGCCTCCCGCTCGCGCAACCCGCGCGAGGAGGCGGGCCATCTCTTCACCGCCTTCGCCGGCGGCGGCAACCTCGCCCCTGCCACGGTGATCCGCACCGCCAGCCTTGCCGACGGCACGAAGCCGAGCGGCCTCGATGTGGCGATGGAGTTGCGTATCAAGCTCGCCCAGCCGGCCCGGGCCGTGCGGCTGCTGGTCTCCACCAGCCAGCCGCCGCTGCGCCTCGCCGCGGTCGACACCGACGGGAAGCTGGTCGGGCAGGACGAGGTCCGCCAGGCCGACACGATGCAGCGCATCGATTTCAGCGCGACCGGCGCACCGATCGCCGAGCTGGTGCTGACCGCGCGTGAGGGCTTCACGGCCTTGCTGCATGAGCTCTGCGTGGATGCCGCCGCCCCGGGCAAGGGCGGGATGCTGGAAGCCTATGATGCCGGCGGGAGGCTCCTCGAACGCGCCGAGGCGAAAGAGGGGCGTGTCGCGCTGCGCGGGGAGGACGTGGCGCGCGTCGTGGTGAAGGGCGATGGCGGGCTCTGCATCTTCCGGATCTGCGTCGTGGTCGGGCTGGATGCGGCGGAGCGGCAGCGCTGGCAGGGCATGGCGCAGCACACGCTGGAGGGGCTGGCGCGCTGGAGCGCCGATGCCGAGGTGCTGGCGCCCTACCAGACCTACCGGCTGCGCATCGCCACCAGCATTGATGTGCAGATCGCAGGCGGTTCCAAGGTGGCCAGCAGCTTCGCCGGGCGCCGCGACATGGTGCAGCTCGCTTATTTCCGCACCGAGGGCCCGCCCGGCCTCGCCGCCCTCACCCAGCCCGGCAATGCGCTGGTGCCGGGCGCCGGCAGCGGCGGCGCGGCGCCCCCGGCGGTGCAGACGGGGCTCGAGGACCTGTCGCGCTACGTGGCACAGACCATCCCGCCCACCGTGCCGCCGCCGGGCCGCCCGCCCCTGCTGCCGCGCCCGGTCTACCGCGCCTATGATGTCGGCGTCGTCTTCAACGCCAATCATGTGGATGCGATGTATGCCCTGGCGGGACGCGATCTGAGTCTCGCCCTCTACGACACCAATGACCGGCCGGTGCGCGATGCCGAGGGACGACTGGCGGTGCACCCCAATTCCTGGGGACGGACGGACCAGCTGAGCCTGACCGAATCCGATCGCCGCTGGCTCGAGCTCGTGGATGGCGCGGATTGCACGGCGCAGAGCATTGATCTCGGCACGGTGGCGCGGAACAAGCGCGTCGCGGCCAGCGGCTTCATGCTGGACCCCGAGACGATTTACGAGGCGCGGTTGGTGCCGCTGCTGACGGTGGACGACTTTTCCGCCTTTGCGCTGGGCGCGACGGCCTCGGGCAGCGGCGGGTCGCTTGCGGCCAAGGCTTCGCATGGCTGGACGGTTGTGGATGTCGGAACGAGCCAGGCGCCCTCGACCTGGCGCATCGCGGAGAGCGGCACGCCGGCGGACCGTTATGTCGAGCAGAACGCGGCCATCTCATCCGGATCCGCCCGGCGCAACCGGCCCTTCCCCGGCGGCACGCTCCTGCTGCGCGCGGATACGCCGCAGCTTCCTGCCGGCCATCCGGACCAGCCTTCCGCCTGGACGGATTATCGCGTGACCGGGTTGCTGCGCGCCGCGGGCACGGGCCTCATCGGCCTTGGCGTGCGGATGGTCGGCCGCCGCGGCTATCTCGTCACGCTCGACCGGCAGCTTGGGCGGCGGCGGCTGCTGCGTGTCGGCATGTCCAGCGCGGTGGTCCTGGCCGAGGCGCCGGGCGGCTATGCCGCGAACAGCGACATGCAGCTTTCCATCGAATGCAGCGGCGGCCGGCTGCGCGTGCACCTCGACGGCGAGCCGCTGTTCGACCTGGCCGACACCCAGTACCCGCTCGGCACCATCGCGCTCTACACCGGCGCCAACACCGGCGCGCGCTTCACGGAAGTGCGGGTGGATGATCTGCGCCGCAGCGCGCCGGTCGCCTACCGGTTCCGCTTCACCACCTCGGCCTTCGCCGATGCGACGCATCACCTGCTGGCCGGCGATGATGGTCGGCGGTCGGTGGCCGCGCCCCTGGGTGAACTCGCCGCTGCTGCCGTCACGGCCATCAGTGTCGCCGCGCCGGCGGCGGCCGTGCCGCCTGGCGAGGTGGAAGCGCGCCTTTACACGGCGATTGCCGGCGCGGCTTTGGGCCCGGCCGCGCGGCAGCCGATCGCGGCGCCGGAGATGATCCGGCTGACCACGGCCGCGGGCGCCACGGCGGCGCTTCTGGTCCGCGCCGCGGAGCCGCTGGACTGGTCGCGCGTGAGCCTCGCCGTCTCGGCCGCCGGCGCGGTGCCGGCGCCCCAGCCTGCCAAGGCGGTGCGGATCATGCGGGCGGGCTTCGTCACCGGAACGCCGCCCGATCCGGCTGCCGAGAGCGCCACGCTGCTGCTGCTGGAATCCCGCGACCTGACCGGCCATGTGCTGCAACGACGGACCTTGCCGAGCCCTGGCGCCCCGGCGCTGGCCGATGGAGCGCCTCTCGCCGAGGTGGATTTCCTGACCGACCAGAGCATGGGCGCCGCGGCCCCGGCGCTGCTGTGGCAGCCCGACTTCAGCAGCCTCGCCGGGCTCACGCTGGTGGTGCCGCCCGGCACCGGCATGCCCACCTGGAGCGCGAGCGGCGGTACGCTCGCGCAGGACGCCGCCTTCGCCACACCGGATGGCGCCGCGTCCGGCGCGCCGCTGGAACAGCCCTCCACCGGAACCCTCGCGATGGGGGCGCCCTTCACCGAGGGCGACATCCGCATCGCGCTCAACCTGACCCTGCTCGATGCGAACGGCATGGCGGGCGTGGTGTTCCGCTACACCGACCCCGGCAATGGCTACCGCTTCACCCTCGACCGGCTGCGCGGCCGCCGGGTGCTGTCGCGCTTCGTCGGCGGTGTCTTCACGGTGCTGCACAGCTCCGCCCTGCCATCCGGCGCGACGAGCTTCGCGGTGGAGATCGAGACGGTGGGCAGCCACCTCTCCGTGCGCGTGGATGGCGCACTGGTCGTCTCGCTGCTGGATGCGAGTCATACCGCGGGCGCTGTCGGCTTCCACAGCTTCCGCCAGCCCCGCGCCCGCTTCACCGATGTGCGGGTGGAGCGCATCTCCAAGCAACTCGGCGCATGGCGCATCGAGGATGCCTCGGTCCAGGGGGATCGCGGCCACTGGGCCATTGCCTATGGCACCCTGGCGATGGCGGCATCCCCGGCGTCGGCGGTCGGCGAAAGCTTCGCACTGCTCGATGCGGGCGGCCCCTGGGCCGATCTGCGCTTCGCTGCCGTCCTCCAGGCGCGCGGCGGGAGCGGCGTGGTCGGCCTGGTCTGGCGTCACGTCTCGGCGCAGTCGCATATGCGGCTCACCTTCGACGCGGCTTCCGGGACGGCGCGGGTCATCGCGCGGCTGGCCGGCGCGGAGAGCGTGCTCTGGACCGGCCTCGTCACCGGGACCGCCTGGGCGGTGGAGATCGAGGCCATTGGCCGGCGCGTGCGTGTCGTGCTTGACGGCGTGCAGGTGGCCGACATCGCGGATGCTCCCCTCGGCAGCGGCACGGTCGGCGCCTTTGCGACGATGACCGCCGACGTCGAGATGGGACCACCCCGCATCACCCATGCAGCGCCGCGCTTCGAGGATTGGCACGTCTTCGGTGCCACGGGGCCGCGTGCCTCGGGCCGCCGTTTCCGCATCCTCTCCGGCGCGCAGGTTCCTGCCGCCATTGCACCGCCGGGTGAAGAACGCATCTGGAAGGGGCAGCCGGCCGCAGGCTTCCGGCCGGCCTTCCCGGCCGAGGGCGTGGATCTGCGCCTGCTCGATCCGACGGGCACCATCCTGCACGAGCGTCGCTTCCAGCCTGACGGCGCCTATGCGCCATTCGGCGCGACGATGGTCCGGGCGGCCGACGGGACCGGTTTCGTGCTGCTGCCGGCCGGCGCGGCCGCCCTGCCCTCTGGCGAGTTGCGCCTGTCCGTGACCTTCCGCCGCGACAACACAGCCGCCGATCCCGACTCGCTGGTGCTGCGGCAGGAAGGGGATTCGAGCGCGGAGACCGTGGTGCTTCCCGTCGGATAGCGCCGCCCGGATCGCGCCTGCCGTCGAATGAGAAGCGCCTTCGACTGCGCGGCCTCGTCCGTTGCTCGCGGGCCAGGCGACAAGCAGCCCCGCGGCCGCAGCTTGAGCAATCCCTTGTTAACCGGAACGCCCTACAGGCTGGCTGGCCTATACGAAAAGGACGTCCCATGCCTTTGATCGCCGCCAACGGCCATGCGCCCGCCAAGGCCAATGGCCACCTGAACGGAAAGGCGGCCAACTGGACGCCCAAGCCGCCCACGGCGCCCCGCGCCCCCACCCCCCGCGCCGTCGAGCCCAAGCGCCGCCAGCGCACCTTTGCCCGCCAGCAGAAGGCAGCCGAGCGCGTGGCCTCTGCCACCACACAGGTCTCGTCGGGCATCGCCGAAGCCGCCGCCGCCTCCGAGCAGCTGCGCAAGGCGATGACCCAGATCGCCTCCGGCGCCGCCGAGGCCTCCTCGGCCGCCGAGCAGTCGCAGCGCGCCGTCACCCGCATCGCAGAGAGCATCCGCCAGACGGCCGAGGCCGCCGGCCTCTCGCTCGGCAAGACCGAGGCGCTGCGGGATCTGCTGGGGGCGGTGAACACCCAGATCAGCGCCTCCGTCGCCGCCGTGGGTCACGCCGCAGAGCGCCAGGGCGCCTCCGTCGGCATGGTGGAGGAGCTGGACCGCCAGGCCGCCAATATCGGCGAGATCGTGAAGGCGGTGGCCCATATCGCCGACCAGACCAACCTGCTGGCGCTGAACGCCGCCATCGAGGCCGCCCGCGCCGGCCAGCACGGCAAGGGCTTCGCCGTGGTGGCCGATGAGGTGCGGACGCTCGCCGAAACCTCCGAAAAAAGCGCCCGCGACATCCAGGAGCTGGTCGGTCAGATCCAGTCCGATGTGAAGGTGATCGCCGAGGGCATCAACACATCCGCCACCGCCGCCCAGCAGGAGGTGGAAAATGGCCGCGCGGTCGCCACGCAGCTGGAGGGCATCCGCGCCGACATGGCCGTGATCCTGAGCGGCGCCACCGAGATCCGCGGCTCCGCCGAGGAAGCGGAAGCCGCCGCGGGAGAGGCGCAGAAGGGCTCCGAGACCATCTCGGCCGCGGCACAGGAGCAATCCGCCGCCTGCGAGGAGGCGGTGAAGACCGTCGAGCAGCAGACCACCGCCCTCGCGCAGTCCGAAGGCGCGGCGAGCGAGCTGTCCGAACTCTCCGATGACCTGAAGAACAGCACCGATATCGGCAAGAGCGCGGAGGAGGTAGCCTCCGCCGCCGAGGAGCTCTCCGCCGCCGTCGAGGAGATCAACCGCGCGGCCGCCGAGATCATGACGGCGATCGAGCAGATCAACCGCGGCGCGCAGCAGCAATCCGCCGCCACCCAGCAATCCTCGGCGGCGCTGGCGCAGATCGAGCGCAGCGCCCAGGTCTCCAGCCAGCGCGCCGCCGTGGCGCTCGACAAGGGCGAGGAGATGACGACCCGCCTGACCGAGAACGCCGCCGCGGTGGAGCGCATGATCGCCGGCGTCGAGCATTCGGTCCGCGACAATGACGCGGCGCGCGAGCAGATCAACGCGCTGGAGCAGGTCAGCCGCCGCATCGACAAGATCGTGGACGCGATCACCACCGTCTCGATCCAGACCAGCATGCTGGCGGTGAACGGCTCGATCGAGGCGGCCCGCGCCGGGGAATTCGGCAAGGGCTTCATGGTCGTCTCCACCGACATCCGCAACCTGGCGCGGGACAGCGCCGAGAATGCCGAGCGCATCAAGGACCTCGTCAAGAGCGTGCAGGACCAGATCGTCGCCGTCCGGCGCGACCTGGAGGAGACGGCTGCGCTGGCCAAGGCCGAGGTGGAGAAGAACCGGGTCATCACCGCCAATCTCGCCTCGGTCAACAGCGACATGGCGTTGGTGCTGGACGGCAATCGCAGCATCGCCGCGGACGCGACGCGCATCCTCTCCGGCACCGAGGAGCTGAAGCGCGGCGTGGAGCAGGTGGCGGCCGCCGCGGCCCAGGCCTCCGAAGCCGCGCAGGAGGCGGCGCAGGCCGCCCGCGAGCAGGCCAAGGGCGCCGAAGAGCTGGCCTCGGCCGTGGAGGAAATCGCCTCCCTGGCCGACGAATTGCAGACCAGCGAAACCGCCTGAGCGGGAGCCGCAGCATGAGCACGAACCCGACGCCGCCCGAGGGCGCGGCCGAGACCGCATGCCAGTTCGTCACCTTCCAGGTGGATGGCGCGCTCTATGGCCTGCCCATGGCTGAAGTGCAGGAGATCATCCGCATGCCCGCTTTGGTGGAGGTGCCGCACAGCCCGGCTGCGCTGAGCGGCATCGCCAATCTGCGCGGCGGCATCCTGCCGGTCACCAGCCTGCGCCGCGCCTTCGGTGCGGCCGACCAGGCCGCGGATGAGGCGACGCGCGTCGTCGTGGTGCGCGAATCCGGCGCGGCGCTCGGCTTCATCGTGGACCGGATGGCGCGCGTCATGGCCTCCGAGCCGCAGGAGATCGAGGCGGCGGGCGAGATGGGCCATGGCCTGAATTCCAGCCTGCTGCGCGGCGTCGTGAAGCGGGAGGATGGGTTGGTTCTGCTGCTCGACCTCGCGCGCATCGCCGAGTTCGGCCGGGCGCGGAGCGAGGCCGGGCCGGGCCGCGCCGCCACCCTGGCCGGCGCCCCCGAGGCCGAGGCCGCCGCGACGCAGGAGGAGCTGCAATTCGTCAGCTTCCTTTGCGCGGGCGCCGAATACGCCATGCCCATCGCCGAGGTGCGCGAGATCGTGCAGCTGCCGCCCGATGTGGTGCGGGTGCCGCGCGCCGGGCCCGAGGTGCTGGGCCTGATGACATTGCGCGAGCGGCTGCTGCCGCTGGTCTCGCTGCGCGCCCTCTTCGGCGAGCCGCCGGAGGCGCCGGGCGCCAGCGCGCGCGTGCTGGTCATCGCCGCCCCCGGTCAGCCGCAGCTTTCCGTGGGGCTGGTGATGGACAGCGTGAAGGAGGTGCTTCGCGTGCCGCGCGCCGTGGTGGACCCGCTGCCGCCCTTGCTGGCCGGCAGCGGCGGCGGGCACCTCGATTCCATCTCCCGGCTGGAGGGGGGCAAGCGGCTGGTCGGGATCCTCTCGGCCGCGCGGATGTTCGAAGCCGGGCTGATGCAATCGGCCCTGGATGCAACGCAGGGACAGCGGGAGGACGCGATGGCGGAAGAGAGCGGGGCCGCGGCCATCGAGGAGGAGGAGCAGTTCGTGATCTTCCGGCTCGCCGGCGAGGAATACGGCCTGCCGATCGATGCGGTGCAGGAAATCCTCCGCGTCCCGCCCGAGCTCACGGAGGTGCCGCAGACCCCCGATTTCATCGAGGGCGTGGTCAACCTGCGCGGCGCCGTGCTGCCGGTGGTGGACCAGCGCCGCCGCTTCGCCCTGGCCCAGGCCGAGCGCAACGAGCGGCAGCGCATCATCGTTCTGCGCATCGGCGGCACGCGCACCGGCTTCATCGTGGACCAGGTGGTGGAGGTGCTGCGCATCCCGCGCTCGGCCATGCAGCCCGCGCCGCAGCTTTCCAGCCGGCAGGCCGGCCTGATCCCGCGCGTGGCGAACCTGGTCGCGGCCAAGCGCATGGTGCTGATCCTGGAGGCGCCCCACCTGCTGGATGCGGGCGAGGTCGCGGCCCTCGAGGCGGCCTGAGCGCCGATGCCCCAGCCGATCCGACTTCTGGTGGTGGATGACAGCGCGCTGATGCGCAAGCACATGCGCCAGATCTTCGAGGCGGAGGGCGACTTCACCCTCGCCTTCGCCCGCAACGGGCGGGAGGCGCTCGAGCAGGCGCGGAGCTTCGTCCCCGATGTGGTGACGCTGGATGTGAACATGCCCGAGCTCGACGGCATCTCCTGCCTGGAGGAGCTGATGCAGGCGGAGGCGCCGGCCCGCGTCGTCATGGTTTCTTCCCTCACCGAGGAGGGCGCGGCGGTCACGCTGCGCGCGCTGGAGCTGGGCGCCGTGGATTTCGTGCCCAAGCCCGACGGCACCGTCTCGCTGTCCATTGATCGCATCCGGCCGATGCTGCTCGGCAAGGTGCGCGCGGCCGCGCGGGCACGGCCGCGCCGCGTGGTGGGGTTGCATGCCCGTGTCTCGGCGCGGCGGCGCGAGGTGGAAAGCCGCGGGCTCGCAAGGCCGGCGCCCGGGCTCGCCGTGCCGGGCGTGGTGCTGATCGGCGTCTCCACCGGCGGGCCACGCACCCTGGAGGACATCCTGCCCGCCCTGCCGGCCGATTTCCCCTTTCCCGTCCTGGTCGCCCAGCACATGCCCTCCAGCTTCACCGGCGTCTTCGCGCGGCGAATGGACAGCGTCTGCGCGCTCGAGGTGTGCGAGGTGGACCGGCCCATGCCGCTGGCGGCGGGGCGCATCCATATCGGGCGGGGCGATGCCGATATCGTGCTGGAGCGGCGGCTGGGGCGCGTCGTCGTGAATTCCGTGCCCTCCGACGACACGCTCTGGCACCCGAGTGCGGACCGGCTGGTCGCCACTGCCATGCAGGTGATGCCGGCGCCGCAGATCACCGGCGTGCTGCTGACCGGCATGGGCCATGACGGTGCGGCCAGCATGGCGGAGCTGCGCCAGCGCGGCGGGCGCACCATCGCCGAATCCCAGGAGAGCGCCGTGGTCTTCGGCATGCCGGCCGCGCTGATCCAGCGTGGCGGGGCGGAGCTGGTGCTGCCGGCCGAGCGGGTGGCGACGCAGCTGCTTTCCTGGTCCCGGCGGGGGCGCTGAGCATGCCCCTGACCCGGGCCACCCGCCCCCGCGCCCCCACGCGCTTCGATGGGCGACCCGCGCCGCTCGATCATCCCGACGCCGCGCAGCGGCGGCTGGCCGTCGCCGACACCGGCACCTCCGAACCGCTCTTCGAGCGACTGGAGGCGGAGGATGATGCCACGGTGCGCCACGCCATCCTGACGCGCCTCGGCACCCTGGCGGAGCCGGGGCTGGAAGCGCGGCTGCTGCCGCTGCTCGCCTCGGAGGATGTCGCGCTGCGCCAGGCCGCCATCCTCGCCCTGCGGCGGCGCGGCGAAGCGGCGCTGCCCGCGCTGCAAGCCCTGTTGGCCGCGCCCGACCCAGACCAGCGGATCTTCGCCGCCAATATCCTGGAAGGCTGCGCCCTGCCCGGCGCCCGGGCAGCGCTGACACAGCGCCTGGCCGAGGAGGAGGACGCCACCGTCTGCCTCGCCCTGGTGGAGGCGCTGGCGCAGATCGGCACGCCGGCCGATGCCGCTCCGATGCTTGCCCTGCGCGCCCGCTTCGCGGAGGAGCCCTGCCTCGCCTTTGCCATCGCCGTCGCGCTGGACCAGATGGGCGTCGGCGCGTGACGCATCTCTCCCCGGCGCCGCCCGCCTCCGGCTTCCCGGCGGAGGACGTCGCGCGTTTCCAGGAGTTCTTCTACCGCCGCACCGGCATCCAGTTCGGCGCGGCCAAGCGCTATTTCATCGATCGCCGCCTACAGGAGCGGCTGGACGCCAACTGCCTCCCGGACCTCCGCGCCTACATGATGCTGCTCCGGCACGATGACCCGGAGGGCGCCGAACTGCAGCACCTCATCAACGCGATGACGGTGAACGAGACCTATTTCTACCGCGAGGAATACCAGCTCCGCTCGCTCTCCCGTGAGCTGATGCCCGCATTGGCGGCGCGCCGGCCGGGCGAGCGGCTGCGCATCTGGTCGCTCCCCTGCTCGACGGGCGAGGAGCCCTATTCCATCGCGCTGCACCTGATCGAGAATTGGCCGGGGCTGGACCAGGTGGAAGTGGAGATCACCGGCTCCGACATTGATACCCGCGTGCTCACCCAGGCGCGGCGGGGCGTCTATGACGCGCGTTCGGTCCAGAACCTGCCTTCCGCCGTGCTGCAGCGCCATTTCGAAGCGGCCGATGAGGGGCGTTGGCGCATCAGCGCGGCGCTGCGCGATGCGGTGAGCTTCGGCAAGGTGAACCTCGCGGATGCCGCCTCCATGCGCCCGCATCGCGGCCGCTATGACGTGATCTTCTGCCGCAACCTGCTGATCTATTTCGACGATGCGTCCCGCCGGGAGGCGGCGGAGACGCTCTATGACAGCCTGCGCCCGGGCGGCTTCCTCTGCCTCGGCCATTCGGAATCCATGAGCCGCATGTCCTCCCTCTTCACGGTCCGGAAATGCGCGGATGCCATGGTGCATCAGAGGCCCTTCGCATGACCCGAACCCGCACAGCCCTGGTCGTGGATGACGCGACCACCATGCGCAAATTCCACCGCTCGGTGCTCGAGCAGGCGGGCTTCGCCGTGGCCGAGGCCATGGATGGCGTGCAGGCGCTGGAGCAGATGCTGGAAGCGCCGCGCCGCTTCGGTCTCGTGCTGGCCGATGTGAACATGCCCGGGCTGGATGGCTATGCGCTGGTCCACCGGCTGCGCGCCGAGGCGGCCCTGGCCGACCTGCCGGTCATCATGATCACGACCGAGCGAGAGCCACGCGACGCCGAGCGTGGCTTCGCCGCCGGCGCCAACCTCTTCCTCGTGAAGCCCGTCCGTCCCGAGCGCCTCGCCGCCTTTGCGCGCGCCATCTTTGTCCAAGCGGGCGCGGAGACGGCGGGATGAGCCTGCTGGACCATCCGCTGCTGGCGCAATTCATCCCCGAGGCGCGGGACCTGCTGGAGCAGGCCGGCCGCAGCCTCCTGTCGCTCGAGCGGCAGCCGGAAGATGCGGCGGCGATGAACGCGCTGTTCCGTGCGGTCCACACGCTCAAGGGCACATCCGGCCTTTTCGAGATCCCGCCGGTCACGCAGAGCCTGCATGCCGCGGAGGATCTGCTGGGCGCGGCCCAGGCCGGTCGCCTCGCTCTCACGCCCGAATTGACCGATGTCCTGCTGGACACGCTGGATCAGCTTGGCCGGTGGATCGAGGCGCTGGCGCGCGAGGGCGCGCTTGGCGAGGATGCCGGCGCGCTGGCCGCGGCGCTGATCCAGGGCCTCGCGCGCCCGCTCGGGAAGGGCGGCACGCAGGCGGCCGCCGGGCCGGCGCTGGATCCGCCGCCCGCCTGGCTCGCGCGGGTCGGCGAGCTGCCGGAGGGCCCGCTGCTCGCCATCACCTACACGCCGGACGCGCATTGCTTCTTCCGCGGCGAGGACCCGCTCGGCCTGGTCCGGCAACTGCCGGGCCTGGCCTGGATCGGCATCGAGCCCCTGGAGCCCTGGCCCGGGCTGGAGGCGCTGGACCCCTTCGCCTCCAACCTGCGCTATCTCGCCCTCGCGCGCTGCTCGCCGGCGGAGGCGGCGGAGCTGTTCCGCTATGTGCCCGACCAGCTGCGCATGGCCGCCCTGGGGGGCGTGCGGCTTGGCCAGGAGGAAGAGGTTCTGCGCGCCGTGCTGGCCGCGCAGATCCGCCTGCTGGACGCCGCACCGGAGCCTGACGCCATCGCCCCGGGCCGCCTCGCAGCCGCCCTGGGCGCGGCGCAGCGCGCCCTGGCCGAGGCTGGGCGCGCCACTTCGCTGCCGGCCACGGCGCCCGAGCTGCGCGCCGCTCTGGCCTCGCTGCTGGCCGAGCCGGCGGCGGCCCCGCCAGCCGCCCCTCCCCCGGCGGAAGCGCCGCGCCCCGCCGCGCCCTCGGTGCTGCGGGTGGAGCAGGCGAAGGTGGATGCGCTGATGAACCTGATCGGCGAATTCGTGGTCGCCAAGAACGCGCTCGCCTGGCTCGCCCGCCGCGCGGCCGAGGAGGAGCTGCCGCCGCGCCAATTGGCGCGGGAGCTCAAGGACCGGCACGCCCTGTTCAACCGCATCGCCGAGGACATGCAGGCGGCCATCATGTCGGTCCGGATGCTGCCGGTGGACCATGTCTTCCAGCGCTTCCCACGCCTGGTGCGCGACATCGCCCGCCGCCTGGGCAAGCAGGTGGAGCTGCACCTGGAGGGCGCCGAGACCGAAGCCGACAAGAACGTCGTCGAGGCGCTGGCGGACCCGCTGATCCACATGGTCCGCAACAGTCTGGACCACGGCATCGAGGCGCCGGCCGAGCGACTGGCGGCGGGCAAGCCGGAGCAAGGCACGCTCCGCCTCTCCGCGCAGCATGAGAACGATAATGTGGTGATCCGTGTCGCGGATGACGGGCGCGGGCTGGATGCCGCGCGGCTGCGCGCCAAGGCGGTCGAGAAGGGGCTGATCGAGCCCGAGCGGGCCGCCGCGATGAGCGAGGAGGAGGCCTTCCAGCTCATCTTCCTGCCCGGCTTCTCCACCGCGGCCAGCGTCTCGGATCTCTCGGGCCGTGGCGTGGGCATGGATGTCGTGCGCAACACCATCGAGAATGCCGGAGGCCGCGTGCGTCTCTCTTCCCGCCCCGGTGAGGGGACGGTGGTGGAGATCGCGCTGCCGCTCTCCATGGCCATCACGCGCATCATGACCGTCGCCTGCGGGGATCGCCTGTTCGGTGTGCCCATGGCGCTGGTGGTGGAGACGGTGCGCGTGCCGCGCCGCGCCCTGCACCGCCTGGGCGAGAGCGACGCCCTGGTGCTGCGCGACCGCGTGGTGCCGGTGATGCGGCTCTCCCGCCTGCTCGACCTGCCGGAACCCGAGGGCGCGCCACCGGAGCAGGAGGCCATCCTCGTCGTGCGGCTGAATGGCGAACGGCTGGGCATCGTCGTCTCCGCCTTCGAGGAAGTGATGGAGACGATCGTCAAGCCGCTGGATGGCGTGCTCGCGGGCTTGCGTGGCTTCACAGGCACCACGCTGCTCGGCGATGGGCGCGTGCTGCTGATCCTCAACCTGCCGGAGCTCGTCTGATGCCGATCGAGACCGATGGCGCCCTGGCCCGCCTGAGCGGCCACATCCTGATCGAGGAGGCGGAGCCCCTGGCCGAGTGGCTGCGCGCCACGCCCGATCCCCTGCTCGACCTCGCCGAGTGCACGGCGCTTCACAGCGCGGTGCTGCAGGTGATGCTCGCAGGCGGCGTGCGGCTCTCGGCCGCCCCGCCCGACGCCTGGCTCGCCGCCCTTCTTCCCACACCCATTGCCGAGGTGCCCCAATGAAGCCCGTCATGCTCGTGGACGACAGCCCGACCATGCTTGCCAGCATGGCGAGCGTGCTCAGTCAGGCCGGCCAGGCCGTCGAGAAGGCCTCGAGCGCGGAGGACGCTCTGGCCAAGCTGAAATCCATGCCGCCGCTGCGCGCGATGATCACCGACTACCACATGCCCGGCATGAACGGCGCCGCGCTGGTCCGTGAAATGCGCAAGATGCCCGCCTATCGCTTCCTGCCCATCCTCGTCCTCACCACGGAATCCGAGCAGTCGAAGCGCGACGAGGCTCGCGGGGCCGGCGCCACCGGCTGGCTGGTCAAGCCTGTCGCGCCCGCGAAGCTCATCGAGGTGCTGCGCCAGGTGGCGCCGGGCTGAGACGTGGCATGCCCTTCGACGCCCTGACCGCCCCGCCCGGGCCGCCGCCACGCGCGGCGTGGCACCGCCTGGCCGGCGTCCTTCTGCTCGGCCTGCTGCTGAGCGTCTCGGCCGCCGCCGTCGGGCGCGCGCTGTTCGGCCCCTCCCTTCTGTCGGACCTCCTGGGTGCACTGGGCTTTGCCTTTGCGATGCTGCCGCTGGCGGTGCGTGGCACCCCTGCCCCCCTTCCCGCACCGGCGCCGGCCATGGCGCCGCAACCCCTGGCGCCCATCGGGGATCTTGCCCCGACGCCGGCGGCCACCGCCGCCGTCGCCGCTGAGTTGCAACGCTACCGCGAGGTGGCTGGCATCCTGCACGGACAGGTCGATGACGCGATCGGCGATACCGAAGGCGCGGCCATGGGCCTGATCCAGGATCTCAACGCCCTGAACGACGCGGCGCGCGCGCTGATGGAGGACCTGGCGGAGGCCGAGGCGCGCGCCGTCGCGTCGAAGCAGGAAGGGCAGGGCGATGTCGAGAGCATGCGCGCGGCCATGGAAGCGCTGCGCGTCCGGCTCGCCGCGCGCAGCGCGCAGATCGAGGCCAATCGCACGGTCTACGAGAGCATCGCGCGCGAGGCGGAGGGCTTTGCGCGCGCCATCAGCGATATCGGGCGCATCGCCACGCAGACCCGCCTTCTCGCACTCAACGCCACCATCGAGGCTGCACGGGCGGGCGATGCCGGCAAGGGGTTCGCGGTGGTGGCGCAGGAAGTCCGCGCATTGGCCGGCCAGTCGGCGCAGGTGGCCGAAGGCGTGACCTCCGGCCTCGCGCGGCTGCGCGACCTGATGCGCGCCCGGCTGTCGGATGCACTGGACAGCGAGGCCGACCACGCCTTGCTGGACAGCGCCGAGGGCCAGGCGGCGGGGGCCGCACAAGCCTTCGAGCGGATCGCCTCCGCTTCCACCTCGGCCCTCATGGTGACCAGCGCGCATGGCCAGCGCATCCGCGGCCACATCACCGAGGCGCTCGGCGCCATGCAGTTCCAGGACATCGTGCGGCAGCGCCTGCAGCATGTCGGCGAATCGGTCGAGCGGGTGGGGCTCCACGCGGGTTGGCTGGCCGAGGCCCTGCAGGAGCATCGCGCCGTGGAAAGCGTGGAAGTCACCTTGCTGCGCCCCATGGAGAAATCCTACGTCATGCACGGGCAAAGGCGGGTGCATGGCAATGCACCCGGGGAAGAAGGCCCGGCGATCGAACTCTTCTGACGGAGAAGCCCGATGCCGATGGCAATGCTGCCCTGGCTCCCCCTTGTCCTGGCCGTGGTCTGCGCCGGCAAGTTCCATGATCCTGATCCATGGCCCGGAGCGAAGCGCCGCCGGCGCCGTCATCATGCTCGCACTGGGCTTCGCGGCTTTGGCGGCGTGGCTGTTTCGGATCACGCTTCGCAAGACGCCGCCGGCCGCGGTCGCGCCCCCCGTACTGCCGCTTTTACCCCCGCATGGGGAACACGCGGCGCCGTGGCGGCCGGAGCGGCGCCGGGATCCGCGCCGGGTGGTGGACCTCGCGGTCGAGATCGAATGGCACCGCGGCGGGCGCCACCCCTCGCGGTTGAAAGACATCTCACGCGGTGGCGCGCGGGCGCTCCACGCCCAGGGCGTGCCGGCCGGCCGGCGCGGACTGCTTCATGTTTCGGATTTCAACCTGCCGGTGCCGTTCACCGTGGTCGAATGGCGACAGGAAACAGGTCTGCATCTTCGCTTCGACCTCGAGGGCATGGGCCTGGACGCCGTCGAGAAGCAGCTCGATGTGCTGGTGTCGCGAGATTGATGGGGGGTGGGCGATGATCGGCGTCGTCCGTGACGAGGAAGAACGCGCGAGTCATCGCGGTGCCGCGGCGGCGGGGTTGTTGGGCGCCTTGGCGGAACGCTTACCGAATGCCACTGGCGGGTCTCAGCTGGGCGATTGGCGTCACGCCCGCGAAGTGACGGCGCGATAGATCGGCGCCACGCCACGATGCACGATGGGCACCAGCGCCGCCCCCACCGCAAGCCCGACCATGGCGGCCACGAGGGCCGTGGCGAACCATCCCGCGACGGCGCCGATCATGGGAAGAGCCGAGGCGGCCCAGGCCGCGGCCGCATGGGAAAGGTGGGAGGGTCCATCCACCCCGAACTCCTCCAGCCCATGGATGATGATGCCACCTCCCACCCAGACCATGGCCGCGGTGCCGACCACACCAAGGAGCGACAGGAATGGCGGCATCGCCAGCACCAGGCCCCGCCCCATCACGCGCACCGCGCCCAGGCGCGACCGCGCCATGGCGACCCCGGCATCATCGGCCTTCACGATCAGCGCCACCGCGCCATAGACCAGGATGGTGATGCCGATCCCGACCGCCGCCAGCACGGCCGCCTGGGTGACGAAGGAGGCCTCGGGCACCGTGGCCAAGGTAATGGCCATGATCTCGGCCGAAAGGATGAAATCGGTGCTGATCGCGCCGCGGACCCGCACATCCTCGAAGGCCTGGGCATCGACAGGCGCGGCCGCAACCAGCGTGGCCTTCGGATCATGTGGGAAGACCGCCGTTGCGATCTTTTCGGCGCCTTCGTAGCAGAGATAGGCCCCGCCCAGCATCAGCAATGGCGTGATGGCCCAAGGGGCGACCAGGCTCAGCGCCAGCGCCCCAGGAAGCAGGTAAAGCAGCTTGTTCTTCAACGAGCCGATGGCGATGCGCCGGACGATCGGCAATTCCCGCGCTGCCGCGAACCCCACCACATAGCGGGGCGTCACGGCCGCGTCGTCGATGACAACGCCCGCGGCCTTGGCGCCAGCCTTGGTCGCCTGCGCCGCCACGTCGTCGAGCGAGGCGGCCGCCACCTTGGCCAAGCCTGCGATATCGTCCAGCAGCGCGATCAGCCCTGTGCTCACAATGACCTCTTTGGTTCCGAAGACATCGGGTAACTCGGACGAACGGCCGAGGTTACGTCAGGGGGAACCGGATGGGTCGGATCTTCGGCGCACGGCAAAGGGCAACCCCCGGGGAGGTGAGAGGTTGTGCTGATGAAGTTGGGAATCGACAGATGATCTTGGCGGCAGGTGCGACGGTTGCGGTGATCGATGGGGAGAAGCTTCGGCTCTTCCGAAACACGGGCCAGGTGGGGGCTCTCAAGCTGGTTGCCCTGGAGGAGCCTGAACTCAGCGGTGAGAACAAGACGTCAGGCAGCCGGCACGCCAGCAGCGCGGCCAATCCGGATGACAGTCGCCTGGAAGAGGACAGTTTCGTGGCCGCGGTCGCCGGCTGGCTCAACACCCAGGCGTTGGGCAAGGGATTTGAGGCGCTCGCCGTCATCGCCGCGCCGAAGGCCTTGGGCGAGCTTCGCAAGCACTACCACAAGGCTCTCGAGGCGAAATTGGTGCTGGAGTTGTCGAAGGACCTGACGGGACATTCCGTCACCGATATCGAGGCGGCGCTCCACAACGTGTAGCCGCGCGCCGGCCCTCCTCGGCGCCCGAGCCACGGAGCGTCAGCGCCAACCCACGCCGCGCGCGCCGCGTCCCACGCCGTGGAAGCCGGGGCCCACGCCCCCACCCACACCGATCCAGTCGATGAAGAGGGTCGTCGCGCCACCGGCACGGGGCACGCTGCCCTGGATGGCGCGGTAGCGGTAGATGAGGTCCCGCCCCTCCAGCCGCGGATGACTGATGCGGATGATGGAGATGCCATTCTCCTCACGCCCCGGCTCGTAGACCGAAAGGCTGGCGTTGGGCGGGTCCGCCCCGAAATTGTCGGGCCCGGCGCGGGCCGTCCATTCCTCCAGATACGCCGCCATCGTCAGGTGTCCGGCGATGCGGTTCGGGCGATCCGTGAAAAATACGGTCTGCGGGCTGACGCCGACCAGGCGGATGCTGTCATCCGTCGCGGTCAGGCTTTCGGCCATCTGCACGAACATGAACTGGAGCGGCGCGGTCTGAGCGCGGACCAGGCTGGGCATGGCCAGCAGACCGCCAAGGCCGGCGAGGAAGGAACGACGCATGGGGTTCTCCCGTTTCGGTGAGGAACTGCCGGGGTGGGGCATGGACGTGCCATGCCCCGTTCGTGTCAGCGCCGCGCCGGGGCGGGTGCCGGCGTGGCTGGGGCGGGCGCAGCGGCCGGCGTGTGCCCCTCGGCACCGCGCGCTCGGGCGGCCATCAGCGCGCCGAAGTTGCGCACTGCTTCCGGCGTGACCGTGCCCTCGCCCAGATCCACGGTGATCCGACCGATCTGTCCGGTGAAGGTGAAGGGCACCTGGTAGTCGCGGTCATCGACCGGGGTGCCGGTGTCCATGCCCACGTCAAAGGTCTCATCCCAGGCGAAGGTGAAGGGCGTCGTCCGCGGCATCGAGGCCTGCGCCACCTGCTGCCCGTTCACGCTGAGCGTGCCCGCTCCGCCATGGGCGAAGGGGATGGGCCCCTGCGGCTGGAGCACGAAGTCGAAGACCAGCGTGTGGCGGCCCGGGGGAAGCGCCTGCGGCCCCTCCCATTTCGTGCGCTGGATGTTGAGGAGATTCATGGTGAAGACCGGCCGCCCTTCCCGCAGATAGAGCCCCCAGCCTGCGAAGCGGCCGCCCTGCGTGACCAGCATGCCATTGGCCCCCGCCTGCGGCACGTCGATCTCGGCCGTGATCCGGAAGGAGCGGTTGAGGATGTTCGGCGCCGCATTGGCCTGGGTGCAGCAGGAGGGCCCGGTATAGACGAATTGCCGCCGCCCCGCCGCCGGGCCGGGCCGTGCCACCAGCATGCCGGCCAACCCGTTGCCGTTCAGCGGGAAGACCTGGTTGCGCGTCGCCTCCATGGTGAAGAGCTCCTGCATCATGCGCAGGCGGTCCGGGAATTGCGCGGCCACGCTGCGGAACTGCGTGGGGTCATCAGCGAGGTTGTAGAGCTCCCAGGCGTAGCCGTTCATCGCGTCCTCGGGGCGCGGGGCGGTGCCCTCCCAGGGCGGCGCGGGCGGCGTCGTGCTGGCGATCCAGCCATCATGGTAGATGGCGCGGTTGGCCATGATCTCAAAATACTGGGTGCGACGCGTCGAGGGCGCCGCCGCGGCCGCCTGCGGAAAGGTATAGGCCATGCTTGTACCGGCCATCGGCACCTGGGTGATGCCGTTCACCGCCTGCGGCTGCGGGATGCCCGCCGCCTCCAGGATCGTGGGCACCACGTCGATCACATGATGGAACTGGTTGCGGATGCCGCCGCGATCGGTGATCCCGCGCGGCCAGGAGACGGCCATGCCGTTGCGCGTCCCGCCAAAATGCGAGGCGACCTGCTTGGTCCAGCGATTGGGCGTGCCGAAGGCCCAGGTCCAGCCCACGGCCATGTGGTTGTAGGTCTGGTCCGAGCCCCAGGCGTCATACCAGGGCATCTGCTGCTCGGCGGTCAGCGCCACGCCGTTGAAGTACATGACCTCGTTCGGCGTGCCCTGGAGCGAGCCCTCGGCGCTGCTGCCATTGTCGCCGCTGATGTAGATGATCAGCGTGTTGTCCCGCTGGCCCAGCCGCTCGATCTCGGCGATGACGCGGCCGATCTCGTGGTCCGTGTAGGCGAGGTAGGCGGCATAGACATTCACCTGCCGGATGAAGAGGCGCTTGGCCGCATCCGAGAGGCTGTCCCAGCGCGGCACGCTGTCCGGCCAGGGGGTCAGCTGTGCATTGGCGGGGATGACGCCCAGGCGCTGCTGGTTGGCGAAGATCGTCTCGCGCAGCTTCTCATAGCCGTCATTGAAGAGGTTCAGCGCCTCGATGCGTTCGATCCATTCGCGCGTGGGATGGTGCGGGGCATGCGTGCCGCCCGGCGCGTAATGGATGAACCAGGGCCGGCTCGGCGCGATCTCGGTATTGGTGCGGATATAGGAGATGGCGTCATCCGCCATCGCGGTGGTCAGGTTCCAGCCGCCCGGGGGCGCGCCGACATAGGGGTGGATCGGCGTGGTGTTGCGGAACAGGTTGCCCGGCTGCCACTGCGAGGTATCGCCGCCGATGAAGCCGTAGAAATAGTCGAAGCCCATGCCGGTCGGCCAATTGGTGAAGGGACCGGCGGCCGAGGCCTCCCAGGGCGGGACATTGTGGTTCTTGCCGAACCAGGCGGTGGCGTAGCCATTTTCCTGCAGGATGGCGCCGATCGTCGCCGTCGTCCGCGGGATGATCGAATTGTAGCCCGGGAAGCCCATGGACAATTCGCTGATGTTCCCGAAGCCCACCTGGTGGTGGTTGTGGCCGGTCAGCAAGGCGGCGCGCGTGGGCGAGCAGAGCGCCGTGGTATGGAAGGTGGTGTAGCGCAGGCCGCTCTCCGCCACGGAATCCAGCGTCGGCGTCGGGATCACGCCGCCGAAGGTGGAGGGGGCGGCGAAGCCCACATCATCCGTCAGGATCAGCAGCACATTGGGCGCATTGGCGGGCGGCATGATCTGCGCCGGCCAGGCGGGCTGGCTGTCCACCAGATTGGGCATGATCTGCCCGGTGAAAGGCAGGCCGGGCTGCGGCAATTGCAGCCCCTGCGGGGTCATCACCGCATTGGGCGCGCCGGGCGTGCCACGAACCTGCTGCGCCGTCGCCAGCGGCATCGCGGACAACAAGGCCATCGCCGGGAACAGCGCACCACGGATCAGCCGGGTCGTGACTTTCATGGACTCTCCTTCGCAAGGCCGCCTGTGCGCTCTGCTCATTTTTTACACTAGACGGGATTCGTGCCCTGGCCTGCAAGGGCCTTTGGATGCTCTCACTATCCAGGATGGGCGAATCACCCTGCCATACGCCGCAGCCAGGAGACCCCGGGGCCGGGCCTTGCGCCGCGCGTCGCCGAGGGGCTTTCGCCGAATTGCGCCCGGTAGTCCCGCGCGAAATGGCCGAAATGCCAGAAGCCATGCGCCAGCGCGACCGACTTGACCAAGGCAGGCTCCCCCCCTGCCCCACGCAACGCGCTCCGCGCGAGGACCAGGCGCCGGATCTTCAGATAGGTCTGCGGGCTCATGCCCGTGGTTGCCATGAAGGAATCATGCAGCTTGCGCAGGGAGACGCCGAGAACTGCGCAAAGCTGATTCCGGTAGATCGGCTGGCCCAGATGCGCCTGCAGGAAGTCATCGGCGGCGCGGACGACGCGATGGGCCTCGCGCGTTGCGCGCGGAATGGGCAGGAGGCGAGCCTGGTCCGTCAGCGTCTCGGCCAGCAATTCCTGCATGGATTGGGCAAGCCCCTCCGCACAGCCCGGCGCGAGGAGGACCTCCGGCAGGTCCTCCGTCATCTGGGCGGCGGCCACGGCGGCGCCCGCCAGTCGCTCCATCGGCCCGTCCGGCAGTGCGAGCAGACCAGACGCCCCCGGCCTGTGCATCGGCAGCGGCGCGAGTTCGCCAAGCGCCGCCAGCTGTGCCTCCGGGAGTGCGAGGGCAGCCCAGCTGACATCGCTCTCGCAATGGCCATGGAACTCGACCCCGCCCTGCGTCAGATAGGCATCGCCCCGCCCGGTCATCGTGGCATTCATGCGCACGGGCGCCCGGCTGCTCGGCAATTGCAGGATGACCACGGAAAGACCGGGCATCATGGCCCCGCGCGCGACGTGTGACCCCATGCGCGCCACCTGAAGCAGCAGCCCGCCGACCGCCAGAACCTGAAGCTTGGATTCGAAGGGCTGGCCGGGGAGCGGCAGATACTCGAACTGCCCGCCCTGCAGCGCGCCTGCGAAACCTTCGGGCTCTGTGAAGCGATGGCTGAAGCCAGCCACGGCAGGGATATCCGGCAAGGCGATCGCTCCGCGGGTCGCTGCCGGCTGGCATGGACCTTCGACACCAGCACGTAATCACGGCCGGGGCGGCGCGGGCAAGCCGATACGCCATCGGGCCACCTTCAGGGGTGGAACAAGCTTGCGGCTCCTTCGCGCCGCGACGAAGCCGGGCGGGCCGTGGCGCAGGGGCGTGGCGGCGCGTAGGGGCCAGCCGGCACGGGGTGCGTGTCATCCAGGGCCATCGCGATGATCCCGCGCCCGACCCGTTTGTGCGCTGCCGGATCGCCAGCCTAGGATCAGCGCCGCGACAGAAATGCGGGGATCGCCTCATCCGGCGAATGCCCCCTGAATGAAGGCGGTGCGACATGCGGCTTGCGAACAAGGTGCTCCTCATCACGGGCGGAGGCAGCGGCATCGGCCGCGCCACCGCCCTCCTGGCCTCGCGCGAGGGCGCCTCGGTCGCGGTCGCCGATCGTAATCTGGCTGCCGCGGAAGAGACCGTCTCCCTGCTGGCCGGGCCGGGCCTCGCCATCGGCATGGACGTCACCCTCAGCGCCGATTGCGCACGCATGGCCGATGAGACGGTGGCGCGCTTCGGCCGTATCGACATCCTCTGCAGCAATGCGGGCTACGGCATCCAGGGCGATGTGGTCAGCACGCGCGAGGAGGATTGGGAAGCGCTCTTCGCCGTCAATGTGAAGGGCGTCTTTCTCTCGGCCAAGCACGTCGTGCCTGTGATGCGCCCGCAAGGCGGCGGGGCCATCGTCAACACGGCATCCAACATCGCGATCATCGGCCTGAAGGACCGCGTGACCTATGTGGCCAGCAAGGGCGCGGTGGACAGCCTGACCCGCGCGATGGCGCTGGACCATGTGGCCGATGGCATCCGCGTGAATGCCGTGGCGCCCGGTCCCATCGGCAGCCCCTATTTCGACCGGATGATCGCCAACGCCGCCGACCCGGAGGAATTCAAGCGGGTGCTGAACTCGCGGAGCGCGATGAACCGCATGGGCCGGCCGGAGGAAGTGGCCCAGGTCGTGGTCTTCCTTGCCTCGGACGACGCCTCCTTCGTCACCGGCGCCACCTATGTCGTGGATGGTGGCGGCGTGGTGATGTAGCGCTCAGGCCGCGAGGAAGGGCAGCAACCGCTGCAGGAAAGCCGCTTGGCGCGTCTGCGGGTAGAAGTGCCCGCCCTCCGTCAGCGGCGCGAAGGCGGCGCCTGGAATGGCGTGCGCCGTCTCGCGCTGGTGGTGATGCGGGACGATCAGGTCATCCTCCGTGCCCAGCACCAGTGTGGGAACCGTGATGCGCGGCGGCAGCCCCGTGCCATCAAAGCCCAGCAGCGCGCCGATCCGCTCGGACCAGCGCCGCCGCTCCTCGGCCTCGCGCGCTTCGGACATCAGATCCGGCGCGGCGAAGTTTCCGGCCGCGACCAGCGCCTCGGCGGGGTAGCCGAGGAAGCGGCCCATCTGTTCATAAGCGGCGTAGCCGGCACGCTCGAGGATGGCGAGGCGCGTGGTGAACAGCGTGTCCAGGTAAGCGTCAGGCTTCAGCCAGCCGGCCGAGAGGACAAGGCGCGAGACGTCGCACATCCGCTGCGCCGCCATGGTGAGCACGATGGCCGCACCGGTGGAGTGGCCGCACAGCGCGACCGGCCCGCCCATCGCCGCGGCGACCGCCGCCGCATCCTCGGCCAGCGTGGTGATGTTCACCTCCGCCGTGCCGCGCGTGCTGGCGCCGACGCCGCGCTGGTCCAGCACAGCCACACGGAAATGCGGCGCCAACGCGGGCACGAGCTTCGACCAGAAGGCCGCCGTGCCCCCCAGGCCCGAGACGAGGAGCAGGCCCGGCCCCTCGCCCGTCATGGAGACGGCGAGTTCCGCGCCGTCCGGCCGGGTCAGCCTCAAGCGCGCGCCTTCGCGGCCTCGATCTCCGCCAGCAGCGCGCGGCCGTTGGGCGCATTGGCCAGGATGGTGTCATAGGCCGGGCGCGCCGCCGCCTTGAAGGGTGCCAGGTCGGGCTCAATGATGTTGATGCCGCGGCGGCGCACTTCCACGAAGCTCTCCTCGCGGAAGCGGTTGTAATAGGCCAGGCCCTCGGTGATCGCGGCCGGCACGCTTTCGCGGATCGCCGCCTGCACATCGGCCGGCAGCGCGGTGAAGCGCGAGCGCGAGGCGATGAGCACGGAGGGCAGCTGATGCGTCTTGGTCAGGACATAATGCCGGATCACCTCGACGAAACGGTCTGCGATCATCTGGTCCGGCGCCAGCTCCGCCGCATCCACCACGCCGTTCTGCAGCGCGAGGAAGAGCTCGGCATAGGCGGTGGGCGTCGGCTGCATGCCGAGGCTGCGATAGGCCTCGACATAGCCGGGCGACTGGATGACGCGGATCTTCAGGCCGCGCGCTTCCGCCAGATTGGTGAAGGGGCGGTTGGTCAGCACGCTGCGCTCGAAGAGGTTGAACCAGGAAAGGCCGACCATGCCCACCGGGTCCAGCAGCGTCAGCAGACGCTGGCCCATCGGACCCTGCATCAGGCGGTTGGCTTGCTCGTAGCTGTCGAAGAGCCAGGGCAGCGAGAGCACGCCCATGTCGCGGATGGTGTTCTCCAGTGAGGGCTGGCTGTTGAACATGAGATCAATCGCGCCGGTGCGGGCCGACTGGATCAGCCGCAGCTCACCGCCAAGCGCGGAGTTGGCGAAGACCACGATCTTCACACGGCCAGTGGTGCGCGCCTCCACCAGCTCCGAGAGCTTGGTTCCGGCGACGTGATAGGAGGATTGCTCCGAGAGCACATGGCCGAGGCGCAGCTCGGTCACCGCCTGCGCGCGCGCGACGAGGGGCGTGGCCAAGGCGCCAAGGGCCAGGGTGCGGCGGGGAATCGCGATCATGTCAGGGGGTTCTCCAGGGCGTTATCGCACCAGCGCCAGGGACAGCGCGGGCACATAGGTGATGATCATGAGGCAGATGATGAGCGTGGCGAGGAAGGGCAGCAGCGGCGGCATCAGCTGCTCCATCCGCAGCTTGCTGATGCTGCACGCGACGAACAGGTTCACGCCGACCGGCGGCGTCACCATGCCGACGGCGAGGTTCACCACGACGATCGTGCCGAAATGGATGGGATCGATGCCGAAGGCGATGGCCGCCGGGGCCAGCACGGGTGCGAGGATGATGATCGCCGCCAGCGTCTCCATGAACATGCCGACGATGAAGAGAAATCCGTTCACCAGCAGCAGAAAGACCAGCGGGCTCGCCGTCACCGCCGTCAGCCAGGCGGCGACCGCCTGCGGCGCTTGATAGGTCGTCAGCACATAGGCGAAGACGCTCGCGAAGGCGACGATGATGAGCACGATGGCCGAGGTCTTGGCGCTGCCGGCCAGGATGTCCGGCAGCTCCCGCCACTTCAGCTCCTTGTAGACGAAGAGGCCGAGGATCAGCGCATAGACGGCCGCCACCACCGCAGCCTCGGTCGCCGTGAAGATGCCACCATAGATGCCGCCCAGCACGATGATGGGCATGAGCAGCGAGAGTGCCGCCCGCTTGGTCGCGGCCCAGACATCGCGCGCGATCTCGCGCGGGGCGAAGCGCGTGGGGTCGCCATAGTTGCGCATGCTGGACTGCACGATGATCAGCCCCATCAGGCTGAAGCCGATGAGCAGACCGGGCAGGATGCCCGCCAGGAAGAGCGAGCCGATGCTCTCGCTCACCGTCACCGCGTAGATCACCATGGGGATGGAGGGCGGGATGATGACGCCGATCTCGCCCGAGGCCGCGACGATGGCCGCCGCATAGGGCTTGGGGTAGTTCCGCTTCGTCATCTCGGGCACGAGGATCGAGCCGATGGCGGCCGCCGTGGCGGAGGATGAGCCGCTGATGGTGGCGAAGAACATCGCCGTCAGCACGCCCGCCGCCCCCAGGCCGCCACGCACCCAGCCGACAAGCGCAGCCGCCAGGCCCACGAGACGCGTGGCCATGCCGCCCGCCAGCATGATACGCCCGGCCATGACGTAGAAGGGAATGGCGAGCAGGGTGAAGCTGTCCAGGCTCTCCAGCGAGGCCTGGGCGATGACGATCAGCGGGATGCGCTGCGCGTCGAGCGCGATGAGCGGCGCCATGCCGAGCGCGAAGCCGATCGGCACCGCGGCGGCGAACATGATCATCAGGGCGATGGCGGTGCCGATCATGGCTCAATCCCCCACGGCATCGAGGGCGCCGCGCGGGTCACTGCCCTCGATGATGCAGGCGAGGAGGAAGCCCGCGATGTTCATCACCATCAGTCCCGCCCCGATGGGCAGGGACATGAAGACATACCATTTGGAGAGGCCGAGCACCGGGCTGGTCTCGATCTCGCCGATCTCCGCGAATTCCAGGCCGAGGATGACCAGCAACACGGCGAAGGCGGCGCAGGCCAGATAGGCCAGCACCTTGATCGCCATGCCCAGCACGCGCGGCACCGCATGCGTCACGAGGTCGAGCGCGATGAGCTCGCCATGGCGCAGCGCCCAGGCCGCGCCGAGGAAGACCGTCCAGATCATGGAGAAGCGCGCCACCTCCTCCGTCCAGGCGGCGGAGGCGTTGAAGCCGATCAGTGGCAACACGAAGCGCACGATCACCTGGCCCAGCGCGCCCACCGTCATCATGAGCAGCAGCAGGGCGAGCACGTATTTGAGCGCCTGGTTCACGGCATCGATGCCCGCAAGGATGACTCTCACGGGCGGCCCGCCTTCTCGAGGTGGCCGCGCAGGGCCGCGATGGCACGGTCCCGCCGCTTCTGGCGCGCGGGCAACTCACTCAGCGGCAACTGGGCGCGCAGACCTGCTTCCAGCTTGTCCACCGCGGCGGGCGTCAGCGCCTGGGCCGCGCCGCGATCCCTGGCCACGTCGTTCAGGATGTAGCCGAAGAGCTCCATGTATTGCCGGACGCCGCCGAGCGCATTCAGGTCCACGCCCGCGAAGGGGCCGATGACCGCCCAGCGCAGGCCGAAGCCATGGGTCAGCGTCGTGTCGGCATCTTCGGGGCTGATGACGCCGTCGCGCACCAGCGCCACCATCTCGTTCAACATGGCGGCCTGGATGCGGTTCATGGCGAAGCCACTGATCTCGCCATGCACGCGGATCGGCTTCTGGCCGACCGCTTCCATCACCCGGTAGGCCTCCGCCAGCGTCGCTTCCGAGGTGCCGGGATGGCTTACGATCTCCGTCACCGGCAGCAGGAAGGGCGGTGTCAGGGGATGAACCACGATGAAGCGATCGGGCCGCGCCAGGACCGACGCAAGTGCCGCCTGCGAAAGGCCGGAGGTCGAGGTGGCGAGGATGGCGTCCGCTCGCATCGCGGCCTCGACGCGGGGCAGGACCTCCTGCTTGATCGCGAGGTCCTCCTTCACCTGTTCCTGCACCCAATCCACGTCGCCGACGGCCTCGGCCAGATCGGCATGAGTGGTGATGCGCGCGGGGCCGCCCGGCAGACCCGCGATGGCCGAGCCTTCCAGCGCCTCGAAGACGGCGGCGACGCGCGCCGGAAACCGCTCCAGCGCGGCGGCATCGCCATCCCAGACGCGAACCGTGCAGCCCGCACGGGCGAAAACCACGGCCCAGGCCGTTCCGATGGTGCCGGCGCCGATCAGCGCCACAGAGGGCAAGGCGCTCATTGGATCGGCGAGAAGCTGGAGGGCGTCAGGATGCGCGTGTTCTGCACATCCAGGTAATCCGCGACCATGGCGAGATAGGCCTGCCATTCCGGGTCGGCCAGCATGGCGGCGCGGCGGCGCGCGCGGTCATCCAGGCCCTCATAGCCCCAGAGGGCCACGACGTGGTTCAGCTCACCGATCTCGGTGGTGAAGTAGCCCAGGAACTTGCCCAGGTGTTTCACCTGCAGCGGCAGGCCGTGCTTCTCATAAGTGCTGACAAAGAGCCCGAGCTTGCCGGGCTTCAGGCGATAATCCCGCTCCTCGACGATCATGCGCTCACGCTTTCGGGGGAAGCGTGCCGAAGACCGTCTCGGCCTCGATCTGCAGCACGTCCGCGGGGCGCGGGAAGTTCGGCGGCTGGGGGTCGCCCGGCTTCCGCTCGCGCCCGATGCGGGCGAAAAAGGTCTCAAGGCCGCCGGGCATCATCAGCCACATGAAGGTCATCGGCCCGTCATCGCTGGCCTGGAAGCGGTGCGAGCGGTTCTTGCCGAGGAAGATGCAGGTGCCCTTCTGCATCGGCACCTTGTCCGTGCCGTTCAGCAGCGCCTCGCCCTTGCCTTCCAGCACGAAGATCACCTCCTCATTGTCGGGGTGTACGTGTTCGCGCACGAAGCAGCCGGGATCCACCAGCTGCGTGCCCATGGACAAAGGCGTCTCCGCGCCGATCTCGTTCGACGCCAGCATGCAGCGCACGAAGCCATTGGCCGGCACAGGCTGCCAGAAGGAGCGCGCATCATCCGGCTGGACGACCACCAGGGGTGCGAGGGTTTCGGACATCAGGGGTTCCTCCTGCGGGGGATGATGGGGAAGGCGCGCGCGGGCGCCAGCAAGGTGGTCAGCGCCTCGGCGCGGCGGCCGATATGCCGGGCCAGGATGTCCGCGCCGGCCGCGGCGTCGCGCGCCACCAGCGCTTCCAGCAGCGCGTCATGCTCGTCGAAATTCAACTCGGGGCGCGGCCCGGTGGCATAGGCCCAGCGGATGAAGGTGGTGCGCGCATTCACCTCGCCCAGCATGCGCAGCAATTCCTGGTTGCCACCGAGCGCGCAGAGCGCCTCATGGAAACGGACATCCTCGCCCACCATCGCCGCACGGTCGTTCATGCGGTTCGACTGCCGCAGGGCGGCCCGCCAGGAGCGGCGGAGCGCGGCGATATCCGTGGCCTTCGCGCGCGCGCAGGCCTGCTGGAAGCCCGTGACCTCGAGCGCGGTGCGAACCTCGTAGAGGTCCATCGCTTCCTTGAGATCGAGGTCACGCACATAGAAGCCGTGCCCGCCCCGCGCGAGGACGAGGCGCTCGGCGGCCAGGCGGTTCAGCGCCTCTCGCACCGGCGTGCGTGAGAGCCCCAGGCGCTCAGCCAGATGGACCTCATTGAGCCGTTCTCCCGGGCGCAACTCGAAGATCAGGAGCATGCCCCGCAGGGCTTCATAGGCCATGTCGCCGGCGCTGCATCGCGCGGGCTCGGCTTTCGGCGGCGGGGCTTTGGCAGCGCGCATCGCGTCAGCATTATGCAACACTGTATGCAATGCAAGCGGATTCAGGCGGAGGGCGCGGCCGTGCGCAGATAGGCGACGACCATCTCCCCCAGCATCTCCTCATAGGCACTGATGCGCTCCGGCCGGAACAGATCGCCGGCAAAGGCGGCCGACAGCGTCCAGCGATTGGCGCAGTAGAAATACCCCAGGCCCGACATCGCGACGTAAAGCGCCGTCACATCCACATCCTCGCGGAACAGGCGTTGCGCGCGCCCTGCGGCCAGCAGGCGCTCTATCGTGGCGAAGAGCGGATTATAAAGCCGCGGGATGGTGGTGGCGGCGCGCAGGTGGCGTGCGCGGTGCAGGTTCTCCTCATTCATCAGCGCCACGATCTCGGGATGCGCGCGGAACAGCCGGAAGGTGTCATGCGCCAGGCGCCGCATGCCCTCCACTGGGCCCAGCGCATCCAGCGCCGTCTCATCCTGGCCAGCACGCAGCAGCGCGTAGACATGCTCGAGCGCCGCGACCCACAACCCTTCCTTCGAGCCGAAGTGATGAAAGACCAGGCCCTTCGCGACCTCGGCCCCGCGCGCGATGACATCCATGCGCGCACCCGCCAGCCCTTTCTCCGTGAATTCGCGGACGGCGGAGGCGAGGATGGCGGCCTTCGCGGCCTCGGCATCGCGCGTGCCGCGTTTTCGTCGTTGACGGAGGGCCATGATCCGGATCATCCTTCCCGCTATTGACCATCTGGTCAACATAAATGCAGGCCCTCCCCCCAGGAGTTCGACCGGAATGCAGGCACGCATCGGCGTGGATGTCGGCGGCACTTTCACCGATGTGGTGCTGGCCCTTCCGGGTGGGCGCATCGTCGTCAACAAGACGACCACCACGCCGCAGGATCCCGGCGAGGGCGTGGCCGCCGGCATCGCCGCCGTGATCGCCGAGGCGGGGCTGGATGCGCGGCACGTCACCGAGATCGTGCATGGCACCACCGTCGCCTCCAACACCATCCTGCAGAAGGCAGGCGCCCGTACGGGCCTGCTGACGACGCAGGGCTTCCGCGACGTGCTGGAGATCGGCCGCATCCGCACGCCCGGCATGTTCGACATGGCCTGGCGCAAGCCCGAGCCGCTGGTGCCGCGCCGTTGGCGGCTGGAAGCGCGCGAGCGCATCGCGGCCGATGGCAGCATCGTCACGCCGCTCGACGAGGAGGGGGTGCGCGATGCTGCCGCCTTCTTCCTGACCGAAGGCGTCGAGGCCGTGGCGATCTGCTTCATCAATTCCTATGCGCATCCCGCGCATGAGCGGCAGGCCGCGGCTGTGTTGCGCGCGGCCGCGCCGCAGCTCCTCGTCACCGCCTCCTGCGAGGTGCTGCCGGAGATCAAGGAATACGAGCGCACCAGCACCGCGGTCGTGAACGCCTATCTGCTCCCGGCCATGCGCGGCTATCTCTCGCGCCTGCAGGAGCGGCTCTCGGCCATCGGCATCACCGCCCCCGTGCAGGTCATGGCGTCCAACGGCGGCATGATCGGGCTGGATGCGGCGCGGGAGCGGCCGGTTTTCGCCGTGGGGTCGGGGCCCGCCGGCGGCGTCGCGGGTGCCGCGCGTCTGGGCGCGGGCATCGGCGCGCCGGACCTGATCGTCTTCGACATGGGCGGCACCACGGCCAAGGCCGCGATCATCGAAGGCGGCCAGCCCTCCCTGGTCACGGAATACGAGTTCCGCGACGGCATCAGCACGCCCTCCCGCTTCGTGAAGGGCGCCGGCTACATGCTGAAGGTGCCCGCCATCGACATCGCCGAGGTCGGCTCCGGCGGCGGCTCCATCGCGCGCATTGATGCGGGCGGGCTTCTGGTCGTCGGGCCGCGGAGCGCGGGGGGCGATCCGGGCCCGGCCTGCTATGGGCGCGGCAATGCCGAGCCCACCGTCACCGACGCCAACATGGTGCTGGGCTATCTCAATCCCACCGCCCTGGCCGGCGGCTCGCTGCGCGTGGAAGCGGAACTCTCGCGCGCCGCCATCGCCGCAGGGATCGCGGAGCCGCTGAAGCTTACCGTCGAGGAGGCCGCGCATGGCATCCGGCAGATCGCCAACGTCAACATGGCGCGCGCCATCCGCGCCGTGACGGTGGAGCGCGGCAAGGACCCGCGTGATCTCGCTCTCATGGCCTTCGGCGGCGGCGGCCCGCTGCATGCGGTGGACGTGGCGCGCCTGCTCGGCATCCGCCGCGTGCTGATCAGCCCGGTGGCCGGCGTCTTCTCCGCCGCCGGCATGCTGGCGGCCGAGGCCGTGCATGAATTCGTCCACCCGCTGCTCATGCCGCTCGCGCAGGTAACGGCCACACAGCTTGAGGCCGCGCGACAGGGCCTGGCGCAAGGCGGCCACGCCGCCCTCGCCCATGAGGGCTATGCCGCGGAGACGGTGCAACTGCGTTTCGCGGCCGACCTGCGCTACGCCGGCCAATCCTCGCAGCTGACGGTCCCGGTGGGCGACTTCGCCGTGGCAGCGCTCCACGCGGGGTTCGAGCGCCTCTATGGCGAGACCTTCGGCTACACTTCGCCCGGCGAGGCGGTCGAGCTCGTGAATCTCCGCCTCTCCGCGGTCGGGAGGGCGGCGGGCCGCATCGACTTCCCCTCTCTCTCCCTCGATGCGCGCGCGCTGGCCGGCGCGGTCGGCGAGCGCCTCGTCTCTTTCGCGCGCGGGGCTGCCCCGGTGCCGACACGCCTGCTGCCCCGCGCCGCGCTGGCCGATGGCCCTGTTCAGGGCCCCGCGATCCTGGAAAGCTACGACACGACGATCATCGTGCCCCCCGGCTGTACGGCGCGCGCGGCGGGCTCCGGCACCGTGGTCATCGACATGGAGGCGGCCGATGTCTGAGGATCCCATCACCTTCGCCGTCATCAAGAACGCGATGGACGCGATCGTGGATGAGGTGGCCTACACCGTCATCCGCACTGCGCGCTCCGAGATCGTGAAGGACGTGATGGACTACAGCGCCGCCATCTGCGACGCGAAGGGCGAGATGGTCGCCCAGGCCAAGACCATCGCCCAGCACCTCGGCGCCATCCCCGAGGCGATGGCCGCGGTGAAGGCGCGCTGGGGCAATGACCTGGCGCCCGGCGACGCCGTCGTCATGAACGACCCCTATTCGGGCGGCATGCACCTGCCCGACATCTTCATGTTCTACCCGGTCTTCGAGGCGGGCGAGCTGCTCGCCTGGACCGTGGTGATCTGCCACCACACCGACATGGGCGGCCGCGTGCCTGGCTCCAACGCTGCCGACAGCACGGAGATCTACCAGGAAGGCATCCGCATCCCGCCGCTCAAGCTGTATCGCGCGGGCGTGATGGATGACACGCTTTCGGCGATGATCGCGCTCAATGTCCGCGTGCCGGAGATCGTGCTGGGGGATTTGCGCGCGCAATACGCGGCCTGCCAGGTGGGCGCGCGCGAGCTGGGCGCGCTGGTGCGCCGCTACGGCGCCGATGGCATGCGCGGGCACCTGGCCGGCCTGCTCGACTATGCCGAGCGCATGGCGCGCGCCGAGATCGCCACTTGGCCCGTGGGCACCTACGGCTTCACCGACCATATCGACAGCGACGGTCTCTCGGATGAGCCAGTGCCGCTGAGCGTCGCCATCACGGTCGTGGGGGACGGCACGTTGAAGGTGGATTGGGCTGGCTCCTCGCCGCAGGTGCGCGCCGCGATCAACTCGACGCTCTCCTTCACCAAGTCCAACAGCTTCCTCTCCGTCCGCTGCGCGCTGCGTGGCGACATCCCGAACAATGCCGGCGTCTTCCGCTGCATCGAGGTGACGGCGCCGGAAGGCTGCGTGCTCAACCCCATCTCCCCTGCCCCGGTCGCGGCCCGCGCGCTGACCGGCTATCGCGTGATGGACACGATGTTCGGCGCACTCGCGCAGATCGTGCCCGACATCATCCCTGCCGCCGGCGAGGGCGGGAACACGGTCGTCTGCCTCGGCGGCCGCCACCCGGACAACCGGCCCTTCATCATCGTGGACATGATCAGCGGCTGCTGGGGCGGGCGCCCCGACCAGGATGGCATCGAGGCGATCACCAACCCCTCGCAGAACCTCTCCAACACGCCCGTCGAGGTGCTGGAGCGCCAGCATCCCGTGCGAAT
>JAESGX010000230.1_pt1 | contig 33268 bp, 33 predicted proteins | sample 9269801 | NCBI WGS metagenome assembly JAESGX01 (sample SAMN16773122, study PRJNA677054) | algae metagenome | isolation source: Pleurocapsa minor GSE-CHR-MK-17-07R and co-occurring heterotrophs from wet... | place: USA: Lower Calf Creek Falls, Grand Staircase Escalante National Monument, UT ... | reverse complement strand
ATGGGAGGGGCCATAGACCCCATAGGCCTCGGGCGTCGCGCCGATCAGGTAGGTCTGGCGGTCCCAGCGCATCACCGGCAGCTGGCGCGCGGCATCGGCCAGCGCCTCGCGTCCCTGCGGCCCGCATTCCAGCGGCGCGCCCTTCACGACGGCCTCCAGCAGGATGCGGGCGATCGGGTCCGTCTCCTCCCCCCGGCTGCCCTGGGTGAGGGTCGCGAGCGTGGCGGCCCGCGCGCCGGCATGGCGCGCGACCTCGGCGACCAGTGAGCCCAGGATCGGACGCGGGCCGATCTCGATGAAGAGATCCGCCCGCTCCAGCGCGACCGTCACGGCATCCTGGAACAGCACCGGGGCGCGGATGTTGGACCACCAATAGGCGCCATCCAGCTCGGGGCCCGCAGCCTCGGCCCCGGTGACGGAGGAGACCATGGGGATGCGCACGGGCCCGGGCGCCAGCTCCGCCAGGGCGGTGATGGTCTCGTCGCGCCCGGGGTCGAGGATGCGGCTGTGGAAGGGATAGGCCACGTCCAGCGTGACGGAGGCGATCCGGGCGCGCCGGGCGGCGCGCAGCACCTCGGCCAGCGCCTGGCTGCCGCCGGAGAGGGTGGTGGAGCTGGGCGCGTTGCGCGCCGCGATCTCGACCTCGGCGGTGCCGACCTCGGCGATGATCTCGGCGGCGCGGGCCGCGTCACAGGCGAGGACGGCCATGCCGCCCATCCCCTGCACCGCCTCCTGCCCGGCGCTGCGCACGACGATCAGGCGGGCGGCATCCTCGGGCGTGAGCGCGCCGGAGACGGCGGCGGCCGCCACCTCGCCCACGGAATGGCCGAGCACCACGGCCGGGCGCAGCCCCTCGGCCGCCAGCGCCGCGCAGAGCGCGAGCTGGATGGTGAACAGCAGCGGCTGCATGGCGCTGGTGGCGGCCAGGCGCTGGGCCACATCCTCGGCCAGCATGGTCTCCAGCGGGCAGATGCCGCCGGCGGCGCGGATCCGCGCGGCCCAATCGTCGAAGGCCTCGCGGAAGGCGGCGTTGCCGCGATAGGCGGCGCGGCCCATGCCAGGCCATTGCGTGCCATTGCCGGAAAACACGAAGGCCACGCGCGCCTGGCGGGCGATGGCCTCGCCCAAAGCGAGGTCGGGGCGCGGCACTTCGGGTTCCATCAGGGCCTGGGCCACGGGCCCGCCCTGCGCGAGATCCAGCACCAGGCGATGCGGCAGCAGGTCCCGCCCCGCCTGGGCGGCGGTGGCGACGGCGGCGGCGCCCAGCCGCTCGATCGGGTCGAGATAGGCGGTCACGAGCTGGCGCAGCGCCGCCTTGCTGTGGGCGGAAATCACCAGGTAGCGGGCCGGCGCCGCCTCGGGCGCCGCCGCGGCGCGCTCCGGCGCGCTGCCGATGATGGCGTGGGCGTTGGTGCCGCCGAAGCCGTAATTGCAGAGCCCGGCGAGCAGCGGCCCGCTCGCCGCCAGCTCGACGGCCTGTGCCGCCGGCGCGAGGCCGAGGCCCATGACGTCAATGTCGGGGTTCAGCTCCTCCAGGTAGAGCGTGGCGGGGTAGCGCCGCCGCTCCAGCGAGAGGACAAGCTTCGCCATGCCAGCCATGCCGGAGGCGGATTCCAGGTGGCCGATATTCGACTTCACGGAGCCGATGGGCAGCGGCGCCCGGCGATGCCGCCCGAGCGACTCCCCGATGGCCCGCGCCTCGATCGGATCGCCGACGCGGGTGCCGGTGCCATGCGCCTCGACGAAGGCCAGCGCATCGGGCGAGATGCCGGACTGGCGGTAGAGTGCCGCCAGCAGATCCCGCTGTCCCGTGAGGGAGGGCAGGGAGATGCCGTTGGTGCGCCCGTCGGAATTCACGCCGATGGCGTGCAGCACGGCGCGCGGCGCGCCGGCCATCCCCGCATCGGCGCGGGCCAGGATGAGCGTGACGGCGCCCTCGGCCCGCACATAGCCATCCCCCTGGGCGGAGAAGGGGCGGCAGCGCCCGGTGGGCGAGAGCATCCCGGCGCGCGAGAAGCCGATGAAGGGCGCCGGCGAGGAGAGCATGTTCACGCCGCCGACGATGGCGAGCTCGATCCGCCCCGCCTCCAGCGCCGCTGCCGCCTGCGCCAGCGCCACCACTGAGGAGGAGCAGGCGGTGTCGAGCGTCAAGCTCGGGCCCTTGAGGTCGAAGGCGTAGGAGATGCGGTTCGACACCATGGCCAGGCTGTTGCCGGTCATGAAATGCGCATCGAGGGCGGAGACGTCGAGCAGCGGCACATCCGCGTAGTCGGTGGCCGAGGCCCCCATGAAGACGCCGACCTGCCGGCCGATCAGGCGGGAGGGGGCGATGCCCGCATCTTCCAGCGCCTCCCACGTCACTTCGAGAAGGACGCGCTGCTGCGGGTCCATCTGCTCCGCCTCGCGGCGGGACATGCCGAAGGCGGCGGCGTCGAAGGCCATGCCGTCCCGCAGGTATCCGCCGGCGAAGGTGTAGGTGGTGCCGCGCGCACCCGGGTCGGTTGTGAGGAAGCGCTCCGGCCGCCAGCGATCGGCGGGGGAGATGTCCTGTACGGAGGAGCCGCCGGATTCCAGCAGCGCCCACAGCTCCTGGAGGCTCTCCGCCCCCGGCAGCCTGACGCTGAGGCCGAGGATATGGAGGGGGGTGGGGAAGTTCAGGATCAACGCGGTTTCCAGCAGGGCTGAGGTGACGAAGCGGGGCGGAACGAGACCGCCCTCGGGCGGTGTGGTGTGCAGGCAGGTTGTGGCCGGTCAGCCTTGGAATGTGGCGGATCTGGCCTGCCCGATCAGCTTGTCATCCCCCTTCCCCGACCGGCATCCATTCGACTGGCCGCTCCCCACCAGGCCCTCTCGGCTGGAACGACAGGCGCGCCGCGCTTTGCCTCTCCGTCACTTTCGGATACGCTATTTCGGTCGTTCGTTTCAAGTTTTGAAGATCCCCGTATCCTGCCCAGGGGGCCTCTCGACCCAGGAGCCCGCACGGTGAACGAGGCGCGACCTGCTCCGCATCAAGCTGCCCGCGCACCCCATATCAAGGATCCGCCGGGCCCGGGCTGGGCGCTGGTCACCGGGGGTTCCAGCGGCATCGGCGAGGCCCTGGCCACGGCGCTGCGGGCACGCGGCTGCCATGTCGTCCTCCTCGCGCGGGATCCGGGGCGGCTCGCCGCCGCCGCCCTCCGCCTGGGGGAAAAGGGTGTCGAGAGCCTGGCGCTGGATGTGGGGGATGGCCCGGCGGTCGCGGCCGCCATGGCCGCGCTGATCGGCCGGCTGGGCCCACCCCGCTGGGTGGTGGCCAGCGCCGGCATCGCCCTGCCCGGCCGCTTCCTCGACCAGCCGCTCGCCGAGCACGAGGCGCAGTGGCGCACCAATTACCTCGGCAGCCTGCATGTGGTGCATGCCCTGGCACCCTCCATGGCGCGGGCCGGGCGTGGCCAGGTCATCCTCATCTCCTCGGCCGCGGCGCTGGGCGGCTTCGCCGGCTATGCCGCCTATGCGCCCTCGAAATGGGCGCTTCGCGGCCTGGGCGACATCCTCTCGCTCGAACTCGGGGCGCATGGGGTGCGGGTGCTGACCGCCTTCCCCCCCGATACCGACACGCCCCAGCTGGCCGAGGAGAGCGCCCGACGCCCGGCCTTCACCGCCCGCTTCGCCGCGGGCGGCCGGCCGCTCACCCCCGCTTTCGTCGCCGAGCGCATCCTGGCCGCCGCGGACCGGGGTGCGCGGCATGTGGCGCCGGGCTTTGGCGCCAGCCTACTGCTCTGGGCCGGGCGGCCCTGGGCGCGCTATCTGGAGGCGGCGCAGCGCCGGCTGCTGCGCCAGCACCCCGAGGATTCCCGCTGACGTGAAGCGCCTCTCCCTCCAGCCGCCGATCATCGAGGAAGCGGGCCCCGGCTGGCTCATCCCCGCGCATCCGCAGCCGCTCGCGGAGCCGCCGGGGGGCCTGCGCCTCGCCCTCATGGCGCGGCACAGCCTGCTCGGCCTCTGGACGCAGGCAAGCTACGCGGCGCGCGACTTCGCCTACCCGCTGCTGCGCCGCCAGGTCTGCGTCTTCAACGACCCCGCCTCCATCAAGGCGGTCTTCGTCACCGGCGCCGAGCGGTTCGAGCGCAAGGGCGCCATGATGCGCCGGGCCCTCTCGCCCCTGCTGGGCGACGGGCTGTTCATCTCGGATGGCGAGACCTGGCGGCGGCGGCGGCCGCTCGTGGCCGACATCGCGCACAAGACCCAGGTGCCCTTCTACGCGCCGATGATGACCGGTGCGACGGCCGAAATGCTGGCCGGCTGGCATGATGGCGCGGAGATCAGCCTTCTGCCGGCCATGGCGGAGCTGACAGCGCAGATCATCGCGCGCTCGATCTTCGGCACGCGGCTGGGGGCGGGCGCGCTCTCCGGCATCGTGCAGGGCTTCGGCCGCTACCAGGCGGGGATCGACAGCTTCAACCTGCCCTTCTTCCTCGGCGCCGCCGAGGGCTGGCCCGTTGGCCGCGGCAGGGCCATGCGCGAAGCGATCGCCGAGGTGCATGACGTGGTGGAGCATGTGATCACCGAGCACGTCGCCGGCCGCGGCGAGCACGGCTCCATGGTGGACCTGCTGGTGCGGCGCATGCAGCGCAGCCCGGAGCTCGGCCTCGACGCGCAGGCCCTGCGGAACGAGGCGGCGACCATCTTCATGGCCGGGCACGAGACCACGGCGGCGACGCTGACCTGGGCCTTCTACCTGCTCGCCAAGGCGCCCTGGGCCGAGGCGCGGCTCCAGGCCGAGCTGGATTCCGTCCTGGGCGACCGCGAACCCACGGCCGAGGACGTGTCCCAACTTCCCTATGCCCGCGCGGTGATCGAGGAGGCGCTGCGCCTCTATCCGCCCGTGCCCATCCTGCCCCGCCAGGCGCGGGAGGCGACCGAGGTGGGGGAGATCGCGGTGGAGAAGGATGCGCTGGTCCTGGTGGTGCCCTGGATCCTGCACCGCTCGCCCGACCTGTGGGACAGCCCCATGCATTTCCGTCCCGAACGTTTCCTCGAAGGCGCACCGGTGCCCTACAGCTACATCCCCTTCTCGGCCGGGCCGCGCATCTGCGCCGGGCTGAATTTCGGCCTGACCGAGGCGATCCTCTGCCTCGCCATGGTGGCCCGGGCCTTCCGGCTGCGCGTCGACCCCGCGTTCCGGGCGGAGCCGGTCTGCCGCCTCTCGCTCCGGCCACACACGCCCATCCGGGCCCGGCTGGAGCGCCGCGCATGAGGGAGGAGACCGACCCCGCCGCCACCCTGCCCGACCGGCGCGCGCCGACCCTTCGCAACTGGCTGCTCGATGCCTGGGAGATCGCCCAGTATTTGGTCTTCCGGCACATGCCGCTCGACCTCGGCCCGCGCCTCGCCGCCCCCGGCATCATTGCCTATATCCGCCGTGAACGGCCCTGGGTGCTGGAGCGCGCGCGGGCCAATCTGAAGCGGCACCGCCCCTGGGCGAGCGACGCGCAGATCGAGGCCTGGGTGGACAGCTTCCTCGACAATATCGCCCACTACATCGGCGAGACGCCGAATATCGGACGCTACATGGCCGCCGGGCGCATCGAGCTGCCCAACCCTGAGCGCGCGAAGGCGATCCGCAAGCGCGGGGGAATCGTGGCGCTCTGCCTGCACACCGGAAACTGGGAAGTGATGCTGGAGGGGCTGAAGGCCGTGGACATGAGCGCGGCCTGCGCGCCCATCGAGTGGGAGACACGCGGCCAGACCTGGGTCATCAACGACCTGCGCCGCCGCAACGGGCTGCGCTACCTCAGCATGGACCATGGCGGCGTGCGCGCGGCCTACAAGGAGGTCAAGGAGGGCGGGCTGCTCGCCATCTTCGTGGACGAGGCGCGCAACGGCAGGCTCATGGCGCCCTTCTTCGGCCGCCCGCCGCATGCCGAAGGCAACCTCGGCATCGCCGCCAAGCTGGCGCGCCGCACCGACGCCTCCCTCGTGCTGTGCTACGTGACACGCCTGCCGCAGGGACGCTTCCGCGTGACCTTCAGCGACGTGATCGAGCTGCCGCAGGAATCCAAGGGCGTTCTGGACGACGTCGCCTTCCTCAACGGCGTGATCGAGCCGGTGGTGCTGGAGCATCTGGAGCAATGGTTCTGGCTCGATGACAGTTTCTGACGCCCCGGTCGTCGTCGGGCCGCTTCTGCCGGGCCCGGTCGGCGACCAGGTGCTGGACCTGGCCGCCACCGGCCGCGCCGGCCTTGCAGCGTTGCTTGGCGATGACGCGCAGCGCCACGCGCTGTTCCGGCCCGGCATCCGCGCGGATCGCTTCCTGGTGGCGACGGTGGGGGGCGCGCTCGCGGGTTATCTCAGTCTCAAACATGCGGGGCGGGGGCCCTTCGCGCCCGGACCGCGCGATTTCATCCGTTGCCATGGCTGGCGGCGCGGCCCCTGGGCCTGGGCCGTGTTCTCCGCCATCGAGGCGCGCAGCCGGGGCGGACGCGGCGCGGCCTATCTCTACGGCCTCGACGTGCTGGAGGCGTTTCGCGGCCGGCGGCGCTTTCCGCCCGATGGCGTGGGCGGCGCCCTCCTCGCGGCCGCGATCCGGCAGACCGCCGCACTCGGCCTCGCCGCACTCGACATGGAGACGCGCAATCCGGCCGCGCGCGCGCTGATGACGCGCATGGGCGCCCGGCCGGTGCAGGCGGCGCGGCTCTCCTTCACCGGCCTGCTGATGGCCACCGCCGGCGATTACGAGCGGCTGCGCATTCCCATCGCCGCGCCATGAAACCCCTCGCACTCGATGTCTCGCGCCTGCTCTGGCGCGCGGTGCGGGCGGCCCCGGGCGGGATCGACCGGCTGGAGCTGGCCATGGCGCAGCATCTGCTGCGCGAGGAGCCGACGGCCCGCTTCGTCTTCACCGATGGCGGCGTGATCCGCTCGCTCAAGCCCGCTTTGGCGCGCCGGTTGATCGACGGCGCGGCCCAGCGCTGGGCCGGCCACCCGCGCGATGCCGCCTGCGGCCGCGTCACGGCCTATCTCGGCGGGAAGGAGGATGCCTTTCCCCCGGCGCGTGCCCGCCTGGCGGACCGCCAGGTGCCGCTGGTGGATCTGGGGCGCAGCCTGCTGGCGGGGCTGCTGTATCGCCGCGGCGGGCTGCGCGCGGAGGAGCCGGAAGCGCTGCAGGGCAGCGTCTATCTCAACCTCTCGCACCGCAACCTCGACAATGCGAAGCTTTTCGCCGCGCTCTCCCGCGCGGAGCACCTGCTCTGCTACCTGCATGACGACATCCCGCTGCGGCAGCCCGCCATGGCGGCGCCCGGCAGCGACCAGCGCTTCCGCCGCATGCTGCGCCACCTGGGCGAGCGGCCGGTGCGCATCGTCACCAACTCCGCCGCCTCCCGCGCGCGCATCATGGACAGCGCCGCCGCGCATGGGCTGCGTTTCGCGCGGATCGAGGTGGTGGCACCCCCGGTCACCGAGCTTTTCACCGAGCGCGCACCCCGCCCCGCCACCAGCCGCCGCTTCTTCCTGGTTCCCGGCCTGATCACCACGCGCAAGAACCTGGCCTTGCTGGCCGAGGCGGCGCGCGCCCTGGCGCCGTCGCCGGGCTTCGACATCATCCTGGCCGGCGCCCCCGGGCTGGACGCCGCCGAGGTGCTGGAAGGCCTGGGCGAGCTGCCGCCGGGCGTCCAGCTGCTGCGCGCGGAGGGGCTGAGCGACCACGCCATGGCGCGGCTGGTGCGCGCGGCCATCGCCGTGCTGGCGCCCTCCCTGGAGGAAGGATTCGACTATCCGGTGCACGAGGCGCTGGCCTCGGGCGTGCCCGTCATCGCCTCCGACATCGGGGCGCATCGGGAATATGTGGCGGGCTTCGCAGAGCTGCTCGACGTGCAGGATGTGGCCGGTTGGGCGGCGGCGCTGGCGGATTTCGCGGCGGGTGGCCCGCGCCATGCGGCGGCGCTGGGGGCGGCCCAGCGCTTCGCCACGCCCGGCGCCGCGAAGCTGCTGCGCGGCCTGACGGAGCTGGCGCGGGCGCCCTGAGGCGCCGTCAGGCCTTCTGCCAGCGGAGGAAGAGCGCGCAGCCCATCACCAACGCGACCGCGAAAGTGAGCAGCGCCGCCGCGGCGCCGCCGAGTGCCGCCGCCGCGCCGCTCAACCCCTGCAGCACGGCAGCGCCGCCGAAGAAGAAGATGTTCTGCGCCGAGAGCGCGCGCCCCGCCTCCTCCGGCCGGACCAGGCTGCGCAGCAGCGCGAAGCAGAGGATCTGGAAGGAGATGGTGGCGCCGAAACCCACCAGCAGCAGCCCATCCGCCCAAGCCGGGAAGCCGAGCGGCCCGCCCAGCACGAGGGCGATGATGCAGCCCGCCGCGGCCAGATGCCCGCCCAGCAGCAGGCGCCGCAAATGCCCGAGGCGCCCCACCAGCCAACCCGCGAAGGCCGGCCCCGCGACGAGCATGAAGGTGCAGAAGAGCAGGAGGTTTCCGGCCTCGATCCGCGACAGGCCCTTGATGTCCATCAGCCAGGGCCCGCCCCAGAGCCCGCGCACGCCCAGCACCGCGCCGAAGGACACGAAGGCCAGCGCCATCAGCCCGCGCAGCCGGGGCGAGAGGGCGAACTGCATCACCTCCCGCGCATTCTGCCAGATGCTGGAACGTGAGGCCTCCTCGGGCTTTTCGTGCCGGACCGTGAGGAAGATGGCGAGCATGGCGCCCAGCGCCAGCGCGCCGCACGCCCAGAAGCCCGCGCGCCAGCCGGAGATCTCGACCAGCCACGCGAGGGGCGATGCCGAGAGGATCATCCCCGAATTGCCGAAGCCCTGAACGAGCCCCGCCCAAAGCCCGAACTGCGCCTGCGGCACGGCGCGCGCGGCATAGGTCATCGGGCACATCATCATCCCCGAGCAGGCGATGCCGAGGACGATCTGCGCCAGCAGCAGCGTCGTGGCCGAAGGCGCGAGCGCGGCCATGGCCGAGCCGATGACCGCGATGGCCATGAGCGTCAGCGCCACCGGCTTCACGCCGTAGCGGTCGAGCCCGACACCCACCGGGATCATCGCGGCCGCGAAAGCGGCCGGAAAGGCGCTGGTGATGGCGGCCAGCGTCTCCGCGCTGATCGCGAGGTCCCGCGTCAGCACATCGGTGGCGACGGCGGGCAGCGTGCGGACGGCGTTGGAAAACACATGCCCGAGCGTGAGCGCGAGCAGCGGAACGGCGATGGGGTTCAATTGCGGAACATCTTGCCCGGATTGAGGATGCCCTTGGGGTCCATCGTGGCCTTCAGGCTGCGCATCACGGCGATGGCTTCCATCCCGTGCTCCGTCTCCAAAAATTCGCGCTTGCCGAGGCCGATGCCATGCTCGCCCGAGCAGGTGCCGCCGAGATCCAGCGCGCGCTTCACGATCTTGCGGTCGAGTTCCCAGGCGCGCTCCATCTCCTCGGCATTGCCCTCCTCGACGAGGATGATGGTGTGGAAATTGCCGTCGCCGACATGGCCGACGATGGGCGCCTCGAAGCCGCTCGCCTCGATATCGGCCTTCGCACCCAGCAGCGCTTCCGCGAGGCGGGAGATGGGGACGCAGACATCGGTGGTGATGCCGCGCTTGCCCGGGCGATAGGCGATGCCGGCCCAATAGGCGTCATGCCGCGCCTTCCAGAGCTTGTTGCGCGTCTCGGCCTCGCGCGCCCAGGCGAAGCCGGAGCCGTTGTGGTCGCCGGTGATGGCCTCCACCGCCTCGGCCTGTTCGGTGACGCCGGCTTCGGTGCCGTGGAATTCGAGGAAGAGGGTGGGCACCGCCGCGTAGCCCTCCAGCTTGGAATAGGCGATGCAGGCGGCCATCTGCACTTCGTCCAGCAGCTCGATCCGCGCCACGGGAATACCGAGCTGCATGACGGTGATGACGCTGTTCACGGCATCGGCCAGCGTCGGGAACTGGCAGACGGCGGCACTCGTCGCCTCGGGGATGCCGTGCAGGCGCAGCCGGATCTTGGTGATGACGCCGAGCGTGCCCTCGCTGCCGATGAAGAGCCGCGTCAGGTCGTATCCATTGGCGCCCTTGCGCGTGCGGCCGCCGGTGTGGATCACGCGGCCATCGGCCAGCACGACCTCCAGGCCCAGCACATTCTCGCGGATGGTGCCGTAGCGCACGGCATTCGTCCCGCTCGCGCGCGTCGCGCACATGCCGCCGATGGTGCAGACCGAACCGGGGTCCACCGGGAAGAACAGCCCCTGGTCGCGCAGGAATTCATTGAGCTGCTGGCGCGTCACACCCGGCTCGATGCTGCAATCCATGTCCTCGCCGTTCACCTCGAGGATGCCGGTCATGCGGCTGAGGTCGAGGGTGATGCCGGCACGGACCGGGTTCACATGCCCCTCCAGCGAGGTGCCGGCGCCGAAGGGCGTCACGGGCACGCCATGCTGGTGGCAGAGCTTCAGGATCTCGCTCACTTCGGCCGTGGTTTCCGCGAACGCCACGGCGTCGGGCATTGTCGGCGTCGTCGTGTCCTCGCCGCGGCTGTGCTGCTGGCGGATGGCGTCGTTGGTGGTGAGCCGCTCGCCCAGCAGGGCGCGGGCAGCGGCGATCACGGCGTCGACGGGCCGGGGGGCGAGGGTGTTCATGGCGTGTCCTTCCGGGTGCGCCCCATCATGCCCGCTTCGCGCGCCTTGGGCGATGGCCGCGTCGGGGGACCAGGGTTGCATGATCGGCCGGGCCGATCGGCGCGATGGGGCGCGGGGCGCGGGGCGCGGGGCGTTGCCCTTCGCCCGTGGCCCGCACATCCTCAACCCCGTCGAGAGGAGACCGCCATGTTGCATCGCATCCTTCCGCTGCTGGCGCTGGGCCTGGCTGTTTCGGCCGCGCCGGCCCGGGCCCAGTACGCGCAGCTCTGCGGGGGCATCACCCTCGCGGCCATCGTGCTCGATCCGCGCTCGACCAGCGATGAGCGTTCATCCTGGGTCTATGGCGCGAATTTCGGCAATCGCGGGGGCACGCGCAACGTGGTGGTCACCTTCGTGGGGCCGCCCGGCACCGTCAGCCAGGCCAATGGCCGCGCGATGTCGCTGCCAGGCGGCACGCTGACCCAGGTGCCGCTGGTGCAATGGCCCAAATCCATGGCCCAGCCGAGCCTGAGCGATGTCGCCGCCGGGATTCGGATGGAATGCCGCTGAGCCGGGCCGCAGGTCTTACCAGCCACCCTGTTCCGTCCTAGCCTCTCCTCCTCGCAGGAAACGCAGGAGGAAAGCGATGGCGAACAAGGTCAAGGAAGCCTGGAAAGCGGGCAAGGCCGTGGTGAACGGGTGGCTCGCCATCCCCAACGCCTTCAGCGCCGAGATGTACAGCCAGTGCGGCTGGGATTCCGTCACGGTGGACATGCAGCACGGCGTGCAGGACTACCTCTCCTGCGTCGCGTGCTTCCAGGGCATCGCCGCCTCGGGCTCGGGCGCCACGCCGATGGTGCGCGTGCCGTGGAACGAGCCGGGAATCATCGGCAAGGTGCTGGATGCCGGCGCCTATGGCGTGATCTGCCCGATGGTGAACACCGCGCAGGAAGCCGCGAACCTCGTGCAGTACAGCAAGTATCCGCCCCATGGCACGCGCTCCAACGGGCCGATCCGCGCCGGCGCCTACGGCTCCTCGGGCAGCTACCAGAAGACGGCGAATGACGAGATCCTCGTCATCCCCATGATCGAGACCAAGCAGGCGATCGAGAACATCGAGGCCATCCTCGACGTGCCCGGCATCGACGGCATCTATATCGGCCCGTCCGACCTCTCCTTCAGCTATGGGCTGGAGCCGAAGCTGGACGTGGAGGACCCCTTCATCCTCGGCATCTATGAGAAGCTGCTGAAGGAAACCTCCAAGCGCGGCATCTCGGCCGGGCTGCACAACGGCTCGCCGGAATATGCGAACCGCATGATCAAGATGGGCTTCAAGCTCGTCACCATCGCGAACGAGGTCGGCCTCATGGTGGGCGCGGCCAAGAGCGCGGTGAAGACCGCCCGCGGCTGAGCTCATCCGGGCGCGGGGGGCACCCTCCCCGCGCCCGCTTCATCACGAAGGACACGACGCCCCCCTGACACGCCCGAAGCACATCCTTTGCGTCCTCGGGACGCGGCCGGAAGCGGTGAAGATGGCGCCGGTCATCACCGCGCTGCGGGGCCAATCCTGGGCGCGCGTCTCCGTGCTCAGCACCGGCCAGCATCGCGACATGATCGGCCAGATGCTGGGCGTCTTCGGCATCATGCCCGACATCGCGCTGGATGTGATGCAGCCGGGGCAGAGCCTCGCCGAACTCACCGCGCGGCTGCTGCAAGGGCTTGATCCGCTGCTGGCGCAGGCGCCGCCCGAGCTGGTGCTGGCGCAGGGCGACACCACCACGGTGCTGGCCGCCGCGATGGCGGGCTTCTATCGCCGCATCCCCTTCGGCCATGTCGAGGCCGGGCTGCGCACAGGCGACATGGCCTATCCCTTCCCCGAGGAGTTCAACCGCGTGGTCGCCGCGCGCGTCGCCGCCCTGCATTTCGCCCCCAGCCCCGGCGCGCGCGAGAACCTGCTGCGCGAGGGCATCGAACCCGGGCGCGTGCACATCACCGGCAACACCGTGATCGACGCCTTGCTGGAGGTGACCGCGCGGCCCGACCTCCCGCCAGGCCATCCCGTCGCGCCCGGCGCGCGGATGATCCTGCTGACGATCCACCGGCGCGAGAACACCGGCGCCGCGCTGGCCTCCATCTGCCGGGCCGTCGCGGGGCTGCAGGCCCGCTTCGCCGATGTGGAATTCGTCTATCCCATGCACCCCAACCCGGAGCTGCGCGCCGTGGTGCAGCCGCTGCTTGGCGGGCTGGATCGCGTGCACCTGATCGAGGCGGTGGATTACCCGCGCATGGCCGCCCTCCTGAAGCAGGCGACGCTCGTGCTGACGGACAGTGGCGGCTTGCAGGAAGAAGCGCCCGCGCTGGGCAAGCCGGTCTTCGTGCTGCGCGCCGAGACCGAGCGGCCTGAGCTGGTGGAGGCCGGCTTCGCGCGCCTGGTCGGCCATGAGACCGGTGCGATCCTGGAGGCCGTCTCCCGCTTCCTGAGGGATCCGCGCCCCGGTGGCGGCTTTGCCCGCGGCGCCTCGCCCTATGGCGATGGGCAGGCGGCGGCGCGCATCACCCGCCTCTGCGGCGCGTTCCTGGGCGTGGAAGCTTGCGCGGGAAGCTGATGCCGCCATGATCCGTCCCCGCACGCTTCCCAAGGTTCCGGCATGACCGTCTCCCCGCTTTCGGCCCTCAAGGTCGTCGAGTTCACCCACATGGTGATGGGCCCGACCACCGGCATGGTGCTGGCCGATCTCGGCGCCGATGTCGTGAAGGTGGAACCCGCGCCGAAGGGGGATTCCACCCGCGCGCTGACCGGTTCGGGCACAGGCTTCTACGCCAGCTTCCAACGCAACCGCCGCTCGCTCTGCGTGGACATCAAGACGCCCGAGGGCCTGGCGCTGGTGCAGAAGCTGGTCGCGCAGAGCGACGTGCTGATCGAGAATTTCCGGCCGGGTGCGATGGAGAAGCTCGGCCTCGGCTATGCCGCGCTGAGTGCCGTCAATCCGCGGCTGATCTACTGCTCCTGCAAGGGATTTCTCAACGGCCCCTACCAGCATCGCACCGCGCTGGATGAGGTGGTGCAGATGATGGGCGGCCTCGCCTACATGACCGGGCTGGAGGGGCGGCCGCTGCGCGCCGGCGCCTCGGTGATCGACATCATGGGCGGGCTGTCCGCGGCCATCGCCATCCTCTCCGTCGTCACCGAGCGCGCGGTGACGGGGCGTGGCCGCTACGTGGAAGCCGCGCTGTTCGAGACGGTGGCGATGCTGATGTCCCAGCACATGGCGCAGACCGCCATCACCGGCACGGCCCCGCCGCCGATGAGCACGCGCACGCCCGCCTGGCCGGTCTATGACGTGTTCGACACCGCCGATGAGGGGCAGGTCTTCGTCGGCGTCGTCACCGACACCGCCTGGCCGGCCTTCTGCGAGGCCTTCGGATTGACGGAACTCGGCGCCGACCCTTCGCTGGCCACCAAGCAGCAGCGCGTGGCGCAGCGGGCGCGGACCATTCCCGTGATCGCCGAGGCGTTGCGCCACTACACCAAGCCCGCGCTGATGGAGAAATGCGAAGCGCTGGGCCTGCCCTATGCGCCTATCGGCAAGCCGGCCGACCTGTTTGACGACCCGCATCTGAATGCCAATGGCGGCCTGATCCCGCTGACCCTGCCCGATGGAAGACAGGTGAACCTGCCGGCCTTGCCGATCACCCTGGATGGTGAGCGCCCGGGCCTGCGGCATGACCTGGCGTCCCCGGGTTCGCACAATGACGAGATCTGTGCCGAGCTCGGAGTTGATGAGGCCGAGGTGACGCGCCTGCGTGAAGCGGGGATTATTGTATGAAGGCGCCTGGGGCCTGAGGCCCCAACCGCCGGAGGCCTTTTTCCCTTACGTCTTCACCACACCCGCATCGCGCAGATAGGCGAGCAGCGGCAGCAGCGGCAGCCCGAGGATGGCGGAGTGCTCGCCCCGGATGTCGCGCATGAGCTGCACGCCCATCCCCTCCAGCCGATAGGCACCGACGCTTTGCGTCACGAAGGCCCCCTCGCGCGCCAGGTATTCATCCAGGAAGGCGTCGGAGAAGTCGCGCATGGCGAGGCGCGGCGTCGCCAGGTGGTGCCAGGCGCGCTGCCCGTTGCGCCAGACGACGACGGCGGTCATCAGCTCATGCGCGCGGTTGCGAAGTTTCTGCAGGTGGGTGCGCGCGGCGCTGACGTCGGCGGGCTTGTCGAACCAGGCGCCCTCGCAGACCAGCAGCTGGTCCGCGCCGATGATGGCGGCGTCGGGGTGCCGGCGGGCGATGCGCGCGGCCTTGGCATCAGCGAGGAGGATGGCGGTATCGGCCGCACTCACCCCTTCGGCCTGGGCGCTTTCCTTGATCGCGGCCTCGTCCACCGCGGAGGGCATGGCCTCGAAATCGAGGCCGGCGCCTTCGAGGAGGGCGCGGCGGGAGGCGCTTTGCGAGGCGAGGATCAACCTCACGAGTGGGGACCCAGCACGGGCGCGGCGGGATCCTCGGGGGCCGCGGCGGCCTGGTTGCCACGGCGCTGGTGCCAGAGGTCCACCTGCTGCATCACGGTGGCCGCCGTCTCCTCGATGCTGCGGCGGGTGACGTCGATCACCGGCCAGCCATGGGCGGCGCAGAGGCGGCGGGCGGCGAGGATCTCCTGCTTCACCGCATCAGGGTCCACATATTCGTTCTCGCCCACGCGGACGCCGCCGGCGCCGATGATCTTCAGGCGGTGGCGGCGGATATCGATCAGCGAGACGGGGTCAATCGTCAGCCCCACGACCGGGCAGGGTGGGTTTTCCAGCTCGGGCGGCAGGGGCGCGCCCGGGACGAGCGGGACGTTCGCGGCCTTCACGCCGCGATTGGCGAGGTAGAAGCAGGTCGGCGTCTTGGAGGAGCGGGAGACGCCGACCAGCACCACGTCGGCGTTCATGATGCCAGCCGTGCCCTGGCCGTCATCATGGCTCAGCACATAATGCATGGCGTCGATGCGACGGAAATAATCGGCGTCCATGACATGCTGGGCGGCGCGCTTCTCGGTGGCGCGCAGGCCGATTTCCTGCTGGAGAAGTTCCATCACGGAATCCAGCACGGAGAGGCAGGGCACGCCCAGGCGGCCGCAGGTCTCCTCCAGCGTGTGGCGCAGGCTGCGGTCCACCAGAGTGAAGATGACCGGCCCCGGCTCCTGCTCGATGCCCTCGATCACGCGGTCAAGGTTCATGCGGCTGCGCACCAGGAACCAGCGATGCTGGATGACGCCGGCATTGTCGAAGCGCGCGATGGCGGCGCGGGCGATGCTGTTCAGCGTCTCGCCCGTGCTGTCGGAGACCAGGTGCAGGTTGGTGTTGCGGGAGGGCATGAGGGCTGTGGATCAATCCGCTGGGGCCTGGGCATATCGGGGATGAAATGCCGGAGATCACGATACGCCGGCTGGCAGCGGGGACAAACCGCACATTTGCCCCGGCCCGGGATGAATCGCTGCCATGGGTGTGCGGCCCGGGGACAATCCCGCGCGGCGTGAGGCGAAGCCTGGGCTCGCGGCGCATCGGCCGCACTCGACAACCCTGTGGATGTTTCCGGGACAAATTGCGTCCCCATGATTCACACCCCCTACTACCAACCACAACCTCTTCTTCTTTTCCTATTTTCCTGAGATGGTCCTGGCCATGACAGACAAGCCCATTCTCCGAGTGCTCTCAGGCGAGAGCGTATGGCCCCCTCCGGTCTGGCTGATGCGCCAGGCGGGGCGGCATCTGCCGGAATACCGGGCGACGCGCGGCGTGGCCGGCAGCTTCATGGATCTCTGCCTCAACCCGGAGCTGGCGGCCGAGGTCACCATCCAGCCGGTGCGACGCTACGGCATGGATGCGGCGATCCTGTTTTCCGACATCCTGATCGTCCCCTGGGCCATGGGCCAGGGCCTGACCTTCGCGGAGGGCGAAGGCCCCCGCCTGCCGCCCATCACGGACCAGGCGGGCCTCGACAAGCTGGATGTGGCCGGGGCCGCGGAACGCGCCGGACCCATCATGGAGACCGTGCGCCGGGTTCGCGCGGCGCTGGCCAAGGACCACCCCCAGACGGCGCTGATCGGCTTCGCGGGCTCGCCCTGGACGGTGGCCTGCTACATGGTGGAGGGCAAGGGCGGCGGCGAATTCAAGCATGCCCGCCGGATGATCCATGAAAACCCTGCCCTGTTCGGCGCCCTGGTGGAAAAGCTGGAGGCGGCGACGCTCGCCTATCTGCTGGCCCAGGCCGATGCGGGGGCCGAGGCGCTGATGCTGTTCGATTCCTGGGCGGGCCAATTGGCGCCCAACGCCTTCCGGAAATGGGTGATCGAGCCCAACAAGCGGCTGCGCGCCGCCCTCAAGGCCGCAAGGCCGGACATGCCCGTGATTGGCTTCCCGCGGCTCGCCGGCCCCATGCTGGCGGAATACGCGGCCGAGACGGGGGTGCAGGCTGTCGGCATGGACACGGCCATGAACCCGGCCTGGGCCGCGGCCAATGTGCCGGCCCATGTCGCGCTGCAAGGCAATCTCGACCCCGAGGTGCTGATTTCCGGCGGCGCGGCGCTCAGGCGCGAGGCGGAAAGCATCCTGGCGGCCATGAAGGGGCGCCCCTTCATCTTCAATCTCGGGCATGGCGTGGAGATCACAACGCCCCCGGAACATGTCGTGGAATTGCTCCAAATCCTCCGCGCCGCTTGAAACCCTGCCCGGAGAGGGTATGTGCGGGGGGGAATCCGGGGGTTTTGGCTTGATGGCGCGGCGTGTTGCGGTGGTGTTGTTCAATCTGGGGGGGCCCGACGCCCCCGAGAGCGTGCGCCCCTTCCTGGTGAACCTCTTCAGCGACCCCGCCATCCTCCGGGTGCCGGGCTTCGTCCGGCCCTGGCTGGCGAAGCTCATCGCCTGGCGCCGGACCAAGCCGGCGCAGGAAAATTACGCCGTCCTCGGCGGCAAGTCGCCGCTGCGGGAATTGACGGAGGAGCAAGGCCGCCACCTGGAGACCCTGCTGCGCGAGCGTGATCCCGGCACGGATTACCGCTGCTTCGTCGCCATGCGCTACTGGCACCCGATGAGTGACGAGGCGGTAAGCGCCGTGCAGTCCTGGGGCGCCGAGGAAATGCTGCTCATCCCCCTCTATCCCCAGTTTTCCACGACGACGACCGGCTCCTCCATCACCGCCTGGAACCAGGCCTGCGAAAAGGCAGGGCTGCGCGTGCCGACCACGGCGCTGTGCTGCTTCCATTCCGATGACGGCTATGCGCGCTCCACCGCGCGGATGGTGCAGGAGGCCTATGACAAGGCGCGTGCCGAATTGCCCGCCGAAGTGCCGCTGCGCATCCTGTTTTCCGCGCATGGCCTGCCCGAGAGCATCATCAAGGCAGGCGACCCCTATCAGTGGCAGGTGGAAAGCAGCGTCGCCGCCGTCATCGAGCACCTGAACATCCCGAACCTCGATTCCATCGTCTGCTTCCAGTCGCGCGTGACCCCGCAGAAATGGATCGGTCCCTCGACCGAGGATGAGATCGAGCGCGCGGCGAAGGAGAAGGTGGCGATCCTGATCAGCCCCATCGCCTTCGTCTCCGAGCATTCGGAAACGCTCGTCGAGCTCGACGTGGAATACCGCGAGGAGGCCGAGCATCTCGGCATCCCCGGCTATTTCCGCGTGCCGGCGCAGAACAGCGATCAGGGCTTCATCCTGGCGCTCGCCGATCTCGTGGAACGCACCCGCGGTTCGGGCCGGGCGCTGTGCAGCTTCGCCGGCGCGCGGCAATGCCCGAAGCAGCATGGCGATTGCCCGCATGCCCGTGCCAAGGCGGAGCAGGGCCCCGAGATGGCCAAGGCGGCGTGATTCGGGCCGTTTTGTTCGATTGCGACGGCGTGCTGGCCGATAGCGAAACGCTGTCCAATCGCATCGTCGCCGAAGAGATCACCGCGCTCGGCTGGGCGCTGGATGGTCACGCGGCGCAAGAGGCTTTCCTCGGCCTCTCCCTGCCCGACATGATCCCGATCATCGAAGGCCGTGTCGGGCCTCTGCCACCTGGCTGGGGCCTGGCGCTGAGCCACCGCATCGCGCGCGAGATGGAACTTGGCGTGGAGGCCATGCCTGGCGCGCTTGCGGCGCTCGAGGCCGTCGCGGCGGCGGGGCTGCCCATGGCGGTATGCTCCAACTCGGCGCGGGCCGAGGTTGGCATGAAGATGCGGGTGCTGGGCTTCGAGGCCTTCTTCGCGGGCCGGATCTTCAGCTTCCAGGATGTGGCGCGCCCCAAGCCCGCGCCGGACCTTTATGTCGCTGCCGCGATCGCCTGCGGGGCGGAGCCGGCGCAGTGCCTGGTGGTGGAGGACAGCGCGACGGGTGTCGCGGCCGGCCTCGCCGCCGGATGCCGCGTGGTGAGCCTGGTGCCCGGCCTGGGCGTGCCCCATTTGCCCGATCTGAGCGCGCTATTGGATTGAAGATCCAAGAAACTGAGTTTCTTGGTGGGTGAGCCCGAGAGGGCAAAGCCCTCTCGGTTTAAAACCGCCGCAGCAACCGATCGATATAGTCGAGCTCCTCAGGCGCCCGCTCCCGCTCAGCGCCGCGCCGCCGCAGCTCCTCCTGCAGCCGCCGCGTGCGGAGCTGTTCCGCCTCATCCGGCACGCGGGTGTCGCTGCCATTGTCGGCATTGCCCGTGTTCTCGCGGGCGCGGCGGCCGAGCGGATCGCGGCCCTCGCCGAGCTGCTGCTGCCCATCGGGGCCGTCGCCGCCCATCTCCATCTCGCCCATGCTGTCGTCTTCGCCCTCGCCCTCGCCTTCCCCCTGGCCCTGGCCGAATTGGCGCTGCATCTGCTGGGCCATCTGGCGGCCGCCCTCCTGGAGGCGGCGCATGGCCTCCTGCTGGGAGGGGCGGGCGTCCCGGCCCTCGGCGAGCGCTTCCATGGCTTCGCGCATGGCCTGGTCGGCCTGGCCGAGCGCTTCCGGGACTTCGCCGGTCAGGTCGCCCTGCTGCTGCATGAGTTCGCCCAGCGCCCGCCGCAGGGCGCGCTGGCGGCGAGCCTCGGCCTGCTGCTGGCGCTGCGTCTCCTGCTCGGCCTGTTGCTGCTGCTCGGGGGTGGTCTGGCCGGGCTGGCCCGGCCGCTGGTTCCAGGGCTGGGCCTGGCGGCGTTGCTGCTGGGCGCGCTGCTCCTGCTGCTCGGCCCGGCGGCTGCCCTGGTCCACCATCTCGCCCTGGCGGCGGACCATGTCCTGCACGGCGCCCATCTGCTGCTGGCCACGTTCGCGCTGGCGTTGCCGCTCGGGGGATTCGCCGCGGGCCACGCGGCCCTCCTGCAGGGCGCGGAGCATTTCCTCGAGCTCCGCAAGTTCGCGCTGGGCGTCCTCCATGCGGTTCTGGCGGTTCGCTTCCTCCATGCGGCGGGTGCGGCGGTCCATGTCGCGCTGGTCGAGCATGCGCTGCTGCGGGTCATAGGGCAGCGCCTCGGCATTCTCGCGCTGCAGGCGCTCGGCCATGGCTTCCAGGTGGCGGCGGATGGCTTCGCGCAGCTGTTCGATGCGGCGCTCCACCTCGCTGCGCTGCTGCTCGTTCTCGGCCTGGGGGGTGCGCTCGGCCTCGTTCATCGCCTCGCGCAGCTGGCGCTGGGCCTCGGCCAGCGCGCGGGCGGTGCGGGTGTCGCGGCCTTCCTCGAGGGCGAGCGCCGCCTCCCAAAGCAGTTCCTGCACCTCGCCGATCGCCTCCGGCCGGCGGTCGCGCTGGAGTTGGCCGCGCGCGGTGCGCAGCGCCAGCAGGGTGCCGGGGTCATGTTCGAAGGCCTCGGGCGCCTGGGTGATGCGGTCCATGTCGCGCATCGCATCCATCCGCGCCCCGGGATTGAGCGAGAGCGCCTTGCGGATTTCGATCATCGCGCGCGCGACCGGGTGGTTGAAGCTGCGCTCGGGCAGGGTGAGCGCGACCTCCTCGGAGCGGCCTTCCTGCTCGGCGCCATCGCGGGCAATGAGATGGAGCGTCACCGGCAGCCCGGCCCAGGGATGCGCGGAGAGATCGGGCTGGGCCAGCCCGCGCGCCTGTTTGGGTGCGGCGGAGGGCAGCGTCATCTCGAGCGTGATGGGCGCCGCATCGGGGCGCGCGGCCAGATGGAACTCGGCGCGCAGGGCGGTGACGCCCCAGTCATCCTCGGCGCGCCAGGGCAGGCGCAGCGCGAGCCCGCGCGGTGAGCGCGCGGGCATCTCGGTGAAGGTGGCGATGGGCGGCGCATCGGCCTGGACGGCGAGGTTCCAGGTGACGATCTCCGTCCCCTCGCGGCGAAGGGTGATGCGGGCGCCGGCCTGCATCACGGCCTGGGCGGTGTGGCTGCCGCCGCCCAACGCCTCGAAGGCCATGCCGGCCAGCCCGGTGATCTCGGGCGTCGCGGCGCCCAGCCCGCCGGACATCGCGACCTGGAGGCGGCTGCCGGCCGGGATGGTGGCGGCGCCGCCCTGGGCGGGCAGGAAGATGGGGGGTGCGCCGGTATAGGCGGGCGGCGTCACCCAGGCCTCGTAGCGCAGCGCGGCGGGCGGGGCGGAACTGCCGAAATGGGGCACGAGGCCGCGCGCGAGAAGGGCAGGGGCATCCCCGCCGGCGGCGAAGAGCGCGGCGCAGAAGCCGACCAGAACGGCGGCGCGGAAGGCACGGGGATCACGGGCGGCGAGGCCCGGCCGCGGCGTGCCCACGCGCAGCCGGGCGATGAGGCGCCGCATGCGGGATTGATGCGCGGCCCAGAGCGCCAGGCCATCCGGGTCCTTCGTCGCGGGCTGATCCTGCAAGGCGGCGAGGGGGCGATGGCTGAGGCCGGTCGCGCGCTCCAGCCGGCGGTCCACGGCGGTGGCGTCGGGGGTGTGAAGGCCGGCAAAGCCGTGGCGGATGGCGATGACGAGCGCGGCGAGGAAGCCCGCCAGCACCAGCAGATGCGCCCAGCCCGGAATCAGCGCGGGCAGGCCGGCGAAGGCGAAGATGCCGAACAGGCCGAGCGTGCCAAGGGCCGGCCAGAGCGCCGGCCAGAGGGCCTCCCACCACAGCGCGGCCCGGGCGAGGGCGCGCTTGCGGGCGAGGCGCCCGGGCGTCACGTGGCCCAGCCTTTGCGGTCGGCGGAGGGCAGGCGCTGGCCTTCCAGCAGGGCCGCGTGGGATTGCCGATCACGAATCACCGTGAAGCGGTTGCCTTCCACCATCACCTCGGCCGCCAGCGGGCGGGCATTGTAGGTGCTGCTCATCGAGGCACCGTAGGCGCCGGCATCGAGAAAAGTCACGAGCGAATTGGGGGGCAGGGCGGGCAGGTCACGCCCCTTGGTGAAGGTGTCGCTGCTTTCGCAGACAGGGCCGACCACATCTGCCGGCGAAAGCGGCGCATGGAAGGCCGCGGCCGAGACGGGCAGGATGCCGTGCCATGCCTCATACATGGCCGGGCGCAGCAGGTCGTTCATCGCGGCATCCACGATGACGAAGCGGCGCGTCGTCGCCTGCTTCTCGACGATGACGCGGGCCAGCAGCACGCCCGCCGGCCCGCAGATCCAGCGCCCCGGCTCCAGCATGATCTTCACGCCGAGATCGCCGAGCCCCGCCTTGATCGCGCCGGCGAGTGCCGCGGGCGTTCCCGGCGTCTCGTCCCGATAGGGAATGCCAAGGCCGCCACCGCAATCCACCCGCTGCACGGGGTGGCCCGCCGCGCGCAACTCGCGCACCAGCTGGCCAAGGCGCTGATAGGCCGCGCGGTAGGAGGCGACGCCCTGCGCGATCTGGCTGCCGATATGCACGGTGAGGCCGACCGGATCGAGGCCGGGCAGCGCGCACATCCGGGCGTAGAGCGCGGGCGCCATCGCGATGGGCACGCCGAACTTGTTCTCGGAGAGGCCGGTCGTGATCTTGGCGTGGGTCTTGGCGTCCACATCGGGGTTCACGCGCAGCGCGCAGCGGGCGCGCTTGCCCATGGAGGCCGCGACGGCGCTCAGCATCTCCGCCTCCTCGGCGGATTCGATGTTGAGCTGCAGGATGTCCTCGGCCAAAGCGAGCCGCATCTCGCGCTCGGTCTTGCCGACGCCGGAGAAGACGATCTCGTTGGCCGGAACGCCGGCGGCGCGGGCGGCGCGCAACTCGCCCTCGCTCACCACATCGGCGCCGAGGCCTTCCTGGTGCAGCAGGTTCACGACGGCGAGCGCGGGGTTGGACTTGGTGGCGAAATGGATGGAGGCGTGGAGCCCCGCATCCGTCAGCGCGTCGCGCAGCGCGCGGGCGCGGCGCCGCAGCGTGGTGCCGGAATAGACCCAGGTCGGCGTGCCGACGACATCGGCGATGCGCGCGAGCGACACCTCCTCCACCATCAGTCCGGCGATAGGGTCCATCGCCAGCGCGGGGCGCGCGGCAAGAAGGTCGGCGAAGGAGGGGTCGGGGCTGTCGAACAGCGGAGCGGGAGCGGCCATCTCGGTAGATAAGGGGCGGAGGGCGTGCGCGCCAAGAGGCTTCCCTTGCGGGTCACCCCCTCTCACCGGGCGCGGAGATCTCCCGGAAGGCGGGCGAATCCCGCTCCATATGCGCCACCCATCGCGGATCCGGGGCCGGTCCGGGCATGCGCCGGAGGAAGACCTGGAGCATGCAGGCCAGGTTGAAGGGATCCATCAGCGCCCGCTTGAGCGCCCAGGCGAAGAGCAGCGCGAGGAACAGCCCGCCGCCCGACCAGCCGCCCGGCATGGCCCGCGCAAGCGCGGCGGAGGGTGCCAGCAGGAGCGCGAAGGCCGCGACCCCCAGCACCAGGGTGGGCGGCAGCAGGATGAGCCGGTTGCGCATCATGGCGCCGATGTTCTGCGCATAGAGGATCAGCCCCTGGCGCGCCGCCTCCCGGGGCGCGCCGGTGGAAGGGCGGAGTGCCTGGGCGATGATCACCTCCGAGGCGGGCCCGGCCAGGAAACGCAGGCCGCCGCGCAGCAAGGCAAGCAGTTGCGCCACCAGGGGTGTCGGGATCAGGCGGCGCGTCAGGCCGTGCAGCAGCTCGAGCGCCGCGTCCATGGCGCGGCGCAGCAGGCCCTCCAGCCGGAGAAGCGCGACGGGGTCGGGAAAGCGCGCGGCCACCAGCGCCCGCGCCGCGCCGATCTGGGCCCAGCCGGAGGGCAGGGCGCGGCCATCCAGCAGCGCGGCCATCGCCGCGAGCTGCCCGGCCGTGACCGCATGGAGGAAACGGCCCCGCCGCCGATGGATGAGAAGGGCGGCCAGGCCGAAGCCAGCCGCGGCGCCCAGCAGCATCGCCAGCTCGCGGAAATCGGGCGGGACCGCGGGGCCGGCCAGCCAGCCGATGCCGGCGCCGGCGGCGATCAACGCCACATGGAGGGCCATCATGCCGGCATGAAGCAGCAGGCGCAGCAGCAGGAAGGGCCAGGTCCGCGCCATGAGCGCGAGGGAACGGAGGAAGGAGAAGCTCCACATCGGCGTCACCGCCGGAACAGGATCAATGCCGAGATCGCCTGGAGCATGGCCGCCGCCGCCAGGACCGTCGCCCCGGAACCGGTGAGGTCCCGCAGCAGGCCGAAGCCGCCGGGCGTGAGCGCATAGGTCGCCTGGTTCACGGCGGTGACGAGGGCGACGACGCGGCCGACATCCGCGCGGGTGAATTCCGCCTGGGCGATCATCGGCGGCAGCGACAGCATGTTGCCCACCGTCAGCCCCACCACGACACAGCCGGCCAGGAGCAAGGGCGCGCTGATGTCCAGCGCGGCCAGCAGCATCAGCGTGCCCAGCGTCTGGAGGGCGAAGTTCCAGGCGCCGGCGCGGCGGCGATCCGCCCCGGCCGGCAGCGCCCATCCCAGCAGCGTGCGGCCGATGACGGCGCTGACGGTGATGAGGCTGAGCGCGAGGCCAGCGCCGAAGGCGCCCAGCGTCGGGCTCAGCAGGGAAAACAGATGCGCGAGCAGGCCCACCAGCGCCGCGGCCCCCAGGCTGAAACCGGCGCAGAGCCGGCGGAAGCGCGGCACGCCCCAGATGGCGCGGCCGGGCGGCAGGCTGGGGGCGTCCACCGCCCCGGCGGCGCGCGGCGCCGGCGGGTCGGGCGCCACGCCCCGGCTCTGCGGTGTCTGGCGCAGCACGAGCAGTGCCAGCAGGGCCATCACGCCCAACGTGGCGATGGCGATGACGGCGCCGGCGCGCGGAAAACCCCATTGCGTGATGAGCAGCGCCCAGAGCGGCGCGAAGACCACCCCGCCCATGCTGGCGCCGTTGAAGGCCAGCGCCAGGGCAGCCGGGCGCCTGCCGTCGAACCAGGGGGTCAGCATGGCGTTGATCGAGGCGCCGCTGGTCAGCGCCCAGCCCGCCCCGCTGAAGCAGGCGGCGGCGAAGATGTGCCAGGGCTGCGTGGCCGAGGACCAGCCGAGCAGGCCGAAGGTGATCAGCCCGGCGCCGAGCAGCACCACGCGGGTGATGCCGAAGCGCGCCTCGACGGCCGGGAAGCGCGCCACGAGCAACGCGCCCAGCAGGAAATGCGTGGTGATGGCGGCGGAGATGAGCGAGACGGACCAGCCATGCCGGTCATGCAGCGCCTCGAGGAAGATGCCCGGGCCATAGAAGCCGATGCCCCAGGCGAAGATGGCGATGGTGAAGGCGGCCCAGACGACGCGCCAGCCGAAATATGCTGTCTCCCTGGTCACGCCATCGCCCCCATCCCCCGGGCTTGGGGGATGGGGTGATGGTGCCGGATCAGGCGCTTTCGTAAAGCCGCGTCAGCGAGAATTCGCGGTGGCCGAGCAGCTCGGCCGCCGTGAGTTCGCCATCGGCGGTGCGGATCATGCAGTCCAGCAGCGCCTCGCCGGCCTCGTCCAGGTTGATCCGCTTCTGCAGGAGACCGGTCACGTCCACATCCACATGCTCGGACATGGTGCGCTGTGTCCGCGGATTGGCCGTCAGCTTGATCACCGGCAGGATGGGGTTGCCGATGACATTGCCCTGACCCGTCGGGAAGAAATGCACGGCATAGCCCGAGGCCGCGCAGAGCGTGACCATCTCGGCCGCGGCCGAGGAGCTGTCCATGAACCAGAGCCCGGGGCCGGTCGGCGCCTCGGCCTTGTCCAGCACACCATCCACCGTGCACTTCTTGCCGATCTTGGTGATGTTGCCGAGCGCCTTTTCCTCGATGGTGGTGAGGCCACCCTCGATGTTGCCCTTGGTCGGCTGGCTGTCCGAGAGATCGCTCGTCTTGTTGGCTTCGATGACGCGCTGGTAGCGGTCGAACATCGCCATGAACTGCTCACGGATCTCGGGCGTCTTGCAGCGCGCGGCCACCAGGTGCTCGCCACCCGTCAGCTCCGTGGTTTCGCCGAAGACCAGCGTGTGGCCGGCTTCCCAGAGCTTGTCGAAGGCATTGCCCACGGTGGGGCAGGAGGCGAGGCCCGAGGTCGTGTCGCTCTCGCCGCACTTGGTCGAGACCCACAGCTCCTGCAGCGGCGCCTTCACCTTCTTGAGCTTGGAGGCGTGCTTCACCATGCGATAGGCGGCGCGCGAGGCGTTCATGATGGTGTTCAGGTCGCCATTCTGCTCGATGGCGAAGCCTTCCACCGGCTTGCCGCTGAGCGCGATGCCCTCGACGATCTTGCCGGTCCAGCCGGGCTCGATGCCGATGACGATGACGGCGGCCACATTCGGGTTGGTGCCGGTGCCGATGAGCGTGCGGAAATGCAGCTCGAGGTCGGCGCCGAATTGCAGGCGGCCATAGGCGTGCGGAATCGCCATGGCACCCTTGATGTTGTTCGCGACGGCCTCGGCCGCGGCGTTCGAGAGGTCATCCACGGGCAGGATGATGACGTGATTGCGCACGCCCATGCGGCCGTTCTCGCGGCGCCAGCCCTCGAAGGAGGAGCCCTTCAGATTGATGGACATGTGGCGTTTCCCCTACCAGCGCTTCGTCTTGACGTTGTGGACGTGCAGATGCTCGCCCGGCGCGATGTCGGCGATCGCCTTGCCGATGTCGATGCCGTACTTGAAGATCGTGTCGCCCGCCTTGATCGCCTTGATGGCCAGCTTGTGGCCGATGGGGATGTCCGACTTCGCGTCGAACTCGATCATCTTGTCCTGGTCCATGATCCAGCCGTTGATGCGGTTGCTGGCCGTCAGGCCCTCCACCACCACGACTCCCACGGAATCGCCTTCGTCATGCACGACGAAATGAATCGTCATTGGGGTTCCCTCCTGTTCAATGCGGTGACGCTAGGCCGCTCTTGAAACCCAGTCAACTATATGACCTAGATGAGCTGCATGAATATCGAAACACCCGTATGGCGCCAGGTGCGCGCCGCCATCGTGGCCGAGATCGCGGCCGGCGAATTCCCGCCCGGCACCCCCCTGCCGGCCGAGAAGCTGCTGGCCGAGCGCTTTTCCTGCGCCATCGGCACGATCCGCCGCGCGACGGACGGGCTGGTGGCTGAGGGCGTGCTGACCCGCCAGCAGGGGCGCGGCACCTTCGTCGCTCAGCACACGCCCGAGCGCAGCTTCCGCTTCTTCCATCTGCGCGGCCCCGATGGCACGGCCGAGCTGCCCCGCACCGAATTCCTCGACTTCGCCGAGCGGCGGGCCGACCGCGCCCAGGCCGCGGCCCTCGGGCTGGAGCCGGACGCGCCTTTGCTGCGCGCCCGGCATTTGCAGCACCTGGGCGGACGCCCCGCCATGCTGGAAAAGCTCTGGCTGCCGGCCGCGCTCTTCCCCGGCCTCGACGGCGCGCGCTTCGCCGGCCGGCCCGGCACGGTCTATGACCTCTACCAGCGCGAATTCGGCATCAGCGTGACCCGGATCGACGAGCAGCTACGCGCGGCCATGCCCCCCGCGCGCGTCGCCGCCCGCCTCGGTTTGCGCGGGGGGGAGCCGGTGCTGTTCATCCAGCGCATCGCCTTTGCGGTGGACGGAAAACCGGTGGAATTGCGCCTCGCCTGGGCCGACACGCGGGAGCTGGCCTACTTCAACAGCCGGGCCTGACGTGGCAAAAGGCGGGCTGCAGCAGGGAGTGCGAAACATGGCCGGCGTCTTCTGGTACAACGGGGTCTGGTCCACCGAGGAGCCGAAGATCATCGGCCCGATGGACCATTGCTTCTGGCTCGGCTCGGTCATCTTCGACGGCGCGCGCTCGATCACCGGCTGGGCGCCCGACCTCGATCGCCATTGCGCCCGTGCCGTGCGATCGGCCCTGGTCATGGGCATGAAGCCCACCAGGACCGCCGCCGAGATCGAGGCGCTCTGCCAGGAGGGCATCCGCCGCATGGGGCCGGAGGCCACGCTCTACATCCGGCCGATGTTCTTCATCCGCCAGGGCCTGGGGGCGGCGCGGCCGGATCCGAACAGCACGGATTTCATCCTCTCGCTCTATGACACGCCGCTGCCGGCCTGGGCCGGCTTCTCGGCCATGCTCACGCCCTTCCGCAAGCCCGCCACCGACATGGCGCCGACCGACGCCAAGGCCGCCTGCCTCTACCCCAATGGCGCGCGCGCCACGGCCTGGGCGAATGAGCGCGGGCACGACATGGCTGTCATGAGCGACGTGGCCGGCAACATCGCGGAATTCGCCAGTTCCAACCTCTGGTTCGCGAAGGACGGCGTGGTGGTGACGCCGGCCGTCAACCACACCTTCCTCAACGGCATCACCCGCCAGCGCGTGATCACGCTGCTGCGCGAGGCCGGCGTCACCGTCGAGGAACGCGCGGTGCGCGCCGAGGAACTGGACGACGCGGATGAGATCTTCTCGACCGGCAACTACGCCAAGGTGCAGCCGGTCATCCGCTACAATGGCCGCGACATGCAGATCGGCCCCTTCGCCAACAAGGCGCGGGAACTCTACTTCGCCTGGATGCGCGCCCAGCCGCGCGTGGTGAGCGAACCCGCCGCGGCGGAATGACCGGGCGGGCCATGACCTCCGAGGTCATGGCCCCAGGCCCCCGCCTGGCCTATCCGGTGGCGCCATGACCGAGACCAGCCTGAAGCCCGTGGGGGAATTGCTGCGTGGCTGGCGGGAGCGGCGGCGGATCAGCCAGCTTTCGCTTTCGCTCGACGCCGGCATCTCCACGCGCCATCTCAGCTATGTCGAAACCGGCCGCGCCCAGCCGAGCCGCGAGATGCTGGTGCTGCTCGCCCACCAGCTCGATGTGCCGCTCCGCGAGCGGAACCTGCTGCTGCTGGCTGCGGGCTATGCGCCGATCTACCGCGAAACGCCGATGCAGGCGGCCGATTTCGCACCGGTGCGAGCGGCACTGGACCGCATACTGGCCGCGCATGCGCCCTTCCCCGCCGTCGCGATCGACCGGCACTGGAACCTGGTCGCGATGAATGCCGGCGTGGCGCCGCTGCTGGAGGGCGTGGCCCCCGCGCTGCTGGCGCCGCCGGTGAATGTGCTCCGGCTCAGCCTCCATCCCGAGGGCCTGGCGCCGCGCATCGTGAACCTCGCGGAATGGCGCGAGCATCTGATGGCGCGGCTCGATCGCCAGATCGCCGAAAGCGGCGATCCCGCCCTGCTCGCGCTGCGGCAGGAGCTGGCCGGCTACCCGCATCCCGCCCCTCCCGGCGGTGAGGACGGATTGGAGGGTCTGGCCGTGCCGCTCACCTTGCGGACATCGCGGGGCGTGCTGCGCTTCATCAGCACCTCCATGGTGTTCGGCGCGCCGCGCGACATCACGCTGGAGGAATTGGCGATCGAGGCCTTCCTGCCGGCGGACGACGCGACGGCGCAGGCGATGCGCTCAGGCTGAAGCCAGGCTGTCCTCCGGCAGGGCGGCCGCGCGGTATCCCTCGGGCACGCCATCCACGAAGCAGACATCGCCGGTCGCATGCGCCAGGCGCAGGGGCAGGATGGCCTGGTAGGCGGGCGAGGCATACCAGGCGCGCACGGCCTCGCGGTCCGGGAACGCGATGACGACGAGCGCGCCGCCCCAGGCGCCCTCCACGGCTTCGGCGGTGGCGCGATGGATCAGGAAACGCCCGCCGAAGGGCTGCAAGGTCGCATCAATGCGGGCGATGTATTCGGCGATGTCGGGGCCGCGACGGACCTCGCTGAACAGGCCGATGGCGTAGCTGGGCATGGGAACCTCCTGGGATGGACGCCACGGAGATTGCCGGCGCCGGCATCACGCTGGCGATGACGCGGGAGGTTATCGCGCGGGCGCATTCCGCCTGCTGGATTGCGGCCCGCCGGAATGCTCCGGCGGTTGCGAAGGGATGATCCGATGAAGGCCGAACAGATTGCCGAGCGCTACATCGCGCTGTGGAACGAGACGAAGCCCGACGCCAGGCTGGAAGGGCTGCGCGCGGGCTGGACGGAAGGGGCGCGCTATGTGGACCCGATGATGCAGGCCGAGGGCATTGCCGAGATCGACGGGTTGATCAGCGCGGTGCAGGAGCGTTTCCCCGGCTACCGCTTCCGCCTGACCGGCAGGCCCGATGGGCATGGGGCGCATTGTCGCTTCACCTGGGCCCTCGGCCCGGAGGGCGAGAAACCCCCGATCCGCGGCTTCGACGTGGTGCGCCTACAGGAAGGCCGCATCGCGGAGGTGGTGGGCTTCCTCGATGCGGTTCCGGGGGGCTGATCAGGGCTTGGGGAAGCGCGCCCCGGGCAGCAGCTCATAGGGCGGCTTCCAGCCCGGCATGGCACGGAAGCGCGCGATCCAGGCGCTGATGTTGGGCCAGGCCGCCATGTCCAGCGGCCATTCCTCGGCCGGGAAATGCAGGTAGCCCTGCATCGAGATATCGGCGATGCAGGGGGCATCGCCCATCAGGAAGTCCCGCCCGTCCAGCTGCGCCTCCACCACGCGGAAGGCGTTTTCCGCCCGCGCGCGGAAGGCCGCCACCACGGCCAGGTCGGGATTGGCGGTGAAGCTGTGCAGCCAGCGCCAGGTGGCGAGGTAGCTGGTGAATTTGTGATTGTCGAAGAACAGCCAGCGCAGCTCCTCCTCGCGATCCGCCGCGGCGAAGCGGCCGAGCCGCTGCGAGAGGAAGGTGAGGATCACGCCCGATTGCGTGCGGCTGCGCCCGGCATGTTCCAGGACCGGAACCTCGCCCATCACGCTGACGCGGGCGCGCCATTCGGGGGTGCGGGTCTCGCCGTGGTAGTAATCCACCGGGATGCCTTCCCACTCCGCGCCGCAGAGCGCGAGCATGAGGGCGACCTTGTAGCAGCCACCGGATTCGGGAAAGCAGTGAAGCCGAAACTCCGCCATGGGAAACCTCCTTCAGCGCCGCTGCCCGAGGCGATCCGCGCGCGCATCCTGCACCAGGATACGGAGGTGCTGATCCTCGACAAGCCGGCCGGGCTCGCGGTGCATCGCGGCCCGCGCGGCGGCGCCTCGCTCGAGGATTGGCTGCCGGCGCTGCAACAGGGCAAGCGGCATCTGCCGCAGCCGGCGCATCGGCTGGATGCGGATACGGCCGGCTGCCTGGCGCTCGGCCGCACCAAGCCCGCCATCGCCGCGCTGAACAGGCTCTTTGCCGAAGGCGCCGCGCGCAAGACCTATTGGGCCGTGCTGGCGGGCCCGCCGCCCACCGAGCGCGGCGTCTGCGAGGCGCCCCTGCTCAAGGTCAGCAGTGCCGCGGCGGGCTGGCGCGTGGTGGTGGATGCGGCGGGGCAGGCGGCGCGGACCGAATGGCGCGTGCTGGGGCGGGACGGCGCGCTGACGGCGGTGGAACTCACGCCGCGCACCGGGCGCACGCATCAGCTGCGCGCGCACATGGCGCATCTCGGCTGCCCCATCCTCGGCGATGCGCGCTATGGCGGTGGGGCGGGCGCCATGCACCTCCTGGCGCGCGCGCTGGCATTGCCGGGCATCGCCTCGGTGGAGGCGCCCGTCCCGGCCCATATGCGGGAGGCGTGGGCGCGATGCGAAATCTCCTGATCCTGCTGGCCACCGCGCCCCTGCTGATGGCGCAAGGCCTGCCCCGCCCCTATTGCGGCTATGGCGAGGGCCTGGCCGCACTGCGCGAGGTGGCGCGCGAGGCCGCCCTTCCCGTCCCCGGCATCATGGAGGGGCGCGCGCGGGGAGAGGCGGTGGTGGGCGCGCTGACGGGCGCGGCGGCGACCTTCACCGGCTGCGGCTGCCCGCGCCTCGCGGAGTTGACGCGCGAGGCCGTGCGGGTGGCGCAGAGCGCGCCTTCGGAAGCCAGCATCGCACGGCTCTCGCAGGTCTTCGGCCAGGTCGGGTTCCGCACCCAATTGGCGCGCGAGCAGTCCGAGCGGGCGGGCTGCCGGTAGGGCATGATCCGCCGCGGCGGCATCCCCGCGGCGATCAGCGCCAGCCGGCCATCTCGCGGCACTGGCGCGCCGCATCCGGGTTGATCCGCTCCAGCGCGGCGAGCGTCGCCGTGCCGGCGTCATTCGCCTGGCTGACCATGCAGGTGCAGTACATCGCGCGGATGTCGGGCGTGGCCGAGCGGTTCGCGCTGTCGTTGATGCATTGGCGGATCCAGCCCGCGGCATCCTGCACCTGCGCGAGGCCGGGCGAGGCGAAGGCGAGCAGTGTGGCGAGCGTGAAAGAACGCATGCGGAATCTCCGGGGTTCGAGGGTCATGTCCAGCCAGCCTCACGCGAGCATGCGCGCCGTGCGCCCGGGTTCGCCCGCTCCCATTGCGTGACCGAGCGCGTCTCATGGTCGCTCATGCGGTTCACCATGCAGGTGCAATAGGCCGTGACGACGCGGCGCGAGGCGCCTTCATCCGCATTGTCGCGGATGCATTGGTTGATCCAGCGGCGGTCATCCGCGCTGCCGCTCGTGGTGGCGCAGGCGGCGAGGGCGAGCAGCAGGGGCAGGGCGAGATGTCTCATGGCGAACGGACCCAGCGTGGCAGAAAGGCGAAGAGGAGATAGGCCAGCAGCGTAACCAGCCCCGGCGGCGTCGCGAAATCCGTCACCCATGCGCGCAGATCCCAGCCGCGCAGCGCGACGCCGGTGAAGAATTCCAGCGCCAGCAGCAGCGAGAGCGCGGCGAAGCCCATGCGCAGCCGTGCCATGCCCGGCGGGATCGCGCAGCGGCGCAGGATGCGCGGCGCGATCCACCCGCAGAAGCCCAGCATGACAGGCAATTCCACCAGCAGGGCGAAGAGACGTCCCACCCTCGGCGCCAACAGGAATTCGCGCAGCGGGCCGAGCAGGAAGCCCACGCCGAAGGCCGCGAGAACATAGAGCAGCGCGCCCCTCAACTCCCCGCTCATCGCACGCGCAACTCGGTCCGGGCGGCACTGCCCTCGGCGTCGAGCACGGCGATCCGGTAGAAGCCGGGGCCGGGTGGCACCCAGCTCGCCTCGCGCCGGGCCGGGTCGGTCGGCAGGGGCGCGCCATCCACCAGGAAGGTCAGCGGGCGCTGGCCACCGGCGGCGCGCAGCACCACGCGCCCCGCTTCGGGCAGGGTGGCGCGTGGCGGCGGAAAGAGCAGGCGCAGCGCATCGGTGGTGGGTGCGAGCCCCGCGCCGATCGGACGTGGCGCGAAGCCCTGGCGCGGCGCGGCGGGCAGGCGCTCGAACACCTGGCCGAGCAGCGGCAGCGCCAGGCGCGCGCCGGTCGCGTTGGGCATGGGCGTGCCATCCGGCCGGCCGACCCAGACGCCCACCACATGGCGCTGGTCCATGCCCACCGCCCAGGCGTCGCGCCCGCCCCAGCTCGTGCCCGTCTTCCAGGCGATGCCGGCGGGCCCGCCGCCGGGGAGCGGCTGCACGAGGATGGCGCTGGCCAGGTTCGCCGCGCGCGGCTCGATCAAGCCGCCGCCGCCATCGC
>JAESGX010000229.1_pt1 | contig 33567 bp, 34 predicted proteins | sample 9269801 | NCBI WGS metagenome assembly JAESGX01 (sample SAMN16773122, study PRJNA677054) | algae metagenome | isolation source: Pleurocapsa minor GSE-CHR-MK-17-07R and co-occurring heterotrophs from wet... | place: USA: Lower Calf Creek Falls, Grand Staircase Escalante National Monument, UT ... | reverse complement strand
GGCCAGGGTGATGACGGTGAAGGCCGCGCCGATGGGCGCGCAGGCCATGGCCAGGATTTCGCACAGCTTGATCCGCCAGATCAGGGCGATGGCCGCATACAGCGCCATCAGCGCGAACACGAACAGGCTCATCCATGCGCTGGGCACGTGGATATAGAGGATGCGGAAGCTGTCGCCCTGCTGGTAGTCGGCCGGCACCACGAATAGCGCCTGCCACAGACCCACGCCGATCAGCAGCAGCGCGGCCAGATAGCACCACGGCGCCCAGCGCGCGGCGAAGCGGTCGAAGGTCGGCGGCGAGCCGAGTTGGTGGAACCAGCGGACGACGGGATTCATCAGATAGCGGACTTCAATGCAAGGCAATGCGGATCGCCGCGGCGGCGGCGAGTGGAGCCAGGACCAGCGCCAGCACCAGTCCCGCGCCGAGGTAAAGCAGCGCGCCGACGGCATCCAGGCCTTGCGCGCTGCGGGCGACGCTGCCGGCGCCGAAGATCAGCACGGGAACGTACAGCGGCAACGCCAACAAGGCGACCAGAATACCAGAGCGCCTCATGCCCACCGTCAGCGCCGCGACCACCGCGCCGATCAGGCTCAACAGCGGCGTACCCAGCGCCAGCGCGGCCAGCAGCACGGGCAATTGATCATGCGGAAGGTGCAGGAGTTCCGCCAGCACCGGCGTGGCGACGATCAGCGGCAGCGCGGTAGTGGCCCAGTGCGCGAACACGCGCACCGCCACCAGCCAGGCCAGCGGCACCGGGGCCAGGATCCATTGTTCCAGCGAGCCGTCCTCCGCATCGCCGCGGAACAGCGTATCCAGCGACAGCAGCCCGGCCAGCAGCACCGCCACCCACAGCACGCCCGAGGCGACCTTGCCCAGCGCCTGCGGTTCGCCGCCCAGCGCCAGTCCGAACAGCACCACCACCAGCAGCGCGAACAGCGCTGGCTGCAGCGCGTCGCCGCGCCTGCGCCACATCAGGCGCAGGTCGCGCAGCAGCAGCGCCCGCGCGGCCTGCATCAAAGAGGGTGCGGTCATGCGCTGGCCCCCATGAACCCAGGGAATTGCTTTCCCCCCCTTCGCAAATGGGGGGTAGGGGGGATTTGTTTTTTGCAGTTGCCTGGAAACACAAGCAAGAGCAAATCCCCCAGCCGCCAGTGAGGCCCGCGCCAGCCCCCTTTTGCAAAGGGGGAAAATGCAATGTTCGCATCGCTGGAGCAGAGCTTACGCATCCGTACGTTCCCCCAGCACCAGCATGCGCGTTCGCACCGGGGGCGCTGAGTAGGCGCCGTGCGTGGTCACCAGCGCCGCGCCGCCGCCGCGCAGGTGCGCGGAGACCATGCGGTTGACCAGGTCGATGCCATCCAGATCCAGGTTGGCATAGGGCTCGTCCAGCAGCCACAGCGGTGCGGGCGACAGCCACAGGCGGGCCAGGCTCAGGCGCTTCTTCTGGCCGGCGGACAGCTGCCGCGCCAGGGTGTCTTCATAGCCGGCCAGGCCGACCATGGCCAGCGCGTTGCCCGGCAGCTGGCGCGCGCGGCGCCCGTGCAGGCCGCACAGGAAATCCAGGTTCTGCAGCGTATCCAGGTCGCCCTTCAACGCTGGCAGATGGCCCAGGTAGGCGATGGCGCGCGCGCGCAGGGAAGACCGGGCCGGTTGGCCATCGATGTCCACTTCGCCCGCATCGGCGCGCAGCAGGCCGGCCAGCACGCGCAGCAGGGTGGTCTTGCCGGCGCCGTTGTCGCCCTGCACCAGCAGCGCCTCGCCGCCGGCCACCGCGAAATGGAGCGGGCCGAACACGGGGGCGTCGTTGCGGGTGAAAGTCAGGCCGCGTGCGGCCAGCAGCGGGGCGGAAGGATGCGGCGATTCGATCATCGGCACCTATTCTACCGGCGCGACCGGCTTATCCGGCCCAGTCGATATGCGGGTGGTCGGCCATGTCCTTGGGTCGTGGCCACAGCATGCGCAGGCGCACGGCTTCGCCGCGCCGCCAGTACAGGGTCGCGGCCTGGCCGAATTCGCGCGCCCAGGCATCGGCGGTTTCCCGCGGCACGTCCAGTACGACCCAGCCGTATTCGACCGCGCCGCCTCGGGCGTCGCTGCCCAGCGCCGAATGGCAGCGGTACCCATTCCGCTGGAAATGCGCCTGCAGGCATTGGTCCGCGGCCAGGTTCTGGGCGGGAGTGGCGGCCGCCGGCGGCGGATTCCACGCGGTAATGAAGAGATAGTGCTCGGCGCCGAGCTGGCGCTCGATGTTTTCGGCCTGCTGGCCCACGCAGAACAGCCATTCGCGATGGCCGATGGTCACGAAGTAATGCGCCGCCGCGTAGGCCGTCGCCAGCGGCGCGCTTTGTTCGGTTGCTGCAACGGCATGCTCTTCCATGGCCCATCATCGCCGGTAACCGGCATTGCGTACACTCCGGTTTCCCCAATGCACGGAGCGGCGGATGCCACTCGCCACCAAACTGCCCAAGGTGGGCACCACCATCTTCACCGTCATGTCGCAGCTGGCCGCCGAGCACGGCGCGGTCAACCTGGGCCAGGGCTTTCCCGATTTCGCGGTGCCTCAGCGGCTGGTGGACGAGCTGCAGCGCGCCATGCGCGACGGCCACAACCAGTACCCGCCGATGACCGGCGTAGCCGCGCTGCGCCAGGCGATCGCCGGCAAGGTCCGCCGCTGCTACGGCGCGCAAGTGGACGCGGACACCGAGATCACCGTCACCAGCGGCGCCACCGAGGCCATCTTCAACGCCATCCACGCCGTGGTCCGCGCGGGCGAGGAAGTGATCGTGCTGGATCCGGCTTACGACTGCTATGAGCCGGCGATCGACCTGGCCGGGGCCAAGGCCGTGCACGTGGCGCTGGATCCGCAAAGTTTCGCCGTGGACTGGCAGAAAGTCAGGGACGCGATCACGCCGAGGACGCGCCTGCTGATGATCAACAGCCCGCACAATCCGTCCGGCGCCATGCTGGACGAGTCCGATCTGCGCACGCTGGCCGAACTGCTGCGCGACACCGGTATTTTCCTGCTGTCGGACGAAGTCTACGAACACATCGTGTTCGACGGCCGCCGCCACGAATCGGTGTTGCGCGCTCCCGAACTGGCGGCGCGCGCGTTCGTCGTTTCCAGCTTCGGCAAGACCTACCACTGCACCGGCTGGAAGATCGGCTACGCCATCGCGCCGCCGGCGCTGACCGCGGAATTCCGCAAGGTGCACCAGTACAACACCTTCACCAGTTTCGCCCCGGCGCAGCACGCCTTCGCCGCGATGATCCGCGACGAGCCCGAACACGACCAGCAGCTCGGCGCGTTCTACCAGGCCAAGCGCGACCGTTTCCGCGAACAGCTGCTCGGCACCAAATTGAAACCGCTGCCGGTGCCGGGCGGGTATTTCCAGCTGGTGGATTACTCGCAGGTCAGCGATCTGCCGGACACCGAGTTCGTGAAATGGCTGACGGTGGAAAAGGGCGTGGCCGCGATTCCGCTGTCGCCGTTCTACGAAACCCCGCCGCCGGGTCAGCGTCTGGCGCGGCTGTGTTTCGCCAAGAACGAGGCGACGCTGGAGGCGGCAATGGAGCGGTTGGTGAAGCTGTAGGAGCGCCCCATGGGCGCGAGCCCTGCGATTTCTTTTGAACACAATCAGAAAGCTCGCGGCCATGGGCCGCTCCTGCAGGAGAAACCTGTGCAAGACCTCCGCATCTCACTGGTCCAGGGCGTCACCCGCTGGCACGATCCGGCGGGCAATCGCGATTACTACGGCGAACTGATCGCGCCGCTGGCCGGCAAGACCGATCTGGTGATCCTGCCGGAAACCTTCACCAGCGGTTTCAGCAACGACGCGATCGGCCAGGCCGAGGGCATGGACGGCGCCACGGTCGCGTGGATCGTGGAACAAGCCAGGGCGCTCGACGCCGCGGTCACCGGCAGCGTGCAGCTGCGCACCGACCAAGGCGTGTTCAATCGCCTGCTCTGGGCCACGCCCGACGGCGCGCTGCGGACCTACGACAAGCGCCACCTGTTCCGCTACGCGGGCGAGCACAAGCGCTACGCGGCCGGCAGCGCGCGCCTGACGGTGGAATGGAAGGGCTGGCGCATCAATCCGCTGGTCTGCTACGACCTGCGTTTTCCGGTGTTCGCACGCAACCGTTTCGATGCGGAGCGGCCCGGACAGCTGGATTTCGACCTGCAGCTGTACGTGGCCAACTGGCCCGCCGCGCGCTCCTACGCGTGGAAGACGCTGCTGCGTGCGCGCGCCATCGAAAACCTGTGCTACGTGGCCGCGGTCAACCGCGTCGGGGTGGACGGCAACGGGCTGGAATACTCCGGCGACAGCGCGGTGATCGATTTCCTGGGGCAGCCGCTGATCGAAACCACCGGCGAAGAAGGCGTGGTCGGCGCCACCATTTCCGCCGCCGAGTTGAGGGCGCATCGCGAACGCTTTCCCGCGATGCTGGACGGCGACGCCTTCGTGTTGTCTTGACGCGCTGCCGTATACGCTGGCGGCATGAGCGAGCATCCGGTCGGCACGCTGTGGACCATCGGCCATTCGGTGCGGCCGTGGCAGGAATTCATCGCGCTGCTGGCCGAGGCGCGCATCGAAACGCTGGCGGACGTGCGCCGTTTCGCCGGCTCGCGGCGCAACCCGCAGTTCAGCGGTGCGGGCATGGCCACGGCGCTGGCAGACTCGGGCATCAGATACGCACCGTTGCCGGAACTCGGCGGCCGGCGCCCCGCATCGAAGGATTCTCCGCACGACGCGTGGCGCAATGCCGGCTTCCGCGGTTACGCCGATTACATGGACACCGCGGGTTATCGCGACGCACGCGAGCGGCTGGCACGGTTAGCGGCGGATCGACGCACCGCGATGATGTGCGCCGAAGCGCTATGGTGGCAGTGCCACCGCAGCCTGATCGCCGACGATTTCAAGGCGAGCGGCTGGCGGGTGCTGCACTTGCTCGGCGCCGGCCGCGTGGAGGAACACCCTTACACCTCGGCCGCGCGCATCGTCGACGGGCGGCTGGATTACGGCAAGCCTGTGGAGGAAGGCCCGCAGGTTCCGTTGTTCTGATCCGGCAGCAAGAAAAATAATCCTTCATGCCGGACGCAGTGAGTGATCTGCTCAGCTTCTCGCGATGAAGCGGATTCTGACTGCGCCCGGGATGACAGCGGGGAGCCTGTCGCTAAGGTGCGGCAGGCGGCTCGATCTTCAACAGCTTGCCGTCGTTCTCGTCGGTCAGCACGTAGAGGTTGCCGTCCGGCCCGACCCGCACGTCGCGCACGCGTTCGCCTATCTGATCCAGCAGCCGCTCCTCGTTCACAATCTTGTCGCCCTGCAGGCTCAGGCGGATCAGATTGCGCTGCGCTAATGCGCCCAGGAACAGGCTGTCGTTCCACTGCGCGCCGGGACGGCCGGTGTAGAAGGCCATGCCGCTGAGTCCGGGCGATTTTTCCCAGACGTGATGCGGCGGCTCCATGCCGGGTTTGGCCGCGCCCTCGGCTTCGGGAATGCGCAAGCCGGAGTAGTTGATGCCGTGGGTGATGACCGGCCAGCCATAATTGCGGCCTGGCTGCGGCAGATTGAGCTCATCGCCGCCGCGCGGACCATGCTCGCTCTGCCACAGCTTGCCGGTGCGCGGGTCGAAGGCGAGGCCCTGCATGTTGCGATGGCCGTAGCTCCAGATCTCCGCGCGCTTATTCGGCTGGCCGACGAAGGGATTGTTGCCTGGCGGATTGCCTTCGCGATCCAGCCGCACCAGCTTGCCCTGCAGCAGATCCAGCCGCTGCGCGGTGGGCCGGTCGTTGCGTTCGCCCTGGCTGATGAAGAGGTAGCCCCGCGCGTCGAAGGCCAGGCGCGAGCCGAAGTGATTGGGACCTTCCAGCTTGGGCTCCTGCCGGTAGATCACCCGCAGATCGCTCAGTCCTGCAGAACCCAGGGTGGCATAGGCCACGGCCGTGCCCGCCGTGTCGTTTTCGCCGGGTTCGGCATAGCTGAAATAGAGCCGCTGGTCGCGCGCGAAATCCGGCGACAGCGCCAGATCCAGCAATCCGCCCTGGCCCTGCGCGAAGACCGCGGGCACGCCGGACAGCGGCGCGGAAACGCCGCCGTTCCTGTCGATTCTGCGCAGACGCCCGGGACGCTCGCTGACCAGCATCGATCCATCGGGCAGGAAGACCAGCGCCCACGGACGATCCAGCCCGCGCGCGATTTCGGTGACGCGTATTTCGCCGAGCTGGCTGGGCAGGGACTGGAGGGGGGCGGTGCCGGTGGTGGGAGTGCTGGCGCCGCTACCAGACGAGTCGTCCGACGGGCTGCAGGCGGCAGTGGTAAGTACCAGGAAGATAATAAGAAGACGTAAGTGCATAGGCTTTTTGTACTTGGTCATTGTGAATTCAAGTGGTTGGGCTGTATTCGAAACTCAATAGAGAGATCTTCATCGCTAACTTCTTGGGGATAACGAGCGAAGAGTAAAGCGACGATATCTGGTCGCGCCTTCCCGGATCAAGTCACCGATAACCCGACGCCTGCAGCTCGAACAATTCCGCATACCGCCCACCCTGGGCCAGCAGCTCTGCATGCGTGCCGCTGGCTTCCAGCTGGCCTTCGTTGAGCACCAGGATGCGGTCGGCCATGCGCACGCTGGAGAAGCGGTGCGAGATCAGCACCGCGGTGCGGTCGTCGGAAAGCTCCTTGAAGCGCTGGAACACTTCGAACTCGCTGCGTGCGTCCAGCGCCGCGGTCGGTTCGTCCAAAATCATCACCTGCGCATCGCGCATGTAGGCGCGGGCGATGGCGATCTTCTGCCATTGGCCGCCGGACAGGTCCACGCCGGTCTTGAAGCGCCGGCCGATCAGCTGGTCGTAGCCATTGGGCAGCGAAGCGATCACCTCGTCGGCCATCGACCTGCGCGCCGCTTCGCGGATGCGCGGCCCGTCGTCCATGGCGTCGATCTGGCCCACGCCGATGTTCTCGCCCGCGGTCAGGTGGTAGCGCACGAAATCCTGGAAGATCACGCCGATGTTGGCGCGCAGGTCTTCGATGTCGTACTCGCGCAGGTCCACGCCATCCAGCAGGATGCGGCCTTCGTCCGGGTCGTACAGCCGCGCCAGCAGCTTCACCAGCGTGGTCTTGCCGGCGCCGTTTTCGCCCACCAGCGCCAGCACTTCGCCGGCGCGAAGCTCGAAGTTCAGATGGCGCACCGCCCAGCGTTCGGCCTCGGGATAGCGAAAGCCCACATCCTCGAACACGAAGCCGCGCGCGATGGGTTTGGGCACCGCCGCGGGGTTCTCGGGCGATTTGATTTCCGGTTCGATCTCGAAGAACGAGAACAGATCGTCCAGGTACAGCGCCTGGCTGGCGACCTGGGAAAAGCCGACCAGCAATCCTTCCAGCAGCTGTCGCAGGCGGCGGAAGCTGCCGGCCAGGAAAGTCAGGTCGCCGATGGTGAAATCGCCGCGCACCGTGCGCCACGCGATATAGCCGTAGGCGATGTAATAGCCCAGGGTGCCGAGCGCGGCGAACAGCGCGCCCCACACCGCGCGCTTCTTCGCCAGCGCGCGGTTGGCCTTGTAGAACTTGTCGGCCAGGGTGCGGTAGCGCGCGATCAGGAAATGGTGGAGGTTGAAGATCTTCACCTCCTTGGCGCTTTCCAGGCTGGCGCCGGTTTGGCGCACGTACTCCAACTGGCGGCGTTCCGGCGTCCACTGGAAATTCAGCGAATAGCCCATCGCGTTGAAATGCGCCTCGCCGATGAACGCGGGAATCAGCGCCACCGCCAGCAAAGCGATCAGCCACGGCGCGTAGACCAGCAGACCTGCGGCGAAACCGATGACGGTGATCGCGTCCTGCAGCTGGCCGAACAGCATGCTCATCAGGTTCATCCGGCCCATGGTCTGGCGCCGCGCACGGTCCAGCTTGTCCTGCAGATCGGGGTCTTCGAAATCCTCCAGATCCAGCGTGGCCGCGTGTTCCATCAGGCGGATGCTGGTGGCGTTGGTGAACAATTCCGACAGCAGCGAGTCCGCATAGCTGATCGTGCGCCCGAGCAGGTCGGACAGGATCGCCAGCGCGAACTCCAGCACCAGCAGCCACAGCAGATGGTCGAGCTGTCCGCCACGGTAAGCGTCGCCCAGACTATCGAAGCCCAGCCCAAGTCCGACCAGACGCAGGGCTTCGTCGATGATCAGCTTGCCGATATATAGGGTGATGATGGGCAACAGCGCGCGCACCAGGCGCAGGCCCAGGCTGGCGAGGGTCAGCCACGGGCTGGTCGCCCAGATCTGCCTGAGGAACGGCGGCAGATTGCGCATCGCATTGAAGCGTTCGCTCAGGCTGGGCCCGGATCGGCGAGGTGGACCGGCAGGTTTCGCGGAATCAGGAGTCGATGCCATCTTCCGGATTGTGCCTGTCCTGAAGATCGAATGGGTAAACGCATGGCCCAAGCACGCGTCTGGTCGGGTCGCGCATGCCGATCGTGGACCGCTTCAGCTCGTGCTCGCGATGGGCATGGTGGGACCGGCATGGCGGTCAACGCATGGAGACGGCGCGCGGCATCTCCTGTACGGCGACGCGCTGCCCGGGTTCGACGCGCTCGCCGCCGCGCACGACAAGGCGGTCGCCCGGCCGCACGTCGCCGCGGATTTCCACCAGCTCCCCGACTTCGGCGCCAGTTTCGACCGGCAACCGCTCGGCGGTATCGTCGCGGCCGATGCGCAGCACGAAGTCGCCCTCGCGGCGCAGAATCAGCGCATCGCGCGGCACCGCCACCACCGCGCGTTTCGCCGCGCTCGGCATGCCGACCTCCACCGCGCTGCCGACCGGCAGTTCTCCGTCTTGCATGGCGATGCGCAGCTCCAGCTGCCGCGACGCCTCGTCGCCGACCGGCACCAGCGCACTGACCCGATGCGTGCGCTCCGCGCCGCCGGCGCGCACGACCACCGGCGTGCCGACGGCGAGATGGCGGGCCAGGTCCACCGGCGCGCGTACGCGCACCTCCTGCGCCGCGGTGTCCACGAGCCGTGCGACCGCGGCGCCTGTGGTGACGTACTCGCCCAGCTGCACCTGGCGTTCGACGACCACGCCCGCGAACGGCGCGCGCACCGTCATCTGCGTGCGCTGGTGCCGCGTCTGCGCGAGCAGGGCCTGGGCGCGGGCGCGCTCCTGCACCAGCGTGTCGCGGTCGGCGCGCAGCTGCTCGTACTGCGCGCGAGCGATGTTCTGCTGCGCCGCGAGCTGCGCGTAGCGCTGTTCCTGGCGCGTGGCCAAGTCGAGTCGCGCCTGGATGCTGCCGAGTTCGGCGTCGGCTTCGCGCTCGCGCAGGCGCAGCGCGGTGTCGTCGAGAACCGCCAGCGCTTCGCCGGCACGTACGCGCTGGCCCACCTCCAGCACCCGGACCACGCGCCCGTCCTGCTCGCTGGCCACGCGCGCGTCGTGCCGGCTGATCACGCTGCCCGGCGACCAGCGGCGCGGCGCCAGGTCGACGCTCACCGCCGGCGCTATGCTGACCGCGGCGGGCGGCCTCTCCGGTTCGGCCGGTGCGCTGGCGTCGACGTCGAGGTCGAGCAACGGAACGATCAACGCGGCCGCCAAAGCGGCGGCGATCAGGCTCTTGTGCAAGGTGCGCATGTGGGTCTCCGCGGGGATGAGTTTCAAGACACGGTCTGGGCCGTCGGCGCAGGCGCGCGGGTTTCCATCGCACGCTTCTCCACGGTGTTCACGCGCGCATGCGCCAACCGCAGCAGCGCCGGCACCAGCACCACGATGAACAGCAGGCTCAGCCCGACCCCGCCGACCGACACCGCGGCCAGGCCGCGATAGATCACCGCGCCCGGACCGGGATTGATCGCCATCGGCAGCGCGCCCAGCACGCCGGTCAACGCGCCGATCAGGATCGGACGCAGGCGCTGGTCCAGGGCCTGCTTCAGCGCATCGTCGAGTCCGGCACCGGCGGCCTGCGCGTCACGCGTCTGCGCCACCAGCAGGATCGCGTTGTTGATCACCATACCCAGCAGCAGGATGAAGCCGATCATCGACAGCAGGTCCAGCGTCTGCCCGACGGCCAGGTCCAGCGCGCGCAGGCCGAGCACGCCGCCGAGCACCGCCATCGGCAGCGTGGCCATGACGAAGACGCTGTCGCGCAGCGAACGGAACATCGCCGCCATCAGCAGGAACAGCACCACCAGGGCCAGTGCGAAGTTACGGCCCATGCTGCCGACGACCTCGCCGAGGCGGTCCGCGCTGCCGGCGACGCGGATGTCGGCATCGTTTGGCAGGGCTGCGCGCAGTGCCGGCACCACATCGCCGTCGACGATGTCCAGCGCTTCCTCCAGCGACATCGCCGGCGGCGGATCGACGGTCAGCGTCACCGTGCGGCGGCGGTCGATGCGGCGCAGCTGGTTCGGCGTCAGCACCGTCTCCACCTGCGCCAGTTCGCTCAAGGAGAGCACGCCGCCCAGCGGCGTCGCCAGCGCCGCCGCGCCCAGGTGTTCGATATCGTTCTCGCGATTGCTGCGCAGGATGATCGCCAGGCGGCGGTCGCCGTCGAAGTGTTCGCCCAGCCACTGGCCGTCGCCGAGCGTGCGCACGACCGTACCCAGATCCGGTCGCCGCCAGCCGACCTCGGCCAGCCGGCGGTCATCGGGTTGGATGCGCAGTTCCGGCGCGCCGGCGTCGGCGTTGGGCCAGGCCTGCACGTTGGCGCCGGGGAAGCGTTCGGACAGCAATTTGCGTCCGCTTTCCGCCGCGCGCGACAGGGCGTCGCCGTCGGCATGCTGCAGGTGGATGGCGATCGCGCGCGCCGAGCCGCCGAAGCTGCCGAACAGCTCGCCCTCGCTGGCGAACGCGCGCGTGTCGGGGAAGCCGACCACCACTTCGTCGCGGACGATGCGCTCCAGTTCGCCGATATCGCCCGGGTCCACCACGCGCGCGCCGATGGTGCCGCCGCCGTCCCACAGGTTGAGGTACCAGTTGCTCAGCTGCGGCGGCTTCTCGCCGTCCATGTAGGGACGCATGCGCTGCAGCAGCGCCGGCGCGATCTCGCGGTTGACGCGCTCCGGGCTCATGCCCGGCGGGAAGTTGAAGAACACGTCCACGGCCGCGCGCTTGACCGGCGGCAGGTAGTCGATCTGCGGCATCAGCAGCGCCGCCAGCAGCGCCGGCGCCAGCACCAGCGCGCCGACCCAGGCCAGCTGGCGCCGACGCCCCTGCGTCACGCGCAATGCCCAGTCGCTGATGCGCGACCAGGTGCGATGCTGCTGCTGCGTGGTCTTGCCCACGCGCAGCCAGCTGCCGGCCGCGGTCGGCAGCACGGTGAACGCAATCAGCAGCGAGATGCCGACCGCGATGGAAATGGTCAGCGCCAGGTCCGCGAACAGCTGTCCTTCCACGTCCTCCATGAAGATCACCGGCAGGAACACCGCCACCGTGGTCAGCGTCGAGGCGAACAGCGCGCCGCCGACCTGGCGAGTGCCGTCCAGCGCCGCCTGCCGCGCCGGCACGCCGGCCTCGCGCAGGCGCACGATGTTCTCGGCCACCACCACCGCGGCGTCCATCACCATGCCCACCGCGAAGGCGAGGCCGGCCAGCGAGATCACGTTGAGGCTGCGCCCGGTCAGCTGCAGCACGATGAAGGTCGCCAGCAGCGAAATCGGAATGGCGCAGGCGATCAGCGCGGTCGCGCGCGCGTCGCGCAGGAACCACCACAGGCAGCCCACCGCCAGCAGCACGCCGGCGAACAGGCTGCCCGACAGCAGTCCGATCGCGCGATTGATGAACACCGAGGCGTCGAAACTCTGCGCGATGTCCAGACCTTTCGGCCGCAGCTCGCTCTCTCGCACTTCGGCGACGACGCGCTTCACCTCGTCCAGCGTATCGAGCACGTTGGCGCCGCTCTCGCGCAGGATGCGCAGGCCGATCGCGGGATTGCCGTTCTGGTAGGCGAAGAAGCGCTGCTCGGGCCGCTTCACTTCCACGTCGGCCACGTCGCCCAGGCGGATCGGGCGACCATCGCGCCAGACCAGGATCAGTTCGCCCAGCGCCTGCGGCGAGTAGCGGCCGGCGAAGCGCAGCACGTACTGGCGGCGGCCGGCCTCGACCACGCCGCCGGACACGTCGGTGGCGCGCGCGGCGACCGCGGCGACTTCAGGGATCTGGATGCCGAGCGCCGCGGCGCGCTCCAGGTCCAGCGTGATCGTCAGCTCTTCCGGCGCGCCGCCGTTGACCTCCACGCCCGCCACACCGTCCACGGCGGACAGGCGCGGCACGATGCGGTCCTCGATCATCTGCCGGTAGTCGAGGATGTCGCCGCGCGTGCCGGGCAGTTTCTGCACGAAGAAAAAGGTGAGCGAGTTGTTGGCGTTGTCGGCGCCGGCCTGCACCACCGGCGGGGTGGCGTCGCGCGGCAGCGGCTGCAGCCGGTTCATGCGCGCCAGCACTTCCACCAGCATCGCGTCCATGTCGCTGCCGACGGCGAAGGTCAGGTTGATCTGGCTGTTGCCGGCGTTGACGTTGGAGGCGATTTCCTCGAGCCCCGGCAGGCCCTGCAGCACCGCCTCGATCGGCTCGACGATCTCCGATTCCATCTCCTGCGTGGACGCCGCGCGCCAGCCGGTCTGGATCGACATCTGCGGGCGTTCGATGTCGGGGAACAGCTGCAGCGGCAGGTCGAGCAGGCTGGCCACGCCCAGCAGGCAGGCCAGCGCCACGGCCACGGCCACGGCCATGGGGTTGCGCAGAGCGGCTTCTGTCAGCTTCATCATGGATTCCGCAGGAGGTGCCGACGCACGATGCGTTGCCGATGGCCTATGGTGATGGTCCGGAAGTCATGCCCGCATCCCGCATGCGCCAAGCGGTGCCGTGGATGCGGTGAGGCGTTGCGGAAATGCCGTCGCTGGCGCCGCGCGCGAAAGTAAATGCCGCGGGCGACCGGACGCAGGCCGCTTTCGCCCGGTCGGCAGGCTGAGGTATGGCGGTAGGCAACGGCTGGCGCGGACTAGGCCTGCCCGGGAATTCGAGGCGGTTCGGTCAGCAGGCTCAGCTTGTTCCGGTAAGTGCGCGAAAGTTTAAGTCGTTGTCCGCAATCCAAGCGCAGGAAGCTTTCACCGTTGGTGTACGGACGCAGTTCGACCACGCGCCGTGCGTTGACGATGGTGGAGCGGTGGATACGCGGAAAACGCTGCGGATCGAGCTGTTTCTCCAGGTCGCGCATGGTCGCGCGCAGGATCACGGTTTCTTCGTCGGTATGGATGCACATGTAGTCGCCGGCGGCATCGATCCAGCGGATCGAGGTCAGGTCCAACTTGACGGTGCGGCCGCCGTCGCGCACCGCCAGCTTGTCGTCGCGACGCAGCTGCTCAAGATAATCCGGCTGCAGGGCCTCATCGAGGTCCAGCGGACGGCCGCTCAGCTCCCTCAACAGTCCCAGCAGCTGGGCGCAGTGGCCGCTGGCCGCGCGCTGCGCCCGCGCCCCGCGCACCCGTGCAAGCGCCTGGTGCAGGCGGCTGTCGTCCACCGGCTTGAGCAGGTAGTCCACCGCCGAGGCTTCGAAGGCGCGGATAGCGTAGTGATCGTAGGCGGTGACGAAAACCACCAGCGGCATTTCCTCGGCGGGTATGTACCGCAAGGTGGCGAATCCGTCGGCGCCCGGCATCTGCACGTCCAGGAACATCAGGTCCGGGCGCAGCCTGTGCACGGCGGCGATGGCGGCGGCGCTGTCGCCGACCTGTCCGACGATCTCGATATCGGCGTGCTCTGCCAGGCGCAGCTCCAGTCCGCGCCGCGCCAGCGGTTCGTCGTCGATGATCAAGGTGCGGATTCGCCGGGCCGGTTCCGGCGCGATGGCATCAGTCTTCATGTCCGGCCCTGTCGATGGCCGTGGCCGCGGCTTCGAACGGCAGGTACAGGCTGACCTCGATGCCGCGCGGCAGATTGCGTATGGCGAAGCCGCCGGCATCGCCATACAGCACCTGCAGGCGTTCGCGCGTGTTGCGCAGGCCGACGCCTCTACCGGGCGGCAATTCGCCGCCTTCCAGCGCCAGGCAGCCCGGACCATCGTCGATGACCTTCAAGCGCAGTTGCGCCTCGATGCGCCGCGCCTCGATGCGCAGCGTTCCACCGGCCACTTCGCCGGCGACCGCGTACTTGATGGCGTTTTCCACCAGAGGCTGCAGCAGCAGGCTGGGCAGCAGGGCGCGCCAGCAGTCGTCGGCCACATCGGTTTCGACCCGCAGCCGGTCGGCGAAGCGGATTTTCTCGATGCCCAGGTACAGCGCCAACGCATCCAGCTCCTGCCGCAGCGTGACCCGCTGCATCGGGTCGTTGTCCAGCGAGTGGCGCAGGAACGCAGACAAGCCTTGCACCACGCGGTTGGCGGTCACGTTGTCGCGATCCAGCACCAGGGTGGAAATGGCGTTGAGCGTGTTGAACAGGAAGTGCGGATTCAGCTGGTAGCGCAGCATTTTCAGCTGCGCCTGGTGGGCCATGCCGCGGGCCGCCAGCGCGCGCTGGGTCTCGTGCTGCAGCTGGCGGTAGTACTTGATGCCCAGATACAGGCCTACCCAGGCCAGCACCACATAGATGTAGCTGAGCGAATGGGCCAGATAGGCCAGCCTGCTGTCCGACACGCAGGTGGGGCAGAACTGGATCAGCACGCTGCGCGAGACCCGGTCCATCACCGCCGAACTGGCCAGGATCGGCAGCACCATAATCGCCAGCAGCCGCATCGGCGGCTGACCCCAGCAGGCGCGCAGCAGAAAGCGCAGGCCCAGCGTCGCCAGCGCACCGGTGCTGGCCGCAACCAACGGCACCACCCAGTAGCCCGGCGGCTTGCCGTAGGCCAGCGCCGACAGATAACCCAGGCTGAAATAGGCCGTCCAGCCGCCGAGATGCAGCGCCCAGAAAAGATGTTCGCCGCGGGACAGCCAGAGCGGACGGCTTGCGGCGATAGCCATTGCGGATCACTCGGGACGTGGATGCCCGCCATGCTAACGCGGCGAACCGGAGCCCAAGACAACGCTTCGTCGGAAATCCGGCACGGCTGGGCGCAATCCGCGCGCCGAATCGGAGCGCATGCCCGTGGCGAACACGGCGCACGACTGGCTGGACGGATAGAATTCGGTTTTCCCAAGTCAGCCGTCGCCCGCCGTGAGTCAATCGAATTGGCAGTCCGCCGCAGGATCCATCAAGCAGGAAGACTTCATCCAGTCGGTCGCCGACGCCCTGCAGTACATCAGCTATTACCATCCGGTCGATTACATCCGGAACCTCGCCGCGGCCTACGAACGCGAGGAATCGGCGGCGGCGAAGGATGCCATCGCCCAGATCCTGATCAATTCGCGCCTGTGCGCCGAAGGCCACCGGCCGATCTGCCAGGACACCGGCATCGTCACCGTGTTCCTGCGCATCGGCATGGACGTGCGCTGGCCCGACGCGACCATGGGCGTGGAGGACATGGCCAACGAAGGCGTGCGCCGCGCCTATCTGCATCCGGACAATAAATTGCGCGCCAGCGTGCTGGCCGACCCGGCCGGCACGCGCACCAACACCAAGGACAACACGCCGGCCGTGGTCAACATGACCGTCGTGCCCGGCAGCACGGTCGATGTGATCGTCGCGGCCAAGGGCGGCGGCTCTGAAGCCAAATCCAAGTTCGCCATGCTCAACCCGTCCGATTCCATCGTCGATTGGGTGCTGAAGACCGTGCCGACCATGGGCGCCGGCTGGTGCCCGCCGGGCATGCTGGGCATCGGCATCGGCGGCACCGCCGAGAAGGCGATGCTGCTGGCGAAAGAAGCCCTGATGGAGCCGATCGACATCGCCGACCTGCAGGCGCGCGGCGCGTCCAACCGCGCCGAAGCGCTGCGCCTGGAGCTCTACGAAAAGGTCAACGCGCTCGGCATCGGCGCGCAGGGCCTAGGCGGCCTGACCACGGTGCTGGACATCAAGGTCAGGGATTTCCCCACCCACGCCGCCAATCTGCCGGTGGCGCTGATTCCCAACTGCGCCGCCACGCGCCACGCGCACTTCGTACTGGACGGCAGCGGACCGGTGATGCTGCAGCCGCCGTCGCTGGACGATTGGCCGAAGCTGACCTACGACACCTCCCGAGGTCGGCGCGTGGACTTGGACACGATCAGCGCTGCCGAAGTCGCCAGCTTCAAACCCGGTGAAACGCTTTTGCTCAACGGCAGACTGCTGACCGGCCGCGACGCCGCGCACAAGCGCATGGTGGAGATGCTGGATCGCGGCGAAGCGCTGCCGGTGGATTTCAGGGGCCGCTTCATCTACTACGTGGGCCCGGTGGATCCGGTGCGCGATGAGGTGGTGGGTCCCGCCGGCCCGACCACGGCCACGCGCATGGACAAGTTCACCGAACAGGTGCTCAGCCAAACCGGCCTGCTGGGCATGGTCGGCAAGGCCGAGCGCGGCCCGGTGGCCATCGAAGCGATCAAGAAGCACCAGTCCGTCTACCTGATGGCGGTCGGCGGTGCGGCCTATCTGGTGTCCAAGGCGATCAAGGCCGCGCGCGTGGTCGGCTTCGCCGACCTGGGCATGGAGGCGATCTACGAGTTCGAAGTGCAGGACATGCCGGTGACGGTGGCGGTCGACAGCACCGGCGAATCCGTGCATAAGACCGGTCCGCGCGAATGGCAGGCGCGAATCGGCAAGATTCCGGTGGTGGTGGAATAACCGCTCCCTCCCTTGCGAAGGCAGGGTAGGGAGAGTCCTTTTCTCGTGCACTGCAATGTGACGCCTAATCAACAGAGAAACCGCATGCCCAACACCCTTTATTACTCCCCCAGCACCGCCAGCCTGGTGGTGCATTGGCTGCTGATCGAGCTGGAGGTGCCGCACCAGCTGCACGAACTCGATTTCGAACGGCGCGCGCAGAAATCGCCGGACTATCTGAAGCTCAACCCGGCCGGCGTGGTGCCGACGATAGTGATGGATGGGCAGATCATCACCGAGGCGGCCGCCATCGTCCTGCACCTGGCCGACCTGCATCCGCACGCCGGGCTGGCGCCGTTGCCCGCCACTGCGCAGCGCGCGCAGTACTACCGCTGGATGTTCTTCTGCGCCAATACACTGCAGCCGGCGTACCGCGCCTGGTTCTATGCCGACGAACCGGCGGGCCCGGCGCACACCGATGCCGTCAAGCACCATGCGCGGCTGAAGATCGAAGGCGCCTGGCAGCAGGTAGCCGATCATCTGCAAGCGAATGGACCTTTCCTGCTGGGCGAAGACCTGTCCGCCGCCGATTTCATGCTGACCATGATGATGCGCTGGTCGCGCAACATGCCCAAGCCGTCCGACACCTGGCCCGTGCTGCAGGCTCACGCGCAGCGTATGAAGGCGCGGCCGGCCTTCAAGGAAACCTATCGGCGCGAAGGGCTGACCGACTGGACCTGAGCCCAGGTCCCGGCGCCTGCGGCTCAAGCGCTTGGATTCGCCGCCGGGCGTCCGCATCTTGCTCCATGACGGCTCGTTTCAGCAGGCCAACCCGAGGAACTACATGCGCGGCGCAATGATCCAGGACCACCGCGAGATCGACCGTCTGCTTTCAGGCGTGCGCCGCATCGCCGTGCTCGGCATCAAGCCCGAGACCCATGCCGGCCAGCCCGCGCACATGATCCCCGCCTATCTGCATCGCGTGGGTTACCAGATCCTACCGGTACCGGTGTATTACCCGGAGGTAGAACGGATCCTGGGCGAACCGGTGCAGCGTCAAGTCGCGGCCATCGCCGGGCGCGTGGATCTGGTGGATGTGTTCCGCAAGCCCGAAGACCTGCCGCCGCATCTGCCCGACCTGCTGCAGGCGCGTCCGCGCGCGGTGTGGCTGCAGACCGGCATCCGCCACGACGAATTCGCCGAGACGCTGTTGCGCGCCGGCATCAACGTGGTCCAGGACCTGTGCCTGATGGTGGAACACCGGCGCTGGCGCAGCCAGTTCGACTGAGTGGCGACGCTCAGTACCACTCCAGCAGCGAAACGCCCAGGCCGATGTACGTGGCCCTGTGGTTGTAATCGATCAGGCTTTCGCCGTAGCCATCGAACACCTGCACATGGCCGCGCAGCTGCCGGTTGATGGGAAACCCCCAATCCAGCTGCAGCGCGCCGTGCGAGCGATCGCCGCTGCGCAGCGAATGCCGCCCCAGCAGCGTGAACTCGTGCCCTTGGCTGCTGTAGGTCAGCATGGCGTCGCCGCGGCCCACGTAGTCCTCGATATCGGGATTGTTGTCGTCGCCTTCGTCCTCCGGAATGCGGTACCAGGGACGAACCACCAAGCTCCACTTTTCGCGGTCGAGACCGAAATTCAGCATCACCCGGTTCCAGCTGCGCGACAGCGGATCGCCGCGTCCGTTCGACTGGTGGTTCAGGCCGATCCCGCTCATGCGCCCATGCCAGCCGCCGATGCGGTAATTGTTGCGGAACGCCAACAGCACCTCGGGCTCGTAGTCGGTTTCGCGGAAAGGGCGCGAGATGTCGCCGTTGTAGACCTGCCAGCGCGAGCTCTGGGTATAACCGCCCCACAGGTCGCCGTTGTCGCCGAACAGGTTCTCGGCGATCTTGGTCTTGAAGCTGATCTGGAATTTGGCCTCGACGCTGTTCAGATCCTCCGGGCTGTCGACGCTGTTGCTGGGATTGGGCGACTGCGGGGTTTCGTTGGTGTCGCTGCTCCAGAACGCCGGCAGCAGATAAACCGGCTTGTAGGCGCGCAGCTGGAATAAGCCCAGCTTCGAGTCCTTGGCCAGTTCCCAGCGGCTGTCCAGCAGCGAACCCTTGCCGGCGTTGGCGCGCGCTTCGGCATACGACGCGTCGCTGCCGAACAGCGCGCCAAGGCGATAGCGCGCGTGCGCGCTCAGTTCCGCGTCTTCGGTGGGCGCGGCGGCTTCGCGAACCTGCTTCTCCAGTTCCGTGGCTTGGCGGGCGGCGGCATCCGCGACTTCAGTGTCGTCCGCATCGCGGCCCAGCGCGGCGTCGTAGCACGCCAGGCGCGCGGCGTCGGTCTCGATGGCCAAGCAGGCTTCCGGCGTGGCCGGCGTGGGCGCCTGCTGCGCCAGTCCGGTGGAAGAGAAAGCGAGCAGCGGCACGATCAGGCTGCGGCGAATGCGAATGTGGTTCATGGGGCACCCTAAAGCTGCGATTTGAACGGAAGCACGAATTTCTCGATCAGTTTTTCCTTGAGCGGTCGTTTTTCCCACATTTCGTAGGTGTACGACTTGGCGTGCCGAAGGTCGGCCTCGAACACGGCGGTCATTTGCGCGGCGAAGGCGCGATCGTAGAGATTCAGGCTGGCCTCGTCGTTGAGCCGGAACGAACGGATATCGAAGTTGGTGGAACCCACCGAAACCAGTTCGCCGTCCGCCACCAGCAGCTTGGTGTGCAGCATCGTGCGCTGGTATTCGTGGACTTCGATGCCGGCCTGCAAGAGCTCTCCCCAACCCGCCTTCGAGGCGAAACGCACCGAGTTGGAGTCGATATGCGGTCCGGGCAGCAATACGCGGATCCGCACCCCGCGCTGGCGCGCCGTCAGCAACGCCTGCACGATCAGCTCATCGGGAACGAAATACGACGCGGCCAGGTCGATGGTCTGCGTGGCGGCCGCCACCGACATCAGATACATCAGGTGCATGCTTTCGCTGCCGCCGGCGGGCGAGGCGACGAACAGGTGCGCGTCCGCTTCGCCGAGAGCCTCCAGAGCCGGAAAATACGCCGGGCCGTTCAACACTTCGCCGGTGGTTTTCACCCAGTTGTCGTTGAACGCGGCCTGCATCTGCGCCACCACCGGCCCTTCGATCTTGAAATGCGAATCGCGCCAGTGATCCGGGTCCTGCGCGTTCCCCAGCCACTGATCGGCGATACCGATGCCGCCGGTGAAGCCGATGCGGCCATCCACGACCAGCAGCTTGCGGTGCGTGCGGTTGTTGACCCGGCTCAGCGAATACCAGCGCAGCGGCCGGTAATGATGGATGCGCACGCCGGCCTTCTGCATCTGCTCCAGCAGTTCGTCGTCCATCTTGATGCTGCCGGCCCAGTCGACGATCACGTTGACCGGGATGCCCGCCTGGGCGCGCTCGGCGAGCGCCTGGGTGAACTCCTTGCCGATTTCGCCCGACCAGTAGATGTAGGTTTCGAACGTGATCGAGGTCCGCGCGCCGCGTATCGCCTGCAGCATCGAAGGGAAAATCTCGTCGCCGTTCTGCAGCGCGGTGATGCGGTTGCCCGGCAAAATCGCCGGCCCCAGCATCACCGACATCTCGCGTTCGAACGCCGGGTCCGAGACCGCATGGCGATGGGCTACGGCTTTCTCCAGCTTCTTCTCGGGCGTGGCGAAATTCATCGCCAGCACTACCGCCAGCACGGTGACCACCACCGTGATCGCTATCGTCCAGTACATGCGTTTGCGGCTCCCTCGTTCGGTCATGAGCATCCCCCTTGCGTCCGGCCAGAGTGTGCCCGGACGGCCTCGCTGCACGCGTGAAGCCGGCGGCTCAGACGAACCAGGCGAACGCGAACAGTCCCAGCATCGCGAACGCCAGGCCCAGTTTCAGCACCGTGCCCAGCAGGATCCCCAGCCAGGTGCCCAGGCCGACTTTCGCGGCCTGGTCCAGCTCCCTGCCGTGCCACAGCTCGCCCAGCAGTGCGCCCACGAACGGGCCGGCGAACAGGCCGATCGGCCCGAAGAACAGCCCGAGGAACGTACCCAGCACCGCGCCGATCAGCGCCTTTCGGCTGGCACCCACGCGCTTGGCGCCGACCATCGTGGCGAAGAAATCCACCGCCACCGACAGCAGCGTCAACAGCCCCAATACCACCAGCGTTACCCAGCCGATCTTGTCGAAATCGCTGGCCCAAGCGGCCAGCAGCATGCCGGCGAAGACCAGCGGCAATCCGGGTAGCGCCGGCAGGATCACCCCAGCGATGCCGATCACCACCAGCATCACCGCTAGGGCGTAATAAAGCGTCTGGATTTCCAATCGGTTCTCCTTTTGCAATCAATGGGTTGGGTGACTATCGGTGGCCTGGTTCAAGATTGCATTTTGATAAATGCCGGGTTAATGTTCAGCCGCTGCGCTTGTCAAGGGTCACGGAAAATCGTGGCCTGATGCGGTCGACCGATGTTCCGCTACATCGTTACACGCTTCCTCCTTGCAACCAGCCGCCGGACACGGCGTATCCATCATCCGTTCCAGGGAGTTAGTCGAAATGGCAGAACGCGAAAACGGTACCGTCAAGTGGTTCAACGACGCCAAGGGTTTTGGGTTTATCAGCCGCGAGAACGGCGAAGACGTGTTCGTACACTTCCGCGCCATCCAGAGCCAGGGTTTCAAGAGCCTCAAAGAAGGCCAGAAAGTAAGCTTCACCGTGGTCCAGGGCCAGAAAGGCCTGCAGGCCGATGCGGTGGAAGCGCTCTGATCGTCTTCGATCGCAGATTAGGCCGTCCCGGCCCACTCCGTAAAAAAACCCGGCGCGAGCCGGGTTTTTCTTTGAGCGCGTTATCGCCGAAGCCAAAGCGTCAGCGCAGCACGACCTTGCCGTTGACCACGCGGACGTAGGTGTTGGCGCGCAAGCCGCCCACATCCCGCTGGTTGACCACTACGGTGCGGCCATCGTCCATGCGCACGTGCACGTCGTAGCTGTCGCCGGTGACGCGCCTCTGGATGGCGTTGCCGCCAACGCCGCCGGCGACCGCGCCGGCCACCGTGGCGATGTTCTTGTTGCCGTCGCTGCCGCCGGTCTGCTGCGAAATCTCGCGACCGGCCACCGCGCCGACAATGCCGCCCAAGATCGCGCCGGTGGCCGAAGGTGCGCTGCGCCCCGAGCCGACGGTGTCGATGCGGGTGATGATGCCGCAGTCGTAGCAGCGCGAGGCGGAGGAAACCGGAGCCGGGCTGCTGTAGCCGGAACCGTAACCGGAGTTGTAACCGGGCGAAGTGGCGCAACCGGCCAATGCGGCGACGGCCACGGCACCCACGGCGAGCAAACGTATCTTCATGCAGTTCTCCTGGAGCCAACGAATGGCCATGGTGGGTGGAAGCAAGTTCGAGAGGCGCAATGCGGCCGCGTCCCGTGGCGACATCCTGTTCGCCGATGCATGAACCGGGCGCCAACCAGCCCGCTTGCCCCGCGGTTCGCCTGAACGCGTCAGCGAAAATTCAGCCGCGGAAATCCTGATGGCAGGCCTTGCAGGCTTCGCCCACCTTGCCCGCGGTAACGTTCAGCGCCGCGCAGTCGGCGGGCGGCGCGGCCATGGCCGTATTCAAGACTGCGCGCAGCTGGCTTGCATGACTTACGAAGCGCCGGTCTTCGGCCAGATCGGGAAAGGCGAGCTCCAGATCGTCGCTCACCGCGCGCAGCGTGCGCAGCCGCGGCACGCTGTCGGTCGCGGCGCAGCGGCTTTGCTCCGCGTTCTGTTTCAACAAATCCGCCTGTTTCTGCATGACGTGCATGACGCTGTCCGGGAACGGATCCTTGCGCGCCTGCAAGGCGCGCAGCGCCATCACCGTCAGCACCGCGCCGATCAGCAGACCGATCAGGAACAGGAACAAGTAGCGCGAAGCGTTGGAAGGACGGGCGGGTTGGCTGGCCATGCGGCTGGCTCCGGTTGGGTGGACGCACCGATAGTACGATGCGCGTCGCCGCTTACGCCACGCTTACAATGGCGCGATGAAGAAAGAACTGCGCGACCGTTTCGCTGGCATCGATCGACTGTACGGGCAGGGCACGGTGGAGCGCTGCGCGCGCAGCCGCGTGGCGGTGGTGGGCATGGGCGGCGTGGGCTCCTGGGTGGCCGAGGCGCTGGCGCGCTCGGGCGTGGGTCATCTGACCCTGATCGATGCCGACGATATCTGCGTGTCCAATACCAACCGTCAGCTGCCCGCGCTGCAGGGCCAGTACGGGCGCAACAAAGCCGAAGCCATGGCCGAGCGCTGCGTGGCGATCAATCCGTTGATCGAGGTGCGAGCAGTGCCCATGTTCCTGACGGGCGCCAATCTGGAAACGCTGCTCGACCACGATTTCGATCTGGTGCTGGATGCGTGCGACAGTTTCCGCACCAAAGTGGAAACCATCGCCTGGTGCCGCCGCCGCAAGCTGCCCTTGATCGTGTCCGGTTCGGCCGGTGGGCGCACCGACCCCACCCAGATCCGCCTGCGCGACCTGTCGCGTACCGAGCACGATGCGCTGCTGGCGCTGATCCGCAAGAAGCTGCGCAGCGATTTCAACTTCCCCAGGAATCCGGACCGCTATTTCGGCGTGCAGGCGGCGTACTCGCTGGAAAACGTCAAGTATCCGCAGACCGACGGCAGCGTCAGCGGATTGCGCCCCAAGCTGGGCGCGGACGCCGCGCTGAAACTCGATTGCGGCGCGGGCCTGGGCGCGGCCACGCACATCACCGGCGCATTCGCCTTCGCCATGGTCGCCAAATCGCTGGAGCTGCTACTGAAAAAACAATCGCCTGTTGTAGGAGCTGCGTAAGCTGCGACCGTGGAGATCAAGCTGTCGAATAGCTACTCGCAACCGTGTTAACAAGGTCGCAGCTTACGCAGCCCCTACATCGCAGGCGGCAGGTTGAACAGGCGCTGCGCGTTGCGCGTGGTCGCGGCCGCCACGGCTTCCGCCTCCTCGCCACGCAGCAGGGCGATGGTTTCGCAGATGTGGAAAAGCCGCGCGGGCTCGTTGCGCTGGCCGCGGATTCCCGAGTCGGGCTGGTCGGGCGCATCGGTTTCCAGCAGCAGGTGCTCCAGCGGCATGCCGGCCACCAGTCCGCGCAGACGATTGGCGCGCGCGTAGGTCGCCGGCCCGCCGATGCCGACCAGGAAACCCAGCTGCCACAGCTGCCGCGCCTGTTCCGGGCTGCCGGAAAAGCTGTGCACTACGCCACGCAGCCCGCCGATGCGCTTGAAGGACGCGATCACCGCATCCACCGCGCGGCGCGCATGCACGATCACCGGCAGATCGAACTCGCGCGCCAAGGCGAGTTGTCCATCGAAATAGGCACGCTGCGAATCCGCATCCAGGCCTCCGACGAAAAAATCCAGGCCGCATTCGCCCACGGCCACCGGTTTTTCGCGCGCTATCCATTCGCCGAGTTCTTTCAGGTGCGCTGGCCGATGCGACGGCAGATACATGGGGTGCAGGCCGTACGCGGGATACAAGCCGGTCCGCGCGCCGCAGATGTCGCGCAGCTTGGGCCAGCCTTGCGCATCGACCGCAGGCAACACTTGCTGTTCGACTCCTGCCGCGCGCGCGCGCAGGATCGCGGCGTCGCGATCCGCATCGAATTCGGGCGCGTCCAGATGGCAGTGGCTGTCTACCAGCACAGCAGAACCTAGAGGCGCGAGGCGTCCGAGGCGTCGATCACCGTGGGTGGCTTGCGGTTCTTCCAGTTGGCCAGCAGCAGGGTGCCCAGAGCCAGCAGCGCCTCGTCCACGAACGGGATCGGATCGGGTATGAAGAGCGTGATGGCGAAGAGCGCGGCGGTGATCTTGAACAGGGTTGGATAGCGTAGCTTTCTGGCCCAGTTCAACAGCGGCAAAAGGAAAGGGCTGGCCATGGCTGGAGTCTCGACGGAAAGGCGATGCGGTCACGCTAACATGCCGCTACGATTCGCGCAGCGGTTCACGCTACGGGTGGTTTGGCCGGAAAAATCGGGGTTTTGTTCAGCTATGTCGTGCTGCAATTGACGTATCGATAACGCGGGGAGACTCGCTAGGGAGGTTGTCATGAAGAGCAATACCACTACGATCCTGATCGCGACCGGTGCGCTGTTGTTCGGCGGCATCGCCACCGCGGCCTACATGAACAATCGAGGCGATTCTGCGCAGTTCGTCGATGCCACCACTGGCGAGCCGCTGGACGCCAGCGCGCTGGACGACACCGCCCTTACCGACAACCAGATCGAAACCGGCGGTCTGCAGTACGCCGATGTAGTCAAGGTCGACCCTGTCACCAACCGCGACAAGGTCTACGCCACGGTGATCGGCAGCGAGCCCGTGCGCGAAACCACCACCGTCAACACGCCGCGCGAAGTGTGCGAAGACGTGGTGGTGCAGGAACGCCTGCCCGAACGCGACGGTAATGCTGGCGGTACGGTGGCCGGCGCGGTCATCGGCGGTCTGCTGGGCAACCAGGTGGGCGGCGGCAACGGCAAGAAGGCCGCGACCGCGGCAGGCGCGGTGGCCGGCGGCTTGATCGGCAACAAGGTCGACAAGGACCATGTCGGCGGTCGCGTGGTCACGCGCACCGAACGTCAGTGCCGCACCGAGAACAGCGCTTCCGAGTCTTCGCGCGTCACCGGTTATAACGTGACCTACCGCAACGCCGACGGCACCACCGGCACCATGCGCATGGGCAGCAAGCCCGGCACGCGTATCGCCATGGGCGATACCGACAAGGTGGTGGGCTACGACGTGACCTATCGCTTCGACGGTCAGGAAAAGACCATCCGCCTGGACGAGAAGCCGGGCGAGCGCCTGCCGGTGATCGACGGCCAGGTGGTCATCCAGACCGCCTCGATTGCGGACGACGACCGCAAGGGTTGAAACGCCTCCAAGCAGGTTTTCCCGACAAGGCCGGCGCTCGCCGGCCTTGTCGTTTCCGCGGTCTTGATCCGGGGGTTACGGCGCACCACCGCCCGCGAATACAATGGCGTACTGTCCGAACCGGCTTTCCGCGCATGGCTCTGCACCCCTACGATCTGTTCGATATCCGTTCCCTGCTCAGCGAGGAAGAGCGCGCCGTACAGGACACCGTGGCCCGTTTCACCGACGAACGCGTGCGTCCGATCATCGGCGACGCCTTCGACCAGGCCCGCTTTCCGAAGGAACTGGTGCCGGAAATCGCGGAACTTGGCCTGCTGGGCTCCTCGCTGCCCGAGCAATACGGCGGCGGCGGCCTCAACGCGGTCAGCTACGGCCTGATCTGCCAGGAACTGGAACGCGGCGATTCGGGCATCCGCAGCTTCGTCAGCGTGCAGTCCTCGCTGTGCATGTATCCCCTTTACGCCTACGGCAGCGAAGAGCAGCGCACGCGCTGGCTGCCCGACATGGCCGCGGCCAAGGTCATCGGCTGCTTCGGCCTGACCGAACCGCAGGGCGGCTCGGACCCGGGCAACATGAAAACCAATGCCAAGCGCGATGGCGGCGACTGGATTCTCAACGGCTCCAAGATGTGGATCACCAACGGCAACCTGGCCGATATCGCCATCGTCTGGGCGCAGACCGAGGACGGCATCCAGGGATTCGTGGTCGAGAAAGGTTTCGCCGGCTTCACAGCCCAGGAAATCCACAAGAAGATGAGTCTGCGCGCGTCGGTGACTTCGGCGCTGTTCTTCGACAACGTGCGCGTGCCGGAAGCCAACCGCCTGCCCAACGTCAAAGGCCTGAAAGGCCCGCTGGGCTGCCTGACCCAGGCGCGCTACGGCATCACCTGGGGCCCGATCGGCGCGGCCATCGCCTGCCTGGACGAGGCGCTGAACTACACCAAGGAACGCATTTTGTTCGAGCGCCCGGTGGCGGCCACGCAGAGCGCGCAGATCAAAATGGCCGACATGGCGCGGCGCATCACCCTGGCGCAGCTGCTGTCGCTGCAGCTCGGTCGTCTGAAGGACGCGGGCAACATGCATCCGTCGCAGGTCTCGCTGGCAAAATGGAACAACTGCCGCATGGCCATCGATATCGCACGCGAGTGCCGCGACCTGCTGGGCGGCGCAGGCATCACCACCGAACACGCCGCGATCCGCCACGGATTGAATCTGGAGTCGGTGATCACCTACGAGGGCACCGAGACGGTGCACCAGCTGGTGATCGGGCGGGAGTTGACGGGGATCAACGCGTTTTGATTTTTCGCCTTTCTTCTCCCATCTGCGCCGAGACGTCGCGCAAGGCTGAGCAGGTGGCGCGCAGAGAATGGACAAGGAAACGCATTTCCCGATTCCGCGGAATAGATGCAGGCGAGGAAAGCATTCCCTCATTCGCCCCTGTATCAAGTATGGGGCAAGCTCTTCGGGCACTTTCCCCCGGAGTGAGTAAGGAAAGACCGAGCCATGAGCGTCTCCGACCTGCAGCTTGAAACCGAACGCCTGCTCCTGCGTCTGCCGCGGCAGCAGGATTTCGAGCCTTGGGCCGCTTTCATGGCCGATACGGAGGCCGTGCAGCACATCGGCGGCGTACAGGCGCGCTCGCCGGCATGGCGCAGCTTGGCCAGCGTGCTCGGCAGCTGGCACCTGATCGGCTTCGGCATGTTCTCGGTGATCGAAAAAGCCAGCGGGGAATGGGTCGGACGCCTGGGACCGTGGCAACCGGAAGGTTGGCCGGGCACCGAAGTGGGCTGGAGCATCGTACGTGCGCACTGGGGCAAGGGTTTCGCCCCGGAAGGCGCTGCCGCTGCGACCGACTGGGCGTTCGATCATCTGGGCTGGAGCGAAGTGATCCACACCATCGCCGAGGAAAATGCGAACTCTAAGGCGGTGGCGGCGAAGCTGGGCTCGCGCTTCCTGCGCATGGGCCAGTTGCCCGCGCCGCATGACGCCAACCCGGTCGAAATCTGGGGCCAGTCGCGCGAGCAATGGACGGCGCGCCGCCAGGCGGAGGGCAGGGCGTGATCACGGTCTACGGCATGTCCGCGTCCGGCAACTGCCACAAGCCGCGTCTGCTGCTGGAGCAACTGGGGCGCGGATACCGCTGGGTGGAAACCGACAGCGCCAACGGCGCGACGCGCACGCCGGATTATCTGGCGAAGAATCCCAACGGCAAGGTGCCGATGCTGGAGTTGGAGGACGGCCGCATCCTGGTCGAATCGAACGCGATCCTTTGCTACCTCGCCGAAGGCACGCCGTATCTGCCGACCGATGCCTGGGCGCGTGCGCAGGCGCTGAGCTGGATGTTTTTCGAGCAGTACAGCCACGAACCCTACATCGCCGTCGCGCGCTTCATCCGCGGCTGGACGCCGCCGGATTCGCCGCGCCGCGCCGAACTGCCGCGTCTGCGCGAACGCGGCCTGCAGGCGCTGGCGGTGATGGAAAAGCATCTTTCGTCCGCGCCATGGTTCACCGGGCCGGACTACGGCGTCGCCGATATCGCGCTGTTCGCCTACACCGAGGTGGCCGGTCACGGCGGTTTCGACCTCACCGGTTTCCCCGCCATCGCCGATTGGCTGTCGCGCGTGCGCGCCACGGCGAGTTTCGTGGCGATGCCGGAGCCGGCGGATGGAATCCTCGAGCGCTTGGCTGCGCAGGATTAACAGACAATCCCTTCAGCGATCCTGCCATCCCTCGCTGCGCCCCGCAGGGAGTGCCCTTGGCACGCACCCGGAACGACAGCCAAGAGAAAAGAGACATGACCACCCCGATTCCCGCACGCATGAAAGGCCTGAACCGCGCTGAGATCTGCGACCGCAACTTCATCGAGTTCGTGCAGGATTGGAACGGCGCGCCCGGTGCGAAGCCTGCGCCCGGAGACGCCGTCCTGCCCGGCAGCGCGCTGGAAGCGCAGGGCTTCGCGGAATTGCTGGAATCGCAGCTGATCTCGCGTCATTTGGACCTGATGGCGCGCGTGCTGCGCGTGCAGAACAAGGTCTTCTACACCATCGGTTCCAGCGGCCACGAAGGCAATGCGATGGTCGCGCGGCTCACGCGGCACACCGATCCCGCGTTTCTGCACTATCGCAGCGGCGCGTTCATGGCCGAGCGGTTTCGCAAGCTTCCAGGCCTGGATCCCATCATGGATTCGGCGCTGTCGTTCGCCGCCAGTTCCGAGGACCCGGCCTCCGGCGGACGCCACAAGGTCTGGGGCAGCAAGCCGCTGTGGGTGTTGCCGCAGACCTCGACGATTGCATCGCACCTGCCCAAGGCGCTGGGCACGGCGGTGGCGATCGAACAGGCCAAGCGCATCGGTCACGCCTCGCCTATTCCCGGCGACAGCATCGCCATCTGTTCGTTCGGCGATGCGTCCAGCAACCACGCCACCGCGCAGACCGCGTTCAACGCCGCGGCGTGGACGTCGTATCAGAAGCTGCCGGCGCCGGTGCTGTTCGTGTGCGAAGACAACGGCATCGGCATTTCGGTAAAGACGCCGGGCGGCTGGATAGAGCGCAATTTCGCCCAGCGCGCGGATCTGGATTATTTCCACGCGGATGGTCTGGACCTGGCGAATGGCTACGGCCAGGTGCAGGCGGCGGTGGAACACTGCCGGCGCACGCGGCGCCCGACCTTCCTGCATCTGCGCACCACGCGGATCATGGGCCATGCGGGCACCGACTTCGAGATCGAATGGCGGCCGCTGGAAGAACTGGTGGCGGTGGAAGCCACCGATCCCCTCCTGCGTTCGGCCGGCATCGCGCTGCAATCCGGGCTGATGGACAAAACGCAGCTGCTGGATCTGTACGAAACCCTGCGCAAGCGCTGCTTCGCCGCCGCCGAACAGGCCGACCGCAGCCCCAAGCTGACCCGGCTGCAGGATGTGATCGCGCCGCTGGCGCCGTACACGCCTGACGCGGTCGCGGCGGAAGCGCGGCGGGTCGGCGATACGGGCAAACGCATCGCGATCTTCGGCGGCGAAGAGAAATTGCCGGAGAAGCAGGCGCCGCGGCATCTGGCCATCCAGATCAACAACGCGCTGCACGATCTGTTCTGCAAATATCCGGAAGCCCTGCTGTTCGGCGAGGACGTGGCCCAGAAAGGCGGCGTGTACACCGTGACCAAGGGCCTGCACAAAGCGTTCAAGAACAGCCGCGTATTCAATACGCTGCTGGATGAAACCATGATCCTGGGCCTGGCCCAGGGCTACGCCAACCTGGGCATGCTGCCGGTGCCTGAAATCCAGTACCTCGCTTACTTCCACAACGCCTGCGACCAGATCCGCGGCGAAGCGGCGTCGCTGCAGTTTTTCTCCAACAACCAGTACCGCAATCCGATGCTGGTGCGCATGGCCGGGCTGGGCTATCAGCGCGGCTTCGGCGGACATTTCCACAACGACAATTCCATCGCCGCCTTGCGCGATATCCCCGGCTTGGTGGTCGGCTGCCCCTCGCGCGGCGACGACGCGGCGACCATGCTGCGCACGCTGGCCGCGCTGGCGAAAGTGGATGGGCGCGTGAGCATCTTCCTGGAGCCCATTGCGCTGTACATGACCAAGGACCTATACGCAGCGGGCGATGGCGAGTGGCTGACTGCTTATCCCGCACCGGACCAGGCGATGACGCTGGGCGAAGGCCGCGTGTACAACGAGCAGGCCAAGGATCTGGCGATCTTCACCTACGGCAACGGCGTACCGATGAGCCTGCGTGCGGCGCGCGCCATCGAAAGCAAGCATGGCTGGAAAGTGCGCGTGGTGGACCTGCGCTGGCTGGTGCCGCTGAACGAACGCTACATCGCCGAACAAGCGGCGAGCGCGAAGCGCATCCTGATCGTCGACGAAGGCCGGCATTCGGCGGGCGTGGGCGAGGGCGTCATCACCGCCATCGCCGAAGCGGGATTCGCGGGGCGGCCTTTCCAGCGCGTGGTGGGCGTAGACACCTATACGCCGCTCGCGGGCGCAGCGCTGCTGGTGTTGCCGGGCGATGAGGATATCGTGGCGGCGGCGGATCGGCTGGCCTGAAGGCAGCAAGCGAATCCCTGGCTTGACCGCGCGCTTACACGCCTGCGCGGATAGTGGCGCTCCTCCTCCCCAAAGAGCATCGCCATGGGCAAGATCAAGATCGCGGTCATTGTCGGCAGTCTGCGCAAGGACTCATTCAATCGCAGGCTGGCCCGCGCGGTGGAGCAGCTCGCGCCCCAGGATTTCGAATTTTCACACCTGCGCATCGATGACTTGCCGCTATACAACCAAGACTCAGACAGCGATTACCCGGCCACGGCGGCGCGCCTGAAGCAGGACATCGAGGCGGCCGATGCGCTGCTGTTCGTAACGCCCGAATACAATCGCTCCATTCCCGGCGTGCTGAAGAACGCGCTGGACATCGGCTCGCGCCCGTGGGGCAAGAATTCGTTCGCCGGCAAACCGGGCGGCGTATTGGGGATCTCGGTGGGCGTGGTCGGCACGGCGGTCGCGCAGCAGCACTTGCGCACGATTCTGGCTTATCTGGACGTGCCGACGCTCGGCCAGCCCGAAGTCTTCATCCAGTTCAAGGAAGGGCTGATCGATGAGCGCGGCCGGATCGACAGCGACGGTACGCGCAAGTTTCTGCAGGATTTCGTCGACCGCTATGTGGCATGGGTTAGGAAACTGCAGGCGCGTTGAAACAAGGTGGAAGCGATGCGAATCGCGATGGAACGTCGCGAGGGAATCCAGTCGCGACTTGCGTCGCCCCCGCGAAGCTTCCCGCCGGGGATCAGGTCAGCGCTGCAGGCCGTCTTTCAGCGGGATTTCGCGCAGTTGGATTCCATCGGCGCTCAGCGTGGCGGCTTCGCGCTCCAGCGGCAGCACCGCCAGCGCCAGAGGCCGCTCGCCTTCGGCGGTGCTGACGACGGCGCCGATCATGCGCTGGCCATCGCTTACCTCGATGCCGGCCGCGAGCGGCGCATCGCTTTCGAACAGCGCCAATCCGCGCTTGGCCTTGCCCAGGAAATGGGTGCGCGCCACGATTTCCTGGCCCGGGTAGCAGCCTTTCTTGACGCTGAAGGCATGCAGGCGCTCGAGCGACAGCTGCTGCGGGGTCCACTGTTCGCGCTGTCCGCCTGGCAGGCGCGGCAGCCCGTGCGAGAGATCGTATGCGCTCCAGCGCGCGCGCGCGGCGGGATTGTCGTGGGCTTCCGCATCGGCGATGCGCAAGACCCGCGGCTCGGTCGAGTCGCCATAATCGAGTTCGGTCGTACCCGCGGAAACATGGATTCGCGCATTCCGCGCCGAATCCGGCTTGGCGAAGGCGCCGCTCACCCGGGCAGCGTCCAATGTATGGATCTTCAACTTGCGTCTGAACACCAGGCGCTGCAGCGCCTCGGTAAATCTACCGGCATCGGTGTCGGGCAACAGCAAACGGATCTCGTCTTCTGCCAGCTTGATCAGCGAAAACAGGGCGATAACGCGGCCTTTCGGCGTCAGCCAGGCATTCCACTGCCAATGCCCCGCAGCCAATCCTGCTGCATCGTTGGCGAACTGCGCTTGCGCGTACGCGGTCGCGTCCGTACCTTGCAGCGCGACTACGGTATGGTCGGGCAGTGCGAAAAAAGGCGTGGCGTCGATGGGTAGGTTGTAAGCCAAGAGGGGGAGGACTAAAATTTGTGCATTGCGAGAACACCATGATAAGTCAAACCCCTCCCGCCCCCGAGCCTACGTCCGAAACACAGCAGTCCGAATCGGATGCGGTGGAGAAGGCAACGGCGACGCCGAAGGAAATCGGCGGCCGCGACGGTCCCGAGCCGACGCGCTACGGCGATTGGGAAAAAAACGGACGCTGCATCGATTTCTGATCCAGCTTTAGCCAACGCGGTCCCAGACCGCCCAGCCGAGAAACGAGCGCAGCGAATGGCGATCCAACAACGTCCGCTTTCACCGCACCTGCAGGTCTACCGCTGGCAGATCCAGATGGCGACCTCCATCGTCCATCGCGCCACCGGTATCATCCTCAGCCTCGGCGCATTGCTGATCGCCGCTGCGCTGCTGGCCATGAGCGCCGGCCCCGAAGCCTGGGAACGGGTGAGCAGCCTGGCGGGCTCGCCGCTGGGACTGGCGATTTTGTTCGGCTGGAGCTGGGCTTTCGCTTACCACCTGCTCAACGGTATCCGTCATCTGCTGCAGGACGCCGGCTACGGTTTCAGCATTCCCGCCTTCGTCCGCAGCGGCTGGCTGTCGGTGGTCGGCAGCCTGCTGCTGGCCGGTGCGCTGTGGGGCTGGTTGGCGCTGCAGAAGGGCTGGCTATGAAAACGCATCGTTATCGCGCGCCGCTGAAGGACGTGCGCGGCTTGGGCTCCGCGCAAGCAGGCACGCATCATTTCATCGTGCAGCGTTTGACCGCGCTCGCGCTGATTTTCCTGGCCTGCTGGTTCCTGTATTTCGTCGTCAACCTGATGCAGGCGGACCATTTGACCGCCACCGACGCGGTGGCCAAGCCGTGGAATGCGGTGCTGCTGGTGGCTTTTCTGATGGCGATGTTCTGGCATGCGCAGCTGGGCGTGCAGGTGGTGATCGAAGACTACGTCCATAGCCATGGACTGGCCCTGGCCGCGCAGATCGCGGTGCGTTTCGTCTGCATCCTCGGCGCGCTGGCCAGCGTATTCGCCGTGGTCCGCATCGCGTTGGGCGGCGTCTGATTGGTCGGACGCCCATAAGGAATTTGAATCCATGACTTCGGCTTACAAGATCACCGAACACAAGTACGACATGGTTGTGGTCGGAGCCGGCGGCGCGGGCTTGCGCGCCACCTTCGGCCTCGCAGCCAAAGGCCTGCAAACGGTGTGCCTGACCAAGGTGTTCCCGACGCGCTCGCACACCGTAGCCGCGCAAGGCGGCATTTCCGCCGCGCTGGGCAACATGGGCGAGGACGACTGGCGCTACCACTTCTACGACACCATCAAGGGGTCGGACTGGCTGGGCGATCAGGATGCGATCGAGTACATGTGCCGCGAGGCGATTCCGGCGATCG
>JAESGX010000227.1_pt1 | contig 33725 bp, 44 predicted proteins | sample 9269801 | NCBI WGS metagenome assembly JAESGX01 (sample SAMN16773122, study PRJNA677054) | algae metagenome | isolation source: Pleurocapsa minor GSE-CHR-MK-17-07R and co-occurring heterotrophs from wet... | place: USA: Lower Calf Creek Falls, Grand Staircase Escalante National Monument, UT ... | reverse complement strand
CCTCGAGCAGGTAGGCGGCGAGGCGCTTGGCCTTGGCGAGAACGAGTTCCGAAGCGCGGGAGACGGCGACGCCACCCATCTGCGAGGAACGGCTGCCGCCCGTGCCGCCGCCGGCCGGCGTCAGGTCGCTGTCGCCCTGGATCAGCTTCACCTTCTCGAAGGGGATGCCGAGGCGCGCATGCAGCACCTGGGCGAAGGCGGTCTCATGACCCTGGCCATGGCTGAAGGTGCCGACATGCACCAGCGCCTCGCCCGCCGGGCTGATCTTCACGCGGGCCCATTCCTGCGGCTGCCCGCCGGAGGCCTCGATGAAATAGCCGATGCCGCGTCCGCGCAGCTTGCCCTGGGCCTGGCTCTCGGCGCGGCGGGCCGGGAAGCCCTGCCAATCCATGAGGTCCAGCGCCTGGGCCTGGGTTTCCTCGAAGCGGCCGCTGTCGATCTCATTGCCGGCGCAGTTGATGTAGGGAATCTGGTCCGGCTTCACATAGTTGCGGTTGCGGATCTCGGCAGGCGTGATGCCGAAGGCGAGCGCGCCCTGGTCCAGCAGGCGCTCGATCACATAGGCCGTCTCCGGACGCCCGGCGCCGCGATAGGCATCGGTCGGCACGGTGTTGGTGAAGGCGCAGCGCACCTGGATGCTGACATCCTGCATGTCATAGACCGTGCCCTGGATGCGCCCGCCAGCGACCGTCGGGATGCGCGGGCCGAAGTCAAACAAATAGGCGCCCATGGCGGCGACGGTGTTGACCTTCATGCCGAGGATCTTCCCCTCGGCATCGAAGGCCATCTCGGCATGGGTCACATGGTCGCGGCCATGCGGGTCGCAGAGGAAGGTCTCGGTGCGGTCCGCGCGCCACTTCACGGGGCGGCCGATGCGCTTGGCGGCCCAGAGCACCATGGCGCTCTCGGGGAAGAGCTTGCCGCGCAAACCAAAGCCGCCGCCGACATCGGGGCTGATGACGCGCACATGCTCCTTCGGCAGCTTGAAGATGAACTTGGCGAGGCTCTCGCGCACGCGCACCACGCCCTGGGTGGGCGAGTGGAGGGTGAAGTGGTTCTCGGCCGGGTCGTATTCGCCGAGTGCGACGCGTGGCTCCATCGGGTTGCCGACCAGCCGGTTGTTCACCAGCTCCACGCTCACGGTCTTCGCGGCCTTGGCAAAGGCAGCCTCGGCCTGGGCCTCTCGCCCATTGGACCAATGCACGCAGAGGTTCGAGCCGCGCTCGGGCCAGATCACGGGGGCGCCGGGCTCCAGAGCCGCGGCGGTGTCGGTGATGCTGTCCAGGATATCGTAATCCACCTCGATCAGCTCGGCCGCGTCCTGCGCCTGGGTGCGGGTCTCGGCCATGACGATGGCCACGGGGTCGCCCACGAAGCGCACGGCTTCGGTCTGCAGGATGTGGCGGTCGGGGCACCAGAGCGGCTTGCCGTCCTTGCCCGGCACCTCGACCATGACGGGAAAGAGGCCGAGGCCATCGGCCTTCGCATCATGCCCGGTCAGCACCTCGATGACGCCCGGGGCGGCCTTGGCGGCATCGGTGTTGATGGAGAGGATCTTCGCATGCGCGTGCGGGCTGCGCAGCACCACCATCCAGGCCTGGTTCTCGCGGTTGATGTCGTCCGTGTAGAGGCCGGCGCCCGTCAGCAGCCGCACGTCTTCCTTGCGCCGCACCGATTGGCCGATTCCGAACTTGTCCATCCGCTTGTCTCCCACACGTTCCATGCAAACTAGGGAAGGGGGGTCGCTCTGACAACGCGCGCCGTCTAACCTTTCTCGTGGAGGAAACACCATGCGCTTCGATTTGCCGGATGCTCCGCCACGGGCGGAGGAGTTGCGCCAAGAATTGCGCGCCTTCCTGGCCCAGGCCGGGCGCGACTGGACGCCCGAGATCCGCGCCCGCTCCTGGATGGGGTTCGACCGCGACTTCTCCCGCTCCGTCGGCGCCCGCGGCTGGATCGGCATGACATGGCCGAAGACCTATGGCGGTCACGAGAAATCCGGCTTGGAGCGCATCGTCGTGCTGGAGGAGATGCTGGCGGCCGGCGCACCGGTGGGCGCGCATTGGATCGGCGACCGGCAATCGGGCCCCCTCATCCTGCGTCTGGGCACGGAGGAGCAGCGGCGCCGCATCCTGCCCGGCATCGCGGCGGGCGAGCTGGCCTTCTGCATCGGCCTCTCCGAGCCGGAGGCGGGGAGCGACCTCGCCAATCTGCGCACGAAATGCGAGCGCGTCCCGAATGGGTGGAAGCTGAACGGCCGCAAGATCTGGACCACCTTCGCGCATAAGAGCGACTACATGATCGCGCTGGTGCGGACCTCGGCCGCGCCGGAGGGCGGCGCGCGCCATGCGGGTCTCTCGCAATTCCTGGTGGACCTGCGGCTTTCGGGAATCTCCATCCGCCCGATCCGCGACCTCGCGGGGGAAGACAGCTTCAACGAGGTGACCTTCGACGACGTGATCCTGCGCGAGGACGACCTGCTGGGGCAGGAAGGCGCGGGCTGGGCGCAGGCGACCAGCGAACTCGCCTTCGAGCGCAGCGGGCCCGACCGATACCTCTCTTCCTACCCCGCGCTGGCTGGGGGCATCGATGCATTGAACGCAGCCCCCGCGCCCGGCGCCGAAGCGACCATCGGCCGCATGGTCGCGCGGCTCGCCACGCTGCGCGGCATGTCCCTCTCGGTCGGCGGCATGCTGGAACGGGGCGAGGCCCCGGCCGTGGAGGCGGCGCTGGTGAAGGATGCCGGCAATGTCTTCGAACAGGCGCTGCCCGAGCAGATCCGCAACCTGATCGATCCCGCCGACAGCCCGGACGAACTCCGACGCATGCTGGCGGGCCTCGCGCAGTTGGCGCCCACCTTCAGCCTGCGGGGCGGGACGCGGGAAATCCTGCGCGGGATCATTGCGCGCGACATGGGGCTTCGTTGATGAGCGAGCTTCGTTCGATCCTGGTGGAGCAGGTGGACCGGCTGGTGGTCGATGGCGGCGGCGTCGCCCTGCTGCGCACCGTCGAGGCCGGAGAATGGCCCGCCGCCCTCTGGGCCGGGTTGGAGGAGCAGGGGCTGAACCTTGCCCTGGTGCCGGAGGAGGCGGGCGGCGTCGGCCTCTCCTGGGGGGATGCGGCCGCACTCTGGCAGGTGCTGGGCCGGCATGGTGCGCCGGCGCCCATCGCCGAGACCATGCTGGCCGCGGCGCTGCTCTCCGCGGCCGGCATCGAGGTTCCGGAAGGCCCGCTGGGCCTGGCGCAGGGCGCGGTGCCCTTCGGGCGGCACGCAGCGCGGCTGGTGGTGCCGAAGGGCGCGGCTGTGGCGCTGCATGCGGCGGGCGAGGTGACGCCGGGTGAGAATATCGGCCGCGAGCCGCGCGACGCTGTCGCTGCCGCAGACCGCGTCGCGCGTGGCGAATTGCCCAATGCGTTCGGCCCGCGCGCAGCGCTGCTGGGCCTGGCGCTCATCCGCGCCGCGCTGATCGCGGGCGCGCTGGAGCGCATCCTGGCCCTCGCCGTGGATTGGGCGAACACGCGCAGGCAGTTCGGCCGCGCCATTGGCAAGTTCCAGGCGGTGCAGCAGCAGCTGGCCGCCATGGCGGGCGAGGTGGCGGCCGTGAATGTCGCCGTCCAGCAGGCGGCGCGTGCCGTGGATGCGCGCGGCCTGGCCGAGGCGGGCTTCGAGATCGGCTGCGCGAAGGTGGTGGCGGGCGAGGCCGCGACCATGGGGGCCGCCACCGTCCACCAGGTCTTCGCCGCCATCGGCATCACCGAGGATCACGAACTGCACCATTTCACCCGCCGCCTCTGGGCCTGGCGGGAGGAGGGAGGCACCGAGCGCTTCTGGGCCGTCGAAATCGGCCGTGCGGCCATGGCCCGCGGCGGCGCCCAACTCTGGCCCGACATCACCGCACGCGACGTGCAAGGAACAGCATGATGAGCGATTTCCTCAAGATCGAGCAGGACGGCCCGGTCATCACCCTCACCCTCAACGCCCCGGATCGGCGCAACGCCATCTCGGGCTTCGAGGATTGCGACGAGGTGGAGGCCGCCTGCAAGCGCATCGCCCGCGACGACGGCATCCGCTGCGTCATCCTCACCGGCGCCGACCCCGCCTTTTGCGCCGGCGGCGACCTCAAGGGGATGCGCGACCGCAAGGGCATCATGGGGGCGGACAGCCCGGCCGTGATGCGCGAGAACTACCGGCGCGGCATCCAGCGCATTCCGCTGGCGCTGTGGGAGCTGGATGTGCCGACCATCGCGGCGATCAACGGGGCTGCCATCGGCGCGGGGCTCGACCTCGCCTGCATGTGCGACATGCGGATCGCGAGCGACAAGGCCATCTTCGCCGAGAGCTTCGTGCGCGTCGGCATCGTGCCCGGCGATGGCGGCGCCTGGCTTCTGCCGCGCGCTGTCGGCCTCGCCATGGCGGCGGAGATGTCCTTCACCGGTGACCCCCTGAACGCCGAGCAGGCGTTGGCCGCGCGTCTCGTCAGCCGCGTCGTGCCGCATGCGGAGCTGCTCGGCGCGGCGCGCGAGCTGGCGGCGCGCGTGGCCAAGAACCCGCCGCAGGTGCTGCGCATGACCAAGCGCCTGCTGCGCGAGGGGCAGCACATGTCGCTGCCCTCGCTGCTCGAGCTTTCCGCCGCTTTCCAGGCCATCGCGCATGAGACGCAGGACCACAAGGAAGCGGTGAACGCCATGCTGGAGAAGCGCCAGGGCGTGTTCCAGGGGCGATGAACGCGATGATCGAACGCTATCCGGACCCGGCCGTTCGCGTGCTGGACCCCGCCTTCAACGCGCTGCGCCTGCCGCTGGCCGGGCTGGAACGCCTCTGGACCGGCGGGCGCTGGGGCGAGGGGCCGGTCTGGTTCGGCGACCAGCGCTGCCTCATCTGGTCCGACATCCCGAACAACCGGATGCTGCGCTGGCTGGAATCCACGGGCGAGGTGGATGAGTTCCGCAAGCCCTCCAACAACACCAACGGCAACACGCGGGACCGCGAGGGCCGGCTGATCAGCTGCGAGCACCTGACCGGCCGCGTGGTGCGCACGGAGCCCGACGGGCGCATCACCGTCATCGCCGAGAGCTATCAGGGAAAGCGGCTCAACAGCCCGAATGATGTCGTGGTGAAATCCGATGGCAGCATCTGGTTCACCGACCCGCCCTTCGGCCTGATGGGCTTCTACGAGGGCGAGAAGCGCGCGCCGGAACTGCCGCATACCAACGTCTATCGCGTGGATGGGCAGACCGGCGCCATCTCCTGCGTGGCCGACGACGTGGACCACCCGAACGGCCTCGCCTTCAGCCCGGATGAGAGCATCCTCTACGTCATCGAAAGCCGCAGCGAGCCGCGCAACATCCTGGCCTATGACGTGGCCGGCGAAACCTTGCGCAACCGCCGCGTCTGCATTCGCTGCGCGCCGGGCGAGACGCCGGATGGTTTCCGGGTGGATGTGGCCAGCAACCTCTGGTGCGGCTGGGGGATGGGGGCGCCGGGGCTGGACGGGGTGAAGGTGTTCAACCCTGAGGGGCGGCCGATCGGCTTCATCGACCTGCCGGAGCGCTGCGCGAACCTGGCTTTCGGGGGACGGCACCGGAACCGGCTCTTCATGGCCGCCAGCAAGTCGCTCTACGCGATCTACACCAACACGCAGGGCGCCACCTGAGGGGCTGGCGTGCGGCGCGCATCGTGACACGATGCGCGCCAAGAAACCGCCCCGAGGAAGCGCCATGAGCCAAACCCCCTACACCGTCGGCGACCTCGTCGCCGAATTCCTCTCGCGCATCGGCGTGACGACGGTCTTCGGCATCGTCTCCGTCCACAACATCCCGATGCTGGACGCCATCGGTCGGCGTAACGCCATCCGCTACGTCATGTGCCGGGGCGAGATGGGCGGGGCGCACATGGCCGATGCCTATGCGCGCGTGACGGGTGCGCTTGGCGTGCTCTTCACGAGCACCGGGCCCGGCATGGCGAACAGCATCGGCGGCCTGGTGGAGGCGCGCTTCGCGGGCTCGCCCGTGCTGCACATCACCGGGCAGACGGCGACGAAATTCGTGGATCGCGACATGGGCACGGTGCATGACGTGCCGGGCCAGACGGCGATCCTGGCGGCGTCCGGCAAGGCCGCCTATCGCGTGCGCTCCGCCGGCGAGGCGCTCGGCGTGCTGGTGCGGGCGGCCGCCGAGGCGATGACGCCGCCGCGCGGCCCCGTCTCGGTGGAAATCCCGATCGATCTGCAACGCACCGTGATTCCGCGCCCGGCAGAGCTCGATGCGCTGGTGCTGCCCGTGCCCCCGCCGCTGCCGCCGGGCGATGCCGCGCTGGATGAGGTGGCCGATATCCTGGCCCGGGCGAAGCGGCCCATGATCTGGCTCGGCAATGGCGCGCGGGAGGCGGGGCAGGGTGCGCGGGCGCTGCTCGACCTTGGCTTCGCCGCGGTCTCCTCCTGGAATGGGCGCGGCATCATCGCCGAGGATCACCCCATGACCTTCGGCGCGCTGCACGGCAACGGCGCGCCCCGCATCCTCGGCTTCTACGAGAAGGTGGATGCGATGCTCGTGCTGGGCTCGCGCCTGCGCGGGCACGAGATGATGGAGTTTTCGATGAAGCTGCCCGCCAACCTCATCCATGTGGATGTGGACGCGGCGGCGAATGGGCGCACCTATCCGAACCGCTATTTTCTCCAGGGCGATGCGGAGCTGGTAGCGCAGGGGCTCGCGCGGCGCCTCAAGGGGCGCATCGCGGTGGATCCGGTCTTCGCGGCGGATGTTGCACGAACAAAGTCACTGGCGACGGAGGAATATCTCGCCACGCTCGGTCCCTATGCAGGCTTCGCGGCCCAATTGCGCGCCGTGATGCCGCGGGATGCGCTCTGGGTGCGGGACATCACCATCAGCAATTCCACCTGGGGCAATCGCGTGCTGCAGGTCTATGGTCCGCGCGATGCGGTGCATCCCGTGGGCGCCGCCATCGGGCCTGGGCTGCCGCTTGGCATCGGCGCCGCGATGGGCGCGGGCGGGCGCAAGACCGTCGCCATGGTCGGCGATGGCGGCTTCGCCATGAACCTCACCGAGCTCTGGACCGCCGTGCAGGAGCGCGCGCGGCTTTGCACCATCGTGATGAATGACCGCGGATATGGCGTGATCCGCCACATCCAGGATGCGGTGGTGGATGGGCGGCGCTTCGGCGATGAATTGCTGGGCCCAGCACTGCAGCCGCTGGCGGCGCTGGCGGGACTGCCCTTCTTCCGGGTCGGCGCCGCCGAGGAGTTCGGTGCCGTGGTCGCCCGTGCGCTGGAGGTGGATGGACCCACGCTGGTCGAGGTGGACATGGTGGCGATCGGCGAGTTTCCGCCCTACGCACCCTACGACACCATGGGAAAGCACGCGGAACGCGCCCGGCGGTAGTCCACGGCGTTTGCGGCTGCGCACGCGTCCACATCCCTGCGCGAGGGGAACCGGCCAGCCGCTGAGGGGGGGTCTCAACTCAAGAGAAAATTTGCACCGGCATATTTGCGCGTTATTATTTGCACCCACTGCGGTCGCGGCGGTGCAGCCGGTTCCAGCCGGGCGCTGCCGGTGGATAAGGATTCTTGCGTGACGCCGACCGATGCTCCCGCCGAAGCCGAGCCGCCCGTTTCCCTCTTGCCTGACTACGCCAGATATCTGGGCTATGTCGTCCTGCGAAAGCCGTCCGAGCCCCGCCCGCTGTTGGTGGTGCTGGGTGATATTGAGCACTTCCAGTCCAGCGCGCTGAACAAGGCCCGACGGCGCACAGAACTCTTTGACCGAAAGGCGCTTGCCGAGGCTACCGACTCGGAACTGCAGCATCCTTCGACCAGATTCATCAAATGGGCGCCAAATTCAAAATACTCGATTACGGCAGCCGAAAGGCTGCGTCTCCCTGCATCTGCGGTGATCATCAACGATACGCATTTCAATTGCTTGAAATCGACGGTTCACCGAGCTTTCGAAAAAGTGTTTGGCTATGGGCTGAGGTTGGACCCGCTGCACGACCAGGGGCCAGCGGTGATCAAGAGCGACGGCAATGCCACGCATGATGGTCGCGTCATTTCCCTGCCCGATACGGTCGCTCGTGAGGGTGTTGTCTACGAGCGGCTGATCACCAATGAAATTGGCAAAGATCTGGTCTTCGATATCAGGCTGCCGCTCTTTGGCGATATCTCGCCATTCGCCATCGTCAAGTTCCGGCCAAAATCCATCCGCTTCGCCAACCGAAACTCGATTTCCTATCTCGTCTCTACCTCACAGATCCTCAGCGCGTCGGAAATGTGGCTGTGTCGGGCTTTCTGTCGGGAAATCGGCCTGCATTTCGGAGAGATCGACGTGCTGCGCGACAAGACAAGCGGCAAGATCTACATCGTTGACGCCAACAACACGCCGGTCGGGCCAACCAAATCACTCTCCGACGCCGACAGGACGCGCGCGATCCAGCTTTATGGCCAGGCCTTCAGCAACAGCTTCTTCGGAACAAAGTACTGACCATCGGCGGTGGTGTCATCGGCGCCCGAAACGCGCGTGGTGCAGAATGCGCCGTGCCGCATTGCTTGCGGCCCCGCAAACACCCTATCGCCATTTCTTCGGATCGAATGGTGGGCGCTACAGGGATTGAACCTGTGACCCCTACCGTGTCAACGGAATGAATGTCACCCGCTAACCTGCTGCCGAAATTGGGAAATCTTGATCCTGATCACTACCCTGCACGGATAGTGCTCTCCCGGCGAACCAGTCGATCGCCGCCTGGCGGTGCGCCTCGGGCATCCGCTTGGCGTAGCGGCTGACCATCGTGATCGTCTCCCACCCACCCCGCTCCTGCGCGCCCTTCAGGTCCTTGTGGATGCAGTTGTCCCAGCTCGCCCAGGTGTGGCGCATGACGTGGGGCGTGATCGCTGGCACGAAGCGGCGCAGGGGCTTCGTCTTGCCCTTGGGCACCCATTCCTTCATCTCGCCGGGCAAGCCGGCGCGGCCGCAGGCGGTGGCCCAGGCGGTGCCGATCTGGCCGCCGCCCTCACGATCCTGAAGGGCGTAGCCTTGCCAGCCGGGCGGGCGCTTCTTCTTCTCGGGCCAGGGGCGACGGAAGACGGCGCCGTCGCGGTGGGGCAGGGCGGAGAGGGCGGCCACCACCACTGGCGGCAGGTCCACCAGGCGCTCGGTGTCCTGCTTCTGCCAGACGACGGCGCGCGCCCCCAGCAGATCCACATGCGCCCAGTCCAGCGCCAGCGCCTCGCTCATGCGGCAGCCGGTGCCGATCTGGAACACCAGCAGCGGGCGTAGATGCGGCGAGGCCGCGTGCACCAGCGCCGTGGCCTGGTGGGGCAGGAGGAAGGGCGTGGTGCTCTTCGGGCTCTTCAGCGTCTTGAAGGCCGGCCTGTCGCACCAGCGGCGGATGGCCGCGTGCTCGAGGACGGCGCGCAGCGGCGTGCGCACCGCGCGCATCTTGCTGGCGTTGGAGGCATCGGGCCGCTGGAGCGCGCGATAGGCGCCGTCCAGCGCCTCCTGGTCGATGCGGTTCAGGTGGGTGGTGCCGAAGTGCTTCAGCAGCTTGGCGAGGTAGTAGCGCGTCTTCGCGGGGCGCGGCTCCTCATCCAGGTAGGAGGCTACCGCGTGCGCAAAGGTGACGACGGCGCGCGCGCCATAGACAGAACGGTCCCAGAGCTCCGCCTCCCGCTTCGCGCGGAGGCCTTCGGCGCGCTCGGGGTCAGCAGTTCCAGTGCTCTCGAATACGCTTTGTCCGCGGACGGTGCCGCGGAGATAGAGGGTGGAGCTGCCGGGGCGGCTGACGACTTTGAGGGGCATGCGAGGCTTTCCACGAGGCGGGCAAGGTCTGCTTCGGTCGCCACGATACGGCGGCCGATGCGCCGATGGGTAGGGCCGCCTGCGTGCACCGGGTGGGCGGCCAAGTGGGCCAGCAACCATGTGCGCCCGCAACCCAGGCGGGCGGCGATCTCGGGCAGGGTGAGGAGGGTGCGGGTGGTTCCGTCAGGCATGGGGCTTCACCGTGCGGGCCAGCACCTGGTGTGCCGCATGCACTTCCTCGATGCTTACGCGATGGCAGGCAGCCGTGCTGGCTAACATGATCCGAGCGGCAAGCATGTCGGCCTCCTGCTGGCTCATCTCCATCCGGCCAAAAGGGGGCTGCCCCACGTGGGCGAGCGTGATGATCACGCGGTCGCCATGCGGCTCCGCCCCAAGTTCCAGGCGGGTGCCGAAGTCCATGCGGTGCTGCTCACCCATTCCACACCTCCGGCCAGTGCTGCGCGAAGCCGGCGCGGATGCCGGCATGGAGGCGCACGCGGTGCTTCTCCTCCTTGCCCATCAGGCCGTGCTTGCCGGTCTCCTCGATGCTGGCCTGCACCATGAGGGGGCTGGGCGAGACGGGCAGGATGCCGGCGCCCATCTGGCGCAGTAGCAGGGCCAGCATACCCGAGGTCACGGCGCCGCCCTGGCGGATCAGCAGCGCGTCGATCTGCGAGGCCAGGCCGGGCTGCCGGTTCGCGTGGCCCTGCGCGTTCAGCCAGCACGCCGTGACCAGGGCGCGGATGTGCCGCGGTTCGGTGACGCCGCACTCCATGAAGAGGCGGACCAGCGGCAGCCCCACCTCATGCACAACGGCGCGCAGCCCGGCCGGCATGTCGTCGGTGTGCGCCAGTGCGGCGAGGCGCTTCCGGCCGAGCAGGTGAGGTTCACCCATTCGCCACCTCCAGCAGCACGGCGGCGTGGCAGTGGTCGGGCTGGCCGGGTTTGGGCAGCGGGCACCAGCAGGCGAGGTTGTGGCCGCGCAGCTCGGGCAGTGCCGCCTGCACCCGGCCCAGGGCGCACAGCCCTTCGCGCAGCCCATGGCGAAACATCCCAACGCACATTTCGCGCAGCTTAGTCTCGCTGCCCTCGAAGCCCGCGGCTCGGGCGCCCTGCGTGGTCCAGGGGTTCCCGAACGGCCCCGGCCTCGCCACGCTGCGCGCCGGTAGCCCGTTCGCCTCGCGGCTCATCAACTGGAGGTCGAAGCCCTTGGCGCGGGAGAGGCGTAGGCGGATGGGGCGGGTCATGCCGCCCTCCTCTCGCCACGCCGCATCGGTGTGGTTGATGCGCGAGCAGCTCTGAGCCGACTCTGGCGCGCTGCCTCGATCTCCTGAAGTGCCTCGATGCGGTGGCCCATCTGGCGTGAGCAGCGTGCCAGGTCGAGCGAGACGGCCGCGGCGCGCAGCCACCACAGTCGCCAGCTCCATCGCCTCCCTTTGCGGCGGATACGGGGAAAGCGATCGCCGTTAGCCATGCGCGCCGCTCCTCCGCGTCAGGATCTGACCGCTGCCGCCGCATGCGGCGCAGGTGACGCTTCGGCCATCGTGGCTCTTGGTGATGCCCTTGCCGGTGCAGACGTCGCAGCGGGTGCGGATGTGCTGGTCGGTCTCGATCGTCGTCGGGCGGCGCGCCTCGGGCATGGCGTCGAAGATCGCGGGCGGGGTGGGCTTGCGCTTCATGGCTGGGCGCCACCGAAGAGCGGGAGAGGGGCATCGGGCTCCTCCGGCAGGGGCGCCAGGCTGGCGGGGTCCTCGGGCTCCAGCGTGCCGGTCTCGGCCCGGTAGCGGAAGCGGTGGGTGGTCCAGCGGACATAGCGGATGGAGTACTCGCCGGGCCAGCCCACGAAATCATCCACCATCTGCTCGACAGTGGGATAGGTGTCCTCCTCGCCGACGATCCAAGCATCCGTCGCCAGGTGCGGCATGGAGCGGGACACCGTGAAGGGCTCGCCGTCTTCGTCCTCGTCCGCATCGAAGATGGTGAGTGTGGCGTCGCCGAGGCTGTCCTGGCGCTCCATCATGATCAGCTCGCCATCGGCCAGACGCTCGCCCTCCGCCTCCTCCGGATCTTCGTCGGCAGGTACTTCGCCCTGCGAATTCAGCAGCGCGTGACCGCCCGGCACGATGCGCAGCCAGTCGCTCGGTTGCGCGAGGAGGTGCGGGACGTCAGCATCCAGAAGGTTATGCGGGGCCCACTTCGGCGCGCTCATGCCGCATCCCCCATCAGCTGATCGAAGAGCGTGGGCGCGTTCTGCTCTGCGCTGGTGAGGTGGCGGGTGGCCTGGCGCCAGTACTCCTCCTTCAGCTCGGTCCCGATGAAGCGGCGGCCGGCCTTCAGCGCGCCGTAGCCCTCGCTGCCGATGCCCATGAAGGGGCTCAGCACCACGTCGTTCGGGTTGCTGTAGAGCTTGATGGAGCGCTCGATGAGGTCCAGCGGCAGGGGGCAGATGTGCTTCTCATCACCCGGCGCGCGGATGGCGTTCAGCACGTTGGTCTCCCGCGTGTCCATCCAGACGGGCGAGGCGTATTTCTGCCACTGGTCGAGCGGGAAGTCCTCGGCCGTGTGGGTCACCGGCTCGATCGCGTCTTCCTCGCGCGCCCACTTGCGGAAGACCATCATGTATTCCGGCAGGCCCTGGCGGGAGAAGGTGCTGTCCGTGCGGAGCTGCTTGTAGAGCAGCCCGTGCGCCTTCGTCTTCGTCATCTCCCGCACCGGGCAGCGCCAGACGGTGATGCGCGAATGGAAGGTCCAGCCGGCCTCCTTGTGGGCGGCCACCAGCATGCCCGGGAAGTCCCGCAGGCCGGCGTCGAAGCCCGTCTGCGTTTTGTAGAACACCAGGTCCTTGCAATGGACGACGCAGAGGCGGCCGGGCTTCGTCACGCGATACAGTTCCCGCGCGAGGAAGCTGTAGTGCTTGAAGAATTCCTCATCGTCGGCCGAGTTGCCCATGTCGGCGATGCTGTCCGAATACACGTAGAGGCCGCTGAAGGGCGGGCTGAACACGCTCAGATGCACGCTCGCCTCGGGCAGTTGCGAGATCACCTGGACGCAATCACCGTGATAGGCGGCGAAGCGGTCGCCATAGCTGGCGTTCAAGCAGTCAACCATGCGGGCAGCCTCCCTTTGTGGCCTGGGGTGTAGTCGCGGAGCTGGACGGAGCGGCCGAGGGCGCGGCGCATCGCCGCCGCCATCGCGGCCTTCATGCGGGCGTGGTCCTGCGCCTTGCGGTCGATGACGCGGCCGATCTGATCCTCGCCCTCGGCGACGATGACATGCGCGTGCACGTCCCGCTGCTGCCCGAAGCGCCAGCAGCGGCGCACGGCCTGGTACCAGGCCTCATAGCTGAAGCTCCGGCCGACGAAGCCCATGCGCGCGCAGTGCTGCCAGTTCAGGCCATAGCCGCAGATGCGCGGCTTCGTGATCAGGTGCAGCGCCTGGCCATGGGCGAAGGCGGCCAGCGCCTCCTCCTTCGCCTCGATCGACATGCTGCCGCGCACCTCGATGGCGCCGGGCACGGCGGCGCGCACGGCGTCGGCCTCGTAATCCGTGTCCACCCAAAGCACCCAGGCCTCGTGCGGCTCGGCCGCCACCAGCGCGCCCACGACATCGGCGCGGGCCGTGATGGTCTGGCGCTTCACGTCGTGCATGGTGGTGGCCGAGATGTCGGGCGCGAACAGGCCGTCCTTCATGGGCTTCACATCGCCATGCGTCTTGTGGCGGTGGGAGATCAGCTGCGGCAGGACGTAGCGGCCGCCCTCGAAGCCGAGATCCTCCGGCGATTGCGCCATGCGCGCCCAGCTGGCCATCCAGTCCCAGAAATCGGCCTCGCCGTGGTTCTTCAGGCGGTACTTGCCCATGCTGGTCTGGTCGGTGACGAACCAGCGCATCAGCATCTCGTTGGAGGGCATGACGCCCAGGAATTCGGCGTGCTGGCCGAGCTCCATGTGGTCATTGGGCGCCGGCGTGGCGGTGGCGGCCAGGCGGTAGCGGTGGCCCTGGAAGGCGGCGATCAGCGCGCGGCTGGTGGCGCCGGTGAAGTTCTTGAGGATGCTGCTCTCATCCAGCACCACGGCCCCGAAGGCGGCGGGGTCGAGATCCTCCAGCCGGTCATAGTTGCAGATGGAGATGCCGGGGCGGACATCCTCCGGCCCGCGGATCACGCGGGCGTCATAGCCCAGGCGCTGGGCCTCCTCCTCGATCTGCCGGGCGACGGCCAGCGGCGTGAGGATCAGGGCGCGGCCATTCGTGCGCTCGAGCGCCACGTCCGCGAATTCCAGCTCGCACCGCGTCTTGCCGAGGCCGGTATCGAGGAAGAGGCCGGCGCGGCCCTGGGTGAGGCAGAAGGCCGTGCTGGCTGCCTGGAAGTCCGCCAGATGGGCGGGCATGGATGCGGCATCGGTGGGCGCGCCGAGGGCCGAGGCGCGGGGCGCCTTGCCGGCGAGGAATTGGGCGTAGGTGTCGAGCATGGCTCAGTCCACCTTCATCGGCATCAGGACGGCCGTGGCGCCCGGGCTGGCGATGCGGACGGGCTCCTTGCCGTCGATGACGTGCATCGTGAAGTGCTCGGGCAGGGCGCGGCAGAGATCGGCGAGGTAGCGCGCCTGGAAGGCTACCTGCAGATCCGCGCCCGCCGCCCAGGCCGCGACCTCGGGCGGGACCTCGACCTTGGTCTCGCCTTCCTCGGAGGAGCGGGCGCTGATGGTGAGGGGGAAGTCCATCCCGCCGCGGAAGGTGACGGGCAGGGACGGCTCCCGCCCGATGGCGCGGGCCTGCTGCACCAGGCCCGCGAGGGCGGCGGGATCGTGCACGTCGAGCAGGCTCCGCCCCGCCTCCTTCGGGATGACGCGGGCATAGTCGGGGAAGGTGCCGTCGATCGCCTTGCTGTCATGCGACCAGGTGGGGCGCTGGACGTGCAGGCTCAGCTCGCCCTGCTTGACGATCAGCGTCGCTTCGTCGGGCGTGTCGGCCAGCAGCTTCAGGATCTGCCGGACGGCATCCTTGTGCACGATCATCGCCAGCGGCGTGTCGCCTTCCGGGATGGGGGCGCTGAGCTGGATGAGGCGGTAGCCGTCGGTGGCGGCGGTGCGCAGTGCGGGCGACTCCAGATCATCCCACACATGGAGGAAGACGCCGTTGAGGTAGTAGCGCGTCTCCTCCTGGCTGATCGCGTGCTCGGCCCGGCCAAAGAGATCGCGGAAGGTGCCGACGGTGATGTTCCACTCCGCCAGCGCCTTGTGGGTGCGCGGCTTGGGGAAGTCCTTCGCCGGCAGCGTCTGCAAGCGGGCCTCCATCGTGGGGGTGGAGAGGATGGCGAGGTCGTTCGCTTCGTCGTGGCGCAGCGTCACCTCCACATCGGGCGGCAGGCTCTCCAGGATGGCGTTGGCGCGGTGGGCGCTGATGGTGAGCGGCGCAAGCTGGCCCTTGCAGGGGGCATAGGCCGTCACCCGCTCCTCCAGGTCCGTCCCGATGGCGGTGAGAATGCCGGCATCGGCGCTGATCAGCAGGTGGCGGAGGATGGGGATGGTGTTGCGCCGCTCGGTCGCGATGCTGGCGGTGGCGAGGGCCTGGCGCAGATGGCTGGCGAGGATGCGGGCAGAGTTATCGGACACGGCGGGTCTCCATGGCTTCTTGGCAGGGGCGGCAGGTGCGGGCTGAGGGGTTGGCGCGGCGGCGCGCGGCGGGGATGGGCTCCTCGCAGATCGTGCATTCGAGGGTGCCGGGCTGGCGCATCTGGCGGGTGACGGCGGCGAGGCTTTCCGCGTGGTGCGCCTCGGTCAGCGCGACCGCGCGGTCCATGTCGTCTGGCATCACGCGCCCCTTTGCGTGGTGGTGGGGGCGGGCTGCGCCAGGTGGGCCTCGATGCGCTCGGCGAGGGCGGCGTGCGCCTGGGCTACGAGTCGGTGCGCCTGGGCAAAGGGCGTCCGCTCCATGGCGCGATGCTCGGCCGCGACCTGGCGCAGCAGCTCGCGCGCCTCGGCCAGTTGCTGGGCCACGCGGGCGGCGGTGATGCGCTCAAGGTCCAGCGTGGTGCGCAGGGTGGCGCTCAGGATCTCTTCGGGGACGCCGCTCATGCTGCTTTCGCCTTCTTCTTCGACTGCTCATCACGGAGCTGGTTCACGATTTCCTGCGCGTATTCGGGGGAGAGGCCCCACTCCTCGGCGAGCCACGCCGCGCCGAATTCCTTCACGCGGAACTGCTCGCGCAGCTCGTGCAGCTCCTCCGTCGTCAAGGGGATGAAGGCGGTGGTGACGACGGGCGGCTTGGCCTTGGGCGGCTCGGCAGCCGGCGCGGCCTTCGGGGCCATCTGGGGCTGGCGCGAGCGGCTGGCCGGGGCGTCGGCGTATTCCTCCGGCACGGGCTCGCCGCCGATGGTGAAGCCGTGCGGGGCGGCGGCGGGGCGCCCGGCGATTTCGTCGCGCAGATCGTTCAGCATCATGTCGCAAAGCCAGGGCGGCAGGCGGAAGGTGGGGATATCCATCAGAAGGGCACTCCGTGGGTGATGAGCCACGCGCAGGCGAGGCCGAGGGCGGCGGCGCAGCAGTGCTGGCGCCAGGATGGGAGGAGGCGGCGGCGGCGCATCAGCGCGGCCCCAGGCGCGCAGTGTGACCCGCGGCCTCATTGGCCTCGGCCGCGGTGATCAGCGCGTCGAGCAGGGGCGCCCAGCCCCAGCGATCGCGCGCGGTGGGCATGGCGGCGTGCCACATGCGCAGGGACGCGGCCGGGACCGGGCAGGCGCGGAGGAGAGCGCGGGCGTGGGCGATGCGCTCGGCCTCGGGCGCGGCCTGGATGGGGGCGATGCGCGCGGCGAGCGTGGCATCGGCGTGGCGGGGGATGGCGTTCATTCCGCCTCTCCATCTGCGTCTTCGACCACGGGCAGAATGGCAGCCATCTCGGTTTTGCAGCGTGTCAGCAGCGTCAGGAAGCCGAGCTTCGTGAGGATGACCTTGCGCGTGCCGGGGCTCAGCTCGGCCGGGCGGGTGGCTTCGGCGAGGCCGAGCTTGATCAGGCCCGCCAGCAGGCCCTCGCGGTGGCGCATGTTGAAGGTCAGGCTGCCGCCACAGCAGAGCGTCATCTCGGCGAGGGCCAGCATCTCGGCCAGCTGCTCGCCGGTCAGCTTCGGGGCGAGTGCCGCGCGCTGCATGCCGAGGTCGAGGCGGCGCCTCATGCGCCGCTCCCGCTGTAGATGCGGTACATCTTCGTCGGCGGGCCGGGCTCGGCCAGCAGGGGCGCCAGCGTGTTCCGGAGGTCGCCCGCGCGGCGGGTGAGGATCGCGGCCTCGGTGTTGTCCGTCGTGGCGGCGGCGGCTTCGGTCAGCCAGTCGGCCAGGACCAAGAGGTGCTCACTGGTGGTGCCGCTGGTGGTCAGCATGCGCTTGATCAGCCGATGCAGCGCGGCATCGGTGGCGATGGCGGCGCTCATCGGGCCGCGCTCCGGCGCGGGCACCAGCCGGGCGGGCGGTCATCGCGCTGCCACTCCCAGCTGATGCGGCGCGGGCCGCCCTCGGTGCCCAGGCAGCGGGCGCTGGTGCCGTGCGGGCCGAGCGTGCCGGCGGGGTGGTGACGCGTGACCAGGTGGGTGCAGCCGATGCAGCGCAGCGGCTCAGGCGGGGCAGCGGCAACGCTGGCCGCGATCATGGCAGGGATGGTGAGCATCAGGGCCTCCAACGCCGCGACGTGCGGCGATGGGGCTAAAGCCTGATGCGTTGCATGTGCATTGTCAACTGCAAATGCACATGCCTTTGCAGATTAGCCGATGCTGGCCTCGGGCCATTCCAGGACGCGATGTACGCCCAGGACCCGTTCGCGCGGGACCGCCTCAGTTTCACCGCCGTCATACGGCGTCAATCTTAGGCTTCCGTCGCGATTGCGCGCGGCGATGCGCCGGATGCGGAAGACGCTGCGCGGATGGTTGGGGTCCCGCGGGTGAGATAGCTCGACCAGGGCGTGGTCTCCGGCCGAGGCGAAGCGGGTGGGGTCGATGTAGACGAGCTCATTCGGCTGCCGCCATGGCGCCATGGAGGCGTCGGGCATGCGGACGGCATAGACGCGCATGTTGTGGGCGATACCGGGTAGGCGCGGCGCAATATCTGTCGGCTGGTCATTCCGCAGAAAATCGCCGTGATCCGATGCCGCGTAGAGCGAGAAAAGCGGGACGGTGCCCGGCCGCTCCTCGGCGGCCTGGTCGCTCGTCGGCTCCATTCCTCGCGCAGCTGCTGCCAGCTCGGGTGGCAGTGGAACGCGCGAAACCTGCTCCACCGCGCGGAGGGTGCTGGGGCGCAGGCTGTGCTTGTCGTCGTCTCGGGACATGAACCTGGTCAGCGTTGTGGGGGCCAGTTTCGCGCGACGGGCAATCTCGGTGAGCGTGAGACCTGTCTCGCGAGTGACACGTTCCAGGTAATCTCTTTCCGGCGTGTTCGCAATGTGTTCTTGCGTGTGCATATTCATGGCCTCTATCCGGGCGCGCAGCCCAGGCGGCGGGCCGCTTTGCGCCATGCCGCGAGTCTTCCCTCTCGGCATGTGCAATGCAGCGAAGATAGGGCTTGACGTTTCTATGTGCATTGCAGATGCTTATGCACATGGACAATCTGAGCCAGCGCATCGACGCGATTGAAGCACGGCTGAAGACGCGCGGCGTCTCGGTCGCCCGCATGCTTCGGCATGCCGATATCACCTCCTCGACCTGGACGCGCTGGAAGGCCGGCACGACGGCGGCGCCCCGCGGGCAGGTCTGGGCGCGGGTCGAGGCGGCAGCGGATGAGCTGACGCGGCCTGCGGTGCAGAAGAGTGAGGCTGCGTGATGTCACGGGCGCTGCATGCCGATGTGCGTCATGGCCAAGATCGCGGCGCGGGGGTGCAGAACAAGGCATCGTGCGGGGTTGGTTGTGCCGGAGTTCATGATCTGCACGGCGGCCAGGCTGCGCGCGGCGCGGTAAAACCCGCGCGCGTCGTCGTTGGGCGTCACCCTCTGCACCTCGGCTGCGTGAGCGGCCAGCATGCGGGTGATGCCGCTTTTCGCGATCCCATCGGCCGATCCCAGGCACAGATCGGAATAGGCGAGCAGAAGCGCTTCTCGCTCACCCAGCAGGGCCAGGTAGCTGTCGGCCGAGCTGGTTGGTTGCGCGATCGCCGCGCTGCTGAGTGCGACGGCCGCCAGCAGCGCTATGTGCATCTTCATCATGCGATCCGCCCTCCCTTGGCGGCTTGGCATCATGCCCGCGCATCGTTGGTCTCCGCCACACTGAACTCGATCGAGGCGGCGTGATGTCACCGCGAGCGGGCCGGAAATCCACATCAACCCCTCAGGAGATGCGCGATGTCGCACCCGTCGATTACCAATCTCTGCGCCGAGCTCCTGCTGGAAATCCGGCGGCTGCGCGAGGAGTGGCGGTTGCAGCGACTGACGCGCGTTCGGCTGGAATTGAGCAGTGGGCAAGGCATGATGCTGCCCCCGGAGCAGGAGGCTGCGCGAGAGCGCTGGTTGATGGGCGAGGCCGATCAGCGCTGACCGCGGCGCGTTGTCGTCTCGGCCGGGAATGGCAGGTTGCGCACCCGCTCCGTGGTCAGACAACCCTTCGTGTCGCAGCGCAGCCGGATCGCCTCGCCCCACAGGGTGTTGCCAGCCCCCGGCAGGTCGGTGATCTGCAGGATGGTCAGCTTCTTCCCGCACGCCGTGCAGCGCAGGGGATTGAGGCCAGTGCTGCGCATTTCGGCGATCTCCTTCCGCATCCGGGGCAAGGCCACCAAGGCGGACAGCCATTGCCACGGCCATTTCAGCGCTGCGAGCGTCGTCGCTCCAAGATCCATCCGTCACGATCCTCCTATGCAGCGGCATGGTGCCAGCCCTCCCGCGCTAAATCCACATCACTGAGCGAGGCCGCGCCATGACGTGCATCGTCGCGATGACCAATGGCGGCGCCGTCGTCATGGGGGCCGATTCCTGCGCTGGTGACGGCTCGTTCTCCGCGCCGCGCCTGGACCGCAAGGTCTTTGTGACGCAGGCCGGGGGTGGGCTTCTCATGGGCTTCACCAGCTCCTTCCGCATGGGCGATCTGCTTCGGTACCGCCTCGATGTCGCGCGCCGTCACCCTGACGTGCCGCTCGATCGTTGGATGCGGACCGACTTCATCGACGCCGTGCGGGCCTGCCTCCGGGCTGGCGGCTACCTGCATGCGAGCAACTCCGTTGAAAGCGGCGGCGTCTTCATGGTGGCGGCCGAGGGGCGCCTGTTCGTCGTGGATAGCGACTTTCAGGTCGGCGAGTACGCGGGCCCGTTCTTTGCGGTGGGGTGCGGTGACCGCTTCGCGCTCGGCGCCTTCCATGCGGCTCAACGCCTCCAGGGCGCTGCCGTCACCGTGGATGACATGCGGGCGCGCTGCGAGATCGCGCTGGGGGCTGCTGCCGCGTTCAGCGGTTATGTCCTGCTGCCGTTCCATTACGAGGTCGCGATCACGCTGTCGGCCTCGAAGGAAGCTGCGTGATGCGTCAGCCCCAGGCTCTTCGCGATGCCATCGCCCGCGTCGTCTCGGGCGTCATCGCCGTGCGGCACGCGACCGAGATGGAAAAGGAAAGGGCGCAGCCGGTTGCAGCCGGCCGCGCCCTGGGTGGTGGTGACGTTCGGAAGGTTCGTCGTCGTCCTGGTGCAGTGCATGCCCCCTTATCGCCGGAGCGCATGACATGAGGCTGTCAGAGTTTGCCACGAACGTGGCGCGATTCACGCAAGAGGCTGTCGCGGATTTCATCGCCGAGCATGGGCGCGGCCCCGGACTGCATGAATTCGCCCGCGCCGTCGGCATCACCGAGCGGCGCGCGCGCAGCCTGGCCGAGGGAACGGCCGGGCGTATCGACGCCTGCGAATACCTGGCCGCGCAGCAAGCGCGCGCCAGTCTCCTCCGCCGCCGCATCGAGCGCGCGCGACACAACCTTCAAATGATCGAGGCGATGCATGGGGTGGATCTGGAAATGGGGCTCCATGCTTCTGCTCTGGCTGGGGTGGGCGCTGGCGCAGGAGGGCGAGACCTGGGCGCAGCGGTTCGCGGCCTGGATCGCCCGTAAGCCGCGCATGAGCGAAAAGCAGGCCATCTTCCTCTGCGCCATGCTGTGGTGCGCGGCCTGCGTCTCCGTCGTGCTGATCAGGGCGGCCGCGTGATGGTGCTGCAATCGCTACTCTTCGCCGGCGGCGTGGTGCTGGGCTTTGGCCTGATGACGTTGCTGCCGCGCTGGATGCAGGTGCTGTTGATCGGCTGCGGCCTGATCGGCGCAGCGGTTGTGCTCTCGGAGGCGGCGAGCCGCCTCGATGGCGGGCTGCTGCTGGGCGGGCTGATGCTGGTGGCGGGGCTGGTCGGCCTCGATCGCATCCTGGTCTCGCTGCGGCGCCCGATGGTTTCTTCCCCTTCCGGCCAAGCCCCCGGCGGCGCGCATGCGCCCGGTGAGGCCGGCGAGCGCGACGGCGAGCGAGACGCGCCGAACCTCCCTGGCATCCATGCAACTGCGGGGCGCGCCGGGCGCCCTCGCTCCTTTTCGGAGGTGTCGCGCTGATGGAATGGACAGTGGCCGCGATGGCTGAGCTGCGCCGGCTGTGGTGCGAGACGCCGCTCTCGACGGCGGCGATCGGGCGCGAGCTGGGCGGCATCTCGAAGAACTGCGTGGTGGGCAAGGCGCACCGCATGGGGCTGCCGGCCCGGCCGAGCCCCATCAAGCGCGGTGATGACCTGGCGCCGGCGCGGCGCATGGGCCAGCGCCGGCGGGCGCTGCCGGTGGGTGCGGCCCTGCCGGCGATGCCGGGTGACGTGCCGCGCCAGGTGGTGGCGCCGCCCGCGCCCCCCGTGCCTGTCCCCGTGCATCCACTGGTGCGGCTGGGTGGTGGGTGCCGCTGGCCGGAAGGTGATCCGCGCAAGCCCGGCTTCCGCTTCTGCAATGCCGCCGATGTGGTGCCGGGCAAGCCATACTGCGCCAAGCATTGCGCGAAGGCCGTCGGGAAGCCGCTGGTCAGCGCCGCGGCCATGGCGCCGCGCGGGTGGGTCGCATGAGTGGCCACATGCGCATGGCGGTGGAGGTCGCGCTGCATGCGGGCGCGCCGGTCATCATCCGCTTCGGCGGCGGCGTCGGCCTCGCCGCGCTGGCCACGGCGCTCGGCATGATGCTGGTCGAGCGGCACCGCACCACGATGCGGGCGAATCCACGCGCCCTGCAGGATGAGCTGCGCCAGCTCCAGGGCGCGCTGGAAGATGGCGTGACGGGCGCCGTCGAGGGCATGCCGCCGGGTCGCGTGCCCTGATGAGCGAGGCGCTCCTCGACAGCGTGGGCGTGTTCAACCGCCTCCAGGCCGCATGCAAGGCGGCGGGTGGGCAGCAAGCCTGGGCGGCGCGCCATGGGCTCTCGGCCAGCTACGTTTCGGACGTGCTGAACGGCCGGCGGGATCCGGGCGAATCCATCCTGCGCGCGCTCGGGCTGGCCAAGGTGGTGCGCTACGTCATTCAGCGAAGGGTGAATGGGTGAGCGCGGCCGTCTCCTCCCCCGTCGCCCTCTCGCCCACCGCCGCGCGCGAGCTGGCGCGTGAGATGCTGCTGGGCCAGCACTCCGTGTCCTTCACGGCCGATTACACTGGCCTGCCGGAGGCGCGTGTGGATGCCATGGCGCGGGCGCTGCACGCGGCCAAGCGCATCCCGCGGGTGCGGCCATGAGCCGCCTGCCGGAAGCCCTGATGGAGCGGCTGCGTATGGCGCTGCCCATCTCCTCGCTGGTCGCGCAGCGGGTGCCGCTGAAGCGCACGGGCAAGACGCTCTCGGGCCTCTGCCCGTTTCACAATGAGCGCACGCCCTCCTTCACGGTGAATGACCAGCGCGGGACATTCCACTGCTTCGGCTGCTCGGCGCATGGCGACGTGTTCGGGTGGTTCATGCGCACCGAGGGCCTCAGCTTCCCCGCCGCGATCGAGCGTGTGGCCAGTGAGGCCGGGATTGATCTGCCCGAGCGGCCGCGCCACGCGCCGCGCCCGGCGCCGGCCCCGCCTGAGCCCGCGGCCCCACGCCTGCCGACGCAGCGCGAGATCGAGGCGGCCGAGCGCCGCGCCTGGCATATCGGCGCGGCGGCGCGCATCTGGGCGGCGGCGGGGCCGCTGAACGGGATCGCGCGTGCCTATCTGACGGGCCGGCACCTTTGGCCCCTGCCGGATGAGGCGCACCAGGTGCTGCGCTCGACGCAGCTCAAGCATCCGGCGACGGGCCTGGTGCATCCCGTGCTGCTGGCGCGGGTGGATGGGCCGGATGGCAGCCTGCGGGCCGTGCATCGGACCTATCTGACGGCGGAGGGGGTCAAGCTCTCGGGCGCGGATCAGGATGGGCATGCACTCAACGCGAAGCTGGCGCTGGGGCCGATCGATGGTTGTGCGATCCGGCTCTCGCCGCCCGTGCCGCATCTGGGCTTCGCCGAGGGCATCGAGACGGCGCTGGCGGCCTGGAAGCTGACGGGCGTGCCGTGCTGGGCCTGCATCTCGGCTGGGGAGCTGCAGCGCCAGGCGCCGCCCTTCGATGTCGGGCGCGCGACGATCTTCGCGGACCGCGATGACCCTAAGGGCAAGCCGGAGGGCACGGGGCTGCGCGCGGCGCGTGTGCTCCAGGCCGAGCTGCGCCGGCAGGGCGTGCCCTCTGAGATCCGGCTGCCGAGCGAGCCCTGGGGGGATTACGCGGACGTGCTGGCCGATCTGGTGAAACGAGAAGAACGGGAACGGGCGTGAGCGAGAAGGATGATGGCGGTCCAGTTTTTCCGTGCGGCGTGCCGCAGAAGCCGCGGTATCCCGGGCATCTGCCACAGTTGATTCCCTCCACGGGCATGTCGCTCCGTCACTGGTTTGCAGGTCAGGCGCTCGCGGGCCTTTGCGGGCAGATCGATATGTGGAATGCGTCGAAGCGCGACATTGATTTGGTTGCTGCGCAGTCCTTTGAGATTGCCGATGCCATGCTCGCTGACCGCGCCGGGACTGAGGCATGAGCGCCGTCGTGAAATTCCCGCACGGCTTCGATGGCCCCCCGCCCCCTCCTCCGCCCGAGGAGCCGCCGCCGCCGGAGCGGGAGGCCGATGGCTGCCCAGTGGGCTTTCTGGGGCAGCTCGGCGATGGGTTCTTCTTCTTCGACTATCTCGGCCAGCTGCGCGAGCTGACGGCCCAGAAGATCGGCCAGGCCGCGCAGATCGCGGCGCTCTTCGGGGGTGCGGGCTGCGAGTGGCTCGCCGATAGGTTTCCGGCGCGGAACAAGGAAGGCGAGGTCATCCCGGGGCAGTTCGCCGTGCGGCGGGTCAACCTCTGGATTATTGAGGAATCGGGGCGGCTCGGCCTGTTCAACCCGGAGATGCCGCGGCGGGGCATCGGCGTCTGGCGCGTTGGGCCTCGGGTGGTGCTGCACCTCGGCAATACCATCCGCTGGGGGCGCGCGAAGCCGGAGGAGATGGACGCCTGGCGCAAGCCGGGCTTCCGCGAGGATGGCGCGCTTTGGCCCGCGCTGCCCCCGGCGTCACGGCCGGCGCGGCCCGCCAGCACGGCGCAGATGGGTCAGCTGCAGACCATGCTGCGCCGCTGGAACTGGCGCGACCCGATGGGCGCGGAGGTCATCTTCGGGCTCTGGGCAGCCTCGATGATGGGGGCCGCGATTCCGTGGCGCCCGCATGGCTTCATCGTGGCCGAGCACGGCTCGGGCAAGTCCACCCTGTTCGAGCTGCTGGGGGCGGCCAGCCCGCTCTCCACGCTGATGGACAACTACACTGAGGCGGGCATCCGGCAGACTATTACGGGCTCGGCCTGCGGCGTCCTGCTGGACGAAGCGGATCCCGATGACCCCCAGGCGGCGGAGAAGCTTCAGCGCGTCATCGCCTTCATCCGCCTGACCTCGGGCGGCAAGGGCGCGACGACGGTGCGCGGCGGGGCGGGCGGGCAATCGCAGACCTTCCGCGCCGTGGCGAGCTTCCTGATGTGCGGCACGCTCTCGCCCAACCTGCTGCCGGCCGATGCCTCGCGCATCACAAGCCTGGGGCTTTCCACGCTGCCCCGGGGCGCGGTGGCGCCGACGGAGGCGGAGGTGGAGGAAATCCGGGCCATGGGGCCGGCGCTGCTGGGCCGCGTACTGGAAGCGCTGCCGCGCTTCCCCGCGGCCTTTGAGGCGGCGCGCCAGCAGATCATGGCGCGGGATGGCGGCAGCCAGCGGGTGGCGGACCAGATGGGGGCCATCCTCGCAGCGCGCTGGGTGGTGCTGCATGACGAGGCCTTCCCCGCGATCAACGACGAGCTGGACGATCTGGCCTGGGCCATGCCGGGCGATGCCGAGCGCGAGCTGGACAGCGCGCCCCGGCAGTGCTGGCACCACCTGCTGGATTCAGGCCTGGAGAGCTACCGCAAGGGCGACCGGCCCACGGTGCGCAGCACCATCATCGCGGCCATGCAGACCGAGGGTGTGCCCGAGGATGCCAGGCGAGACCTGTTCGACCATGGCATGCGCGTCGGCCCCTATCCGCTGAGTGAGGGCGGGCCGCCGGGGCTCTACGTCCGGAACAAGCATCCGCGCCTGGCGGCCATCTTTAAGGGCACGCGCTGGGAGGGCGGCAAGTGGGGCGAGGAGCTGTCCCGATTGCGGGAGGGCGATGCCTGCGCGGTTAAGCCGCCGCTCCCTGTGACCCTCGCGGTGCGGGAGAAGCATCGGTGCGTCTGGGTGCCGGGCGAGTTCCTGCCGGTGCGGACGGATTGGCGCGATGGAAGGGACGCAAGGGACGATGGCCCTGAGTGAGCGTCCCTTCCCAAGCCCTTGATTTCGCACGCAAGGGACAGAAGGGACGCAAGGGACAGTCAATCCCTACACATGTGTGCGGGCGCGCATGTATGGCGCAAATGGTGCGTCCCTCCCGTCCCTTCTGTCCCTTTCCTTTTATTTGAATAGGTTAGGAAGGGACAAGGAGGGGACAAGCAAGGGACACGGGATATCGGATCGGCAATTGGTCAGGAGGGTGGGATGGACATGATGGTGGCACAGACGGTTCGGGCCTCGGCGTTGCAGCGCCAGCCGATCGATATCGAGGATCTGCTGGTCTGGACCTATCGGGACCAGCGGGCGGATGTGGTGATCGAGCGGGGTATCGGCCTCTTCGACCAGGAGGGCGAGGCGGATGGCATCGTGAAGCAGCGCGAGGCCGCGTGCGGTGTGCTGGCGGTCGCGCGCTCCTGCCTGCTGGGCGGGCGGGTGGATGGGGGTGGGCGTTCGGCCGGGGCGCTGGATGAGGATGCCGAGCTGGTGCATCGGGCCGTAATGCGGCTGACCGATCGGGTGCAGGGGCTGCCGCGCTGGCGGCTGGTGATCCAGAACGCGGCGCGGAGCGAGCGGCCGGACGCGATGGTCACTGCGGTGCCGCGGCCGGTGGCGTTGCTCCAGCGGGATGGGCGGCCGGTGGTGAACTGGTCCGACAAGGGGAAGCGCTACGGCAGCTGCCCGGTGGAGTATGCGCCCTCTGCCGCTTTGATCCTTGCGGCGCAGGCGGAGTATGCGGCCTGGCACTCGGCACTGATGCTGCTGGCCCTGGCGCTGCAATCCGAGCGGCTGTCGCGGTGGTTTCCGCTGCGGCCTTCGGCGCCGGCGCGGCCTTGGCTCGGATGATGCTGGACGTGCGGCGCGGGGCTGCGGCAGTGTTCGGCCATGTGGAGGGTTGTGATCCTGGCCGGGCTGCTGGCGGCGCCAATGGGCGCGTGGGCGCAATCGTGCGCGGGTATCTCCGATCCTTCGGCGCGGTTGGAGTGCTACGATCGGCAGAGGGGCAGCGGGCCTCGGCAGGTGGCGCCGCCAGCGGCGGCGAACAGCGGGAGCTGCACGCCGGCAAGCCCATGCGTTGGGCCGAGGGGTGGGAGGTACTACATCACGCCGTCAGGGACGAAGCGTTACCTGCCTCGGTAACTTGGGGCTTGACGTGCGACGGTGATCTTGACAAAAGGGGGCAGCGATTGGTGCGCCCGGTGGAGGAAACTCCCCGGGCGCTTCGCGTTTCGGGGTGGTGGCGCGGCCCCCCCCCATGGGTGGGTCCTTCCCCATTCGGCCCGTATGCGGGTAACCAGCGCGCGCAAGCTTGGTAGTGGGGGTTGCGGCAGAGGGTGCAACGCGCAACGCCAGTTGCACAACCCGCAACGGGGGTCGAAATGCCACGCCTGACCATCACGGAGATCGCCTCCCGCGTCGGCGTCCACAAATCCACCGTCTCCCGTCAAGCGCGAGCGCGCGGCCTGGTCGGCGAAGACGGCAAGGTTGATCTCGAACAGTACCAAGCCCTGCGGAACACGGATCTCGACCCCGCTCTGCAAACAACCGGCGCCGCCCTGCCGCGCGCGCTGGTCATTGACCCGGATGCGCCGCAGCTCGCGGTCGAGCGGGTCCGCAAGCTGGCTGCTGAGCGTGAGCGCGCTGAGATTGAGCTCAAGGCGCGCAAGGGCGAGCTGGTATCCGCCTCGGATGTCGCCAGCTCCGAGGAAGATGTCTGGCGCATGGTGCGGGACAAGTTCATGGCCGCACCTCGCGCCTGGGCCGATGGCCTGCTCGAAGTTACCGAGTCGGCCGTCATGGAGGCGCGCCTCCGCCGCTTGTTCAACGCCGCCCTGCGCGAGATCGCCGAGACCCTGGAGCGCGACGAAGACGATGCCGCTGGACGGTCTGACGAGCGCGCGCCGACTGGTGCGCCAGGCGGCAGCGCGGGGGCTCAAGCCGCCGCCTGACCGCACGCCGGCGGAGTGGGCGGATGCAAAGCGATTCCTGGGGTCTGATGAAGGGCCTCACCCTGGGCCGTGGCGCACCAGCCGCACGCCCTATCTGCGCGAGGTGATGGAGGCCTGCGGAATCACCCACCCGTCGCGGCGGGTCACGCTGCTGGCCTCGGCGCAGGTGGGCAAGACGAATGTCGAGCTGAACGTCCTCGGCCAGATCATTGACGAGACGCCGTGTAAGGTCCTGTTCGTCGTGCCGTCGCTGGATGAGGCCGGCGCCTTCAACCGGGAGAAGCTGGAACCGCTGCTGACCAACACGCCGGCCGTCAAGGCCAGGGTGCGCCCGCTGACCAGCCGGGACGAAACGGGCAGCACCACGCGGGTCAAGAAATTCCCGGGTGGCTCCATCGAGCTAACCGGCGCCAACTCCTCCAAGGGGTTGCAGATGCGCTCGGTGCCGGTGGTGATGCTGGACGAGATCGCGGAGTTCCCGTTCGACGTGGACGGCCGCGGTGATCCGGTGGCGATGGCCGAGGCCCGGACCATGGCCTTTACGGGGCGCGAGAAGATCATCGCCGTCAGTACGCCTGGCACGAAAGGCTCCTGCCGGATCACGGCGCGCTATGAGGAGGGCTCGCGCGCGCTGTTCCATGTGGCGTGTCCGCATTGCGACCACCGCCAGCCGCTGGTCTTTGAGAACCTGCGCTGGCCAAAGGGGGAGCCAGGCCGCGCTGAGTATCACTGCTCCGGCTGCGGCGTGGGAATCGACCACCGCGCGAAGAAGGACATGCTGGCCGGTGGCGTGTGGGTGCATGAGCGGCCGCACCTGGCCGAAGTGCATCCGAGCTATCGGATCAACGCGCTTTACTCGCCCTTCGTGCCCTGGTCCTGGATCGCGGATCAGCGAGAGAAATCGGCCGATGATCCGGTCAAGGACAAGGTGTTCACTCAGCAGGTTAAAGGCGAGGCGCATGAGCCCCGCTATGACGTGCCGGCGCACGAAACCCTCTGGCGGCGGCGTGAGGCCTGGCCGGCCAAGCGCATCCCGCCGGGCTGCCTGTTCCTCACCATTTCGGTTGACGTGCAGGGCGACCGCCTCGAGTGGGGCGTCTATGCCTTCGACCGGCACTTCGGTCAGTGGTGGGTGGATGGGGGCATCCTGGAGGGGGACCCGAACCTCGATCCGGTCTGGCTCGACCTGGATGAGGTGCTGGGGCGGCGATGGAAAGACGCCTGGGGGCGGGAGTGGGCGCCCGAATCCATGGGCATCGATTCCAGCTACCTGCCCCAGCGCGTCTATGCCTATGCGCGGCGGCATGCGCACCGCGCCTCGCCCCGCGTCATGGCCCTGGATGGGCGGCCGAAATGGGGTGAGCCGCCAATCGGCAAGCCCACGCCGCAGGATGTGGATTATCACGGCCGGAAGATCGGCATGGTGCAGCTCTGGCCCGTCGGCACCTGGGACCTGAAGACGGAGCTCGCCAGCGCGCTGCGCCTCACTGAGATGGGGCCGGACGCGGGCGGCACCTGGCCGAAGGGGGCGATGCGCTTCCCGCAGGCGCTGGACATGGGCTTCTTCGAGCAGCTCACGGCCGAGGCCTGCCAGGTGGTGGAAACGCGCGGCGGCTTCGAGCTGCGCAAGTGGATCAAGATCAGGTCACGCAACGAGCAGTGGGACATTGCCGTCTACTGCCGCGCGCTGGCGCGGCACGCGACGGTCGGATTCAGCGATGCCGAATGGGCCGCGCTGGAGCGGGAGCGCCTGGGCCCGCCCGAGGCCGCGCAGGCTGACCTGGATGCGCTCTGGGCGCCGGATCTGAGGGCGCAGGCGGAAGCGGCCGTCGAGGCCCAGGCGCTGGAGGCTGAGCGCCGTGCGGCGCCGCGTCCGGCGCGACGGGATGAGGATGATCGCGGCGACTTCATGGAGCCGCGCGACGATTTCATGTGAGGGTCAGATGGCAGTCACGCAGGCGGATCTCGACACGGTGACGCGCGCGATCGCCACGGGCGAGCGCCGCGTGAAGTTCAGCGACGGGCGCGAGGTGGAGTATCGCAGCGTGGCCGATCTGCGTGACGCGCTGGCCCTGCTGCGCACCGAGCTGAACGCCACCGGCGCCCCGGCGGACCGCGACATCATGACCAGCTTCGAGCGCGACTGATGAACCTGCTCGACCGCGCCATCTCGATCTTCTCGCCCGAGGCGGGGCTGCGTCGTGCTCTGGCGCGCCAGACGCTCGACGCGGTGCGGGGCTATGAGGGGGCGAAGAACACCCGCCGCACCAAGGGCTGGCGCCCGGGGCGCGAGGGCCCGAACACGGAAGTGGCGCGCGCTCGCACCACCCTGCGCGACCGCTCGCGTGACCTGGTGCGCAGCAACCCCTGGGCTGCCGATGCGGTGACGAAGCTGGTGGATTACCAGATCGGCACCGGCATCCGGCCCCGGGCGCGCACCGGCAACAAGGCGCTGGACAAGCGCGTCAACAAGGCCTTCGCCGAATGGGCCGCGAAATGCGACGTGACGGGTGAGCTCGACTTCTGGAACGTCCAGGCCGCCATCGCGCGCAGCCGCATCGAGGCGGGCGAGGGGCTGGCGCTGTTGGTCAAACCGACCGCGGCCGAGATGCGCCAGGCCGGGCTGAAGGTGCCGCTGCAGCTCCAGCTGGTAGAGCCGGACCTGCTGGCAGGCAACTGGCCTGTGCAGGCCTCGGCCCCCGGCAACCGGGTGCTGGATGGGGTGGAAATCACTCCGCAGATGCGCCGCGTGGCGTATCACCTCTATGCCGAGCACCCGGGCGAGATGATCTACCCGAGTGTGCTCCAGCGCACGGAACCCGTGCCGGCCGAGCGTGTGCTGCACATCTACCGCGCCGATCGCGTGGGCCAGCTGCGCGGTGTGCCTGACATGGCGGCGGGCCTGATGCGCCTGCGGATGCTGGATGAGCTGGAAGACGCCGTGATCGAGCAGGCAAAGGTCGCGGCGCTGCTGGCGGCCTTTACCGTGTCGCAGGGTGGCGCGGGCATGGGGCCGATGGCCGCGGCCAAGGATGGCGAGACGGGCGAGCGGCGCCGCACCATGTCGCCCGGCATGATCCATGCCCTCGCGCCAGGCGAGGATGTGAAGTTCAACGCGCCGCCCTCCGCCGGCGGCGTGCCGGAGCATCTGCGGCATCAGCTGCGCGCCTTCGCGGCCGTGATGGGCCTGCCCTATGACCTGCTGACGGGGGACCTGACGCAGGCCAACTATTCGAGCCTGCGCGCCGGGCGTCTGGCGTTCAAGCGCCGACTCGAGGTGCTTCAGTGGATGCTGCTGATCCCGAAGCTCTGCCAGCCGATCTGGGATGCCTGGGTGCAGGCGGCCATCATGGCGGGCGTCCTGCCGGAGCGCGCGGGCGGTTACCCCTGCGAGTGGGGCCCGCCGCGCTTCGAGCTGCTGGACCCGCTGGCCGAGGCCAAGGGCATCGAGAAGGAAATCCGCCTCGGCCTCAAGACCGAGCCGCAGGCCATCAGCGAAGCGGGCTGGGACCCAGATGAGCAGCTGGACGAAATCACCGCGTGGAACGCGCGGAAGGATGCCGTGGGCATCGTGACCGATTCCGATCCGCGCAAGGTGGCCGGCAACGGCCAAGTGCAATCCCTGCCGGCCGATCCGGCCGCGGCTGACACGACGGCCAGCACAGGAGCCTGAACATGATCATCGAGACGCGTCGCGCGCCCCTGCCCCAGGCGGGGGACGCGCATCGCCTGCTGGCCGAGCCCTCGGCCGAATTCGCGCCCAGCACCTATGACGCTGAGGCCGGCACGGTCGAAGTGGTCTGGAGCACGGGCGCCGAGGTCCGCCGCTACGACTGGTGGCGAGAGCGATACTACATGGAGGCGCTGGACCTGAAGGGCTGCCGCATGGAGCGGCTGAACGCCGGCGCGCCGCTGCTGCTGGATCACTACGCCAGTATCCGCAACGTGGTGGGCTCCATCGTGCCCGGCTCGGTGCGGATGGAGGGCAAGAAGGGCGTGGCCACGCTGCGCTTCGACCGCTCCAGCGAGGACGGCCAGGCGGCCGAGGCCAAGGTGGCGGGCGGGCACGTCCGCGCCGTCTCCATCGGCTACTCCATCCACAAGACCGAGGTCGAGCGTGCCATGGGCACGCAGGCCGAGCCCGACCGTGTGACCGTCACGGATTTCGAGCCCTACGAGATCAGCCTGGTGGCGGTGCCCGCGGATGCGGGTGCCGGGCTGCGCAGCCATCCGGCTGCCCCCACCGCACCGAAACCCACCACCCAGGAGGGCCGCATGGCCGAACGCAACCAGCCGGGCAGCGAGCCCGAGAACACCAACCCGCCCGCGCCGCCCGCCCCGGTGGCCGAGCGCCAGACGCCCAAGGGGGCGACGATGGAGGAGGTCCTCCTCATCGCGAAGCGCGCCGGCCTCGGCCTCGAGTGGATCGAGAGCATGACCGGCAAGCCGCTGGATGAGGTGCGCGACACCGCGATCGATGCCGTGGCCGCCCGCTCGCGCCCCATCGCGCAGACGCCCACCCCCTCGGGCGACGATCCGAATGCAATCCGCGAGGCGCTGTCCGATGCCATCGCGGTGCGCTTCCAGCGGGCCCACAAGCCGGCGAACGACCATTACAGGAAGTATGCCGGCTGGCGGATCAGCGACATGGCCCGCGCGCTGCTGGAAGCCCAGGGCGAACGCAACCTGCCGCGCAACCCCGTCGCCTTCGCCGAGCGTGCCTTCCACACGACCAGCGACTTCCCGCTGCTGCTCTCGGCCTCGGCCAACAAGATGCTGCTGGCGACCTACAACCTGGCCACGCCCACCTATCGCAAGATCGGCGCGCGGAAGGTGTTCAACGACTTCAAGCCGCACCGCTTCCTGCGCGCGGGTGATTTCCCGAACCTCACCGCCGTGGCCGAGAATGGCGAGATCCAGGTCGGCACCATCGGCGAGAGCCAGGAGCTGGTCACGCTGGCCACCTTCGGCCGCCGCGTCCGCGTCACGCGCCAGGTGCTGATCAACGACGATCTGAGCGCCTTCGGCGACTTCGCCGGCATGATCGGCCGCCGCGTGGTGGATTTCGAGAACCGCACCTTCTACGCGGTGGTCAACACCGCCTCCGGTGCGGGCCCGACGCTGGTGACCGGCAACGCGGCAGTCTTCGCGACGGCGGCGGGCCGCGCCAACCGCGCCGGCACGGGCGGCGTGATCGACGTGGCGAGCATCGGCGCCGGCCGTGCCGCGATCATGAAGCAGACCTCGGTCGATGGCCTGCAGGTGGGCATCCTGCCGAGCATGCTGCTCTGCGGCCCGGATTACCTGACGGCCGCGCAGCAGCTGACCAGCGCGATCCAGCCCCAGCAGGCCGGCAACGTGAACCCCTTCGCCGGCACGCTGGAGCCGGTGGGCGAGGCGAGCATCCCCGGCAACCGCTGGTATCTCTTCGCCGATCCCGAGGCCGCGCCGGTCTACATCTACGGCTATCTCGACGGCGCCGATGGCCCGCAGGTCACCTCCGGCCCCGTCCAGGGCGTGGATGGCTTCGAGGTGCAGGTCATCCACGACTTCGCCGCCGGCGCCGTGGATTGGCGCGGCGGCTGGTTCAACCCCGGCGCGTAAGCGCCTGGATCCGGGCGCGCGGCCTGAGCGCCGCGCCCCTTTCCCTTTCCCTTCCCCTTCGGATCAAGGAATCCATCCATGAAGACGTTCGTCCAGGAAGGCCGCAGCCTTCCGCTCATCGCCCCGCGTGCCCTGACGGCGGGCGCGGGCTTCCTCGTTGGTGCCATCTTCGCCATCGCAGCCTCCGACGCCGCCAACGGCGCCGCGGTGGAGGGCCAGCGCGAGGGCGTGTTCGACATCACGAAGGAGCCCTCGCTGGCCATCTCGGTCGGCGCGCGGGTGTTCTGGGACAACACCAACTTCCGCGTGACCACGACCGCCACCAGCAACTTCTGCATCGGCTATGCCACGCAGGCGGCGCTGGCGGCGGACACGACGGTGCGCGTGCTGCTCGGCCCGAACACGCCGGCCGGCACCTGAGCGAGGGCGGCGCGTGAACGCCTTCACCCGCGCCGCCGCCGCCCTGGTGGCCGATCCCAACCTGGGGCTGGATGCGGTCTATCTGCCCGCATCCGGCCTCAGCCTCCCCTGCCGCGTGGTGCTCTCGCGCCCGATAGAGGCGGTGGGCATGGCGCTGGCTGGGC
>JAESGX010000225.1_pt1 | contig 34077 bp, 40 predicted proteins | sample 9269801 | NCBI WGS metagenome assembly JAESGX01 (sample SAMN16773122, study PRJNA677054) | algae metagenome | isolation source: Pleurocapsa minor GSE-CHR-MK-17-07R and co-occurring heterotrophs from wet... | place: USA: Lower Calf Creek Falls, Grand Staircase Escalante National Monument, UT ... | reverse complement strand
TACTCGGGCCTCGGCCGGCCGTCGATCGCGCCTGAGAAGCTGCTGCGGGCGATGCTGCTGTAGGCCTTCTATTCGATCCGCTCGGAGCGCCAGCTGATGGAGCGGCTGGAGTTCGATCTCTTGTTCCGCTGGTTCGTCGGGCTCGGCATCGACGATGCGGTCTGGGATCACTCGACGTTCTCGAAAAACCGCGACCGGCTGCTCGCCGGCGACGTCGCCGCGCGGTTCCTGTCGGCCGTTCTGGCCGAGCGCCGGGTGAAGCGGCTCCTGTCGAGCGAGCACTTCAGCGTCGACGGCACGCTGATCCAGGCATGGGCCTCGATGAAGAGCTTCCGGCCGGTCGAAGAGCCTGGGGAAGGCTCCGGCCCTGACGAGCCGCCGCCGGCATCGGGCGGGCGCAACGCCGAGGCGGACTTCCGCGGCGAGAAGCGCTCGAACGCGACCCATGCCTCGACCACCGACCCGGACGCCAAGCTCTACCGCAAGGGTCCCGGCATGGACGCGAAGCTCGCCTTCCTCGGCCATGCGCTGATGGAGAACCGCTCCGGCCTCATCGTCGACGCCTGCCTGACGAAGGTGTGCGGCCATGCCGAGCGGGTGGCGGCGCTGGCGATGATCGAGCCGCATGCCGACCGTCCACAGCCGATCACGCTGGGAGCCGACCGGGGCTACGACGCTGCCGACTTCGTCAACGAGTTGCGCTCGATGAACGTGCGCCCGCACGTGGCGCAGAACCTCACCCGCAGCCTTGGCCGCTCGGCGATCGACGGCCGCACCACCCGCCATCCGGGCTATGCCGCGAGCCAGCGGGTCCGCAAGCGCATCGAGGAGGGCTTCGGCTGGATGAAGGCGGTAGCCGGGCTCGCAAGGCCGAAGCTACGCGGCGTCGACAGGGTCGGATGGGCCTTCACCTTCGCGGCCGCCGCCTACAACCTGGTCCGCTTGCCGAAGCTGCTGGCGGCGCCGGCATGAGCGACGCGGTCGGCCCGTCGATGCAGCGCTCCTCGTCGAGGCTCCGCGACGACTGGGCCAAGCACCATCGCGGCCGACACACTCACGAGCCCCCCATCACCACGAACGCTGTCGGTAAACAAGACCGAGCCGCCGAATGCATGCTTTGTTCAACATGCTGCTAGGTCGAAGTAGACCGCAGACAGCACGAGGCTCTCGCGCACTTCGATCGGCCGGTTCTCCTTGTGGAGGACGCCAAGATCAAACGTGAGAAGAGCCATGACGATGCCGACGAAGGCGAGCCACATCCAGAGCGGCTTGCCGAGCCATTCGGCGGCGAGGAAGGCGAGATCCATCCGAGCACCACGACCGGCGCGATATCAGAAAACGATCCGACATCACGAACGCCGGCTGCGCTCGCCAGAGGGGCCCGGATCAGCGGGTCCGCGCGAGATGAGCGGCGGCGATCGTGGCCGCAAGCCCTGTCATGCGAAAAAATTTATGCAGACCTGCTCTTGACGCATGACTGTCTAGTTCCGACCTCCGGATAGAACCTGGGTCCGGGCCCCTCTGGCAGTCCATGGCTGCGATGTCGGACTCTTCCACCTGACGAGCGCGACGAGCGCTCCGATCTTGGGAGACCGTCATGACGACGCTCGCTTTCGATATCCCCTCCTCCCTCACGCAACGCGAAACGCTCGTCAGGCTCGACGCGCTGGCGCGGCTGCTCGATGCGGCCGTGCGTGTACCAGGCACCAATGTCCGCGTCGGCGCTGATGCGTTGCTCAACCTCGTGCCGGGCGTCGGCACGCTCGTAGCCAAAGGGTTGGCCTCATATTTGATCCTTGAAGCCCGGCGCCACGGCGTACCGACAGGGACGCTGCTGAAGATGGTGGGCAATGTCGCGGTCGACCTCGCGATCAGCGCGGTTCCTGTCGTCGGCTGGTTCGGCGATGCGTTCTATCGCGCCAATCAGCGCAACATCGCCCTGCTTCGCGCCCATCTTGAGGGGGATACGGCGTAATGGCTGGGTTGCTTGACCTGCTCGGCAAACTCAGCTCGCTGCTGTCGCCGATCCTTGCGAACTCTGCCAAGCCGGCGCAGGTATCGGCCACACCACACGTGCACGGCAATACCTTGCGATGGCACCAACGCCGACTTCGGACCGTTTTGTCGGTCTCACGGCAGACTAGTAAGGAGAACCCCTCTTGACCATCGATCAACTCGATAGCGGCGCATTGTCATGCTATCTCATCACCACAACCATCGCCGCATTCGTAGTCCGCTTCCGATTTGGGATCACCTTTGCCGCCCGCGAGCTTTCCGGCGCCCTCGACCCGACTGCCAAAGACGCCATGCATGGCATTGATGTTGCCACACCGTCATCGGTGCAAGGCGCAAGGCTGGCTTCACTTGCCGAGAGGACAGGCTGATGCGGCTTGCCATATGGATCATTGCGACCGTCGCGATCGCCCTCTGGAGCCTCGTCGCCTGGGCCGGCCACGGTATGCTTGACTGGACCAGCGACTGGGCCGCAGCGAATGCCGATCAGGTCTCATCGGTACCAGAGGTCGTCGAATGGCTGTCATGGGGTCTGCACAGCCTCGGCAACGCCAGCGAGATTGTCGTCCTGATCGTCTGGGCACTTGGCTCGATCCTGATTATTGCAGCGGCCGGGCTAGTCAGCCACTTCCTCGCCGGCCGCAAGACGAAACTGACTGACATCATGAAAGGAAGGAGATGACCAATGCCGACCGAAAAGAAACGCGCATTTGTTGACCTACGCCGCGAGCTTGCGGACTGGCACGATGAAGAGGCGAGCTTCCAGATCGAGGCGATCGCAGCCGCCTGCGCGCTCATCGCCTACGCCGACGGCGGCGTCCGCCCGCTCCAGCGTGACAGCATGGCGAAATCGCTGTCGCGATTGGGGCTCATCGACGACCAATCACGCAAGGAACTACTGGTCGCGTTCGACCATGCCACGGCTCGCTTTGAGATCGATTTTTGCCGTCGGCGAAGCCACCGCGATGGCTACGCTCACGCGCCTGCAAAAGAACGCTCGCTTTTCCCGCACGCTCGTCGAGACCTGTCGCAAAATTGGCGAGGCCGACGGCCACTATAGCGTCGAGGAGCAGTCGGCGCTGGTGAAGATATGCCGCCAACTCGGCCTGGAGCCGGTGTAGGCAGGCTTCTTTTCACCCATTGCTCGTCGCAGATGCAGCTATGCTCGCCATGAGTTTCGTTTTCGATGTCGCCATCGGGCTTGGCGCGTTGTCGTCTTGGTTCTGGTGGCTCGCCAGCCAACAGCGCATACGACGCGTCAGCCGACTGGAACATCTTGACGCCGCCGACATCAACCGTATCGTCATCACACTGAATCGCACGCAACTCTTGAACGCGCGAGCTGCACTCATTGCGTCCTTAACTGCAGCCGCCGCTGCGGTTGGCGTTGTACTTTAGCATTGAGGGCAATCGAAGGCCACATCCGAAGCGTTGCACGCTGCCGAGCTCCCGGCGACTGCGGCCGTGTGCGGAGGCCGTCAAGGAAATGCCGGTGCGTATACCACAGGATCAACTCGCGCATTAGCGACCACTCCCCGAGCAGCGTCGGCTGCACGTTCAGGGCATCGTACCTGGGGTTGTTGCCCCTGGCGTCAATGCGGCGGAGGTGCGCGGCCCTCATCGCGACAGCTTGGTAATCGGGCCGTGACTGACGTTGAATATTTCCGCCACGTCGCTGACGCCCCCACCAGCTCCAGCATGGCCAGTACTTCGTTACGCTACGCCGGGTCAAGCTTGAACGGGCGACCGAGGGATCTCTCCTTCGCCCTGGCGCGTGCACGCCCCTCGCCTTTGCGTGCGAGGATGACTGCGACGATCAGTTCGACGCTGCGCAGCGTCTGCAGCGCCTGCACGATCGGCGCCAGCGACCAGTTCGGAACGAATTCGGCGATCCCGGCCTTTGGGCGGCCCGCCCGCTCGTTCGACGTGGGAGCTGGCTCGACCATCTCCTGCAGGGCGATCTGATCGGCGGGTTGCTCGAAGTGCTGCTCCCGGAGCCGGCGCAGATAGCGCATCGTCCAGCCCTTCTTGCGGGGAGAAACGCGACCATGCTTGAGCATGAAGGCACCCACCTGCTGCCGGTGCACAGGCAGGGTCTTCACCGCAGCCGCGCGGGCGCGAAGCAGGTCGCGTATCGCTTCGTGGCCCTCGTCCGGCACCTGCCGCGTATCGAGCAGGTGATCGACGTCCAGGACAAGGCCTGCCCCTGCTGTCGCGGCCAGTTGCACGTCATCGGCGAGGACGTCGCCGAACGTCTCGACGTCGTGCCGGCCCAGTTCCGCGTCATCGTCACGAGCCGGCCGAAGTACGCCTGCCGTCGTTGCGAGGAAGTGGTGGTGCAGGCGCCAGCACCGGCGCGCCTCGTCGAGGGCGGCATCCCGCCCGAGGCGACGGTGGCCCAGGTGCTGGTCGCCAAGTATCCCGATCAACTGCCGCTCCACCGCCAGGCCCAGATTTTTGCCCGCCAAGGCGTCAACCTCGATTGCTCCACGCTCGCCGACTGGGTCGGCAAGGCGGCGTTCCTACTTCGCCCTGTACACGAGCGGCTGTTCGAGCGGCTGAAGGCGTCGCCCAAGCTGTTCGCTGACGAGACGACGGCGCCGGTGCTCGATCCTGGCCGGGGGCGGACGAAGACCGGGCAGTTATTCGCCTATGCAAGGGACGGTCGGCCCTGGGGTGGATCGGACCCGCCCCGCGTCACCTATCTCTTTGCGCCCCGCCGCAAGGCCGAGAACGTCGTCCGTCACCTCACTGGCTTCGCCGGCATCCTCCAGGTCGACGGCTATGCGCGCTATCGCGTACTGGCCGAGAGGAACGCCGTGACCCTGGCGTTCTGCTGGAGCCACGTGCGGCGCAAGTTCTACGAACTGGCCCAGTCTGGTCCGGCGCCGATCACCACGGAGGCGCTCCAGCGCATCGGCGAGCTCTCCAAGATCGAGAGCGAACTCCGCGGCCGCCGAGAGGAGGAACGCCGCGGCGCCCGCCAACAAAGGTCCGGGGCGATCATCGACGCACTCGAGCCGTGGCTGCGGGAGAAGCTCGCCTTGGTCAGCCAGAAGAGCAAGCTCGCCGAAGCGAACCGCTATGCGCTGAGCCGCTGGGCCGGCCTCTGTCGCTTCCTCGACGACGGCCGCATCGAGATCGAATCGAACATCGTCGAGCGGTCGATCCGGCCGATCGCTCTCAACCGCAAGAACGCTCTCTTCGCCGGCTCCGACGGCGGTGGAGAGCACTGGGCGACGATCGCCTCGCTCGTCGAAACTTCGAAGCTCAACGCCGTCGAGCCGCAAGGTGGCCTCGCCGACGTCATCGCCCGCATCGTTGCCGGACACTAACAAAGCCAGATCGATGACCTGCTTCCCTGGGCCTACGCGCCAGCGCCCCTCAAGGCTGTGGCCTGAGAACAGCGGTTACACAGGCTCTCCAAGGAGCTCGACTCTTCTGTCATTCTGGCACCACATCACGTTGGCGTCGCTACGGATTGCAATATTGACAAAATGCCGGATCTGCCCTTGTGGCGCTCACAGGGTGTTCAACACAGTGTCCACACCCGATGCAATGCGTAATCTCAGCACGCAGCACGTCTGTTACTTCCCCACACAAGGCACACGGCAAACCATATTTCCATTCACTAACAACATAACCGGGCCTTTGGCAGACCGGACATTCACTGCGATAGCCGCGCACCAAATCAATCGCTGCATGCTTGATCGCACGCATCCGGGTCGGGTTCCTGTGCGCACGCATATCCGTCTCGATATGGGCAGCACCGCTGAGCAAAAGAGCGTCTGACACCGCCGCAGACAGCTGGTCCAGTGTTTCGATATCCTTCCACAGATTGCGTTGTGATGTTGGTGTGCCGTTTGCGACACCCAAAACTATCACTCCATGGGCCGGAAACCCTACCCGCTCCGCGAAGGCGTGAGCGCGGTCAATAGTCGTCACCATCTCTTGCTGGAAATTGGCCCTGAAGTCCGTGTATTTCCCGATCAGATCTAGGCCACTTTCTCGATCCTTAAGGACGATTATCTCTCGACCTATAGGAATAAATGGTACAGAGGGGTGTGGGCCAAAACTGCCCTCACTGGCAATAGCAACTGCAGCGGATGGGTCGAGCTGGAACGCAGCCGCGATTTTCGCGTGTGCCGCCTCAAGCTGTGACCCTGTACGTTTAATCTCCCGGCTGAAAGTGCCAAACCTGTCTGTATCAAACGACGTCGGCACCGCAACAATTAAACCAAGCGCACCCTCCACAATCGGACCAATTACACGCTCCTTCTTGTGCATAGTCGCAAGTACCGCGCGCTTCCCACTCACCCTCCAGATCTCCCGGCGCACCTTGGCTAGCTCCTATAGTTGACCCCTTATGCATCTCATACTTCTATCTAGTGGTGTCATCATGAATATACGCATCTCAGAGCATACGAAGTTTGACCTGTACGAGATGTATAAGGGTGTCTGCATCGTATGGTTTACCAATAAAGTCAACATCAGAGTACTCATGCAAAACTGTAATACTTGCCTTATTCATTCCGGACGTCAGGACAATTGGAAGTCCGACGCGGTGCAGTTTGATCCAGCGGGTAAGGGCGATTCCATCCACGTGACCTGGCATCTGGATGTCAGAGAAAACCAGATCTACCTGCTCGTTGGATTGGAGTATACGAATTGCTTCGTCGCCACTGCCTGCTGGTATGACGCAAAAGCCACAGTTCTCGAAAAAAATGTGACGCTTTCCCGTAGCACTTCGTCATCGTCAACAACGACGATTGTCAGCCTTCTAGACTGAGATGGTGAAGAAGGTCCCATGCGTTGCTACAGATCAGCGTACGACACCACCTCAGTGGCGGCGCCAGGGTGTGTCACCGCGCCATCCCGCGCCGGCCCGACCGTTTGAGCGTAGCGCCACAAGGCCCCTGATTGAAATGAATGCGATCGAGGTCTCCACCGCCTCCGTCGCGCATCCAGAACAGCAGCATCGACTTTGATTGTCAGCGTGCGTTCAATCGCGTCTATTTCGATTTGATCACCATCTTCGACTAGCGCGATCGGCCCACCTACGGCAGCCTCAGGTCCAACATGGCCGACACAGAGCCCGCGTGTTGCGCCGGAGAACCGTCCATCCGTAATGAGCGCCACTTTGTCGCCCATCCCCTGCCCGTATATAGCGGAAGTTGTAGCAAGCATCTCGCGCATTCCAGGCCCACCGCGAGGCCCTTCATATCGAATGACGATGACATCTCCCGGTTGGTAGTGCCGGCGTGTAACGGCAGAAAACGCGTCTTCCTCCGACTCGAACACCCTCGCCGATCCTGTGAAGTGCAGGCGCTGCAAGCCAGCGGTCTTCACGATTGCGCCATCTGGAGCCAGGTTACCGCTGAGGGCAACGAGGCCGCCCGTTGCAGAGAGCGGCTGGTTTGTCGGTCTGACGACGTCCTGGTTGGTGGGCATGCGAACGTCTACAAGTGTTTCCGCCAGAGTGCGCCCACTGACGGTCACGCAGTCTCCGTGCAGATACCCCCCGTCAAGGAGAGACTTCAGAATAACCGGCACGCCGCCAATGTCATGAACATCCTTGGCGAGGTATCTCCCCCCGGGTTTCAGATCGGCAATCAGCGGCGTTCGTTGAAAAACCTCTGATACGTCAAAGACGTCAAACCTTATACCAGCCTCATGCGCAATCGCAGGTAGGTGGAGTGCAGCGTTGGTTGATCCGCCGGTAGCAGCGACCACAGCTGCCGCATTCTCCAGCGCCGCGCGCGTGACAATGTCACGGGGACGGCAGCCCTTCCTGAGCAACTCCATCACGGCAAACCCCGCGGAACGAGCGTGGCTATCGCGTGAATCGTATGATGCAGGGACGCTGGCTGACCCGGGCAGTGCGAGGCCCAGAGCCTCCGCGACGTAGGCCATTGTGTTGGCTGTGAACTGACCTCCGCAAGAGCCGGCTGAGGGGCATGCCGCCTTCTCCAGCACCGTGAGATCGTTTTCGCTGAGTGCCCCAGACGTATAAGCGCCGACACCTTCAAATACATCCATAATCGTAACGTCCTTGCCGCGGAATCGTCCGGGTAGAATAGAGCCGCCGTACATGAATACGGAGGGAATATTAAGTCGGACCATAGCCATCATAATACCTGGCAGTGCCTTGTCGCAACCAGCGAGGCCAATGAGCGCATCATAGCAATGGCCGCGAACGGTGAGCTCCACGGAGTCGGCGATGACCTCCCGACTTACCAATGAAGCCTTCATCCCTGCATGGCCCATGGCAATGCCATCGGTGACGGTGATGGTCGTAAACTCTCGCGGCGTCCCGCCAGCTCCAGCAATTCCCGCTTTAACTGCCTGCGCCTGCCGGGAGAGCGAGATATTGCAGGGGGCCGCCTCGTTCCAAGTTGTGACCACGCCAACGAAGGGTTGATTTATCTCCCGGGTCGACAATCCCATGGCGTAAAGAAAAGATCGATGAGGGGCGCGCTCCGGTCCGATTGTCGTGTATCGGCTTGGCAGGCGCCCTTTATCGATAGAGGCATCTTCAGAATCGTCGGTGTGGCTTGCTCCAGACGCGCTGATCGTCATGCGTTATGCCTTTTGCCGCCGTCGCCGCCAGTGAAATTCTGCCAAACCTAACGGAGTGGTGCCGTTTCACATAATTCATATAATGTTGCAAAATATTCGCTTTTTTGCATGGGCCCTTTTGGTCGTGTCTCGGCGCGTGGTGTAGTCGCCGGCCTCTGGGGTCCGAGGGTTTTCAAGCGGCGACGGCGGACAGCCTGAGGAAGGGATCATCGCTCAGGGCCGCGAAGGACTCCAGGCTCATGTATCGGCGGCTGACCGCCCACTCGTCGTTCTGCTCCAGCATCAAGGCGCCGACGAGTCGGACGACGGCGCGATCGTTGGGGAAGATGCCGACGACGTCGGCGCGCCGCTTGATCTCTCCGTTCAGACGCTCGAGTAGATTGGTAACCGGTATGAGGTGATCGGGGTCGAAGTTCCGGCCGTTGGTCCCTCGGGCCGACGGCGTATGCTGCGAGCATTCGGGACAGAGGCTCCGCGAGCACGAAGGTGCGGGCAGGCCGTTGTACTCGATGAGCTTCGAGCTCGCGTTAGTTGCTGGCCGTCTAGGCGACTCGCCCGGTTGCGCTGCGCCCGCGGATCCGTATGTGTCGTGTCGCCCGCCGCTCCCGTTGTTGGAACAGTCGGGGAGGCGCGGATGCGACGCGTGATCGATATCGATATCCACCGGACCTTCGGGGAGGTGGTGATCTGGGAAAAGGGCGTTCTGCGGCATGCGGGGCGGGTCGACATGACCCGTACGGCGCTGGAGGGGCTCGGCAAAACGTTCGAGGCCACCGACGAGGTAGTGATCGAGGCGACCGGCAACAGCATTGCGGTGTCGCGCGTGCTGTCGCCTTTCGCGGCGCGGGTAGTGATCGCCAGTCCGTTGCAGGTGAAGGCGATCGCCCACGCCCATGTGAAGACCGACAAGGTGGACGCGGGCACGCTGGCGAACCTCTACGCCGCCGGCTACCTGCCAGAGATCTGGACGCCGGACGCAGCGACCGAACGGTTGCGGCGGCTCGTGGCGCGGCGCTACCAGATCGTGCGTCAGCCGACGGCGCACGTCAGCATCGTCCGATCGGCGTGACGCATACCGGTAGCTGTTCAGGGCCAGCCCGATCAGACTGCAGGCCCGCCGCTGCGAGTGCGCGTTCTCTTCGATCGCCCAGCTCACGAACGTTCTCCGCGACCCGGGCGTCAGAAGTTTTTTCCGAGCGCCTCACGCAGCGTGGCGACGTCCAACATCGACTCTGCCAGCAGCTTCTTCAGCTTGCGGTTCTCGTCCTCGAGGCTCTTCAGACGTCGGGCGTCCGACACTTCCATCCCGCCGTAGGGGAGCGCCAGTTGTAGAAAGTCGCGTCGCTGATGCCGTGCTTGCGGCAGAGCTCCGCAACCGGGATCCCAGCCTGGTGCTCCTTCAGCACCGCGATGATCTGCTCCTCGCTGTAGCGGCTCTTCTTCATCTCCGTCTCCTTCCGACGGAGTCCAGTTCAAACCGAGGGCGTTCCAGGGGGCAACGTCAAGGGGCAGGTCAGCGATGATGCGACTTCTGGCCCGCGAAGATATCGGCCTTGCTGTCCTGCCACCCATCGTCGTCAAGGACGAGCTGGTGGCCGGCATCCTCGTCGAGGGCGACGATCCGTTGGGGATCACGGAGACCTTCTTCGCCGTGACGGTGGAACCGCGTTTTCCGAACCCGGCTTTGCGAATGCTCCTGCAGCAAAGCTCGACGTAGAACCGAGTGGTTCAGTTACCCGACGCCAAGCGCCCGTGCCGCGTCCTTCGCCCTTTCGGCCAGTTCCTCAAAATGCGCCACCCGCCCGGTCGTGGCCCGGAAATAGACCCCGACTTTGCGAGTCTCGCACCAGTCCTTCAATTGCAGGAGATGCACGTCTTCCGCGTTGCGGAACTCGGCCCGTGCATAAAGTTCCGGAAATATCGAACAGCCCATGCCGATCGACACCATCTGGCGGATCGCGTCGAGGCTGGTGCCGACATAGTCGTCGACGACCGTCGCACCCGACGCCTTCGCCAGGTGCTGGACGTTCTCCAGGAGACGGTTGCCGCTCCCCAGCGCCAGGAGGCGTTCGCTTTCCAGTTCCTTGACGGCAACGGAACGCCTTCGCGCAAGGCGGTGATTGGCCGGCACGCCGAGATAGAGCCGTTCGCTGCCGATCGGTATGAAGGTCATGGAAGGCTCGCCGCACGAGGGGCCGACGCCGCAATCGAGCGATCCTTCGGCTACAGCGGTCTCGATTGCGGCGGGGCGATCCTCGACGATGTAGACTTTTAGGTCGGGATATGTCCGGTGCAGGGGCGGCAGGAAGGTAGGCAGGAAGTACGGCCCGAAAGTCGGCGGGGTGCCGAGCCTGACCACACCGCCCAAGGCAGCACCGTCCTGTGCCGCCGCATCCATGAGATCGTTCATCGCGGCAAGCGTAACGCGCGCTCCGTGGAGAAAGCGTTCTCCCACCGGGGTGATGAGGACCGTTGCCGAGGTTCTTTCGAAGAGTTGGATGCCTAGGTTTTCTTCGACGATCCCGACTTGAACAGACAGTGTGGGTTGCGAGACATGGCAGCGCTTGGCGGCCTTGCCGAAATGGCCGCATTCCGCGAGGGCGACGACATATTCGAGCTGACGCAGAGTGGGGCGGAACGGCATAGCCAATAGTTGATGACTATTGAGGCGATTTCAACTATCAATTGGTGCAATCAGGGAGGAATATCCACATCAGCCTCGTGTTCAACACGGAGGTATGAACATGGAATCGTTCATGAATTCGCTGCGCAATCGTCGTGCACAAATCCAGGCCCGTATCGAGCACGAGCAGGCGCGTCCCGCTCCCGACAGCCTGAGGCTCTACCGCTTGAAAAAGCTCAAGCTGCGTTTTCGCGAGCAGATCGAGTATCTTGAGCAGCTAAACCGGGAAGGGCAGGCGACAGTCATCCCGGTCCTCCGCTGCAGATCCTTCACGCCGGCGATGGCGCGACCGCGGACTTGAGGGCGCATCCACGCACCTCCAACCACGCCAGGCGGCAAAGCTCAGCCGCGTCGTCGGCTACGGCGGTGTCGCCCTGATCGTCGCATGGTCGCTGCTCGCGCTTGCTGCCTATGTCGGCATCGAGGCGGCAGTCCGCTGGATGGCCGGCATGGATGCTGCCGACGGCCTGATCGCCTGGTTCGCACAGGTCGCCGCGCCGCTTGACAGACCGCTGATCGCGATCGTGTGGCTTGTCGGTGTCGTGACCCTGGGCGTTGTGACCGTCCTGATCTTTGCGATCCCCGGCCTGCGTGCGCTTTACTTCGCGCTCGCCGCGATGACCCACCGGTTCCAGTATTTGAAGCCGGCGCTGGCGATCGTGCTGATCTTCATCGGCTCGAAGATCTTCGTCGCCGATCTCCTGGGGCTCGAAAAGTTCCCTGCTGCGCTCTTGCTTGGCGTGACCTTCGCCATCATCGCCTCGGGCGTGGTCTGGAGCCTGGTTAAGACGCGGTCGCAGCCGCCGAATGTCGGGCCCGAAGAACTGCTGCGCCCCTGAGGCTCCGCCCTGGCGCTGGACAGCAAGTCCAGCGCCATGGCTACCGGATGCCGCACTAGAAGTTGAACTAGACATGTTCGGACGCAAGGGAGTTGAAGCAATGCACGGCATGCTGGTCGCCCTGATCACCTTTCTTCTTGTCGAGCCGATGCTGCAGAACATCACGATGTCGCTTGCCGATACCCGAGCACCGCGGGAGGTGGTGGCCTCGATCATCGCCTGTGCAGCAGAGCACGGACCGCAGATCGTCAACCGTGCTTTGGACGATCTGTGGTGGGCGGCATCAAGTGCATTCGGTGTCTGGATCGGCTTTACCGACCCGGCCACGCTGCTTGCCGAGGCTGCACCGGAATGCGTGACTGCCATCGACGCCGCTAGGCCGTTTCTTGAGCCACAAGAAGGCGCCAGCGGGTAAGCGCGGGCGCAACGCGGGCCACAATCCGTTCACCGGCCTGCGGCCGCGACCACGCCGGGAACGTTCAAAAAACGAGCAGCCGACACATGCATAACCTCTCCACGATACTCGATCTTTCCATCGTCGGGTTTGGATTGCTTCCGCTTGGCTCTGGTGGGCATCCGGCCGGCACCGGGTAAGGCGGATAACTCGGCGCGAGGAACTGATCGCCGCGGACATCAATCGTCTGGTCGTCGCCTTGAACCGGTGACAGCTGCTCAACACGCGCGCCGCGTTTACGACGACCTGTGCTGGCGCACTTGCAGCAATCCGCCTGACTCTGGACCTTGCATAAGATGCCGAAAGAACAGCACGAAGTTACACCCATGACTCGACTTGCAATCACTCCGAACCGAGGATCGGATCGTGGCGTCCCGGCTGTTGACGACGACGCTGTTTCGCCGACCGCGTCGGACGTGTTCGACGGCTGCTAGCGGCCTGCACAGATCGGGATCGCATCGTGATCGGTGTCGTCGTCGACCAACTCGGTGCGGCTGGCTTCCCGATGCTGGTTCTGGTCCTCGTGCTGCCAGCGCTGCTGCCGATCCCGAGCCCATACGGCATGGTGTTCGGCACGGCGGTCGCGATCCTCGCCATCCAGATGATCATTGGCCGTCGCAAGCCGTGGCTGCCCGTGGTGATCACTCGGCGATCTGTCTCAACCGGAGTGCTGACAAACGCCGGCAACCGAGCGCGAGGCTGGCTGATTGCGATCGAAAATCTGCACGAGCCGGGCCGCTTCAAGTGGCTCGCCGGACGTAAGGCCGGTCGCGTCGCGGGTCTGGTGATCCTGCCTCTCTCCATCATGATCGGGTTGCCGATACCCTTCGGCAACGTGCCGCCCGTCACAGCCATCGCTGTGACCGCGTTCGCCTTGATCTTGCGGGACGGACTTGCACTTGTTCTTGCGTTTGTCGCGTCCATGCTGGCAGCAGCGTGGGCCCTTTCGTGTTCTGGTTCGGGGGTGAACTTCTGGCCCTGAGCTGCCCCACGTCGGTGGTCCGGTTTGATTGTTAGTTCATGTGTCGAGTGTCCGCCATCGTGAGCGCGCCCGCCGGAGCTTGCCGTGGTTGCGCAGGCGGGCGGGCGCGCGGCGCGGCGGCCTCGGGCGCCGGCGGCCAGTACCCAAGCGCGGAGTGTGGGCGGACGGCGTTGTAGTGCCGCCGCCAGCCCTCGATGATCACCCGGGCTTCGTCGAGGCTGTAGAAGATCTCTCCATTGAGAAGCTCGTCGCGGAGCTTCGCGTTGAAGCTCTCGCAGTAGCCGTTCTCCCAGGGGCTGCCCGGCGCGATATACGCTGTCCGGGCGCCAACCGCGGCAATCCAATCCTGCACAGCCCGGGCGATGAACTCCGGCCCGTTGTCGGACCGGACATGGCCCGGCACGCCGCGGATGATGAAGAGGTCGGAGAGCACGTCGATGACGTCCGTCGACCGCAGCCTCCGTCCGACCCGGATCGCCAGGCATTCCCGCGTGAACTCGTCGATCACATTCAGCATGCGGAACTTCCGCCCATCATGGGTGCGGTCCTCGACGAAGTCGTAGGACCAGACGTGGTTCAGGTGCTCCGGCCACAGCCGGATGCACGACCCGTCCGTCAGCCAAAGCCGGCCTCGTTTCAGCTGCCGCGCCGGCACTTTCAGCCCCTCCCGCCGCCAGATCCGTTCCACCCGCTTGGGGTTCACCACCCAGCCGGCAGACCGCAGCAAGGCGGTGATCCGCCGGTAGCCGTAGCGACCATACCGGGTGGCGAGCGCAACGATTTCCTCGGTCAAGGCCGCCTCATCCTCGCGCCCCCGCGCCGAGCGCGCGCTCGCCTGCGCAACCACGGCAAGCTCCGGCGGGCGCGCTCACGATGGCGGACACTCGACACATGAACTAACAATCAAACCGGACCACCGACGTGGGGCAGGTCAATTCGCTCAGACCCCCGTCAAAGTGTGTCGCCGGCGGAGGTTATTGAGCTGGCATCTGCCAATGACATTGAGGATGTTCAGGAATTTTGGTTCAACCCGGAGACGGGATGGAGTGGCGCCGTGGGATTGTCGCCCGAGGTCAAGAGGGTGTAGATTATTGTCAACGATAAGGGCGAGATTGCCCGGGCAGGCCTAATCGAGAATCCGGTGTTGCCGATCGGCGCCGCGGCAGATGAGGCTTTGCGAAACGGAGTCGCGAAGGTGGGCCGCATTTGGCAAATGAACGCCGACTGGGTTGTCGCCGTATAGAGTGCTAGTGGCGACGAAGCAGCCTGTTGGTCGACGGGGTAAACGGCCAAGTTCGAGACTTCAAGCAGTAACAGAAACGGAGCGGCCGAGGGCATGTCGACCGCTCCCCCTTTTCTCGTAGCGGCGGATGCCGTGGTCCTTGCCGCCGCCGACCGAAGCACGCAGGTTCGAGATAGCGTTCGCTGCCTGGAACATCCCTGGCCCGGAGAGCAGCGTCCGAACTATGCCGGCATGATAAGACTCGACCGCCAGTATGCCGGCCGCCGCCTCCAGGAAGCGCTTGTTCTTGAGGAAGCGAGCAACGTCCTTGCCTTCGGGCGGCACCAACGTCCGCGAGGACGAAGATGCTGAGGAGGAAGCGTGCGTTGGCGGCGGAAGGGTCGAAAGTGTCACGCTTACCGATCAGGCCGGGCGCCTTTGGCGTATTCGAAAGCTCTCTGCGTGCTTAGGGTTGTACACCGCGCTCCGAAGACAATTGCAGAGGCACGAGAATTGTCATCAATAAGGCCTCACTTAGCGGCGGGCGTGCCGGACGAAGTTGGACTCGGCGTGTATCCATTCCGCGTTTTCATTTGAAGTTAGCCCTACATGAGATAGACTGTGATATTTGTGAAGGAAGATAGGATCCGAGGAGCGGTGATCCGGTTGGGGTTCGGTAAAGCAATGGCGCGAACGAGAATATTGCTGGCATCGACAGTGATAATGACGTTACTCTGTGGCGGGAGCGGCGCCTCAGCCGGCATGTGCAGAGATCGGATCGCAGAAGTCCTTGAGGATATTGCTGCGCGCGACCTCTCGACGGCTGCAGGTCCGCCCCTCAACGCGTTTGTAGCGATCAGTGAGTCCGCGCTCGCCGATGCCGAGGCCATAGACCTGATCGCGGCTTCGAGCGCGGCGGCAGGTCCGCTCGCTTGTGTGCCAATTGCAGTGAAAGACAACTTTGCGACCGTCGGCATTCCGACAACAGTCGGTTCCTTGTCACTCATCGGCAACGCCATTGGATGGGATGCGGACATCGTCGCAGAACTAAAGGCGGCAGGTGCCGTCGTCGTCGGCAAGACCAATATGGACGAGTTCGCCATCGGCGTTGCTGGGCTGTCGGGCTCGGGCGGGCGGGTCGGCAACGCTTACGACACGCGCCTATCCTCTGGCGGCTCGTCCGCGGGGTCGGGCGCCGCCGTTGGTTCGAGGCTGGTGCCTCTAGCGGTCGGCAGCGACAATTGTGGCTCTTTGCGGTTACCCGCCGTTTACAATGGCGCCGTCGCGCTAAGGGGGACCTACGGCCGCTTCTCCGCAGAAGGCGTTTTCCCGATCGGGTCGATCAACGGCGTGCCGGGGTTCATCGCAGAGAACGGCGAGATGTTGGCGCGCGCCCTCGCCGCGACGGCGCCGGGATGGCTTGATGAGGCAGCGACGGAGGCGCCGCTCTGGGGTGTTCGCCTCGGTATCTTGGCGCGCGTCGGCGGCGAGGAACTCTGGGCTGACGGGGAGGACGGCGCGGGAGAGCTTTTCCACACATTCGTCGCGGCTCTGCGGCACGCCGGTGCTACAATTGTCGAGAACGTTTCCGCCGCCGAGTTCGATCCCAACCTCGGCTCAGGGTTTCTGAACGGCGCGGAGCCGAGGGTGGACGCGCTGCTCGCGAGTTTCCCGGCGGTACGGCGGGACTGGCGAGACATCTGCGCGTCCGGCCGGATCCGACCGGAATGGACCGAAGCCACGTGCCTGTCAGCTGCCGCATCCGACCCTTCGGCCGAGGCTAAGGCCGCCCGGCAGATCGCGAAAAACGCGGCCGTCATCGAAGAGGTGCTCGCGGACAACGGCCTTGACGCCCTCCTGTACCCCGTTGATGCCCGGGGCGGCGCGCGAGAAGACGTGAGCGATCGCCTAACCTGCTTTGTCGCGGGGGCGAGCGGGCTACCGGCGGCGGCCCTTCCAATAGGTCTTGACGGACGCGGGTTACCCGTCGGTCTCGAACTACTCGGCAAAGCGTCGTCGGATGAACGCCTCGTTGGGCTTCTTCGTGTTCTTGAGGTGCTGCGTGGGCCTTTGCCTCCACCGACGCCGATCGCCTCCGACACAGCCCTCGCCGCCCTTCCGCTCGCGCGGCAGAACTCACTACGACTAGAACTTGGCTGGCGTTCACGACTGAGCCGTACGGGAGAAAGTCTCGGCGACCTCGCCCCGGAACGCTTCCGCAACCTTGTCCGAAGAGTTGCAGCGGACGCACTTCACAAGGCGGCTGCTCCGGCGCCTTAGTATTTACGACATCATGAGCCAACCCGATTGAATGCTGTGATTGCCACTTGGCGTGGCGATAACTCCGGCTGTCTACCGATTGTAACCGCAATTGTCGGGCCACGGTCTTGAAGCAATCCCGATTCTTGGCTTTCGCTAAACTTCAGCCACAAGCCACGGTCAATTCGCGGGCCGAAGCTAGAGCACTTTCGTCCGGGATTGAATCGGTTGGGGATTCCCCTGGCGAGTGATTTCTGATTCACCGTGCGGGCTGGCGAAGGAGGCCGGCTCGCATGGCGAAGGCTCTTTCTCTGGATCTTCGGCAGAGGGTTGTCGCGGCGGTCGAGGCCGGCGCGTCACGGCGGCAGGCGGCGGAGCGGTTCGGCGTCGGCGTCTCCTCCGCAATCCGCTGGGTTGCTTTGGCACGGGCGACGGGAGACCTCGAGCCGCGGCGGCGGGGTGGATGTCGCCCGAGCCGCATCGACGGGCACGCCGATCTCCTCATGGACTGGATCGCCGCAGAGCCGGACCTCACGCTGGCCGAGATCGCCGAGAGGCTCGGCGAAGCTGTCGGCTACCGGCCGCCGCCGAGCGTGGTGCACGACTTCTTCAAGCGCCGCGGCGTGACGCGCAAAAAAGACGGCCCACGCCGCCGAGCAGGACCGGCCGGACGTAGCGCGCCGGCGACACGCCTGGTTCGACGACCAGCCGGACCTCGATCCCGAGCGCCTCGTCTTCATCGACGAAAGCGGCACCTCCACCAAGATGGCCCGCCTCTACGGCCGCGCTTCCCGGGGCGAGCGCTGCCGGGCGCCGGTTCCGCACGGGCATGTGTGGACGCCCCCGCGGGTGCAAGGGATCTGTTGGATCGGCGCTGCGCATGATCGGGTGCTGCCATGTGTCCGGCCTCTGATGCGGCCATCACATGCCGCGGGCCCGTATGGGAGTGCGAGGGTCGGGTCCACATCACTGGAACGCGCTCGAAGCGCTCCCCGTGGGCCTGGTTCTCCCGACCCCGCCTTACCGACGTTGCGCCATACCTGTCCTTTGACCCATCACACCTCCGACGGCCTCGCGTCCGCTCCGCCTATGCGGAGACGACCGGAGCTCGGTAGATTCCGCCCTTCGTCAGCAGTGCCCATGCAACACGTGCAATCTTGTTGGCCAGCGCCACAATGACCAGCATGGTCGGCTTGCGGGCCAACATCCGGCCGAGCCACGTATCGGCCGCAATGTCCTTGCGCTTGGCCCAGCGCACGACACCGCTCGCTCCGATGATGAGCAAGCGGCGTAGGGTCCGCTCCCCCATCCTGGACGTGCGTCCGAGACGCTCTTTGCCACCCGTCGAGCGCTGTACCGGCGTCAGGCCGATCCAAGCAGCGAAGTCCCGGCCCGAGCTGAACGTCTCCGCCGGCGGCGCCAACGCCTCGACGGCGGTCGCGATCAGCGGACCGATGCCTGGCACACTCATCAGCCGTCGGGCCGTGTCATCGGCCTTGGCGCGGGCGGATATCTCGGCATCCAAGGCCGCGATCTGATGCTGCAGGTGACGCAGGGTGCTGACCAGCATTACCAGACAAGTGCGGGTAGCCTGCGGAACGGACGAGGCCGGATCTTCGATCTCGGCGATGAGGCGCTCGACGTGGGATGGCCCTTGCGGCGCGATCAGGCCGTACTCGGACAGGTGCCCCCGGATCGCGTTGATGAGTTGAGTGCGTTGCGCGACCAGCACGTCCCTGCTCCGGAAGATGGCCGCCGAGGCCTGCTTGGCCTCGCTTTTCACGGCCACGAAGCGCATCGTCGGACGCTGGGCCGCCTCGCAGATGGCCTCAGCGTCTGCCGCGTCGTTCCTTTGTCGCTTGACGAAGGGCTTCACGTAGGCTGGTGCGATCAGCCTGACCGTGTGCCCCAGCTTGCCGATCTCTCGACCCCAGTGATGGGCGCCCGGGCAGGCCTCCATTGCCACGAGACACGGGGCCTGCGCGGCAAAGAAGGTGAGGACCTGATCGCGCCGCAGCTTCCTTCGGAACACGACAGCACCGGCGGCATCCGCGCCATGGGCCTGAAAGATGTTCTTGGCCAGATCCAGGCCGATGGTGACAACCTGCGTCATAGGCACCCTCCCACTCGTGGCTCTCAACACCGCCAATCTGGCACGTCGGTGCCGTCGAGGGGCGTCCACCCCATCACTGGAAGACGACGACGTTCGTCGGGGGCCTCACCCTTGCGGGCATCGTCGCGCCGATGACCATCGAAGGCGCGATGACCGGCGCCGCCTTCCTCGCCTATGTCGAGCAGGTTCTGGTACCGACCCTCAGGCCGGGCGACGTCGTTGTCCTCGACAATCTGCCGGCCCACAAGCCGGGCGCCATCCGCGAGGTCATCGAGGCCGCAGGAGCCGTCATGCACTTCCTGCCGCCATACAGCCCCGACTTCAATCCGATAGAGCTGGCCTTCTCGAAGATGAAGGCCATCCTCAGGAAGGCGGCCGCCCGCACCCTCCCGGACCTCTGGGACGCGATCCGAAACGCCATCGACGCCGTCACTCCGGGCGATGCACGCAGCTTCTTCACCGCCTGCGGATATGAACCGGAATGATCCGAATCCGCTCTAGGAGGCTCCTCAAACATCACGCGCGGCTGTCAGACGCCACCTTGCTTCTGCAGCGCAGCATGCTCTGCGGGCTCTACAATGGCCCCCGAAAAGCCTCGTCACAAATCAACTCCGACTTGAGCCTCAGAATGCAGAGCTCGTCGGCATGATGACGATGTCACGGACGCAGATATGCTGTGGGCGCGTAATGCAAAAATAAACAATGTCAGCTAGTTCTTCGGCTGATATGTATCGTGGATGACCAAGCATACTGTCATACTCATCAAAGCTAATCCCCATGTTTTCGTGGATTCGAGTGCGAATCAATCCAGGTGATACGTTTATGACTCGAACATTGTGCTTCGCCTCAGCAGCCTGAAGCGATTCGGAGATTGATCTGACGGCCGCCTTGCAAGCGTGGTAAACTTCTCCGGTCGGACCTGGTTTTCGATCGCCGATCGAGCTCATGTTCACGATCGTTCCCGAACGCCGAGAAATCATGCTCGGAAGGACGGCACGGATTCCCGCCAGTACGCCCATGAGCATCACATCGATCTCTTCGCGCATCGAACTGACGTCTCGATTCTCAAATGCGCCAATGCGCAGCATACCAGCATTGTTCACGAGAACTTCTGTTGGCCCGAAGCGATCTTCGGCTGACCTGATCGCTGTAGTCAAAGCTGCGACATCAGCGACGTCGACTTGTGCGGTCATCACTTGTTGTCGTAGCTCATGACCGACAGGATCAATGTGACGCGACATCAGAAGCGTCGGATATCCTGCTTGGATCATGATTCGGGATAATGCTTCCCCGATACCCGCACTTGCGCCGGTCACAACAACGAGTGGTTTTTGCATTGCACAATATCTCCTCAAATTGCCTACCCGGCGGCCGGTGATTTGGGCAGCCTCGGAAAGGATATGCTACCGGAATCACCGCAGAACGACACTGCTGCCGCCTTGCAGAGATGCTCATGGCGCCCCCAAGCGCCGATGTGACGATACTATCAGCGGGGCTGCGCCATGAATCGTGTCCCCTGTTCGCGATCCGCATTTAGGCTAAGCTCGTGAACAGTCATTCCCGAGTGGACCGTGGGGAGGATTCCGTGCGCTTGATTGTCACTTCGATTTTTTCTGCCTTAGTCTGTTTTTCGTCTGCGTTCGCGCAAACGGCTCATCAGAGCGTTTCGCCGGCTCGAGTTATTGATCTGGCAGTGGCCAATAGGTTTTCCAGCGTTCAGGAGTTCTGGTTCAACCCCGAGACAGGGTGGAGCGGCGCCGAAGGATTGTCGCCAGAAGGGACGAGAGTGGAACTCATCGTCACCGAAAAGGGTGAGATCGTGCGGATCGGCGCGATCGAACAACCAGCGCTGTCAATCGGTGAAGCGGCAGTCGCGGCGGCCAGCAACGGCATTGCGAAAATTCGCGGCATCTGGCCGCTTATCGCCGACTGGGTTGTCGCGGGGTGGGATGCTGCTGGCGCAGAGGCCGCCGTGCTGGTCGACGGGATCAACGGCGCTGTTCGCGAGTTCAAGCAATGACGACAAGGGAGCGGCCAAGGACAGTTCAGCAGCTCCCTTCCCTTGCGGAATTCGTCGGTGTCATGCCTTCGCGATGGTGCCGTTGAGACCCCTGGGGAAGAAGCCGCCGTCCCTCTTGCCGCCGAGATAGACGATTGCCAGCACCTCCTGCGGCGTACGCGAGAAGGCGATGCCGTTGCCGTCCGTCGGCATGATGTTGGCTCTACCGTTGCGGCGGATGCCCTGGTCCTTGCCGCCGCCGACGGAAGCGCGCAACGCGGCGATGGCGTTGGCCGGCTGGAAGAGGCCGCGTCCGTAGAGCAACGTGCGAACCTCGCCGGCGTGATAGGCCTCGACGGCCAGGATGCCGGCTGCCGCCTCTAGGAAGTCCTTGTTCTCGATGAAGCGCGCCGCGCCCTTGTACGCCGTGACGCCGACGTCCTCGAAGATGAAGGCCCCAAGCAGGAAGCTGTCGTCGTCGGTGAACGGGTCGAAGGTATCGCCCTTGCCGATCAGGCCAGCCGCCTGCGCCGCCGCCGTGAAACTCCTCTTCATGTCGATCCTCGGGCGAGCGACGGCGGCGCCGCCGAGGCCGGCGCGGAGGAACTTCACGTGGTCCTCCTCGTCCCTGGCGATCTCGCGTGCGTAGTCCTTCACGTCCTTCGACTTGAATGGCACCTTGGCGCCGCCGGAGACGCCGCCGCGGTTGCCAGTGCCCGTCGTGTCCTCGTCCGCAAGCCCGCGACCAAAGGCCGCCTGCAGGTAGAACTCGGCCTCCAGGTACTCGAGGTTGAGGGCAAAATTCAGAATGTCGGCGTCGGTCAAGGGTGCCGCCTGGGCTACGCCACCCGTCGCGACCACGCCGGTGCTAAGGGCAGCGAGCCCGGCCGTCGCCAGCCCCAGCGATTGCAGGAAGGCACGCCGGCCGGCCCGAATGTCTATGAGAGTGCCGCTGTCGCGATCAGTCTGTTCCTGATTGAAGTCCGTCATTGTAGCCCGTCTCCCATTTGGCGGTTTGCGCGGGCGACGAGCCCGCTCGAGCGGGTGCCGTCGCCTGAACGGGTACCCGCCGGAAAGGCCGAGGGATTTTCTACGTTGTGGCGCAGACACAGCGGGATTATCGCCCGAAGACGCGAGCCATGACCCGGCTTCGTAATGGCTACCCTCTCCGTCGTTACTGTATAGGCCGATTTGCGCGCCCATAGTATCGCAGAGTTTTGCCCAGCAGCAACTCTTCTAGCTATAGCAGAGGACATTACTCCGCATGTAGTAATATACGGGAAACCGCAGGCTTCGCAATGACCCAGAGCTGCCGTTCACCTCCGACACATTTGCGCGAAACAATTGTTCATTTACTATGGATTATTGATCGCTACATCAGAGACGTCGGCCTTCATAAGGCACGTTACTTGGGCCGTACATCAAGCATACGTGTCGCACGCCTTCTTAGAACGAGAGTTAGGATCTCGAGGTCATTTAGGATTGCGATTGGATCGCGAGGTAGCGCATTCCTCAGCGCCTCCTTCAGCCAATCACTCGTTCTGGGGCAGTTGAGTATGAACGCCACCTGAGTTTCGATTTCATCGAACGTGTCGGGTCCGCGTCCGAATCCAGTGAGGTCTTTGTCCTTAGTCATGCCACAGTACTCCCAAAATGACTAGATCTTAATGTAACTAGGGATAGAGGATTCAGCATCTTCAGGATTTTCTGTTGTATTGGCAGGTGTTCTCCGTGTGGAGGGATGATCACACGAATGGCAACTGACGATAGCTTTACTCACTACGCGTGTCGCTGTGCCACACAAGCCGCACGGCAATCAGGCCAACTTTGATCTCACGTCGAAACCGGGGTCGTTGCAGTTTGGGCAGCGACTACGAATACGGCGCGCGAGAGCTTGTGTCGCACGCCTGATCGCGGCCATCCGCGCGGTATCGCAATGTGCCCGCATGTCGGTCTCGACGTAAGCTGTCCCACATAGCCGAACGGTTTCTTCTATCGCGGCATTGAGCTCACAGTAATTTGATGTCCTTCGCCAGCAGAATATCTGGCGTTGGCAATTGGCCATTAATGCCCATGACTAAAATGCCTTGCTCTGGGAACTTGCCGATTTGAGCGCAGTCTATGTCCTGGTCCACATCGCGCGTGATCAGATGGAGAAAGCTGGTCTCAAGGGCAATATCGCGGCCGATGAGTTCGAAACCGCTCTGGCGATCGACCATCAGAACGATTTCACGCCGATCGGCAAGAACGGTATAGCGGGATACGGTACGAAACTGCCTTCGCTTGCCAGCCCCACACGTGCCAACGGAGAGGATTCGAACCCTGCTGCAATTTTTTGCCCTCGCCGCATTGAGTTGCGAACCTTGTCGCGCAACCTCGCGACTGAACGTGCCAAAGCGGTCGGTATCCACGCCCACCGCCAGCCGGACGATCAGGCCCAGTTCGTCTCTAAGTATCAGACCAATGACTCGCTCCTTGGCATGCATCGAGGTCAGAACCGCCACCGTATTGCAGTAGCTCCAAGGGCATGAATTCGACACTAGAAGTAGCCTTCGCGCTTCTTCTGTTCGAGTGAGCCGCCGTCCTCCCCGTCGCTAATACGTCCCTGACGTTCAGAAGAAGAGGCCCGTAGCGTCTCATCGACGACGTCCATCAGGTTGACCGCCTCCGACTCGATGGCGCCTGTGACCGGCCAGCAACCGAGCGTGCGGAAGCGGACCGTTCGTGTAGAGATTTGGTCGCCGGGCTGGAACCGCATCCGGCTCTCGTCGTCGACGACGATGAAGGCCCCGCTGCGCTCCACAACCGGTCGCGGAGCGGCGTAGTAAAGCGGCGCGAGTTCGATGGTCTTGGCGAGCGCGTATGCCCAGATGTCTGTCTCAGTCCAGTTTGACAGTGGGAATACCCGTGCCGTCTCGCTCTTGTTGAGTCGAGCGTTGTAGAGCCGCCATAGCTCGGGACGCTGTGCCCGAGGCTCCCAGGCGTGCGACGCGTTCCGGATCGAGACGACGCGCTCCTTGGCGCGGGACTTCTCCTCATCGCGCCGCGCGCCTCCGAAAATGATGTCATAGCCGCCCTGGTCGAGCGCCGCCTTCAGCGGCTCAGTGCGCATAATTGCTGTGTAGCGGTCGCCGTGGTCGAATGGATTGATGCCCGCGGCTCTACCCTCTTCATTGGCGTATGCGATGAGCCGGAAGCCGTGCTCGCGCGCGAAGGCGTCGCGGAAGTCGATCAGCGAGCGGAATTCCCAGGTCGAATCCACGTGGAGCAGTGGAAACGGCGGCTTGCTCGGATAGAACGCTCGGATGGCAAGATGCGCCATCACGGTCGAGTCCTTGCCCGCCGAGAACAACATCACCGGGTTTCGCGCTTCGGCAACGGCCTCGCGGATGATGTGGATCGCCTCCGCTTCCAGCGCAGCGAGATGGGTTGTGCCCCGGGTCATGGCGTCGGTTCCTTGTCCGATTGCGATTTGATTGCGTGACCGCACCGGCTCAGACCGCGAGTTCGAGCCGGGGCTGTTGTCCGGCACCGTCGACTTCGTTCATCGCGGTCCACTGGAGATCGCGGGCATAGCGCCACGCCATCCGCCCCTCTTCGTCGAGGGCAATGAGGTGCAGCCAGCCGTTGTCGAAGAGAGCGCGCACTGCATCGTGGCGGCCCAGCACGTCCGTCATCGCCTCGCAGGGCGCCTCGATGCAAACCGACAGACGCAACGGTTCGTGGGCATAGCCGTCGCCGTCGTGCACCGACTGCCATGGAAGGCCCGACCGCAACAGGCCCCCGTTGCCCTCGACGACGCCGATACCGCCGGTGACGTTATGCAAGAGCTTATTGCCGCCGCCGAAAGCGTCCGGAGCGACGGTCGATCCGTAGTATTGCAGGCTGATCCAGCTCGCCACGACGACCGGGGCGGTTAGGATCAGTTCGAGCACGCCGAAGCTCCTATCTTGCTTCCAGTCGTAGTCGTGGAGGAAGGCGCGTCCGTCCAGGCGCTTGCCAGCGGTGCGTGACCGCGGCGCGGCTATGAAAGCCCGGCATCCGGCCAGCGCCCATTCCGGTCGCGTCTCGGCCCAGTCGCGGCTCCGCCTTGGGACCGCACTTTCGTCCTTGGCACGCGGCAGACGCATGGCGCGCTCGGTGCGGGCGATCTTGCCGGCCGCGGCGAGCCAGACCCGGAGCTGGTCGAGATCCTTGCGGTGTGCGTCGGAGGGATGATCCTCGGCATAGAGGGTCACCTGGTCCGTCGTAGTGTCGTGCAGTGCCGCCACGAAGAGGGTGTCCGCCGGGATCTCTATCCCGTTCGCCGCCAACTCCGTGCGCACCCCCGGATCGTTCAGCAGTCCCGCCAGCAGGCGGGCGTTGACCTCCCCCGAGTAGCCGCCGCAGGCGCCGCAGTGGAGCGCGCTCGCGTGGGGATTGTTGACGACGCTGGCGCCATGCCCCGCCAGCAGGACCAGCCGCGCGAAACCCGTCGTCAGCGACATGGCGCGCAGCACCGTCGCGGCGACCCCGGCGCGCGTCGCGAGATCGGGCGTGGGGTCGAGCCGGGGTGCCGGGTCCCTCGGCGCCAGCGCGCCGTGAAGTCCCAGCGCGTCCGCGAACAGCTTGCCGACATAGATCGGTCCCGCCGCCTCGACGAAGGCGAAGGACGAAACGGCGGCGAGCTTGAACCGGCCCCAGGCGCGCTTCGCCCGCGACTTCACCCGGGCAGACTGGTCGGCCGCCGCGAGGTCGGTTCCGCCGGAGCAGGATCTCAGCGTAGGATTGAGGAGCACCGGAAGTCGCAGTTCGACGGTGTCGGAGGCGAACCGACTGTGTGCCGGGGCGAGGCCGAAGAAGCCCGCGAAGCCGAGGGTCCGGATCTCCGGGTGCACGCTCTCGAGGGCGCGGCGGAACACCTCCGAACGGACGTCGATGCAGAACGCGGCCTGCAGCACGGGGCGAACTTGATCTGCGGATGGCGCGGCCTCTGCGAGCGTCGTCGCCAGCGCCCGCTGGGCGGAGCGCTCGGCCGCCTCCTGCAGGATGGCATCGATCACGAGGTCCGGTGTGGGCTCGATTGGCGCCGCATGCGCCGCGCGCACGGTCGCCCACGCCCCGGCGATCTCGGCGCCGTAGCGAAGGAACAGGACCTCTTCCCAGAGGAGCCGGATCGCGAGGACGTCCGTGATCGTCCCGTCCGAGCCGCCCGAGAGCTCCGCCCGCCAGAGTTCGTAGCGCGCCACCTGCGCCCAGCCGCCCAGCGTCATCAGCATCTGGTGGAAGTAGGTTTCCCTCGCCGCCTCCCCGATGCCGAGGCGGTCGACGGCGCGGGCGATGGCGGCGACGGCGCTCTGCGGCGCCTCCGACACATGCAGCGCGAACCCGGGCAGGCCCGCGATCTCCGGCGTCAGGTCGTGCGTGGCGAACGCCCGCCAGGCGGCAAAGGCGCTGCTGCCGCGCGGCGCCGCCCAGAGCGCCTGGCCCTCGTCGAAATACCCCGCCGCCCAGGCGCCGAACCGTTCGGCGACCAGACCCGGCCAGTCGATGCGGGACACGTCGGCCGCGAGGTCCGCGATGGTCGGCAGCGCCCGCGGCGTCGGCGCGTCCCAGTCGGCGACCGCCTTCAGGGCGTCGATATCCGCGGGCCGTAGATGGGCGGGCACGCGCGCCCACGCCTCGCGCAGATCCCGGTCGGAGATCGCGCCGGCCGACAGCTTCTCCCGGTACCAGCGTCGCGGCATCGCGACATTGACGCCCGCGACCCGCGCGAGGCGCGCTCCGGCGCTCGCGAGGCTCTCGCCGGTCTGCCCCAGGAAGGGATTGACGGCGACGCTCGACGCCAGCGGCCAGAGGGGTGGAATGTGGCGGCCGGCGCGATCGGCCACGGCCGCGAGAGAGGGCAGATCGGCCCCAGCCGACGGACAGGGATTGGGCATCGTCGGTTCTCCTTCGAAGCACCGGGCCGGTCAGGACGCGCGGCGCGTGGACCAGCCGCCGACGATCCGGTCGAAGACGGCGTTGGCGTAGAGGCCGTTCGAGAGGTGCACGCGCAGGCCGGCAGCGGCGGGGTGACTGGACCACAGCGGGAACGTCGCCTGCCCGAATGCGACCGCGCCGAAGCTGACGAGCGCCAGCACGATGAGCGCCCATTCCAGCGGTCCCGGCGGGGGCGTGGCCGGCAAGGCGCCCGCCGTGAGGGCCGTCGACGCCGTCTGCAGTGCGAAGTAGCCGATCGACGTCGCCACCGCGTAGACGGCCGTGCTTCGCGTGAGCGCCCGGGGTGCCGCATCGGCGAACCCCTGCGCCAGCATATAGGCGACGCCAAAGATCAGGATGGCGCCGAGCGCGATCGCCTGCGGCGACTTTTGCGTCAGCCCGAAGGCGAGCCCCACGAGCACGTAGATGGCGAGCGCCGACGCGAAGGCCCGGCCGACCGCGCCGGCGCCCGGGATGGCGACTGGACCCGGCCTGCGGATCGCCGCGACTCGCTCCACGGCACCGCCGGAGGCTAGGAAGGAGTGCGCCTTGTAGAGCGAGTGCGCCACGATGTGCAGCAGCGCCAGCGGGAAGAGCGCCAGTCCGCACTCGAAGATCATAAATCCCATCTGGGCGACGGTCGACCAGGCGAGCGAGGTCTTCACAGCCGGCTGTGTCAGCATCACGAGGCTGCCGAACAGCGCGGTGAAGCCGCCGATGACGACGAGCACGGCGAGCACGCCCGGCGCTAGCAGCATGACGTCGGCGAAGCGGATCAGCAGGAACCCGCCGGCATTGATCACGCCGGCGTGCAAGAGTGCGGAAACCGGCGTGGGCGTCTCCATCACCTCGGTGAGCCAGCCGTGGGTCGGAAACTGCGCGGACTTGAGTACCGCCGAGAGCGCCATGAGGGCCGCCGCAGTGACCGCGAGACCACCACCCGCCCCCGCTCGGGCCGCCTGCAGAATCGTGCCGATGTCGGCCGTGCCGTAGGCCATTGCGAGCAAGGCGGTGGCGCCGACGAGTGCAGCGTCGCTAAGGCGCGCCGTGATGAACTTCTTGTGCGCCGCCCGCTGCGCGGCGACGCGCTCCGGGTAGAACAGCAGCAGGCGGTGCAGGAATACGCTGGTGGCGATCCAGGCGACGACGAGTTGGAAGAGATTGCCCGCCGTGACGAGCAGCATCACCGCGGCGAGCGTCAGGCAGAGCCAGCCGGTGAATGGCCCTTGCCGGGCTTCGCCGTCCAGATAGGTCGCCGCATAGCGGACGACGATCCAGCCGATGAAGGTGACGAGCAGCAGCATCACGGCGCTGACGGCATCTTCCCGGACCGACAATCCGATGCCGTAGAGCCCGATCAGCGGACTGGTGCCCGCCCCGAAGAGGATCAGTCCCACCACCGAGGCGACGGCTGCGACGAGCGCCGCGAGTGCGGCGGCCTCGGCCACGCCGGGCAAGCGCCTGGGCCTGCGGCCAGTGGCCATGAAGCCGATCGCCGCCGCGACGAGCAGCGGAACGGGCGCCAGCATTGGCAGAACGTGGATCGGCAAGGACTGTCCCCTTCGACGCATTCGGGTCGGGTGACAGTCCTAGCGGAGCGATCGGCGTGGGAAAAATTCATTGTATAGCCGATATCATTCGCTCTAGTTTAACGAAATGAGAGACCTAAACTACAACCACCTGCGCTATTTTTGGGTGGTCGCCCACGAGGGAAACCTCACACGGGCCGCCGGGCAGCTGAGCCTGTCGCAGTCGGCGCTGTCGGTTCAGATCCGAAAGCTCGAGCATCAGATTGGCCACCCGCTGTTCGAGCGGGTGGGCAGGAAGCTCGTCCTGACCGAGGCCGGCCGGATCGCACTCGACTATGCCGATACGGTATTTAAGGCCGGCGATGAGCTGGTGAGCACCTTGAGGGGCCGCCCGCTCGACAGCCGTCAGGTTCTGCGGGTCGGGGCACTCACGACGCTGTCGCGAAACCTCCAGCTCGAGTTTCTCCGGCCCCTGGTCGGCCGCGCAGATGTCGAGTTGATCGTCCGCTCTGGCAACATCCGCGATCTGCTCGCACAGTTGGAGGCCCACGCCCTCGACGTCGTGCTGGCGAACAGAGCCTCGCCGCAGGACGCGCGCTCGTCCCTGCGAAATCACCTCCTCGACGAGCAGCCGGTCAGCCTCGTCGGCCGCCCACGCCCGGACGGCCACGCCTTTCACTTCCCAGAGGACCTGCGCGCCGAGCCGTTGCTTCTCCCCAGTCTCGACAGCGAGATCCGCGTAGCATTCGACCGGGTTCTCGAGCGGGCCGGGATCCGGCCGATCATCCACGCCGAGGTCGACGACATGGCGATGCTGCGTCTGCTCGCCCGCGAACGTGAAGGCGTCACCCTGGTGCCGCCGATTGTCGTGCGGGACGAATTGGACGCCAAGGTTCTGATTGAACACTGTCGGATCCCACAGGTCACCGAGAGTTTTTACGCAATCGTCCAGAAACGCCGCTTCCCGAACCAGCTATTGAGCGAATTACTGCTTGACGGGACAGCCAGCACACGCAAGGGCTCTGGCTACGTCTGACGCGAGACGACCAGATCGAAAACCACCAATCCACTCGCAATCTGCCGCCCCTGCACACCGTCTCGCACAACTGCGAACTACTGCCCAAAAACCGGAGGAGATGGGGTGGATGCCGCTCTCTCTCATCCGGCGTCGCAATGCGCGAAGCTTGTGAGGCTGAACCCACAATCGGAGAGGGGCATCCCAATGACGGACGCGAGCATCATCGGCGTCGACCTGGCCAAGAACGTGCTTCAGCTGCACGGCGCGGCAGCGGACGGGTCGGTGGCTTTCCGAAAGAAGCTGTCGCGGCAGCAATTCCAGCGCTTCATGTCCGACCTGCCGCGCTGCCGCATCGCGATGGAGGCCTGCGGCGGCGCGCATCACTGGGCACGCGAGATGGAGCGGCTCGGCCACGAGGTCCGACTGATCGCGCCGCGTTACGTTAAACCGTTCATCAAGCGGCAGAAGAACGATGCCGCGGACGCGGAGGCGATCGTGGAGGCGGCGCTGCGCCCGACCATGCGCTACGTCGAACCGAAGACAGCAGACCAGCAGGCGCGGGCCCTCGTGTTTCGCACCCGGGAGCAGTTCGTCACGCAGCGCACCGAAGCGGTCAACGCGCTGCGGTCGTATCTGTACGAGTTTGGCTATATAGCGCCTCAGGGTATTGGCTATATCTCCCGCCTCGCGGAGGTCGTTGACGACCCGCTATCAAATCTGCCGCCGTTGGCGAGGGAGATCTGCCGCGAGTTGCTGGGCCAGATCGCGCATCTGACCGCCCGGATCGATGTTCTGAAGAAGAGGATTGACGCGATAGCACGCGAAGGGAAGATATCGCGCAGGCTGCAGACGATGCCGGGAGTGGGTCCGCTCAGCGCGCTCGCCGTCGAGACCTTTGCGCCGCCGATGGAGCAGTTCAAGCGCGGACGCGATTTTGCGGCCTGGCTCGGGCTTGTCCCGCGACAGGCGTCGACCGGCGGAAAGCAGAAGCTGGGGAAGGCGTCGAAGATGGGCCAGCGCGACATCCGCCGACTGCTGGTCACCGGTGCAATGGCCGTGATCCGCTGGGCGCTGCTCCGTGGCGCTCCGCGCAATCCCTGGCTGATGCGCATGCTGGAGCGAAAGCCTCCGATGGTCGCCGCCTTCGCGCTCGCCAACAAGATGGCGCGCGGCAGCTGGGCGATGATCACACGTGGCGAAGATTATCGCGGGCCGGCGCTGGAGAGCGCCGCCTGATCTGACGAAGCGGTTCAAGCGGAGCCGCCAAGTTGTGAGGAAGACCTGAACTGAATGGGCAAATGATCGACATGATCCGGGTTGGGCAAACGAGAAACCTTCTCAGAGCCTCGAGCTCGCTGTTGGAGATTTGGCCCCGGTCCGCGCATCACCATCTCGGCCAGCGGCACTCTTCGGGCCGTACGCAAAGGCCTGACAAGAGTCCGCACTCGATCACATGCCCAAGGCTCAGAAATTCCTTGCAAACGGGGGCGGCATCCACAAGAGAGCGCCGCCTGATCTGACGACGCGGTTCAAGCGGAACCGCCAAGTTGTGGAAGACCTGAACTGAATGGGCAAATGATCGACATGATCCGGGTTGGGCAAACCAGAAACCTTCTCAGAGCCTCGAGCTCGCTGTTGGAGATTTGGCCCCGTTCCGCGCATCACCATCTCGGCCAGCGGCACTCTTCGGGCCGTACGCAAAGGCCTGACAAGAGTCCGCACTCGATCACAAGCCCAAGGCTCAGAAATTCCTTGCAAACGGGGGCGGCATCCACAAGAGAAGGTTCGCCCCCAGTCCCCTCCCCTCCGCCGACCGCGATATGGTTCGCTGCAGCACGACGAGGTGATCGACTGCGCGATCCTGCTGCCTATTGTGCGCCTACCGTTTGGCCGGCCACGACCGAGGAAGATGATCACTACGAGTACGCCATGGCACTATGATCGGGCGACTTCGTCATCCCGCGCCAAATGGCCGACCTTCGGACACTAGCGCCATTGGTTTGCCCGTTCGCCTTTCGCCGCCCGAGTCGCGGTATTAGCGATGCGCTTCGCCCGCGTCTCGGGACGTTTGGCCTGCTCAATCCATTCTAGGATACCGCGCTTGACCGATCGCGGAAAACGCTCCCAATGGTCTGCGGCGGGAGGGGACGCGCGCAAGGCTGCCGCCAGGTCGTCGGGCACCGTCAGCGCCTCGACCGCGTCGAGTTTCGTCCAGGCGCCGCTTCGTTTGGCCGCCTCGACCTTGGCCAAGCCCGCCGAGGTCATCAGGCCGTCCCGAATGAGCCGCGCTACGCGATCCTTGTTGGGCTTCGACCACGCGCTGCCCGGTCGGCGCGGTGACAGCAATATCATGGACCGTGACGCATCAAGCTTGCGCGGCAGGCTGTCCACCCAGCCGAAGCAGAGCGCCTCCTCGACGAGGTCGTTATACGGCAGATGACGTGGGTCACCCTTTTTCCAGGTGACCAGCCAGATGCTCGCCGCTTGCCCATGGTTGGCGGCGAGCCATTGGCGCAGCTGCGCACGACTGGCGATTTCGATACGCGCATGGTCCTGCGGCACCGTCGCGCCTACCAGCCGAGCGGAGCGCCGTCGCGGAAGAATCCGCCCGTTGGTCCGTCGTCCGTCAGCAGCGCCGCCCAGACCACGCTCGCCGCCCCGTCCTTGACCGGACGCGTGCCCATCGCTTCCCCGCCTTCAAACGTCGCGGTGAAGCCGGGGCAGACAGCGTTGATCAGGACGCCAGGATTTTCATGTGCGAGCCGCGCGGTCAGGGCGTTGAGCGCCGCTTTGGACACGGCGTAGGACACCCCCATCGCATTGTCCGTCGTCAGTCCGAAAATCTGATCGGCGTGCGACCCCGCGCCGCTCGACACGGTCACAATGCGCGGATGATCGCTCTTCCTGATGAACGGCAGGAGCGCCTGAATGACCCTCCAGCTACCGAACAAGGTCGTCTCCAGCGTATCACGCGCGACCGCAAGGTCCGCGCTTGCCGCGACCTCGCCATAGGCGCCAGTCGCGGCGGCATTGTTTATCAGGATATCGAGGCGTCCATAATCGTGTCCGATCACCTCCGCGAGCGCCTCGAGGCTTGTCTCATCGTTTACATCGAGAACTCGCCCGACAACCGGCAGGCCGAGTCCCGCAAGCTCGTCCGCGCGCGCCTTGGCTGCCTCGCCATCGCGCGCTGTAAGGATGACCGTGATCCCGCGCGCGCTGAGTTGGCGCGCAACCTCGAAGCCTATACCGGCCGCCCTGCCGGCCCCGGTAACAACGGCTATGCGATTCGTGATCATCGCGCGCTCCTTCTCTGACCAGCCATCCTCGGCGGCAGCCAACTATGATCGATCCCAGCGATCAACGGACTATAGCGCGAAATCGGTGGCAATCGACGGTAAATGGCGGGCCATTCGAGACGAAGACGCGAACTATGTCTTCGCTATAGCACTATGACGCAATCGGCGGCTTTGGAGTTGTATACGCCGCCCTCATGCGTCTCGGTGATGACGCGCCCAAACGCAATGCTGCATTAGCCGTAGAGGCTGTCGAAGCGTGGATCATCGCGACCGGTGCGATCCGATGCGGTCGGGCTCTGCGTCATTCCGGCCCTTCCGTAACGTCGGGCCAGATGCACCTTGCGCCATTGGCGCCGTCCTTGAACGCCATGATTGCGGACCTGCCGCTCGCCGTCGCCGAGGAACTTGATCCCTGTGCTGTCCACCCGCAGTTTCAGCGGCCCGGCGACGCGGGATCTGCACTGTCAGGGTCTTCTGCCTGCGACACAGCGTGGAGTAGTCCGGAACAGGCCAGTCCAGTCCGGCCAAGCGAAAGAGGCTGGCGACCATCCCGACGGCCTGCATGAGCGGCAGCTTGAACGACACCTTGATCGACAGACAGAACTGGCGCGCCGCATTCATGAAGACCGGCGGGCGCCCGGGGCGGCCGTCATACGGCACATGCCTGGCCATCTCGTTGTCCAGCCAGATCAGCAGAGACCCACACTTCCTGAGCATAGCATTGTAGGCGGACCAGTTCGTCGTGCGGTAGCGGTCGGGCTTCTTTATGCCAGCCGTCTGACCGCATGGATTCGCCATGTGAATCCGTGACGGCGAGGGTTCTGCAACAACGCCAGCCGTTTGCGTCGATTGAGATCGGTAATTGGTCATATCTTTTCAATCAGTTCCGGGAGGATTTGGAAGAGGTCGCCCACGAGGCCGTAGTCGGCGACCTGGAAGATCGGGGCCTCCTCGTCCTTGTTGATGGCGACAATGACCTTGGAATCCTTCATCCCGGCGAGGTGCTGGATCGCGCCCGAGATGCCGACGGCGACATAGAGGTCCGGCGCCACGACCTTGCCGGTTTGGCCCACCTGCCAGTCGTTCGGCGCGTAGCCCGAGTCGACCGCCGCACGGGACGCGCCCAC
>JAESGX010000223.1_pt1 | contig 34186 bp, 26 predicted proteins | sample 9269801 | NCBI WGS metagenome assembly JAESGX01 (sample SAMN16773122, study PRJNA677054) | algae metagenome | isolation source: Pleurocapsa minor GSE-CHR-MK-17-07R and co-occurring heterotrophs from wet... | place: USA: Lower Calf Creek Falls, Grand Staircase Escalante National Monument, UT ... | reverse complement strand
TACGACCGCGCGCGCGTGCAGATCGGCCGCATCTCGCGCTTCGGCCTGATGGAAATGAGCCGCCAGCGCCTGCGTCCCTCGCTCGGCGAATCCAGCCAGATCGTATGCCCGCGCTGCGACGGCCACGGCCGCATGCGCAGCGTCGAATCGCTGTCGCTGTCGATCATCCGTGTGGCAGAAGAACACGCCATGAAGGAGAACACCGGACAGGTGCTGGTGCAGGCCCCGGTGGAGATCGCCAACTTCCTGCTCAACGAGAAGCGCGGCGCGCTGCGCGAGATCGAGCAGCGCCACGACTCGCCGATCATCATCGTCGCCGACGAAGCGCTGCAGACGCCGCACTACGAAGTCACGCGCGTGCGCGAGAACGAACTCGGCGAGGAAACCGCCAAGCCCAGCTACCAGCGCAACACGCCGCGCAAGCTGCCGGTGCACGCGCTGACCAAGGCCCAGCTCAACATTCCGGCCGCGCCTGCGGTGACCCACGTCAAGCACACCCAGCCGGCGCCGGTTCGCGAAGAGCGCGACGAGCCGGTGGAAGAAGCGGTGGCCCCCGCGCCCGCTTTCGTTGCCGCGCCGGCCAAGCCTGCCGTCAACGGCGGCGTGGTCGGATGGCTGAAGCGCATCTTCGGCGGCAGCGAAGAAACCCAGGTCTCCACCGCCACGCTAGCCGAGCAGACCCGGCAGCAGCAAAACCGCCAGCGCAACGAGCGTAGCGGCAACCAGCCGCGTCGCGACGGCCGCGACAATCGCGGCGGCCAGCAGCAGGGCCAGGGCCAAGGCCGCGGCGCCAACGCCGGCGGTCAGCGCCGCGACGAGCAGCGCAATGCCCGGCCGCAGCAGCAGAATCCGCAGGCCGCGCAGCCGCAAAAACAGCGCAATGAGCAGGCGCCGAAACAGCAGCCGCCGCGTCAACAGCCGAACCCGCCCAAGACGCAGAAGCCGCAGAACGAACCCGGGCAGAACAACGGCGGTGGCCGTTCCCCACGCCCACCGCGTTCCGGTGACGCGCCCAGGCAACCGAGGCAGGAAAATGCAGCGGAAATGGCAGAACTGCCCGTTGTTGCAGCCGCCGCCGCGCCCGTGATCGCCGCTGCTCCTCGCACGGCCGAAATCGCGCCTGCAACCGATCCAGCGCCTCGCGAAACGCTGGCCTCCGTTCCGCAAGCCGATGACGAAGCCAATCCGGCGCCGGTCGACGGCAGCGGCGACGAAGCCGCGGACACGGGCGATGGCACAAGCCGTCGCCGCCGCGGACGTCGCGGCGGACGTCGCCGCCGTCGTGGCGCGGGCGAGGCCGGTACAGCCAACGAAGGCGGCGCAGGTGACGACCTGGGCGATGACGAGCAGCCGCAGATCATCGTAGCCAACGGTTCGCAGCCCGAATTCGATTTCGATGACGACGCGCTGCCAGCTGCAGCGCCGCGCTCCGCGGCACGGGCCGCGCCCGCGGCTGTCGCCAGCGCAAGCGAAACGCCCAAGCCCGCTGCGGTCCAAGCGGTGCAACGCATGCCCGTCATTGCATCTGTGCCATCGGAAACCGGATCGGCGCCGATACGGGAATCGCAGCCGCAGCTCGCCGCGGCAAGCGGGCCGGCCGAAACGAACGTCGCCGCACCGGCAGCGCCGATAATTGAAGCAGCGGAAAGCGCCGTCGTGGAAGCCACAACTCCGGCCCAGGCCGCCACGTTCGCTCCGGCTCCGGCTCCGGCAGTGGAATCCGAACCCGCGCCGGCTGCCGTCATCGCCGCGCCCACCACGCCCAGCCCGGACGTTGCGCCCAGCCGCCCCGCCGTCGGCAACACGGGCTCGCTGTTCTTCAACGTCGATGCGGATATGCCGGCTTCGGTCACCCGTCATTTGTTCGACCCGCCACCGCCGCCCGCGCCGCTCGCGGAAGGCAGCGACGAACATGACCTGCGGCGGATAGCCGGCAACGACGAGCCGGAAGAAGACAAGCCTCAGGGCAGCGAGCGCAGCGCCTAAGCCGGGCCCCTGCGCGTCTATGGACGGCGCCGGGGCTTTTCCTCTGCAGGAGAGGTTTCGGCCTCAGGCAACGCAAAAAAATCCCCGGCCAGCCCGGGGATTTTTTTGTGAAAGCGAAGCGGCTTTTCCAGCTGCGTCCGCTAGATCGAGCGCGCAGGATCCAGCAGGCCGTACTGCGCGGCCAATCGCGCCAGGGCGATGCTGTCCTGCACGCCGATCTTCCGGAACAGGCGCGCCTTGTGCGTGTTGACCGTCTTCGCGCTCAGACTCAGGCGCTTGGCGATCTCTTCCTGGCGCAGCCCCTGGATCAGCAGCATGGTCACTTCCAGTTCGCGCGCCGACAGCTCGTCGAACGGCGATTTCTCGCCGCTCACGTTGGCCAGCGCCATGTTCTGCGCCACGTTGCTGCCCAGATAGCGTTTGCCGCGCGCCACGTCGCGCACCGCGCGCAGCAGTTCGCCGGCATCGCCCGCTTTGCCGATATAACCGGACGCGCCGGCCTCCAGTAGGCGCTTGGGCAACGGCCCGTCCTCCAGCACCGACACTATGATGACCCGCGCCTGCAGGTCGCTGCGGGTGATGCGTTCGGTGATTTCCAGGCCGCTCAGACCCGGCAGGTGCAGGTCGCACAGCACCACATCGGGCTTCAGCTTGCGCACCAGCGGCAGCGCATCCTCGCCGTTGTCGGCATCGCCCACCACTTCCATATCGACCTCGCCGGCCAGGATCATCTTCATGCCGGTGCGGACTAGCGCATGGTCGTCGATCAGGAATACGCGAATCGTCATCCTTGTTTCCCCTAGGTCGTTCCCCGACCGCAGATTAGCGGTGCGGAGGCATGCTAGGCAAGCTGTATTAGGGGGATTCGTGCGGCGCCTCCATGCGCTACCCCTTCGAGGCCGCACCGCGCAGAACGGCAACCCTGCCGCTCCCGCGAATCGGGTCGTTTCAATATCCACGCTCTCCGCCAGACCGACGAAGATAATCACTTCGAATACACCGTGGCCCTACCATAGGCGCGCGTTTATCGGAGCGATCGCGGCCGCGCAAGCGAGCTGCGAGTGTGTCTCGACGCAAGAATGGGCATTGTTATTGCGACCGTGCCAGCAAGCAACGCCCCGGCGACACCTGTGAAGGCTATGCCTGCAATACTTGAGACGGCGCCTCCTAGCGCTGCTCCCAGCCCTTGGCCTAGGAAGACCATCGCACCGTTGAGCGCGAGAACGACGTTGCGCTGGTTGGTCGCTGCGGAAACTAAAATGACCTGCAATACTGGAATGAGAGCGAACAGCGCCGAGGCACCTACGAAGATCGAGCCGGCGATGAGGGTGCCGGCACTCAATAGTGGTAGAGCCGCGCCCTGGGCCACGAAAAAGCCGAGCTGGGTCGTGGCAATGACTAGAAAGATCCAAGGAAGGAAACGATCAGGCCGATCCTGGTCGGCCAGTCGACCGCCGGCCAACACGCCGATAACCGAACCCAGCCCAATACAGGCCTGAAACATTCCAACCCCGGCACCCTGCGCGCCGACCACGCGGTTGGCGATCGGGCCGAGGTAGGCGATCGAGGCGAAGGTCGCGGTAAACGCCGCAGCCGTTATCGCCAGCCTAGCGGCGATCTCCGGACGCAGACCGACTTTGAGCGTCGTCAGCCCCGGCGTATCGGTCAAAGGCACCGGCGGCAGTACGAGCCGGATCAGCCCGGCGCAGACAAACAGCAATATGCCGGCGAACACGAAAGTGGATCGCCAGCCGAAAACGCCACCGATCGCGGAACCGAGCGGAACGCCCAAGGTGAAGGCTAGGCTCAAGCCTGCGCCGACCAGCCCCATCGCCCGGCCCCGCCGTTCCGGCGGGACCAACGCCGCCGCCGCTGCCGTCGCCGATGGGCCGATGAAGGCCGCGACAACACCGCAAGCGACGCGCGATGCCAGCAACCACTCAAACGTCGCCGCTAGCGCGGCAAGAAGATTGATCGCGCCCAGGATGAGCAGGCCAGCCACCAGCACGCCGCGTCTCGGCAAGCCGGACGTCACCGCGGCGAGCGGCGCGACGAGCACGGCGTAGGTGATCGCGAAGCACGCGGCGAGCAGCCCGGCCCGTCCGATGGTGACATCGAGATCGCTCGCCAGATCGGACAGCAGTCCGGCATAGACATAGCCTTCGGTACCCGCCGCGAACGTCGCGAGCATGAGTACGAGCACGCGGCGCTCGGAGGTGGTCTTCCGATCGTTCATCGACCGGCTCGAAGGTTGGAGGCGCCCTGGAGGGAACCGGGATGAGCGCTGCTGTCGGATGAACGCTCGGTTGCAAGTTTCCAGAGCGAGAGCAGGTGGAGAATGATCCCGGCCGGGACAAGGAACTGTGGGATCAAGACCAGCGGCAACTCGCGCAACGGACCTGTCGAGATCTCGGCCGCCCCGAACGCACTTTGCGATGCGCCGACGAAGAAGGTCTGGCTGCCGAGACCCAATGCCACGATAAAGTCCGCCAGGCCGACCAGATTCCAGATCAGCACCGCTGGTTTCCAGCCTATTCCCCGCTTGTAGGCCCACCAGGCCACGAACGGCGCCGTGGCGCCCGTGAGGATGTCGCCATAAGCCGCCGGACCGGCGAACCACATCGGCAGGACTCCGGCGACGGCGGCCGCGAGGAACACCGCGCCGACCACGCGATAGACCTGCGCGCCGATCAGCCAATGCTGAGGGATCGCGTGAGCCAGTCGCCGCCCGCCCGACCCTGCCAGAAACGCGCAGGCAATGACGACCGGCACCAGCAGCAGCGACAGAAAAGCCACGCCACTACCGAAACCCGCCGGCATCGGCGCGACGAAGATCACGCTGATCGTGACCGCGATCGGCAGCCACAACGCCATCCCGATGGCGGCAGTGAGGCCGAGTCGATTTGCGGCTGCTCGCGAATAGCCCGTCCGGTGCGCCGCCGAGCGCAGCCCGGCCCACAGGATCGCGGCGACGACGATATCGACGGAGACGATCGTCGCCCCGATGAACCATGGTAGATCCGTCACTGCCCTGCTCCCGACCGCTTGACCTTATGCATCGTCTTCGTCCTTCGTGGTTCAGGGACTCAAAAGCGGCTGCAAACCGCGCGGCGTCTGCCGATCGCCGTCGGCGGCACCGGCGGGTCGTTTGGCATTGAAGAACAGGGCGTAGGCGGCGGGCAGGAAGAACAGCGTCAAAGCGGTCCCAACGATCGTTCCGCCGATCAGGACGATCGCTAGCGCGCCCCAGAAGGTCGACAAGGTCAGCGGCAGGAAGGCCAGCACGGCGGCGAGCGCGGTCAGCAAAACCGGTCGCGTCCGCCGGACGGTCGCTTCGATCACGGCTGTATGGGGTTCGAGGCCGCCAACGCGCTCGATTTCGATCTGATCGACCAGAATCAGGGTGTTGCGCATCAGTATGCCGGCCAGGCCGATCAACCCGAGGATGGCGTTGAACCCGAAGGGCGTGCCGGTGACCAGCAGCGCCGGGACCGCACCGATGAGCCCCAGCGGCGCCGTCAGGAACACCAGCCCGGTGACGCGGAACGAGCGCACCTGGAGCATGGTGACCAGCAGCATGAGCGCGATCATGACGGGGAACACCGGCAGCAGCGCCGCCGTCGCCTTGCCGCTTTCCTCGGCCGTACCCCCCGCCGCGATCGAATAGCTTGGCGGCAGGCCCGCCTTCATCTCGTCCAGCTCGGGCAGGATCGCGGCGGTCACGTCGGGCGGTTGCACGCCCGGGCGAATGTCGGCCAAGACGGTAATCGTCGGGCTGCGGTCGCGGCGACGCAGTATCGGGTCCTCGAAGGTCGGGTCCAGACGCGCAATACCCGCGACCGGGACTGCGCGCCCATCGGTCGTGGTGAGGGTCAGATCGCCGAGGCTCTCCAGGCTCCGCCGCTCGGCGTCCGGCGCGCGGACGACGACATCGACCCTGCGGTCGCCTGTGCGGATCTGGGCGACGGTGACGCCCGAGACGAGCGCCTGGATCTGGCGACCCGCTTCCACCGGCGTCAGCCCCAGCAGGCGCAGCCGGTCATGGTCGAAGCGCAACGCCACCGTCGGGGTCCGCTCCTCCCAGTCGCGGTGGACGGCACGGGTGTCCGGATTGGCGGCGACAACCTGGGAGACCTGATCTGCGATCATCCGAAGGCGCTGCGGGTCCGGTCCCGAGACTCGAAACGTGACCGGAAACGGCACGGGCGGCCCAAAGATCAGTTGTGTGACCCGGACGCGGGCTTCCGGGTAGCGGCCCGCGCCAATCAGCGCCTCGATGTGCGCGCGCAAGGTGTCGCGCTCGGCCGGGCCGCTGGTCAGGATCACGATCTTGGCGAACGACGGATCGGGCAATTCTGGATTGAGCGAGAGAAAGAACCGCGGCGCGCCCGCTCCGATGAAGGTATTGACCGAGACGACCTCGGGCCGCGCCCGCACGGCTGTCTCGATGCGCGCGGCGGTCGCTGTCGTCGCGTCCATGCTCGACCCCTTGGGAAGGTTGATCTCGACGAGGACTTCGGCGCGGTCCGACGTCGGGAAGAACTGCTTGGGAACCAGGAGCGCGAGAACGGCGCCCGCGATGAGCAAAGCCACGGCGGTTCCGATCGCCACCACGCGGCGGCGGTGAACGCACCAGCCAACGGCGCGTCGCAACCGTTCATAACGCGGCGTTGCATAGATCGCCGCGTGTCCGCCAGCCACCGGCGCGATCTTCGGCAGCAGCAACACGCCGAGGTAGGGCGTGAAATAGACCGCGACGAACCAGGAGACGATCAGCGAAAAACCGACGATCCAGAAGATGTTTCCGGCATATTCGCCGGCCGTCGACTGGGCGAAGCCGACGGGCAGGAAGCCGATGATGGTGACCAGCGTGCCCGCCAGCATGGGTGCGGCGGTCGCGCCCCAGGCAAAGGTTGCGGCCGCCACGCGATCGAGCCCTTCCTGCATCTTCACCACCATCATCTCGATGGCGATGATCGCGTCGTCGACCAGCAGGCCCAGCGAAAGGATCAGCGCCCCCAGCGTGATCCGGTCGAAGGCGCGGTCGGTCGCCAGCATGATGACGAACACGACCGCCAGCGTCAGCGGCACCGCCGCCGCCACGACCAGGCCGACGCGGAAGCCGAGCGCGAGGAGGATCACGAGCAAGACGACCGCAAGCGCCGCCGCGAACTTCAGCATGAATTCGCCATAGGCATAGGCGATGTTGCGCGACTGGTCCGCGACGGTCGTGAGAGTCAGGCCCAGAGGCATCGCCTCGCGCAGGGCCTGTGTTTCGCGTTCGAGCGCCGTCCCGAGTGCGGTGCCGTTCCAGCGATCGTCCATGACAACGCCGAGCATGAGCGCCGGAGCGCCGTCGTGCCGAACACGGTAGGTCGACGGCTCCTCATAGCCCCGGCTGACGGTCGCGATGTCGGCAATGCGCAACACCCGCCCGCTGGCGGTGATCGGCGTCGCGCGGACGGCGTCCAGATCGCCGAAGCCGCCATCAACGCGGACCATCACGCTGGCGCTGCCCGTCTCGACCTGCCCGGCGGGCGTCAGACTGATCTGGCTCGAGAGCGCGGCGATGATCTGGTCGGCGGTGACGCCGAGCGTGGCGAGCCGCTGGTGCGATATCTCGACGAAGACCCGCTGGCGCTGCTCGCCGATTATGTTGACCTTTTTTACGCCGGGAACCTGAAGCAGGCGCGCACGGATGGTCTCCGCCTCGCCGACGAGCCCGCGGTGTGCCATGCCCTCGGCTTGAAGCGCGAACAACCCGAAGTAAACGTCGGAATATTCGTCGTTGAAGAACGGACCTATGATGCCGCGCGGCAGGTTCGCCGCTTCGTCGGTCAGCTTTTTGCGGGCCTGATAGTATTCGTTCTGCACCACTCCCGGTGGCGTCGTGTCCTTCAATTGCAATTGCATCGAGACCAGGCCGGGTCTCGAGGTCGTATCGACCCGATCGTACCAGTCCAGTTCCTGAAGGCGTTTCTCCAGCTGGTTAGCGACCTGGTCCTGCATCTCGCGCGCAGTCGCGCCCGGCCAGGCCACGCTGATCGTCATCGTCTTGACGGTGAAGCTGGGGTCCTCGGCGCGACCCAGACTGAAGAAGGCGAAAAGTCCGGCTGCGGCAAAGGCGATGAGAAGGAACAGCGTGACCGAGGGCTGGCTGACCGCGATCCGGGACAGATTGAGATTCCTCATCGCCGGACGTCTTCCAGCCCAGCCGTCCGCACGGCTTCGCCCTCACGCAACAGATGCGCGCCGAGCGCGACCACGCGCTCGCCCGGCCTCAGCGCGCCGTTGACGAGAACCGCGTCTTCTTCACCTAACTTCGCGACTCGAACCTGACGCAAGCGAACACGACCGTCGGCGGCGACGACCCAGACGCCGGCCCCGGTCCCGGTCTCGCGGAGCGCGGACAACGGAACCGCCATCCCGCCGCCGGCATCGGAGCGCACCTGAACGGTGACGGTGCTGCCGAGCGGGGCCGACGCGCCTTGGCCGGCCAGGCTGTATCGCGCCGCGAACGTCCGCGTGAGCGGATCGGCGGTCGCCGACAGCTCCCGAAGGCTCGCCGGGAAAAGGTTCGAGGGATCGGAATAGAGTGAAGCCTCGGCCGTTTGGGGCAAGGTCGCGCGGACATCCTCAGGCACCGATACCAGCGCCTCACGCGTCCCAGCTCTGCCGAGCCGGACTACCGAGGTGCCCATCGACACCACCTGACCCGGCTGTGCCATGACTTCCATGACCACGCCGTCCGCATCTGCCAAAAGCGTCGCGTAGCTGCGTTGGTTAGCGGCTTCCTGCGCCGCCGCCCGGGCGCCCGCCACTCCGGCCGCCGTCGAACGCGCGGTGGCTAGGGCCATGTCGTAGGCCTGTCTCGAGACCGCGCCGGTTTCAACCAGGCTCCTCAAACGCTCTTCATCAGCGGCGGCGCGGGTCGCCGCTGCTTCGGCCTCGGCCAAGCGCTCCGATGCGCGGGTCGTCCCCAGGGCCAGATCCGCAGGGTCGATACGCATCAACGGCTGGCCACGATTGACTGTCTGCCCGACATCGACCAGCCGTTCGCTGATCTTGCCGCCGACTCTAAACCCCAGATCGCTTTCGATCCGCGCGCGAACGACTCCGGTGTAGCGCTGTGAACTGGCATCGGCCGCTCCGACCTCAATGACTCGAACCAGACGCGCGACCGGCGTCGTCTCGGCTTGCGTGCCATCGCAAGCGGCGAGTCCCATCGCAAGAAGCAGCGCTATGGTCGTCAACAGTCCCCGCATGATCGTCTTCCAGGACATTGCTTGGACCGAGTATGGAGCTAAGTTACGATTAAGTCAAATCGTTACCTACGGCCTTCCCCTGAGGGCGCGAAGCGCGAACGCCGAACAGGCGCGGGCCTGGGAGTCCAGATCGTCGTGAATACTCTCTTGGAGTAGCGCGGGATGAGCGAATGGGTTGAGAGAAGACGACACAGCATTGATCGCCTCATCAAGCGGGAGGTCGAGCGCGAACTCGCCCGCCTTGACCCCATCGGATAGGATCTTCGCAACAACTGCACGTATTTCTTTGTTGTGTCGATCAATGGAGACCCAGCGGTTTTCCATGGCAGAAAGCACCATGTCGTGGAGCTTCCGTTCGGCGAAGAATAACCCGACGCTTTCCTTCAAAAGCGTCGTATATAGAAGCGAAAGCCGCTCCGAAGCATTTGCCTCCAATCGAGCCACACGCCAGATCGCGGCGTCGATCTGCCCCAGCACATCGCTGCACACGGCCTCGCAGATCGCAAGCTTCGACGCGAAGAACTTGTACACATAGGCCGGCGTCACGCCAAGATCGCTTGCGATCTCCGTGACGCTGGTCTGACCGAAACCCTCACGCCGGAACCGTGTTTGCGCCGTTGCCACGATCCGAGCACGCATCTCGTGATCGCTGCGCCCGCGCTGCCCAGGCAACGTTGGGTCAACCTGGCGTCGAGCCACTATGTCCTCCTCAAGCGTCATTAATCATTATCGATGATGGTGACGCATATCGCCATATCGTTACCTTAACCGCGGTTCGTCTCGACGGCAAAGGCTATCGCTGCAATCATCTCAGCGCGTCGAGGTCAAGTCGGCGAGGTTGGCATCATAAGATCGAAGAGCGACCTGCTGCGGACGCTTGCCGCAGCAGTCGGCACAGGAACATTGCCGAGCGCAGTGCCCCACTCTTGTTCCGAAATGGCGGAGAGAGTGGGATTCGAACCCACGGATGGTTTGACCCATCGCCGGTTTTCAAGACCGGTGCCTTAAACCGCTCGGCCATCTCTCCGTTGTTTTGGCTGCATCGACCCGCTGAGGGCCGCACCGCATTTTCGCACGACTCGGCGCGAATAATTCCACCAACCGGCCTACGACGCTTGCTTGATCTTGATCGGCTCCACGCCCTCCGGGCATCTGCCGCCGCAGTCCAGGCGCGAGGATTCGATCTGCTGCGGGAGGTGCTCGGCCAAGAAATCGATGAACACCCGCACCGCCGGCAGCATGCCGCGGCGCGAAGCGAACACCGCGTGGCAGATGCCCTGCGGCAGCGTCCAGTCCGGCAGCACCACCTCCAGCTCGCCCTTGCGCACCAGTTCCGCGCATACGGTTTCGGGAAGCAGCGTAATGCCGAAACCGTCCTTGGCCATCGACTGCAGCAGCGGAAAATCGAAGCCCGACAGGCGCGGCTGCAGATCGACGCGGCGCACTTCGCCATCGGGTCCGTGCAGCTCCCAGCGCTGACGGGATTCGTCTTCGCTCATGCTCAGGGTCACATGATCGGTGAGCTCGCCTGGGTCGCGCGGGCGTCCGGCGCGCGCCAGATATTTGGGGCTGGCCACCAGCAGCTGCTGGATCTGGCCGAAGCTGCGCATCACCAGACTGCCGTCGTCGTCCAGCTTGGCGCGGACCCGCAGAGCCACGTCGTAACCCTCGTTGATCACGTCCACGCGGCGGTTGTTGACGTGCAGCATCAGCCGCACCTTGGGGTACTGGTTCAGGAACATCGGCAGGATCTTAGGCAGCTGGGTCTGCGCGATTTCCACCGGCACGCTGACCCGCACCACGCCGCGCGGCTCGGCGCTGAGCCGATCCACCACCTCGCGCGCCGCCTGCGCCTCGGCCAGCATGGTTTGCGCGTGGCGATGCACGCCCATGCCCACATCGGTGACCGCGAAGCGGCGCGTCGAGCGCTGCAGCAAACGCACGCCCATGTCCGTTTCCAGCTGGCTGATGCGCCGGCTGAGGCGCGACTTGGGAATGCCCAGCGCGCGTTCGGCCGCGGCGAAACCGCCGTGGTCCACAACCATGGCGAAGTAGTACAGGTCATTGAGGTCTTGCATGGCGTCAGCTGCATGCCCAGAACGGAAGCCACAATTTGAGCATCTTTATCCCAGCCGAGCAACGATGAAACCCACCGCGAATCCTGCCGGCCTCCCCTGAAGTGCATCGGGGGAAATCGCCGAAGCCCGAACCGCGGTCAAGGTGCACCCGGGGACATCGTCGTGCGAAGGCACCGGGCTGCCGCTTTGGTCCCGATTTGCCGTTTATCCTCTTTTGACTACAGCTGAACGGCGGCATCCGCATGTCCAGTGACATCACCCTGCTCCTGCAGCGTCACCACGAGGGCGAGCGGGCGGCGTTCGACCAGATGGTGCCGCTGGTGTACGAGCGCCTGCGCGTGATTGCACGTGGACAACTGGCGCGTGCCGGACGTCGCGGGCACACGCTCGATACCAGCGCACTGGTGCAGGACGCGTACCTGCAGCTAGTCGACGAACATGGCGTTGATTGGCAGGATCGCGCGCATTTCTTTGCGGTCTGCGCGCGCGCGATGCGGCGCATCCTGGTCGACTACGCGAGGCGACGCCATGCCGCCAAGCGCGGCGGCGGCGCGGCCCACCTCACCCTGCAACCGGACCTGGTCGCGATCGACTCGCAGTCCGAGCTGATCCTGGCAGTCGACGCCGCAGTGGAGGAACTGGCGGCATTCAACGAGCGCCTAGCCCAGGTGGTGGAATGCCGTTACTTCGCCGGCATGACCGAAGAAGAAACCGCACAGGCACTGGGCAGTTCGCTGCGCACGGTGCAACGCGACTGGATGCGTGCCCGCGCTTGGCTGTTGAAGGCGCTGGCATGAGCACCGCGCCCGACGATCCGCGCCGCCGGCTCGATGAGCTGTTCGCGCAGGCGCTGGAATACGACGGCGCGGCACGCTCCGAGTTCGTTGATCGCGCCACCGTCGATGACCCGGCAATGCGCACGGAACTGGAATCTTTGTTGCGCCTGGCGCTACAGGAAGCGCCGCAACTCGATGGTCAGTCGCTGGCCAGCAACGCGCTGTGGCAGGCGGTGGTCGCCGACCTGCAGCACACGGCCGAACCGCGCCAGAACCTGGATACCGGCCGCACCATCGGGGCTTGGCGGCTGCTGGACGAGCTAGGGCGCGGTGGCATGGGCACGGTGTACCTGGCCGAACGCAGCGCGGGCGACTTCGAGCAGCGCGGCGCGTTGAAACTGATCCGTCGCGGCGTGGATTCGGATGAATTCCTGCGTCGCTTCGCGCAGGAACGACAGATCCTGGCGACGTTGAGCCATCCCGGCATCGCCCGCCTGCTCGATGGTGGCCGTGATGCCGAAGGCCGGCCCTACCTGGTCATGGAATACGTCCAGGGCCGCCCCCTCGACCGTTACTGCGATGAGGAAACGCTCACGATCGAGCAGCGGCTGCAGCTGTTCGTGCAGATCGGCCGTGCCGTCGCCCACGCGCATCGGCATTTGGTGGTGCATCGCGACCTCAAGCCCTCGAACATCGTGGTCAACGCCGAGGGCGAAGTGAAGCTGCTCGACTTCGGCATCGCCAAGGTGCTGTCGAATCCGGACACGCCGGCCGACGCTTCGTCGCCACCGCTCACGCGCACCGAGGCGCGCGTGATGACGCCCGAGTACGCCACACCGGAACAGGTGCTGGGGCAAGCAATGACCACCGCGGCAGACGTCTACCAGCTTGGCCTGCTGCTGCACGAACTGCTGACCGGCGAGCGCGTGCAGCGCGTCGAGGACGCCAGCGCCGCGACGCTGGAACGGGTGGTGTGCGAGAACCAGCCAGTGCGGCCCAGCGCCTGCTGCGCCGACGCCACCGCGGACACCGTCGCGGCGCGTAGGAGCACGGCGTCCGCGCTGCGCCGCAAGCTGCGCGGCGACCTCGACAACATCGTGCTCAAGGCCCTGCGCAAAGCGCCCGAGCGGCGCTACGCCTCGGCCGCCGACCTGGTCGATGACATCGAACGCTGGCAGCAAGGCCGGCCGATCCGGGCGCGTCCGGAAAGCGTGGCCTATCGCACGCTGAAGTTCGTGCGCCGGCATCCGTTCGGCATTGGCGGCGCGGCCACCGCGCTGGCGATGCTGGTCGCCTATGCGGTGACGGTGACCTTGCAGGCCGACACCATCGCCCGCGAGCGCGACCGCGCCCGTGCCGAAGCGGCCAAGGCGCAGCAGGTCAAGGCGCTGGTGCTGCGATTGTTTGAAGGTGCCGATCCGCAGTTGTCGGGCGGCGCCGAGTTCGGCGCGCGTGAACTGCTCGATCGCGGCTGGGCCGGTATCGCCGACGAACTGCGCGACCAACCCGAGGTCCGTGTCGAACTGCTGGACACGGTCGGCGAGGCCTACCGCCAGCTGGGCCAGTACGAACGCGCCGGACCACTGTTCGCGCAGGCGCTGGGGATCGCGCGTGCACAGGGCGCGGCGGATCCGGCGCGACTGGCGCGTGCATTGCGCAGCCAGGGTCGGCTGCACAGCGACCTTGGGCAATTCGAACGTGCCGAGGCACTGCTGCGGGACGCGCTGGCGCGCTACCGGCAGGCGCTGGGCGAACCGCATGTGGAGGTCGCCACCACCCTGAGCGATCTTGGCTTCATGCTGACTCGCGCCGCCGACTATCCCGCCGCCGAGCGTGTCCAGCGCGAGGCGCTGGCGATGCGGCGGCAGCTGTTCGGCGACGAACACGCGGACGTGGCCGACAGCCTCGACAAGCTGGGCATGATCCTGCGCAACCAGGGCAACTACGCCGCCGCCGAACCACTGCTGAGCGAGGCGCTGGCATTGCGCAGACGGCTGCTGCCGGCCACTCACCCGCAGCTCGCGCACAACCTCTCGGACCTGGCGCTGGTGCGCTCGGACCTGGGCGAATACGACTCGGCCGAGGCGCTGTACCGCGAAAGCCTGGCGCTGATCGCCCGCGTCCACGGCGCGCAGCATCCGCACGTGGCGACGGTGATGAACAACCTGGCGCGCTTGCTGCAGACTCGGCGCCGGTTCGACGAAGCGCAGCCCTTGCTGCGCCAGGCGCTGGTGATCCGGCGCGCGGGGCTGGGCGATCAGCACCACGCCGTGGCCATGAATCTCAACGATCTGGGACAGGTACTGGCCGAGGGCGGCGACCTCGCTGGCGCCGAAGACCACTACCGCCAGGCCCTGGCGACCTACGCACCGGACCACCCCTGGCGCGCGGCGACGGTGCTGAATCTGGGGCGGATTGCCGAAAGCAGAGGCAGTTTTGCCGAAGCCGAGCGCCTCTATCGCGAAGCCCTGGCTGCACAGCGCGCGCACTACGGCGCCGATCACGACCGGGTCGCCAACGTCCTCGTTCCCTTGGCCAGCGTGCTGCACCGGCAAGGCCGTCTTGACGAGGCCGAAGCCAATCTTCGGGGGGCCCTGGCGATCTATCGCGAACGCCTGGGCGACGACCACCCGCGCGTCAGCGGGGCGCTGCTGCCGCTGGGCATCCTGCTGCACGAACGCGGCCGCGACTCCGAGGCCCTGGCGCTGCTGCGCGCCGCACAGAAGATCCGCCGCGACGCTTTCGGCCCAACCGATGCGCGCACCGACGAGGCCGCCCAGGCGCTGGCACGTGCACAGCGCCCAGGTGCGAACGTCGCGCGCGAGTGAGCAGAGGCCGGGCATTGGTCCGCCCGGTGCGAACGACCGCACGCAGATGAGCGCTACCCGCGCCCTCCCCGGCCGCGCTGCGGTCAAGGAGAACCAGCACCCGACACGACTCAGCAGTCACCCTCGACGCTTACCCGCACCCGCCGCAGGTTCCATCGCTTTCGACTACCGCCGGCGGCGCGTCGACGAGTACGTACAGCGTCCAGGTACCGGGCATGAGCAGGACTTGATCGCTCGCATTGGCAGTCGCGCCCGCGGCCAGCGCCGGCAGCGCCGCGGTGGCCAGCCAGCACCGGGCCGTCCTGATCATCGAGCAGGATGCGGTGGCTGGTCGCACCGGCCAGCAGGCCACCCTGGTTGCGGGTGCTGTACTGGTAGCGGAAGCCACAGCGTCCGCCTTTCTTGAACGCAGCCTCGGCCGTAGGCAGCGTTGCGGTCGTGCCCCAGGCCAGGGTCTGGCTGCCGATCTGGAACGCCCCGACCAGCGCCAGGTCGGGGCGACCACCGACCCCCGCCGCCTACTCCGGCTCGCCCGGATCCGGCCCCACGCGCTGCGGAGATCCGGCCCGTTGCGGCGCTGGCCGCTGGGGCGCGGCGACCTGCCCGGGCAGGCAACGCATCACCGAATTGACGCCAGGGGCCACCGGCTTCCAGCCCTTGGGACAGCCCGGAGGCGGCGCTGCCTGGCCGGCACGGGGCTGCGGCATGGCCGCGATCTCGTTGGGCAGGCAGCGCAGCAGGCGGTTGACGCCGGGTGGCACCGACCGCCAGCCCTCGGGGCAGCCGATGGGCTGCCGTGGCCCCAGTTGCGGAGGTTGCCTGGCCACCAGTTGGTCCGGCTGACAGCGCAGCACCGGGTTGACCCCGGGCGCCACCGGCTTCCAGCCCTTGGGACAGCCCGGAGGCGGCGCTGCCGAGGGCCGCGGGGGCAACGCAGCCACCACGTGGTCGGGCAGGCAGCGCAAAGCGGGATTCACGCCCGGTGGCACCGGCTTCCAGCCTTGCGGGCAATGCAGCTTGAGTTGCATTACGCCGGGTGGATCGCGATGCGGACCCCCGGGCTGCGTCGGCACCTCGGCCGCCACTGGCAGGTCGGTATCGGCGGGTGGGGTCTGGGCATCGGCGGTGCCGAGCAATCCGAGGAAGGCCGCACTGGCGGCAGCGAGGGCGATCAGTGATCTGGACATGGTGTGCTCCTGTCTGGATGAGGGTGGAAGGCGGTCCCTGTCGCCGCCTCGTTTGAACAAGTCGCAGTTTCCCGCCGCGACCCGCCACCTGGCGAGATCGGGCGGATGTCCTGAATGGAAACGTGGCGGCGGACGAGGACCGGTCGCGAACGATGACCCGCTCCGGCGCGTAACCGTGGCGGGTTCGATCGATGGAATCCGACTTCATGAGGAAGCAGGCGAGGCACCGCAGATCGGGCGGCCAGCGTCGGCTCCGCCATCTGTCCACTCGGGAGACCGCTCATGACCAGCTCAACGCAACAGAATTCCTGCACCGCCACCGGAATCGCAAGCAGAGCGGTCGGTGCCTGTATACGGTCCGTTCTATTGGCTGCATTCACTCTCTGGCCAGGTGTGTCGCACGCCATCTCAGTCGAGGTGCGGCAGAAGCCGAGTTCGACGCCGACGATCATGGTAAAGACGAAACCGGGCGAATCCATCTACAGCGTCGAGCAAGCTTCGGCCGTCCCGGTGCTGCTGCATACCCGCGGGCGCTGTGGCGAAGGCGACCGCCTGCATCGGGCGACCCTCAATTTGGTCAACCAAGGGGTTGACGTGATCGACGTCGACGTCAATACGGACAATCGCAGTTACTCGGGCGATGAAGGCAAGGCCTGGCGTACCCATCAGTTTGAACTGCGAGCGGCAAGAATCAGGCTTGCGAGCGGTGGCAAGCCACTTGCAGAAAATGTCGCCCGTCCACAATCGTCGCCGACAGCGACGTGCAACCAGGCGCTGTCGAAATATCAGGGCGCTGCACGTCAGCAAGCACTCAAGCAGGGGATCAAGCTGCTGTCCCGGGCAGGAGTGAGTGCGGACTTCACGCTCGAATGTGCATCTCGAAAGGGTCCCAAGCTCGGATTCCACGAATATTTCCCCAATGGCAAACCAAAAACCGTGCGCGGAGGCGTTGATGTCATCGTGCATTGCGCACCGATGGTCGCCGCGGGCACCCCCCAGGTGCGCTCCACGACCAGCACCAAGGGCGCCTCGCCGCAGATCACCGGCAAGCCGCTGCCGCCTTCGATCGAATCGGTCAAGCTGCGGGTCGAAGTCTCGGAACAGCAACGCTGCCCGGACAGCGTGCGCCTGGTCGGCAGCATCAACGCGGTCCGCGCCACTCGCGGCGAGTACCTCTTCTTCGGCAACCAGTACCTGTCGCCGAAGGGCACCTACGACTTTAGTGGCGCCGGACATCGCAGCGTCACCGCGACGCGCAAGCTCGACTGGCAGGCGATGCCGAAGGGTCTCGCTTCCGCGCCCGGTGCCGAACGAACGATGCAGGGCTGGGTGCAGTTGAACCTGCAGCCGCAGGTCGACGACAAGGTGATCAGCTCGGCCAAGGTCCCGTTCAAAGTCACCTGCAAGGCGCCCTTGCCCGCACGCGCCAAGCCGGAAGCGGGCTAGGCACTAGCCGCAACCTGGCGCCGGATCGAGTGCCGCAGACCTCCGATTCGGCAGCGACAGAAAAAGCGCGCGCAGCTTCTTTATGGGCCTTGCTCGTGATTGCGCCGGATCACCCGTTTTGATGCGCCAACCCAGTGGCGGGATTTCCCCGTCGAATACGACTGAAGGAAGGTAGCCAGGAAACCGCAGGCACCGCCTCCACCCCCAGCTGCTCACCTTCCACTTCTGGAGCAAGACCATGACCCAGCATCCGCATTCCTCCCCTGCCCGTTCGCGCAGCGTGCTCTCGCTTGGCGCTTGCCTGTTGCTCGCGTCCAGCCATGCCGCGGCCCTGGACAAATCCAAGGGCGTCTATCGCATCCCCTACGCCGACAGCACCGAGGTCAAGATCACCCGCGACCACATCCAACACGGCAACGGCCGCATCGACATGGTCGGCAAGGGCGGGGGTCCCTACAAGATCGCCGCCGCCGCCGACGGCACCATCAAGTTCATCGAGGACGGCTTCGACAAGCGCATCGATTGCAAAGAGAACGGAAAGTCCATCCCGATCAGCGAGCAGAAGAACAATTTCGTCTGGATCGAGCATGCCAATGGCGAATGGACCAAGTACAGCCACGTGGCCAAGGGATCGACCACCGGCAAGGCGAAGCTGAAAGTCGGCAAGTTCGTCAAGGCCGGCACCTACCTGGGCGACGAGAGCGATGTCGGCTGCGCCGATGGCGACCATCTGCACTTCGAGGTCGGCGTACCGCGCGCCACCAACCCGCTCACCAGCGCCGGCGGCTTCCTGGCCGACAACAACGAGGGCAAGCGCAACCGCATCCCGCGCATCTGCGGCATAGCCGGCGGCGTCTTCCAGGACGGCCAGACCTACACCGCGCGCAGCGTGCCCGGCGCGATCAAGCCCGGCGCCAGGGAAGTCGCCCGCCACGGCGTGCCGGCGCGCGACTACCAGTGCCTGTTCGACCAGGCGGTCGCCGCCGGCTACGCGCTGGACTGGATCGACGGCTTCGACGTCGGCGGCAAGGTCCATTACAACGCGATCTTCCGGCCGGCGACGGTGCCTACCGCCGGCTTCCACAGCCTCACCGGCGCGCAGTATCAGCAGCGCTTCGACGAGTACGTCGGCAAGGGCTACCGACTGCACCAGGTCGACGTCTTCAACAGCGACGGCGGCCTGCGCTACGCGGCGATCTTCCGCAAGCAGGGCGGCCCCGCGTTCCAGGCCTACCATGGCCTGTCGGCGGCCGCGCACCAGCAGCGTCTAGATGCGCTGGTCAAGGACGGCTACCGCCCGCGCAACATCGCGGTGGCGTCCAGCGGCGGCGACCGCCGCTACGCAGCGCTGTACGAAAAAAGCGACATCGGCAGCTGGCAGGCGAAATCGCAGCTCGGCGCGGCCGAGTATCAGCAGGCGTTCGACGACAACGCCAAGGCCGGCCGCGGGCTGGTCTACGTCAACGCCTACGTGCATGGCGGCAAACCGCAGTTCTCGGCGATCTGGAGCGCCAAGGGCGCTGGCCCGCTGAAGGCGCGCCACGGCCTCAGCGGCGCGCAGTATCAGGACGAATGGAACAGCGCGACCGGCGCCGGTTACCTCACCCGCGATGTCACCGGCTACAGCGCCGGCGGCGCGGCGCGCTACGCCGCGATCTGGCGGAAATAGCCATCCCCCTCATCCAACCGCGCTCGCCGGACGCCGATCGCGTCCATCGAAGCGCACCGCGAAGGAGCACACACATGAACACCACGACCCACATCGCACGCACCACCACCGCCGCACTCGCCGTCGCAGTGCTGCTTGTCATGGCCACCGCCCCCACGCGTGCGGGAGACAAGCCGCAGAGGATGCTCGCGCAGGCCAGCGACAACGGGCAGGACGACCAACCCACCGACACGCAGCAGGACGCCGAGGCCATCGATGGTGGCGGCGTTTCCGAAGCCGGAACCGAACAGGCCGCTGCGGGCGAAGGCGAGTCCGGATACGTCCAGGCCGAGGGCGAGCGACCACGCGAATCCTCCACCCGGAAGCTCAAGCGCGACCTGATCGAAGTGCTGATGGCGTCCGCCATGCAGCGCGTGCGTGAAGCGATCGGCGGCGACCAGGAGCCAGTAGACGAAGGGTCCGCCAACGACGGCGATGGCGGCGAGTTCGAGGCCGCATCCGACGCCGATCCGCAGCCCTAGGCAGTGCCAAACCGTCATCCCGGCTGCGTCGGGATGACGGCGTTGCGGCCCTTGCCATCGGTCGCATCGTCAGGTGGCGGGATCCTGCCGCCCATCACGACTACAGGAGCAGGTGGTCATCCGCGGCCCGCAACAGGCCACGACGACATGACCACCGCTTTCAACCCCAACTCAGGAGCACCCCATGTCCACGTCCACACCGATGCAGCGGTCGCGTCCGCTGCCAGATGCCGCGGCCGCATCTCTCGCGCACTCGATGCGCATCGCGCTACGCAAACTCAACCCAGCCACCGCCCTGCTGGCCGCCTTGCTGCTGCTCGCCCACGGACCAGCGGCCGCTGCCGAAGCCTGGGCCGCGCGCCACGGCCTGACCGGCGCGCAGTACCAGCAGGCCTTCGACGACTATGGCAAAAAGGGCTATCGCCTGCTGTCCGTCACCGGCTACGAAAGCGGCGGCGCTGCCCGCTATGCCGCGCTGTGGAGCAAGTCCGCCGGCCCGGCCTGGACCGCGCGCCACGGCCTGACCCCGCAGCAGTACCAGGCCGCCTTCGACGACCTCGGCAAGCAGGGCTACCGCCTGCGCTTCGTCGACGGCTACGCGGTCGCTGGCAAGCCTTACTACGCCGCGATCTGGGAAAAGAAAGGCGGCCCGGCGATGCAGGCGCGGCACGGCCTGACCGCCGAGCAGTACCAGGCCGCGGTGACCGATCTGTCGAAGCAGGGCTACGCGTTGGCCCACGTCAACGCGTTCGACCTCGGCGGCTCGCCGCGCTTCGCCGCCATCTTCGAGAAAGGCGGGCCGGCCTGGGTCGCGCGCCACGGCCTGACCGGCGCGCAGTACCAGCAGGCCTTCGAGGATTTCGGCAAGCAGGGCTACCGGCTCAAGATCGTCAGCGGCTACCGCCAAGGCGGCGGCGACCGCTACGCCGCGGTCTGGACTAAAGCAGGTGGCCCGCAGTGGTCGGCGCGCCACGGCATCCCCAACGGGCACTACCAGACCGTGTTCGACAACTACCGCTACCAGAGCTGGCAGCCGCGCTACATCGACGGCTTCAACGCCACCGGTGGGGTGCGCTTCAACGGAGTGTGGGAGAACACGACGTTCAAGCCACAGGACCTGGCGCTGATCGACAGGAAGGTGCGCGACTACATGAAGAAGAACGACGTCGAGGGACTGTCGTTCGCGATCATGCGCAACGAGAAGCTGGTCTACGCCGCCGGCTACGGTTACGCCGACGTCGAGGCCAAGCAGCCGTTCGGGCCGATGCACCGCGCGCGTGTCGCCAGCGTATCCAAGCCCATCACCCGCGTCGCCGTGGCGCGCATCGTGCAGGACACCAGCCTGGACACCGGCTCGAAGGTGTTCGGCCCCGGCAGCGTGCTCGGCGGCACCTACGCCACGCCGTCGAACAACAAGAAGATCGAAGACATCACCGTCGATCATCTTGTCCGCCACCGCGGCGGCCTCGTCAACGTCAACAAGAGCGGCACCGGCAGCGACCCGATGTTCGCCTACAGCGGCAGCGGCCACAAAGGCCTGATCGAGTGGACGCTGGCCAACTACCCGCTCGGCTACGGCCCCGGCACCAACCCGGACCCGGAGAAGATCAAGACCTACTCCAACTTCGGCTACTGCCTGCTGGGCCGCGTGATCGAAGCCAAGAGCGGCAAAGGCTATGAGGCCTACGTGCTCGACAAGATCCTCAAGCCCGCCGGCGCCGGCGGCATGCGCATCGGCGGCGACACGCTGGCCGACCGCAAGCCGATGGAAGTGAAGTACTACGACGCTAAAGGCGGCCAGTACTCCAGCGTCAAGCCGCAGCGCTTCGATTCGCACGGCGGCTGGATCGCCACCCCGACCGAGCTGCTGCGCTTCCTGCGCCACGAATCGGTGCTCGGCACGCCCTACTCGCACAACGGCGCGATGGCCGGCACCAAGGCCGTCATCCGGCGGCGCAGCGATGGCTTCGCCTACGCGGCGACATCGAATACCGGCAATGGCGGCACCGACCAGATCGACGCGATGCTCGGGGAAATCGTCGAGGGCGTGTCGGCCTGGCCGAGTGGCGATCTGTTCTGAGGCCTGCGGCCGGTGGCATCCGGCAACCCGGTCCGCAACGCAAACGGGCCCGCCAAGCGGGCCCGTTTTCCTGTTTATCGGGTGCGCGTCACCCGGGCTGCGCTCAACCGATGCGTTCGGCCCCGCGCATGTACGGGCGCAATACTTCAGGGACGTCGATGCTGCCGTCGGCGTTCTGGTAGTTCTCCATCACCGCGATCAGCGCACGGCCTACCGCCACCCCGGAGCCGTTGAGCGTGTGCACCGGCTCGGGCTTGCCGGTGGCCGGATTGCGCCAGCGCGCCTGCATGCGCCGCGCCTGGAAGTCGCCGCAGTTGGAGCACGAGGAAATCTCGCGATAGGTGTCCTGCGAAGGCAGCCAGACTTCCAGGTCGTAAGTTTTGATAGCCGAAAAACCCATGTCGCCGCTGCACAGCAGCATGCGCTTGTACGGCAGGCCCAGTTTTTCCAGCACCACTTCGGCGCAGCGGGTCATGCGCTCGTGCTCGTCGACGCTTTCGTGCGGACGAGCGATCGACACCATTTCCACTTTTTCGAACTGGTGCTGGCGGATCATGCCGCGCGTATCGCGCCCGTGGCTGCCGGCCTCGGCGCGGAAACACAGGGAGTGCGCGGTCATGCGCAGCGGCAGGGCGCTGTCTTCGAGAATTTCGTCGCGGACGATATTGGTGAGGGGGACTTCGGAGGTGGGGATGAGGTAGCGCTGCGCTGCGGCGGTTATTACGGACTTCGCAATTAGTACATCGCGCTGAATTTTGTTTGCATGAATGTTTGGATTGCTTGCAAATACGACCTGCTCAACGATGTACGCGGGTACAGACTGTGATACGTCAGGCAGAATGCCAAATAAGTCGTCTTTGAACTTCGGCAACTGCCCCGTGCCAACCAACGACTCCGCATTGACCAACAACGGCACATTCGTTTCCTGATAACCATGCTCCTCGGTATGCAAGTCGAGCATGAACTGCGCCAGCGCGCGATGCAGCCGCGCCAATTGCCCGCGCAGCACGGTAAAACGCGCGCCGGATAATTTCGCGGCGGTGTCGCCATCCAGCCAGCCGTTGCGCGCGCCAAGCTCCACGTGATCCTTCACCGCGAAATCGAAACCGCGCGGCTTGCCCCAGCGGTGCTGTTCGATGTTGCCGCTTTCATCTGTGCCCGACGGCACGCTCTCGTGCGGCAGGTTGGGAATGCCCAGCGCGATGGCTTCGATCTGGCTGCGGAGTCGCTCGAGCTCCATTTCCGAAGCTTTCAATTCGTCGCCGAAACCCGCCACTTCCGCCATCAATGCCGTGACGTCCTCGCCCTTGGCCTTGGCCTGGCCGATGGCCTTGGAACGCGTATTGCGCAGGTTCTGCAGCTCCTGGGTGCGGGTCTGCAGCCGCTTGCGCACGGACTCCAGGGATTCCAGTTCGGCCACATCCAGGTCGAAGCCGCGTGCGGTCTTGAGACGTTGGGCGAGTTCGGCGGGCTGGGCGCGCAGCAGGGCGGGATCGAGCATGGAAGGAAATCGCGGAAAAAGGCGCGCGATTATCGCTTTTTATGCGCGCGCCTGCCGCGTCGGATTCACCTTGGCTATGCCAAAATCGCTGCGACCGAATCGGAACCCGCCATGCCCGCCTCCAATCCGCCGCAGAACGACCTGGTTTTCCGCTTGCCGCGCAGCGCGCTGCGCATCGCCGGCATCGCTTTCGGCATCGGCCTGCTGCTGTTCGTGATCGTGTGGTGGATGGGCCGCGACAAGGCCTTCTACAAGCCCGCGCCCACCGCGCCCGACAAGGCGCTGAGCGACATGGCGCCCCTGCCCGAGCCACTGCCCGCCAGCGACGGCGCCAGCGACATGCCCGACGCGGGCCAGCCGACCGCGCAGAGCGAGCGCCCCGAGCTGGTGGAGCTGCCCGTCGAGACCGCATTGCCCTCGCCCATGGACGAAACCCCACCGCCCGCGGATTCGCAAACCCTCGCCCCGGCCGATGCCGCCTCCGCACCGCTGGCGGCGGGCGACCAGCCGGTGCCGATTGAAGGGCAGACACCGCCGCCGCGCTATCCCAACGCCGCCCTGCGCAACGGCGAAAGCGGCACGGTGCTGGTGCGCGTGGAGGTGGACGCCAACGGCATGCCCGCCGGCGTGGCGCTGGTGCAGCGCAGCGGCTCGCGCGATCTGGACCGTGCGGCGATGGAAGCGGTGCGGCGCTGGCGTTTCCTGCCGGCGCAGCGCGACGGTCGCGCGATTCCGGGCAGCCTGGTGATCCCGATCGATTTCAAGGCCGACCGCTAGCCGATTCAAGCTGAACGATACGGTTTCGTACTGGCCTCCTTCACGATGGCTTGACGGAATCGCAACAAACCCGCGTGCAAGACTCGCACCTGTTCATCATGTTCAGGGAGGTAGTCATGTCCACGCCCAATCCCAACGATCCCAACTACAAGGCCCCCGATCCGAACGCACCCGCCGAGCCGCCGCGCGCCGGCAGTACCTCGCTGCTGTGGATCCTGGTGCTGGCCGCACTGATCGCGCTGGGCTGGTGGTGGTACAGCAAGCAGCCCGCCCCGACTCCGCCCACCGAACCCGCGGCCATCGAGCAGCCGGTCGCCAGCGACGAGACCGCCGTGGCAGCGGAGCAGAAAACCGCCGCCGCCAAGCAAGCGATTGCCAAGAAGCCCGCCGCCAAGCCGAAGCCGGCGCCCAAAGTCACCCGCGATCCCGCGCCGCTGGCCAGCAATCAGGCGCCGAAGTATCCGGCCCAGGCGCTGCGCTCCGGCGTGGAAGGCAGCGTCAGCGTGCGCATCGAAGTCGATGCCAACGGCGTGCCGGGCGACGTGAGGGTGGTGGAACGCAGCGGCGAACGCAGCCGCGATCTGGACCGCGCGGTGGTCAACGCGGTTCGCGACTGGCGCTTCGAGCCGGCGATGAAGGACGGCAAGCCCGTGGCCGGCGCGGTGGTGCTGCCGGTCGATTTCAAGCGCGAGTAAAGGCGCCGAAACCGACGCGCTGCGCCAGCACGTCGTAACCCGGAAACGACGTGGCCACATTGGCCACGTCGGCGATCCTGACGCTCCCCGACGCGCGCTGCGCGGCCACGCTGAAGGCCATCGCAATACGATGGTCGCCGTGGCTTTCCACCGATCCGCTTCCGATGGTGCCGCCGTGGACCGTGGCGCCATCGGGGCTTTCGTCCACGCGGATGCCTAGCGCGCGCAGACCGGCTGACATCGACGCCAAACGGTCGGATTCCTTTACCCGCAATTCCGCCGCGCCGCGCACCACGGTCGCGCCCCGCGCGCAGGCCGCAGCGACGAACAGCGCCGGGAATTCGTCGATCATGTCCGGCACGATCTCCACCGGCACTTCGATCCCGCGCAGCGGGGCGTGGCGGACCTGCAGGTCGGCGACCGGTTCGCCGCCGTGCTCGCTGCGATTCTGTTCGTCGATATCCGCGCCCATCGCACGCAGCGCGGTGAGCAGGCCGGTGCGCCGCGGGTTGAGGCCGACCGCGCGCAGGCGCAGGTCGGAACCGGGAATCAGGCTGGCCGCGACCAGGAAGAACGCGGCCGAGGAAAAATCCGCGGGCACGGCGATGTCGGCCGCGCGCAGCCGCTGACCGCCGCGCAGGCGTGCATGCCCGGGCGAAAATTCGATCCGCACGCCGAAGGCGGACAGCATGCGCTCGGTGTAATCGCGGGTGGGATGCGCCTCGCGCACCGTGGTTTCGCCGTCGGCGTACAAACCCGCCAGCAATACCGCGGACTTGACCTGCGCGCTGGCCACTTCCGAAGCGAACTCGATCCCGCGCAGCGGCCTGCCGCCGTGGATGCGCAGCGGCGGCAGGCCGCCCGCTTCGGCCTCGATGCGCGCGCCCATCTGCGACAGCGGATCGATCACGCGACGCATCGGGCGCCTGGACAACGACGCGTCGCCGGTCAGCATGCTGTCGAATCGCTGCGCGGCCAGCACTCCGGCGAGCAGGCGCATGCCAGTGCCGGCGTTGCCGCAGTCCAGCGGACCCCCCGGCGCTTGCAGCCCGTCCACGCCCACCCCATGCACGATGCGCCGGGAAGCGGACGGGGTTTCGATGCGCACGCCGAGCTGCGCGAAGATCGCCGCGGTGGCGCGGGTGTCCTCGCCTTCCAGAAATCCTTCTATATTCGACACGCCGTCGGCCAGCGCGGCGAACATGACCGCGCGGTGCGACACGGATTTGTCGCCGGGGATGTCGATCTCGCCGCGCAGGGGTTGGCCGGGGGAAACGATCCAGTCTTGCGTTTCGGTCATGCGATAACTCTCAGTGGCTGCTTTTTCTTTCGATTTGCCGGGGCCCCTTAGGCACAGCAAGCGCGGCGGGTAAAACCCGCAGGGCGGCGCGCACGATGCGCGCCGTTTTCGGAAGGCACATGGATGTGCCGTTCGAAAATTCCCGTTGCGATTGCGGACCCGCGCGAAGCGCGGGTGTGCCGCCGGGGTGTGCTTTCTTTTGGTTACTTTTCTTTGCACAAGCAAAGAAAAGTGACTCGCGCGCCAGCGCGAAACGCATTTGCATCGGAATCTAAAGCAGGTGTGCGCTCAAGGCACCGCCACCGGATAAGACCCCAACACCTTGATCTGCGCGGAATGCGCTTCCAGTTCGGCCAACGCTTCTTTCATGGCGTCGTCCTCCACATGCCCGGCCAGATCGATGAAGAATCCATATTCCCACTTGGCGTGATGCGACGGCCGTGATTCGATCCGGTTCATGCTGATGCCGTGGCGGGCGAACGGGCTGAGCACGTTGAACAGCGCGCCGGGCTGGTCGCGGATGAACACCAGCACCGAGGTGCGGTCGTGGCCGGACGAGGGGAAGATCTGCCGGCCTATCACCAGGAAGCGGGTGGTGTTGTCGGCGTCGTCCTCGATCGAGGCCATGATGACTTTCTTCAGCCCGTACACATGGCCGGCGCTCTCGCCGGCGATGGCCGCGGCGTCGTCGGAATTGCGCGCGCGGCGCGCGCCTTCCGCGTTGCTGGATACCGGAATCTTCTCCACTTTCGGCAGGTTGGAGCGCAGCCACGACGAGGTCTGCGCGAACGACTGCGGGTGCGAGTAGATGCGCTCGATGTCCTCGATGCGGCCGGTGCGCGACAGCAGGAACTGGTGCACGCGCAGCTCCACTTCGCCGCAGATCTTCAGGCTGGAGGTGAGGAACATGTCCAGGGTGACCTGGATCGTGCCCTGCCCGGAGTTCTCCACCGGCACCACGCCGAAATCGGCGTTGCCGTTCTCCACTTCCTGGAACACTTCCTCGATGCTGGCCAGCGGCAGACCGTGCGCGGAGCGGCCGAAATGCTTCATCACCGCCTGCTGGCTGAACGTGCCTTCCGGGCCGAGGAAGCCGACTTTCAGCGGTTCCTGCTGCGCCAGGCAGGCGGACATGATTTCGCGGAACACGTGCACCAGCACTTCGTCGCTGAGCGGGCCTTCGTTGCGGTCCACCACCATGCGCAGCACCTGCGCCTCGCGCTCCGGGCGGTAGTAATCGACGGCGGCGGCGAGCTTGCCCTTGGCCTTGCCGACCTGCAGCGCGAACGCGGCGCGATCGGCGATCAGCGACTGGATCTGGCGGTCGATGCCGTCGATGCGGGTGCGCACATCGGCCAGGTCCAGCTTCGGCGCGGCGGCTTTGGCGGTACTTTTTGCGGCGGGTTGTTTCGGCTTTGCGGCCATGGTGTCCGTTCTCTCGATCTTCCGGATATGGAATCTGGGTTGTGGGAGCGACGCAAGTCGCGACTAGGCCTATCGATAAAGCGCTGTCGCGACTTGCGTCGCTCCCACAAGATACGTTTCAGCCGTTGCGCTGCTTGAAGTCGCGCATGAACTCCACCAGCGCCTGCGCGCCCTGCACCGGCAATGCGTTATACAACGAAGCGCGGATGCCGCCGACCGCCTTGTGGCCTTTCAACGCCAGCAGGCCGGCCGCCTTGGATTCGGACACGAAGCGCGCGGTCAGGGTTTCGTCGGGCAGGAAGAACGGAATATTCATGCGCGAACGCGCTTCGACCGCTACTTCGTTGCGATAGAAACCATCCGAACCATCGATAGCCGCATACACCAGCGAGGATTTGGCCCGGTTGCGGCGCGCGAACTCTTCCACGCCGCCTTCGGCCAGCATCCATTTGAACACCAGCCCAGCCAGATACCAGTTCCAGGTGGGCGGCGTGTTGAGCATGGAATCGCGCGCTTGGTGCGAGCGGTAGTCGAACACCTCGGCGCGCGGCTGGCCGCTGCGTTCCAGCAGGTCACGGCGCACGATCACCACCGCCACGCCCACCGGCCCCAGGTTTTTCTGCGCGCCGGCGTAGATCACGCCGTACTTCGACACGTCGATGGGCTCGGAGGCGATGCTGGAGCTGAAATCGGCGAACAGCGGCGCGGCGCCCACGTCCGGCGTCTCGCGGAACTCCACCCCGTGGATGGTTTCGTTGGCGGTGATATGCACGTAGGCCGCATCGGCGCTGAGCCGCCAGCTTTCGCGCGGCGGGATGGCGCGGAAACCGCCGGGCTCGCCGTCGGCAGCGATGTTGACCCGCACATAGGGCGCGACCTGCTTGATCGCGGTCTTGCCCCAGTGCCCGGTCACCACGTAGTCGGCGGTCTGCCCTGGAGCGGCGAAATTCAGCGCCAGCAGCGCCTGCTGGGTGGTTGCGCCGCCGGACAAGAACAGCACGGCGTAGCTGTCGGGAATCGCGATGAGGCGGCGCAGGTCGGCTTCTGCTTCGGCGGCCACGGCGATGAAATCAGCGCTGCGGTGGCTGATTTCCACGATGGAGGCGCCTACGCCGTTCCAGTCGAGCATTTCCGCCTGCGCCTGACGCAGGACGGATTCGGGCAAGGTGGCGGGACCGGGACTGAAGTTGAAAAAGCGCGTCATGGCGGGCTCGGGGCGGCGAACCCATAGTATGCCGCAGCGCAGCAGTCGCGGTGGCGCGTCAGCCCTGACCGAAAAGCAGCAGCGCGCCGAGTCCCGCCGCCAGCAGCAGCGCCGCCAGCAGCAGCCACGGCCAGCGCTTCACGGAATGTCGTTGCTGCGCAGCGACGAACACCTGGTCGTTGTTCGCCGGATCGGTTTCGGTGGCTTCTTGCTTGTCGCCGCCGGCGTCGAGCCACGGCACCTCCACCACGAAACGGTGCTGGCTGCCGAACGCCACCTGATCGCCCGCCGCCAGCAAGGCATCGCGCACCGCCAGGCCGTTCACCATGCTGCCGGCGGCCGAACCCAGATCGCGCAGCAGCACGCGGTCGCCGCGGCGTTCCAGTTGGGCATGGCGTTCGGCGAAAGCGGGATCGTCGATGCGGATGTCGGCGGCGCGCGTGCGTCCAACCAGGCACGGCTGCGCCAGGGTGAAACTGCGGCCGTGATGCTTGCCGCCGACCCCGCGCAAGAGGATGCGCGGATCGCCGGCATCGGCCGCGTCGGGCGGCGGCAGCGCGTCCAGGCTCTGGTGCGACGCCTGGATGAGAATTTCGGCGCCTTCCACATACACCGTGTCGCCGGCGCGCAGCAGCGCCATGCGCCGCACCGGGCGCCCGTTGACGTGGATGCCGCGGCCGCCACTGGCGACCTGCAGCCACAGCCCGCGCCGGTCCATGCAGAATTGCGCCAGCAGCGCGCCTTGCACGCTGTCGCCGATGCCGAGCGCGCCGTTGCTTGCGCGCACCACGCGGTGCACGCCGCTGGTCAGCAAGCGGTCGGGTTGCTGCTTGTTACCGGCTCCGTCGCCGAAGCCGCTGCCGAAATGGAGTCTGAGATTTTCCACGCGGCGCGAGCCTAGCATGCCGCGCTGCGGCTTGGACTGGCGCGCCTCGTTGCGCACAATAGCCGCATCCTTCAGGATGCGACCATGCCTAGCATCGATATCCAGCACGATCATTCGAAAACGCCGAAACAGGCGCGCAAGGCCGTGGAAGACGTGGCCAAAAAACTCTCGGAACGCTTCGACCTGGAATACGGCTGGGACGGCGACACGCTCAACTTCAACCGTTCCGGCGTGGATGGCCGTATCCAGCTACTGCCGCAAAAGCTGCGCGTCACCGCCGACCTGGGCTTCTTCCTGTCGGCGCTGAAAGGTCCCATCGAATCCGAAATCAGGCGCGTGCTGGGCGAAAAATTCGTCTGAGTTTTTCGCGCAGGACGTCTGGCCGCAACACCGTTTCACGCGTCAGGCCGGCACCGGCAGAAGGCGGCACCGACCGCTGCTAGAATCCATCGAACGGATCTGGGTCGCCGGCGAACAGTTTCCGCGCGGTTTCCCGCTCCTCGGCTTCGATATCGGCAACAAAGCTCTTGCCGTCCCCCAACGCCGAAAACGCCGCGAATCCCCGCTCCAGGAAGCCCTGCAGTTCGCCCAGGCCGCTGGCCTTGGCCGGCCCGCGCGACAGCCGCAGCAGCATCCATACGCCGGGCGTGCGCACCGCCCTGGTCAGGCCTACGCCAACCCCGGCGATGAGATCGATCTGATGCACGCGCAGTCGTTCATGCCCGACCTCGCGATACGCCCTGGCGTACAGCGCGGCATCCAGCGTCTTGCGCGTGGGCGCAATGCGCTGCAAGGCCTCCGCCATGCGCAGGTCCAAGGCATGGGTCACGACGCCCAGTTCGATGCCGTCGGCCACCGTGCCCAGTACCGCGGCCGGCAGCAGCCGCTGCATCATCGGCAGCACCTTGGCGACGTTGGCGTCGCGGCGGCTGAAGTCGTGGTCGCCGTACAGATCGGTCAGGAAGAACATCGCCGCCTTGTGGCGCTGCGGATCGTTCAGGAAATCCTTGAAGCTGTGCTCCAGCCGCCGTGCCTGCCAGTGCCGCAGCACCGGCAGCCAGCGCAGCGTGTTGCGCGGCTCGTTGCGCGCATCGTGCAGGGCCTGATGACAGGCCATGCGGCGTCCAAGTCGTTCGATCAGAGGATTGGCGCGCGCCATAGGGCGCCGATGATCGGGTGCATGGACCGCAATCGCAAGCGCAACAGCCGGTCGGCTACACTCGCGGCGAATATTCTCCACGGACCCTGCATGCTTTCACTACACAGCGCCCGGAAACGGGGCTCGGGCGGCCGCATCGGCCTGGCCATCGCCGGCGGCGGCCCGATTGGAGGCATGTACGAACTGGGCGCGCTGCGGGCCATGGACGAAGCGCTGGACGGCCTGGATCTGACCCGCATGGATTGCTACGTCGGGGTCAGCTCGGGCGCGTTCCTGGCCGCCGGCCTGGCCAATCGCATGAGCACCGCGGAGATGTGCCGCATCTTCATCACCGGCACCAGCGAGGACGCCGAATTCCGCCCGGAAATCTTCCTCAAGCCCAACGTCGACGAATATCTGCGCCGCGCCGCCACCCTGCCCGGCCTGTACGCCGACTGGGCGCGCCGGCTGATGCTCAACCCGCGCAAAGCGATGCGCTGGTCGGACCTGATCCTGCGCTTCGGCAGCCTGGTGCCGACCGGATTGTTCGAAAGCGCCGGCGTGGAAACCTTCCTGCGCGATATCTTCAGCCGCCGCGGCCGCAGCAACGATTTCCGCACGCTGGGCGCGGACCTGTTTGTCGTGGCGGTCGACCTGGACAGCGGCGAAGCGGTGCGCTTCGGCGAAAAAGGCTGGGATAGCGTGCCGATTTCGCAAGCGGTGCAGGCCAGCTCCGCCCTGCCCGGGCTGTATCCGCCGGTGGCCATCAACGGCCGCCATTTCCTGGACGGCGCCCTGCGCCGTACGATGCACGCCTCCACCGTGCTGGACCGCGGCATCGACCTGATGATCGGCATCAACCCGCTGGTGCCGTTCGACGCCGGCAACGCCGCGCCGCAGGCTGGCGAGGAGGAACGCCGCGGCTTGGCCAGCGGCGGATTGCCGGCGGTGCTGTCGCAGACGCTGCGCACGCTGCTGCAGTCGCGCATGCAGATCGGCATGGAGAAATACCCCCGCCAGTATCCCAACATCGACCAGCTCGTGTTCGAACCCAACGCCGAAGACAGCGAGCTGTTCTTCACCAATCTCTTCAGCTTTTCCGCGCGCCACCGCGTCTGCCAGCTGGCCTACCGCAACACCCTGGCCGACCTGCGTAAACGCGCCGACGTGCTGCGGCCGATGCTGGCCGCGCACGGCATCGGCCTGCGCGACGACATCGTCAACGACCGTCACCGCTCGCTGCTGAGCGGGCTGGATGTAGCGCCGCGGATGACCGAGACCACCGCCCGCCTGCGCCGCGCGCTGGACGACGTGGACCAGGTGGTCGCGCAACGCCGCGCGCGCCGCAGCACGCGCGCGCTCGGATCGGCCGGCTGACCGGAAAGCGGTTCTTGCGCCGCGGATCGGGCGAAATAGCTTTCGGCCGGTGGTGTGAAAGCTCTAGACAGGCGCGCGATTCTCGCCTTTCCTCAATCTTCGATGTGTCGACGGAACCCATGGCCAAGCTGAAGAAAACCGCGCGCAAGTCCACTTCCGCCCACCAGTCCACGCTGCAGGCGCAGGCCGAGCAGCTTTCCAAGAACCTCGGCGAATCCGCACAGCAGGTGTGGCTGGCCGGCGTCGGCGCGTTCGGCCGCGCCCAAGCCGAAGGCACCAAGCTGTTCGAGACGCTGGTCAAGGAAGGCTTGTCCCTGGAGCAGATCACCCGCAAGGTGGCCGGCGGCAAGGTCGACGCGGTGCGCGATGCGGTCGAGAGTAAAGTCGGCCAAGCGCGCGAACGCGCTTCCGATACCTGGGATCGTCTGGAAAAAGTCTTCGAAGAGCGCGTGCAGCGCGCACTGCGCCGCCTGGAAGTACCCAGCCGCGAAGACTTGGGCGCATTGATCGACCGCGTGGACGCGCTCAACGCCGAACTGCGCAATCTCGGCGGCGGTGCTTCCGCGCGCAAGGCGCCAGCACGCAAGGCGCCGGCACGCAAAGCGGCGGTGAAGAAAGCGGCGCCGGCGAAGAAAGCGGCCCGCAAGACTGCCAGATAAGCCGACCAGCCCGCCGTCGACGCATCGCGGCACGCTGCGTTTCGAAAATATTGTTGCAAGGCACAATCAAAAAACGTAACAATCCTTACCAGCCCGCCAGTCCACTCGAAGTACGTATGCTCCCCTCCCCTTACGACTTCGGACTGGCGGGCTTTTTCGTGCGCGCGATTCGTTTGGGAACAACGCCGCTCGCGTAGAATCGTAGGCGTTTTCTCAAGTAACGAAGGTGTCCATGCCTGGCTGGCTATTCGGAACCGCGATCGGCCTGCTGGTGGGCGCAGCCGCCACGGCGTATCTCTGGTTCATCCGTCGCCGCGACGACGAAGCGGCGGCCGGCCTGCTGGCGCTGGCCGGCATGCGCTGGCGGGATTTCTCCAAGCTGGTGCTCGACGCCATGCAGATGCGCGGCCTGCGCCGCATCGCCGTGGCCAAGGACGATGTGCTGGAACAGAGCTCGCAGTTCCTGCTCAGCCGCGGCAGCGAGCGCCTGCTGCTGGCCTGCAAGCACGGTTCCGCCTATCGCATCGGTTCGGCCACGGTCGACGAAATGGCGGCCGAACTGCGCATGTTGGGGGCCGGCGGCGGAATCCTGGTCACCGAAGGCATTCTGGACAAAAGCGGCCTGGACAAAGCCGAACGGCACAACATCGAGGTGCTGGACGGCAACCGCCTGTGGCCCGAAGTCAAACCCATGGTGGAAACCCACCTGAAAAACCGCATCGTCGGCAACGCTTCCGCGCGCGCGAGGCGGCACATCGGCATCGCCTGGCTCGGCGCGTTCACACTCGGCGCCGCGTCGGCCATGGCGTTCCCGGTGGTGTTGAATGCGCCGCCGGACGCCCCCGCAGCCGCCGAAACGCGGCCGGCCGCTTCGGCCGACGCGGTCGCGGCGACAACCGCGATGCCGGCTGGCGAAATGGCAAGCACGCTCAAAGCGCCCACCGAAGCCGAGCTGGATCGACAGCGCGATGCCGTTTCCCGGGCCTTGGCCAACACCGCGGGCATCAGCCGTGGCGTCTGGATCACCCGCTCCACTCTGTCGGTCGACCGCATCGTTCCCGAAACGCAGGCCTGGCCGCTGGTCTGCCGCGAAGTGGAGCTGTACGCCAACCTGCGCACCATCCGCGTGCAGATGAATCCACCTCCCGGCAGCGATGAGCCGGTACGCTGGCGGCAATGCAAGACGCTCTAGGGCGCACGAGTTGTCGTCGTGGGAGGGGCTTCAGCCCCGGCGCTTTACCGCTTGCGTTCGTCCGGGCTGAAGCCCCTCCCACAACCGCGGTCGCAATCTAGGGCCTGTTAACGCTATCGGGATAGGTCACGTTGCTCTGCCCAGGCCGTCAGGCGTTCGTGCGTGGCGCAGCGACAGGCTGGCCGCCTGTCCAAGC